>Ga0099364_10000184_pt1 | contig 105946 bp, 80 predicted proteins | sample TergutTh196P3_FD_73070 | JGI IMG/M metagenome (GOLD analysis project Ga0099364, IMG submission 73070) | Microcerotermes parvus P3 segment gut microbial communities from Pointe-Noire, Republic of the Congo - Th196 P3 | ecosystem: Host-associated > Arthropoda: Insects > Digestive system > Gut ...
ACGCTGCCCGTCGAGGTCGGGAAGTTCACGCCTGCCACGTCCTCGCCTATATACACATAGAGCGTGTCGGCGCTCGCCCTGTTTAGCTGCGTGTTGATGTTCACCCTGCGCGCCGCCGCATTCGCGGCCATCGTCACGTTGGTGAAGCTTTTGGGGGCGAGCGAGGCTACAAGGTCGTTGCTCATTACGGCGTAGCGTAGGCTTTTTTCGATGACAAGCCTTTCCGCCCCTGCGGTGAAGTCGAAGCTGTATGGCATTTCCATGGCGCCCAAATTCGTCACGGGCTTGTTTTCAAAGCTTCTCACCGCATAGACGCTGTCGGCCGACATGAGCAAGCCCGTGCCCGCCCCCGAAGTAGCCTTGTCCGCATCGTACGAAACGGTGACCCTGAAGTCCGTATCACCTGCCGCCTCCGACAGCTCCAATGTGACCTTGCTGTCCGTCACGTTCACGTTCAAGACCACGACATCATCGTCGCTCGTGATGCCGTCCACCGAGAACGCCGCCACATCAGGCACGGACGCTTCACTCAGAGCCGCCCCGAATGTTATCGTCAAAACATCGTCCTCGACCATGGCGCTTACGAACGGCGGCGGGCCTTCAACCGTCACCTCTGCCACGTCCGACCGCACAGGGGTCGCGCCCAGTGCCCTCACCTCGCAGAAGTAGTAATAGGTTCCGGCGGTAAGGCCGGTCGGTATCGCAAAATCCGGGTTTGCCGATACGCTGCTTGCCGCCGTCCCGCCTACATTGCTGTCCGTGGTGTTCGAGTACCATTGATAAGTGAGCGGCGTGCCGCTCGGATCCACGCTCGCCGCCACCGTAAGGCTGCCGCTGATATTATCCTCAACCACGGTCGTATTCCGCTCTGGCTGCGTGTCGATGGTTATTGTGACGGTGGGCTCAGGCTCATTCTCCCCCCGAATATGGCTTGGGATGACATCGCTCTGCAAGTCATCCCCCTTGTACTGGGGCATGCCGGTCAGCACGGGCATCTTGCCGTCGGCCAGGATCCAGCGCTCAGAACTATAGCCCCTCTCGGCGTGGCTCCACCAAGCGGCGCTCGCCACGCTCTCGCGGTAGATGCTCGCGCCTTGGAAATTCGAGCGGTCCAGGCCGCTCGTGGGCGCCGTGCCGTTCACCCTCATATGCCCGTTTGCGTAGTTGTATATGTACTGATACTGACCACCGTCCGGCTGGATTCTGTAGTCCGTATAGAGAAGATTATCCGCCGAGCCGATGCGACCGGTCGCCTCCGCGCCGCTGACCGCGCTGCCCAGCGCCACCGTGCCTCCGATTTTGCGTCTTCCGTTTGCGGCACCGTTCGGGCCGCTGCGGTAGGGGTCGTTCATTACCCCGCCGAGGATGCCGCCGCCGCGCCCCACGCCTGTCACGGCCTCGGTGGAATAGCAGTTTCGTATCAGCGTGTCGGGGTCCTGCCGAGTTGCGGGCGCAAACCCACCGGCAAGGCCGCCAGCCACGTCGCCGCCGTTTACGGGCATCGTGGAATAACAATCCGTAAGGTTGCCGGCATATTCACTAAGGAAACCGATAAGGCCGCCGGCCACCAAGCCGGACACGCCGCCCCCATCAGGCCCAGGCATGGCCGCGCTGCGGAACATCATCGTTACATATCCAATACCCGCAAGGCCGCCGGCAAACTCGGCGTTTGCGCCGCCGTCCACCTCGCCCATATAAAGGTTGTTTTTGAACTTCAATTCCTCGTCGGGGATCGTGCGCGAATTGATGCCGCCGTCCCACCAACCGACAAGGCCGCCGATGGCATCGGCATAGCCCTCGGCCCATACCCTGTTGCCGCCGCCGTCCTGCGTGCTGACCACGGCGCAGTTCTGCACAATAGGCCCGTTATCAGTACGGGCGGCAAGCGTGCCGGCCGATACGTGGGCGCTATAGCTGTCGGTCGTCCTGTCATCGGGGCGCGAACGCCTGCTTTCCGGCACGCATATCTGTGCGTCCTCGATGATGAGGTCTTTCACGGTGGCTCGATACCAAGTACCGTCTATGGAGCGCGATATCATCATCCCAAAAAGCCCGAACAGCGTGCGGCTCTGGTCCGGCTGATGGCCTGGCAGCAGATCGCCGCCCGCATCCCGCCTCGCCACGCCGGTGGAAAGACCCCTTATCACATGGCCGCCGCCGTCAAACACGCCGCCAAACCTGTTTTCGTTGCTATCGTAAATGCCTATCGGTATCCAGTCCGGGTAATCGCTGAGATCCAGGTCTTTTGTCAGTTTCACGGTGATGCCGGTAAATGTGCGGTCGGGGCCGGCGCCGAATTGTTGCGCCCCTCTTGTGCCCGAGTTCACCATGGCGGCAAACTCCACCAGGTCTACCTCGTTATTTATCTCATACTCGGTGATTGTATCTGGGTCGAAATCCATATTGCCGCTTACAAGATATTTGGGCAGCTCGCCGGGCTGGTAGGCTCCCGCCGGCATATTGCTCAGTACCGGCGAGCGGTTGTTTTGGAAAGACCATACACCCCCCGCGCCCGCAAAGACGCCGCTCCAAAAGCTGCTGCCGCGCATATCCCCCGATGTCGTGGAAATTCCGTCCCTGGCCGGGTCGGGGTTGTCCACCGTTTCTGTAGCTATCAGCATATCGTCCCATGCATAATTGTTTGAGACCTCGCCTCCGCCCGTGACGGCGCCCGCGATGCGCCCGGCCTTGTCCGCAAGACCCGCGCTGTGCGTCGTCCTGATAATGCGGAACATGGTCACATTGTTCTTCACCTGCCCGCCGTCCACCCTGCCGACGATGCCGCCCGTATCGCTTGACGGACTGTTGGAATGGCTTATCGAGTTGTGGCCGAATTCGTTCGAGCCGCCCCGGAAGCGCGCGGCGGAGGTGCTATAGCTCCTGAATATGCCGCTGTCCTCGCTGCCGGATGAGGCGTCTAATAAGCCTGCTATGCCGCCGACATAGCCTGTGCTGTTCGGCGATGCGCTGATGACCCCGTCGAAATAGCAGTCCTCGACAATCATCGGGATGTCCGGGTCGCTTGATACGGCCTCGCCCACAATGCCGCCCACATGCCTCATGCTCGGAGAAACTTGCCCCCAGAAATAGCAGCCGCTTATCTTGCTGTTTACGGCCTTGCCCACAATGCCGCCGGCACGCCCTCCGGAATCGCCCGGATTAATGGTGGTTTCATAATACACGCCTCCGGCGTCGCCGTTTTCGTAATAAGGCCGCGCCATGGCGGAGTTCACTATCTCGCCCTCTGTTATCTGCGCCGCTATGCCGCCCCCCGTATGCGTGTTGGTTGAACTGGTAGAGGTAAAGACGCTCATGCGGACATTGCGTATGATGCCGGCTGTATAAACCTCGTTGTCCTTGTCATAATTTCCTTCAACGTAGCCGAACAGGCCGGTGACTGGTGGACTGGGCGACGGACCGGTATTCCATGCCCCGTGGTTCAGCCCTTGGATGATATGCCCGTTTCCGTCGAATATGCCGGTGAAGGGCTTGTCATGCGTGCCTATCGGTGTCCAAATGAAGCCCACGATGGCAGGGTCGTAGCCCGGTTGCGAGGCGTTTCGGTCGGGGAAGGTGATGTCCGCCGTAAGCTGGGCGTGTACGGGCTTGAGGCCCTTGGAAGGGTCGACAGGGTCGATATCCTCGTCGAACTCGCCGGCGTTGTAGTCGTCGGCAAACTGCCCAAGCGCTTGCCAGGTCCCGATGTTCACCTGCACCACGCCGTCCGACATGGCTTGCAGGGGCGGGGCAGCTTCGTCGGTGGTTTCGTCCTCGTCATCCGTCATTGCGGAGAGGCCGGTGTCGGGGTCCTCGTCCGAGTTGACGTCATCTTCTGTCATTGCGAGGGGGCTTGACTCGTCCGCCGATGACTCCCCTTCGGGCCCCCGCGGCAATCCATGCTCGTCATCCCCCTCGCCAGGGGTTTCCTCTCCCTCATTGCTGGATTGCTTCGTCGCGATTTCATCGCTCCTCGCAATGACGGATGACTCGTCCTCACCCTCCGTCACCGCGAGGGGGGCGAACGCATCCGCCATCGCACCGCTCGGCACGCTCGTTGCTGCGCCGGGCATCACCCCAAGCACAAGCACAAAAACAAGCGCCAGCGCCAAAAGCGCTCTCCTTGTTTTGCTTCCATTATAGTTGTTCATCGTCCGTACCTCCTAAACTACCAAGACCACTTATCCGTCATTGCGAGCGGAGCGAAGCAATCCAGCTTACAAACTTACCCCTATCGTTTCACAGAAAAACAAAAAGTAAATGGACTAGATTCACACATATGGACTAGATTCACGTTTTCACCGCTTTTTTTGAAAAAATATCGAAAATAATTCAAAAACACGCCAACATTGACATTTGTGGATACTTTGTGTATCTTCTCGGTAGGAGGTGATTGGTTATGTCAAGCACACGTTCAAGCAGTATGCACATTCGGGTCAATCCCGGAATAAAAGAGGGGGTTGAGCCGATTCTTGCCGCGATTGGTTTGTCTTTCAGCGATGTTTTCAACCTCACGCTCAACCAGATATATCTAAAGCGCAGAATCCCCTTTGAGCTGTCCTCTGTGGAATTGACCGAGAACGGCTACACTCCTGAAGTTGAGGCGGGGCTGCTATTGGCGGCCGAGGAAGCGCATGCCGCTGTTGCGAATGGAACCGCGAAGATATACAAAAACGCCGCAGAAATGTTTGCCGAATGGGACAAAGAGGACGAAGAAGACGATGACTGAAAAGTACAGACCCATTGAAAGCAAGCACTTCAAGAAGGGGCGCAGACTTGCTGTAAAGCGAGGGCTCGATATGTCGCTTCTGAAGTGGGCTGTCAGCCAATTGGCGCAGGATATTCCCCTGCCTGCGAACTGGAAAGACCACCGGCTAAAAGGCAAATTGAAGCATTTGCGGGAATGTCATATCGGCGGCTCGGCCGATTGGCTTCTTGTGTACGAGAAGCGGGAAACCGAAATGATACTCTACCTTGTCGGCACAGGGTCGCATAAGGATTTGCTTTAGCTAGAGAAGGGGGGCGGTGGTAACACCGCCCCCCCTTTATTCGTCATTGCGAGCGGAGCGAAGCAATCCAGTCCTCAATCAAGCGGGGCGTATGCCACCGCCCCTGTCGCCAGGTCGATGCTGAGGCGGACGGCCACGGAAGTCCTTGTTCCTTTTACGTTCCCTTGCAGCTGCGCGTATATGTAATACTCGTCATCCTCGAAGGTCATATACGGCCGTAGGTCGAGTTTGTTCGTCGCCTGCACGAAGAACATACCGTTGGTCGAGACGTTTATCCGTGATTTCGCCGTGTAGCCCATAATGCGGAACTCGTCCGGCACGTTGCGGTTGACGGTGAGCGCGCCAGTGTTCACGTTGTAGACGAACAGGCCGCCAGAGCCGCCGAGCAGAGCCTCTATGTCATCGGAACCGTCGGGCCCGCCCCTTGTGATGTCTATTGGCTTCGTGAGGCCGTCCCTGAACCTTGCGTTGTTGCCGCTGCCTGTCAGGGGGCTGCTCATAAGCGAGTAGGGCTGCGTCAAAGTGGCGGCCTCCCTGAGATAGACGTAAGCGCCCGCCCAGTCCTCTCTTATCGGCATGGCGGTGCGTGTGACGCGTGTCCACTTGCCTCCGTTAAGAATGCTCGCCTCGATGCCGCCGGACAGGGTCGCCGTCCCCAATGTCCCATCGATAATGCCGGACTGTATCTGCCCTTGTAGCGTGGTCGCGTCCGTTCCGGTCGGGAGCGTGCCGTCAAGCTTCACGACAAGGTACTCCTGCGAAGTCCTTGCGGAGAATGTCATCGTGTTGGCGTTGACCTTGGGGTATGCCGTGCGGTTTCGCACCTTGGGTATCCTGAACTGCCCCGATGCCGCCCCCGCCCCGATAGTGCTGTCGATGGCAGCCCTGCGTATCCTGAACTGGGCGTTGTTTGCTGTCGAGTCGGGATTGAACAGCTCGGTCGGCACAAACATGCCCTCCACTATGGCTTTGGTGTTGAGGGGGTTGGCGAAGTTGTCGGTAGACCACTCATAGTTTAGGCTTCTGTCTGGCACCCTCCATAAGGGCTTGGTGCCGCCGAACTCGCCCGCCCCGCTCGCGAAGTCCACGAAGCTGCCGACCTTATGGGCGGTGTTCCACTTCTGGTTCGGCGTGGCGTTGACTGTGGCAAGCTCCACTGTCGGTGAGGCGAATATCGGGTTGATTGCTCTGTTCGCTGCTTCGACGTTCCCCAAGGTTCTTGCGAACACCCTCGCCCCCGCCGCCGATTCTAGGCGGGTCAGCCCGCCCTTATGGGTTGTTGACGTGTTCGACCCGTTGGTGGCGAAATTGCTGTTGTTGGCGGTCTGGAGGTCAAGCCCCAGGCCGTGGGCGGTCTCAAACCACCCGTCGAGAACTATCTCGCTCGCCGCATAGTCATAGCGGTATGAGCCCCTTAGCTCTGCAACGGTCGCGGGGCGGCTGAGGGGGATGACCCGCACCATGCCGCTTTCGACCAATTCCCTTATCTCGTTTTGGAACACGCTGCCCGTCGAGGTCGGGAAGTTCACGCCTGCCACGTCCTCGCCTATATACACATAGAGCGTGTCGGCGCTCGCCCTGTTTAGCTGCGTGTTGATGTTCACCCTACGCGCCGCCGCATTCGCGGCCATCGTCACGTTGGTGAAGCTTCTGGGGGCGAGCGATGCGACAAGGTCGTTGCTCATTACGGCGTAGCGGAGGCTCTTTTCGATTACAAGCCTTTCCGCCCCTGCGGTGAAGTCGAAGCTGTATGGCATTTCCATCGCGCCCAGATTCGTCACGTGCTTGTCCGTAAAGCTCTTTACCTCGTAATCCCCGTCGGCCGTCGGCGCCTTGAGCTTGTTCAAGCCCGCCTTGTCCGCATCATACGAAACGGTAACCCTGAAGTCCGTATCCCCTGCCGCTTCCGACAGCGTGAGCGTCACCGTGGCACCGTCTAACTCCACTTCCAAGACTACGACATCGCCATCGCTCGTGATGCCGCCCACCGAGAACGCCGCCACATCAGGCACGGACGTACTATCCAACGCCGCCCCGAATGTTATCGTCAAAACATCGTCGTCCACCACCGCGCTTACGAACGGCGGCGGGCCCTTCACCGTCACAACCGCCACGTCCGACCGCACAGGGGTCGCGCCCAATGCCCGCACCTCGCAGAAGTAGTAGTATGTTCCGACCGCAAGGTCCGTCGGTATCGCAAAATTCGCAGCCGTCGCTCCGCCTATAGCCGTCCCGCCCGCACTGCTGTTCGTCGTGTTTGAATACCATTGGTAAGTGGGTACGACGGTGGACGGATCCACGCTCGCCGCCACCGTAAGCCTGTCCGCCGATGTGATATCGCCCTCTACCACGGTCATCGTCGCCGCAGGCTGAGTGTCGATGGTTATCTTAGCGGCGATGGTGCCGTCCACGACCACAGATGTACTCGCTGTGATACTGGTAGTGGAGCTCCCATATCGCGAGCTGAAGTTGACCCACCGGCCGGACGTTTCCGCAAGCCCTGTCACAAAGCCCTGGTCGAATTTTGTGTCGGTGTTGTAAGCGTTAAACAGGTCTGCATTCCACACCAATATATGGCTCGCATTGGTCGGCAGCACCGTCGGCACTATGCGGTTGGTTTCGCCAACAGCCAGGTTCAGTCGGTTGTTGCTGTCGAGCACATTGCCGCTGTCGTCCCTCAGCGTGATCGACTGGGGCGCGACCGCCAAATCCGCATCGCCCATGGTGGAGTCTGCCCATGTAGGATTGCCGGCCTTGAATTGATAAACGTTGTTGTGGTCCGCCACCACCTCTTTGGACGTGGCGGCGTAGTGCCCCTGGAGATCCGTCGGGGATTTCAGGGCGGCGTTGTACCATCCTGTGGGCACGAATACATACGAGCGGCCGCTAGAGTTTTGCGAGAGGACGTTGGTGTACAGGCGCAGCTCGTTCCCCAGCACTATATCCGGTGACTGAGTAATGTATTCTTCGCCGGTTGTGGCATTTTTGCGGTCGGGCTTCCGGTCCAGTTGCAGCATATAGATATCCTCGCCAAAACCGTTTTTGATGCTTGCGCCGGACTCTACCGTCACCTCGGGGAACACATCGTTTTTCTCCACCTTGATGGGCAGACCCTGGACATTCGAGGTCGTCCCGCCTACGGCGATGATCTCGGCTGTTGCGCCTATGTGCAGGTTGCCGCCCAACACGCCCACGCCTGGGGCGACTACGGCACCTTGGATTGCGTTGCTGTCCGCGGTGGCGCTGCCATATGCCGTGAGCTTGCCGTTTATTGTGAGGGTCGCCCCATTATTCGTCATCTTGAGGCCGGCGGACTTTACTTCGGACATGGTGCTGCCCCCTCCGCGCCTGCGTATGGCGGTGACATCCGCGTCTTCGCCTATCTCAAAATTATTGCCCGCTTTCCACGGCCACAACTCCACGCACGCGGCGGAGTTCGGATATCGCGCCAACAATTCTTCGTCCACCTTTATGATGCCGTTGATGACCATGGTGCTAAACCCGCTGTAGTCGCCTCTCGGATCCAACGAAAGGTAAACCGCGGCGTTCGCACTCGATGCTCCGCTTATATACGAAGATATACCGGTCAATACCGCGTTTTTGCCTATCACAAAAGTACGCATATCCGTTGGGTCGCCGCCGGTTTGGCGGGTGGGCGACAGATGTATGCCTACCGACTGCCCAACAGCGGAGGTCAGCGTGCCTACCTTTTCGCCGATGCCGGTGAGCGTGCCGACCAAGGGCTGGTCAGGCGGAATCATGGCACGTATGCCGTCCCTGCCGCCGGTGCCGGTTATCACGGCGCCGTCCTCGGTGACAAGGTGTAGCACTTCAACGCCTAAGCCGTTTTCTCTTGTGTGGCTCGTTGCGCTGATGGTTTTGCCGGACGTGCCTATCAACGTGCCTTTCACCACCAACGGGGGATAGTTAAAATTGACGTTGTCGCCGTAGGCAAAGCCCCCGCCGCCGCCTGCGCTGCTGTAGCTCGGGTCTGTGGACGTGCCGCCTATGCCCTCGACATGCGCGTCCACGCCGATCTCAGAGGCAAGTTCATCTGCAGTAAGGCTGCCATTGCTGGGGATGGTGCAGTATACATATAATCCGTTGCCGCCCAAACTGCCCTCGGAGTCGCCGCCCCTGCCTATCAGCGTGCCTTCCACCTTCATCTGCCCATAGACGTACAACCCGGCGTTGTTGTTTCTGTTGCCGCTGTCGTCACAGTTGCCGCCTATGCCGGTGACATGGGTGTCCGCCTCTACCACCAACGCGTTTTGCACGCTGCTGGGGTTGCTGGGGGCGATACTGCCGTAATAAATAAGTATGCCTCGGCCCATTTGGTAGTAGTTTGATTCGACGGTATTGCTGTCCGTGCCCTTTGCCGTAAGGCGGGCATCTTTGTCGTGATTGCCGTTCCCGTCCGTGCTTTTCAGCGTCAGCGTCCTGGCGCGTATGCCCGGAGCCGCAGAGCCGAGGCCCTCTATATAGTTGATGCCCGCAAATTCGATGGTGCCGCCGATTGTGGCGTTCGGGGTCGATGGGAGTGTCGGATCGGCGGGCGTGTATAGGGTGATAAAGTCTATCGCGGCAAACCAGGTGTTATAGGTCAACATCTTCGGCGACTGGAGCTTGAGGTTCTTTATGCTCAGCGCCATATCGGGCTCGCGCACATTTATACGCAGGTTTTCGATGGTGTCCGTCATCTGGCTTTCAATCGTAACCGTGTCCCCGTTGGTCACGTCGGTCACGGCGATGACGGTGGGCTCGTCAGGACTGCCCGCGTCATCCGCTATCACCATGGTTTCCCCGCCGGACAGGCGTATGGTGCCGTCATCGGCGGCGTCATCCCAGGTCATGGCGTAGGAGGGGTACGCGGCAATAGTTATAGGGTTGGTGGTTATCAAGAGGTCGGGCGGGTCGTTCAACGCCTGTAGGGGCGGGTCGGTGTCCGTGTTGGGGTCGTCCTCGCCGTCCGTCATTGCGGAGAGGGTGGGGTCGGGTTCGTCACCGTCGCCCTCGACCGAGGTGCCGCCGCCTTCACCGCCGCCACCAGGTTCGTCGCTATCGCCCTCTGGTTTGTCTCCCTCGCCCTCTGGTTCGTCCCCCTCGCCCTCCGTTGTTGTTGGGTCGGAGGTTACACCCTCACCACCAGGAACATCTGTTCGGGGGGGGGGCGTATCTTTTTGCGATTCGTCACCACCCTCGCCTCCATCCGTCATTGCGAGGGGGTTCATCGCATCCGCCATCCCCCCGCTCGGCATGCTCGTCGCTGCGCCGGGCATCACGCCAAGCGTCAGCACAAAAACAAGCGCCAGTGCCAAAAATGCTCTCCTCGTCCTGCTTCCCCTAAAGTTCTTCATCACCTAAACCTCCTTACCACTTAACAAACTTAACCCCATCGTTTCATAAGAAAAACAAAAAGTAAATGGACTGGATTCACACATATGGACTAGATTCACGTTCCCACTGCATTTTTAAGATTTTTTTCAAAAAACATTAAAATTTTTTCAAAAATACACCCCTACGGACATTATATAGCACTATGTCCACGTCACCCTTGTATGGTAGAATGTCATAAGTGGTTGAATTGAAAGGTATGGAAATATGGCATACGCACCGATAGAAGTAGACAGAAGCGCCCTTACCATTATGGGCGTCCCTTTCCCCGACATTGACGCACTCGAAAATGCGGCCAGTGCCCTCGGCTCAAATATGTACGAGGGATTTGTCCCCACGCCGAGCCTTGTGGAGCTGCTTAGAGATTTCATTGAGGGAAAGATTTCACATGGCGAGATACCCGCACTTGTCAAAGAGCAAATGGCATGAGTTACGATTACAAATACAACGATTCTGATTACGTTTATACCGACCCGAAAACAGGGGTGTTGCGGAACAAACATGGTATCGAAGATGAACAATTGCTGCATATCACCGAGAGCCTTGATGCGACAACACGTTTGATTGAGTTGGCGGCAAAGCCCATCAAAATCAAGTCCGCCGACAGCCTGCTCAAAATTCACGGATATATTTTTCAAGACACTTACGACTGGGCGGGCAAGGTTAGGACGGTTGAAATCAGCAAGCAGGGCAAGCCGTTTCACCCAACAGACCGTTTCGATGCGGGCTTTCTTTATGTCAACAATCTTATCGACGAGTACAGAGGACTCGGCGACGAGCCCCGTGCGCTTGCAAAGTGCTTGGCTTTGATACTGGACGCGGTCAACACGCTGCATCCGTTTCGCGAGGGCAACGGCAGGACGCAACGCGAGTTTATCAGAACGCTTGCGCTTGAAAAAGGCTACCGCCTTGACCTCAACCCTGCCGACGATGAAAGCGTGTATAAACAATACATGACTGGAACCATAGAAGGCGATGTGAGCCTTCTCGCTTCGCTGATAGAGTCCGTCATGGAGAAATAGGGGGCGGCCGAAGGCCGCCCCTCACCACCCTCAGCCCCAGACCCCGTCTAGCAATATCTTCAGCCCTATAAGTATCAGCACGACCCCTCCGGCTAGTTCGGCTTTCCCCCTGAGCCTTGCGCCGAACACGCTGCCGACTTTAACACCAACCATGGATATCGCAAGGGTGACGATCCCTATAAGCGAGACGGCCGGCACTATCCTGACTCTCAGAAAGGCGAACGACACCCCGACGGCCATGGCATCGATGCTCGTAGCGACCGCAAGCGGCAGCATCTTCGCAGGGCCAGTGCCGTAAGTGCGTTCGGAGCTTGCGTCCGTCCGACCGCTGCCCCCGTCCGACCCGTCCCCTTTCAGCCCCCCCCAAACCATCCTGCCCCCAAGGAAGCAGAGCAGCCCGAAAGCGATCCAGTGACTGTACGCAATTACCATATCTGCAAACAATGCCGCGACCAGATACCCTATCAACGGCATAAGCGCCTGAAATATCCCGAAGTACAGTCCGACCGCCAAAGATCTTTTCAGCGTTGGCTTCTCCACGGTCAGGCCGATGCAGATCGCCACCGCGAAGGCGTCCATGGAAAGCCCCACGGCTATCAAAAGAATCTCAACGAGTCCCACTAGCCCAAACCTCAAGAAACTCAGCGGGGGAGTAGACTTTTTCATAGGCCGGAAAATGCTTTTTGTTGCCGGTGATAATGGCGGCGTCCATCTGCGTCCCGACCTCAAAGAACATCTTGTCGGTATTGTCCGGCAAGTCAATCGAAAGGGGGGCGGCAATCACCGACATGCCCTCGGCGCGTATAAAAGACAGGATATCCGCCACTTCCCCTTCGGAAAAGCCAAAATGCGGTCTTGTCAAGACAGCACGGTATTCTTCAAGGATGCGATGGTCATGGCAAGGTATGACCTGACTGTTCAGCGCCATTGACAGCACACGAGCGCTTACGCCGTTTTCCGCCCAAAACGCGGAGACAAGCACATTCGTATCAAGAACGACGTACATATTTTAACCCGCAGACTTTCTTTCAAGGCGGCTGTCCGCGATCTCTCGCTCGATTTCGCTCTCGCTCATATAGCCAGCCATTCCCGCCTTTTCGCGCATGGAGTTGAACGCAAGCATCGCTTTGGCTTGCCTCACCGCCCGCAGGCAGACCTCGGGGTCGCGCCCTGATATGTCCAGCATCAGCGCTGCCGGCTTCCCGTTGTTCGTGATGATTGCCTCCTCGCCGCCCTCAAGCGTTTCCCATATCTCCTTGGGTATGGTCCTAAGCTCCCTTGCCGAATAAAATACCATCTGCAAATACACCCTTTCTTCCTAAACCAGTAGAGCAATGCCATCCATGCACTATATTATATGCACAATAATATACATATAGTGTATACAATAATATACATTATAGTTTGTTTCGTCAAGAGATGCGTGCTACTTATCCTCTATATACGGCAGGCGGATGGTGGCCGTGAAGCTTTGCGTGGGGATGCTGCTGACGGTCAGGCCGTGGGCTTTCCCGTAGCGGGCGCGGATGCGCTTCTGGATATTCATCAGGGCGACGCCCCCTTCGAGGCCGCCGCCCTCGTACTCCCACTCGTCATCCACCGCATTCAAGGTGAAATTGATGGCGCGGATGTCGTCCGTCTCCATGCCCGTTCCATTGTCGGTGATCCTGATGGAGACGCAATCCTTTTCCGCCCTGCAATTGATGGCAAGCTTGCAGTCCGAGCCCTTGTTGCCAAGCCCGTGCGTCAGGGCGTTTTCGGCGAGCGGCTGGAGTATCTGGGCGGGCATGCGGTACTCTACCAAGATATCGTCCGCGTCGAATTCCACGGAATACTTGTCGCCGCTCCGTATGTTCATTATCGCTATATATCGCCGTAGATGCTCCAGCTCGTCGTAGATATTGACCTCTTCTTCGGAGTTGTGCATATCCCTTATCAGTCCGCCGAGGTTATGGGCTGCCGTGGCAGCCTTCACGTTCTCGCCTTGCTCCGAAAGGCTTTCGATGCAGTCGATGGTGTTCACGATGAAGTGCGCGTCTATCTGCGTTTTGAGAAGGTCTATCTGCAAGTCCTCCGTCTTGTCCAATATGGGGGTGACCATCCTTTTGGAGAGCAGGCGGTACAATATCGCTATGGCGACGAGCAGGGCGGCAAGCGCCACAAAAGAGGTGGCGAGGAAAAGCCTTTCGCCATAATACAGGGCTTCCCCTGTGATGGCGGTAGCGGCATAGAGCCGGGTGCCCGTCACGGGAAGGATGGCGACCGAGCCGTAAAGACGCTCCAGCTCGTCGGCGCTCTGGCGCTCAAGCCCGGGGTTGCTCGAAAGAAGGATGGTGTCGTTCAGGATGACCGCGGTGTCGATGTCGTCTATGATGTCCAGCTCCATGATGGTGCGGCGGACCTTGTTCAGGTTTGAAAGCGTCACGACATGGCCGACTGGCGTAGATGCGCCTGAACTGCGTATGTTCACGGGGTCGGCAAGGCAGAAGTATTCGGTCCCGTCAAGCTCCACCACCGAGTATACGGGTGCGCCGCCGTTAATCACTTCCTGGTATATCTTTGCCGTGGCGTCCTGGCTTATGCTGCCCGTAAAGCGGTAGGCCGTCCCGTCCGCATTGAACGTGACGATGCTGTCGGCGCTCTGTATGGGGTAGGTGGATTTGCGAATAATCTCGGACACGGGCGCCGCTTTTTCGTAATATGCGGAAGGGTCGGTTTCTGCCAGAAACTCCTGCAAATAGACGCTGCCCGCAAGGGTGGAGGAAACAAGCTTCATTCGCGAAAACTCGTCTTCCAAATTCGACAGCAGGCTATACTCGGCCAGGGCTACGGAATCTTGGCCTGTTTTCTGGATATGCGAAAAAATCGTGTTTTGGTATATGAACCAAAGCACCAATACCAAAACAATATAAATCATTATTATGAAAACGAACCGGCGACGGAAGCTTTTATTGTTCATTGCCGCCGCGCTCCCTGTAGCGCGTGGGGGACATGCCGTGCGCTTTGTTGAAGACCCGGGTGAAGTACAGCGGGTCGGCGTAGCCGCAGACAACGGCGATCTCCCTTACGGGTTTGTCGGTTTTGAGCAGCAGGTCGGCGGCGCGCTCCATACGAAGCGAAGCGATGTATGCGGACAGAGTGGTATCTGAGTTGCGGGAGAAAAGGTTGCAAAGGCTGCCGGACGACAGCGAAAAATGCTTGGCAATGGATTCGGTGGTGTGGGCCATATGGGAAAATTCGCGGAGGTAGGCAAGGATGTCGTCAAGGCGTTTGGAAGGCGTCTGCTTTTCGCCTGCTGGCACGGGGCCTTCGAGCGCTTTGGCGAGCCTGGCCAGGAGCCCCGCAAGCTCGTCTTCCGAAACGGGCTTTACGAGATAGTCAAAGCCGTTGGCCAGGAAAAGCCGGCGGACGTCCTTGAATTCGGAATAGGCGCTGGCAATCACGAATAGCGGCATGCTTGATTCTGCCCCGCGCAACAGGCTCTCAAAAAGCCCCATACCGGAGAGGCCGGGCATCTTGAGGTCGCTGATGACCGCGTCAGGCCTGAGCGAACGGATTTCATCCAAGGCTTTGAGCGGGTTGGTATGCACGCCGCAAATCTCAAAGCCGCTGTCCGTGAACAGCGCGCGCCTCGCCATAAGTTTGTCCAGCGCAAGCCTATCGTCGTCTACAAGGTATATCGTTTTCATATGTGCTTACCTGCCAACTCCTTTGTCCTGACATTATACCCAATTTTCCGTCGGATGGAATTGTGATATACTTGGCAGATGAAAAATTTATTGAAAGACCTGAATATTACGAGAACGCAAAACCCCAAGGCGAAGCCCGACGCGGCTACGCTCGGCTTTGGCGAAATTTTTACAGACCATATGTTTATCATGGACAATGATGAGGGGCGGGGGTGGCACGACCCGCGAATAGTTCCGTATGGGCCTTTGTCGCTTGACCCGGCAGCATCGGTCCTGCACTACGGGCAAGAGATGTTTGAGGGGCTAAAGGCGTACAGGGGCGACGACGGGACATTGCGTTTGTTCCGGCCTGACATGAATGCAAAAAGGGTGACCGCGACGAACGACAGGATATGCCTCCCGCCGATAGACGAGGAGGTCTTTGTCGAGGCGATAAAGGCCGTTGTCAACGTGGACAGGGATTGGATTCCGGACTATCAGGGCACGTCGCTCTATATTCGCCCGTTTCTGTTTGCGACCGAGGCATTTTTGGGCGTCCGGCCATCGAAGGCTTATTCATTCGTCATCATCCTCTCCCCTGTGGGGGCGTACTTCAAGGGCGGCATTCAGCCCACGAAAATCTATGTAGAGGACGATTATGTGCGCTCGGCCCCTGGGCTTACCGGTTTTGCTAAGGTCGGCGGCAACTACGCGCTCGCGTTGAAAGCGCAGGCGTTGGCGCAGGAAAAAGGCTTCAGCCAGGTGCTGTGGCTCGATGGGATCGAGCGTCGCTATGTAGAGGAAATAGGCGTGTCCAACGCGTTTTTCGTGATAGGCGGCGAAGTGTGGACGGCGCCGCTGACGGGCACCATCCTTCCGGGCGTCACCCGCGACTCGGTCATTCACATCTTGAAGGATCGCGGAATGACGGTGCGAGAGGAACGTTTTACGATAGACGATGTATATGCTGCAGCCGACGCAGGAACGCTGGAAGAGGTGTTTTCAGCGGGCACGGCGGCTGTAATTTCACCCGTTGGCGAGATGATGTGGAAAGAGCGCCGCATCGTCATAAACGGCGGGGAAATAGGTAAGATATCACAATCGCTCTACGATACGATAACGGGGATACAGCAAGGGCTATTGCCCGACCCATACGATTGGACGGTGAAATTATGAAACATTACATCTCTGCTCTTGTGGAAAACAAGGCTGGCGTGCTGGCGCGCACTTCGGGGCTGTTTGCGAGGCGCGGCTTCAACATAGACTCGCTCGCGGTCGGTGAGACAGATGACCCGACGGTCTCGCGCGTCACCATCGTGGTCGACGGCGACGAGTATATCGCAGACCAGGTGACGAAGCAGCTTGGGAAGCTCGTCGATGTCCGCATCGTGAAGCAGCTGGACCCGGATCATATGACCCAACGCGAAGCCGTGCTCGTCAAGGTGAAAATCGACGCCGAGAGGCGCAGCGAAATCTACGATTTGGTGAAAATAATGAACTGCGACGTGGTGGACCTCTCTCACACGACGCTGATGATCGAGTTCAACGACCGTCCGGCAAGGGTGGATCTGCTTGTCGAGCTATTGTCGAAATACGAAATAATCGAGATAGCGCGTACCGGTGCCATAGCCCTGCAAAAAGGCTCGGGCACCATTTACGACGAAGAAGAATAATCTTGCTTGTGTGAGTGTTTTGAGTGAGAGTTTTGGGCTCAAACCCGAGTGGCTGAAGAAAAGCTGGCGGCCGACTGCGGAAATGCAGGCGGTCGAAGGGCTTGTGGACGAGCTTGGGCTAAACACGGTCTGCCGTGAGGCTTCCTGCCCTAATTATTGCGAATGCTTTGGTCGAGGCACCGCGACCTTTATGATTCTTGGCGCTGTTTGTACGCGGTCGTGCGGGTTTTGCGGGGTAAGCGGCGGGGCGCCGTCGCCTGTGGACAGGGGGGAGCCTGTGCGGGTGGCGGAGGCTGTAAGGCGGCTAGACTTGAACTATGTGGTTGTGACTTCGGTGACGCGGGACGATCTTGCGGACGGCGGGGCGGCGCATTTTGCGGAGGTGGTGCGTGAGATAAGGCGGCTTAGCCCCGGCACGAAAATCGAAACCTTGATACCGGACTTAGGCGGGTCGGAGGCGGCGCTCGACCTCGTGATAGATGCGGCGCCGGACGTGATATCGCACAATATGGAAACGGTGCGTGAGCTGTACGCGAAGGTGAGGCCGCAGGCGGACTATGAGCGTTCGCTTGAGCTCTTAAGGAGGGTGGCGGAGCGGGGCGGTGATGGCGAGCAGCACGGAGCTCTCGATATTGGTGCGTGTCGTCCCGATAGCTCCTCTACGGTTTGCCCGTGCTCAACCTTAGGCGACAAGGACAAGTATGACGATAGAAAATCAGGCTGGTTTCGCAATGCAAACCTAGGGAGGACTATCGGCTCCGACCCGCAAGACACGGACCTCCGTGCCGCCAGCTGCCCCCCCACTCCCACCCCCAAAAGCGGCTTGATGGTCGGGGTGGGCGAAACCGACGCCCAGGTACGCGAACTTATGTTCGACCTCAGAAACGTGGGCTGCTCTATCCTCACCATCGGCCAATACCTAAGACCCTCGAAAGAGAATATCCCTGTGGAAGCATATATCGAACCCGCCGTGTTCGACCGCTGGGCGGCTGAAGCCCGTGCCATGGGCTTTGAGTTCGTCGCCTCAGCCCCCTTCGTCCGCAGCTCCTACCACGCCGAGGAAGCCCTGGCTCGCCCCGCAAAGGAGGCTGTCAATGATTTTGCTTGACAATCCCTCACGTCACGCCTCATTCTACTTCGCCGCCGAAGAATACATCATGCGGTCCCTCAAGCCCTGCGAGCCCGCCCTGATGCTATGGAGCACCGTACCCACCGTGATGCTCGGCGCAAACCAAGTCGCTGCGGCAGAGTGCGACCTCGCCTACGCAAAGGATGCCGGCATAGAGATAGTCCGCAGGCCGAGCGGCGGCGGCGCCATTTTTACAGACACGGGGACGCTGCAGCTTACGGTAGTCCTGCCGTACGAATCAGGCTACGACGTAGGGGCGTTCACACGCGATTGGCTCGCCGCCCCGCTCGCCGCCGCCCTGAACCGCTATGGCATCGACGCCACGCCCGAAGGCCGCAACGACGTCACCATAGACGGCAAGAAGATATCCGGCATGGCGCAGCACGTACGCAACGGATATATATGCAGCCATAGCTCCATATTGTTCGACACAGACCTGGAACAACTGGCCAGGGCCCTTACCGCCGACCGTGAAAAATTCGAGACGAAAGCGGTCGCCTCCGTAAGGGCGCGCGTCACGAACATAGCCGAGCACATACCCCCCGCCGCCCCCCCACTCTCAACTCTCAGCAGCGGCGAGCCCGCACCCACCCTCGCCGCATTTCGCGAGACCCTTGTCGAAACCCTGTTCACGTCACGACAACAATCCGCAAGCCCCGCCCCCCCCTGTCATTGCGAGGGGGTTCAGCCCCCGAAGCAATCCACGCGTCTGCGTCAGCAGACGCCATGCCAATCCGCCCGCCGCCCCTTCACCCCCACCGAGCTCGCCGCCATCACCGCCACCCAAAGCGACCGCTACGAAAACGACGAATGGACCTACGGCCACGAACCCGCCTTCACTTACCGAAACAAAAAACGCTTCCCGGGCGGCACCCTCGAAGCCTTGCTCGATGTCAAAGGCGGCGTGATACAGACGGCAAAAATCCACGGCGACTTCCTCGCCCTGCGTCCTGTCACCGAACTCGAGACCGCGCTCAAAAACATCCCCCACCGCAAAGACGCCCTAAGCGAGGCCCTCCGCCCCCTCGACCTAAAACCAATCCTCGGCTCCCTCACCGCCCAAGACCTGCTCGAAACCCTGCTCTAAAGTCCCAACTCAAAAAAACATTGACAAAAAGTAAAAATTCGGCCAAAATACTACCATAGTCGAACATTAGCCGAATTATCGAGTTTCAGCCGAGCCGAAAGGAACAGCCCTTATGCCTTACATCAAACGCGATATTGAAAAGACACTCTTGCGGATTTCAAGCCAATTCAAGGTCGTTTTGGTGACTGGCCCCCGTCAGGTCGGAAAAACCACGATTATGAAAAGGCTTATGGAGGGCAGCGACAGAAAATACGTCACCCTTGATGATGTGGTCGCGCGCGATTTGGCAAAGAACGATCCCGCCAGCTTCGTAAAAATCTATACACCCCCCGTTTTTATTGACGAAGTTCAATATGCTCCCGAGCTGTTCAGCTATATCAAAATGCAGGTTGACGAGCGCCAAAAGAACGGCGACTATTGGCTTTCCGGTTCACAGGTGTTCAGGCTTATGCGTGGCGTCAGCGAGAGCCTGGCAGGGCGAATAGGTCTGCTTGACCTATTCACCCTGTCCCAGAACGAGATTTACAATCATAAGGAGTGCAAGCCGCTTGACACGGATTTTGACAACCTGAAGGCAAGGGCCGAAAGTATACCGGACGCAACGCCGACAGACATTTTCACGCGCATCTACAACGGCGGCATGCCCCAGGTTATCACCGGCGGGGCCGAAAGCCGCGACAGATTTTATGAAAGCTATATCCGCACATATCTGGAGCGGGACGTGCGCGACCTGTCAGGAAGTATTGATGCGTTGAAATTTCATAGATTTATGGTGGCGGTCGTTGCCCGTACAGCACAATTGGTGAATTTCAAAGCAATAGCCGACGATGCGGAAATAGATCAGGTCACGGCCAAGAACTGGCTCAATATCTTGGAAACATTGGGGCTGATTTTCTACTTGCATCCCTACTCCAACAACTTGCTCAAACGCACGATAAAGTCGCCAAAACTCTATTTTTATGATAGCGGACTGGTCGCATATCTGGCGAAGTGGAACAGCGTTGAAACTCTGATGAATGGCGCGCAAAGCGGGGCGATTCTCGAAAACTTTGTGGCATCGGAGATAAAGAAAGGCTACCACAATTGTGGACAGACCCCGCACCTGCATTATTTCAGAAACAAGGATAGCAAAGAGATAGACTTGCTGTGGGAGGCAAACGGGACCCTTTATCCCTTGGAAATAAAGAAAACATCCAGCCCCGATATCCGCTTGACTAAGGTGTTCCGGCTGCTTGAAAAGAGCGGCAAAATTTTGGGGAACGGCGGCATTGTTTGTCTGTATGACAACTTTGCTCCGCTTGATAGTGATAACTTTATTATTCCGATAAGGTGCGTATAGCCCCTATCGCATAGAGCGGAAGGTTTAGTAGCCACCCCTCGTTCTTGTAGTCCGACATTGATGAGCGTATTGAGAGCGGCGGCTTGTATCTCTCAACAAACGCTTTAAGGCTTTTGCTTTGCAAATTGGTCTCGGCTTTCACTTCAAGCGGGATGATGGAATCGCCGGCGCTCAAAAGAAAATCGACTTCCGAAGTGCTTCGCGAGTTCGTCCAGTAGTAGGCGCTTATGCCACGGAGCGTCTTGAGCTCCTGCAATACATATTGCTCAGTCAGGGCGCCCTTGAACTCCTTGAACAAATCGTTTCCGTCCAAAAGCACATCCTGTCTTAGCTTCACCATGCACGACAAAAGCCCGACGTCGACCACAAACAGCTTGAACGCCTTTGGGTCTTCATACGCTTTTAGCGGCAGGCTTACCGCCGCTGCCCGGTGGACCTTGTGGACGAGTCCGCAGTCGTGTAGCCACATCAGGGCATACTCGTACTCCCGTGCTCGTGCGCCCTCCTTTACAAGCCCGTATAAAAACTTCTTGTTTTCCTTGCCAAGCTGTGCAGGAATGCTGTTCCAAAGCATACGGATTCGTGGCACCGTCTCATTTGGCGCATGTTTGGAAAAGTCTTGTTCGTATGCAGCCAAAATCCGCTCCTGTATCTCCCTGACCTCCACATAGTCGCGGTTTTTGCTGAATGCCGAAACGGCCTCCGGCATGCCGCCCACATAATAGTATTGCTTCAACAAATCTATATATTCCTGCTTGAACGTGGTCGCCATCGCAAAATCGCCTTGCTCAATAAGCGAGGCAAAGCGCTCTTTGCCCATTGCCTGCATAAATTCCGCAAAGGACAGGGGGCGCAGATCCAAAAAATCCACCTTCCCCACCGGAAACGATGTACCTTGATGGAGCGCGACCCCAAGCAGCGAGCCGGCGCACACAATATGGTACTCGGGTGCGTTTTCGTTGAAATACTTGAGGGAGGTCAGTGCCGCTGGAACCTCTTGCACCTCATCGAAAATAATAAGCGTGTTGCTTGGATCGATTACGTGCCCCGCATATAGTTCGATGCCCGCCACAAGACGCTTTACGTCAAGGTCGTGCGAAAACAATTCCTGCATACGCTTGTTGTTGTCGAAGCTGATATATACATGTCGTTCGTAGCATGTGGTGCCAAACTCCAGCATCAACCAAGTCTTGCCGACCTGCCTTGCGCCCCTAAGAATCAGCGGTTTTCGCTTCTTCCCATTTTTCCATTCAATCAATTTTTCAATCGCATATCGCTTCATCTTCACCGCCTCATGCTATATTATGCACGACAACCACAAAAAGTGCAACGACTTTTTGTATCATTCCCACAAAAACACCAACGACTTTTCGCCTCACACACACATAATACCATATGACTTTTTGTATTCTGTTCACAAAACATCATAGGACTTTTCGCAATCACTAGCCCCCAGCCCCCAGCCTCCAGACCCTAGCCTCCCCTCTACTCCCCCTCCCTCACATCGCCATCCGGCGAAAAATAATCCTTCAACCCCACAAGAAAATACCGCTGATAGGCATCCGTAAGCTCCCTTACCCAATGTATCGTGTCGTGCCCGTTCCGTATCAAATCGAGGAAACGCTTGTCGTTGTACCTCTTTTGGTAGTGGAAAGTCCCGTTCCGATACCGCCGGAGCAGGTTCACGTTCTTTGATTTGAGCAACCCGTCTATCTCCGGGTCGGACGCCCCAAGCTGCTGCCACCCCTCGATGACTATGTACAATGAAGCGTACCAATAGGACATATACATACGGCTTTCAAAGAAAAAGAGCTTCGTGCCTGGCTCTCTTGTATGTAGGACATCATCGAACAATCTCCGCATATTGTTCGTCCATATAAAGTACCTATATAATGAAACAAATTCCTCAACGACCATAGCCTGCCCCTTCCCGTTCCCCTACACCCCTAGCAATGGCGCGACCATCATAATCGCTCCCATACCCGCTGTTATGACGATAAACAACCAAAAGGCGATGCTCGAAAATCCGTACGCATACGTTCGCGGATAGTACGCCGCCCCGGCACGTATTCGTTCCCCAAGCTGCCTTCGCCATCCTATCAGCATCGCAAACGTCGCTATGGCGCATGCAAGCAGGACAAGCCCGCTCACGCCCGCCGCCAGAGCGTTTTCCGGCAAGAGCATATAGCCCACTGCGATTGCGTTGGTCACGGCATGCAACGCTATCGCAGCCCTGAGCGACCACCTTACGGCCACATACCCGAACACAAGCCCCATCAGAAAAGCGTAGGGTATCTGTGCGAAAAGCATATGGTAGAACGCGAATATCAAAGAGGAGAAAAGTATCGCGAAATTGTCGCCGAACTTCCGGAGCGCACCCAATACAGCTCCCCTGAACACCAATTCTTCCACGACCGGCGCCACCGCCACGATGCTGATTATTCCGAGGGGCGTAAGCAGGCTCTCCACCGCCTCCGCATAGGTTTCCTCGACCGAAAGCCCCTCTGGCAGCAAGGATTCAAGAAGCGCCGTCAACATCCCGCTTGCAAGCTGTATCCCCTGCGACGCCACGATAAGCACCAGGAAAATTCTTGGCGTCAGCGGCTCTGCCATCGGCAACGCCAAGTCCGTGATATATCGCCGCCCTCGGTGCATAAAAAAGACGCAGCTTGACGCTATGGTGACAATCATGGTGGTCAGCACGTTGTCCGCCTCGCTCGCTATGCCCAATGCAAACATGGCGACGGAGATTACGGCAAACATAAGAAGCACAAAGAGCGCGCAATTGCGCACGTCGCGCCGCACATCCCGCCTAAACAGCCCCCAGTCATAAATTATTAACGGTGCATTCATCTGATACATTTGCATTAAGTATAACATAACGCTACAATGATGTTCGGCGGGAGACCCGAAAGTGCCTCGAAAGCGACCCGCAAGTAAGGAGCGAAAATGAGCATTGACAAAAGCAATCTGACACTGTTGACGGACTTTTATGAAATCACGATGTCCGGCGGGTATTTTGAGACGGGGCGCGCGGACGAGACAGCGTACTTCGACCTGTCCTTCCGTCGCGTGCCCGACAATGGCGGATATGTGATAATGGCAGGGCTTGAACAGATCATCGAGTATCTGTCGAACCTGAGCTTCACTGAAGAGGACATCGCCTGCCTTCGCAGCAAGGGAGTATTCTCGGAGGCGTTCCTAGGCCACCTTAAAAATTTCGAGTTCAAGTGCGACGTCTGGGCGATACCCGAAGGGACGCCGGTTTTTCCGAACGAACCCTTGATAACAGTGCGCGGGCCGCTTATGCAGGCTCAGTACATAGAGACCATGCTGCTCCTTTTCATAAACCACCAGAGCCTTATAGCCACCAAGGCGAACCGCATCGTGCGGGCGGCGCAGGGCAGGCCTGTGATGGAGTTCGGCACGCGGCGGGCTCATGGCGTGTCGGCAGCTATCTTCGGTGCGCGTGCCTCTTACATCGGCGGCTGCGTCGGCACGGCATGCACGGCGGCGGACCGTGACCTCGGCATCGCCGCCCTCGGCACCATGGGGCATTCATGGGTGCAAGTATTTCCGTCCGAGTACGAGGCGTTCAAAGCGTACGCTGAGTTCTACCCGAACAATTGCACATTGTTAGTGGACACATACAATGTGCTGAAGTCGGGAGTGCCGAACGCCATCCGTGTATTCAAGGAAATGAAGCCGACGCGAATGGGCATACGCATCGACTCAGGCGACGTCGCCTACCTTACGAAAAAATCACGTGAAATGCTTGACGCAGCTGACCTGAAAGACTGCAAGATAGTCGTATCGAACTCGCTCGACGAGTGGCTTATCCGTGACATCTTGCTGCAAGGGGCGCCCATCGACAGCTTCGGCGTGGGCGAGCGGCTTATCACCGCCGCCTCCGACCCCGTTCTTGGCGGCGTTTACAAACTGGCAGGAATCGAGAAGGACGGCGCCGTCGAGCCCAGGATAAAGATAAGCGAAAACGTCGAGAAAATAACAAACCCAGGCTACAAAAAAGTCTACAGGCTCTACCACAAGGACACTGGCCGCATGATAGCGGACGTCATCACGCTTGCCTGTGAACCCCCGCCCGCCGGCGACGATTACGTGATATTCGACCCATCATTCACATGGAAACGCCAAAAGCTTTCAAACTTCGTCGCAAAAGAGCTTCAGGCGAAAATTTTCGACAAAGGCAGGCTCGTTTACGACAGCCCGAGTCTCGATGAGATACGCACCCACTGCCTTGCCCAGGTCGACACGCTTTGGGAAGAGACCCTGCGTTACGAAAATCCGCAGCCCTACTACATAGACCTCTCGCAAAAGCTATGGGAGCTCCGCACCGAGATGATAGAGAGCTTTCAGGAAAAATCTTGAAATCTAACCGCAATAAAGACTTCAAAGGGCTGTAAACAAACTAACACGCACGTGTAACCGATATCCCCGCCTACTCTGATACACTTTCCATATAATAAGGAAAGGGCAGAGAGCCGTGACAAAATCAAACAGAAAAAAGAGAAAAGTCCTCGTGATCGGCAGCGTGCGAATCCCCTTGTACGCACCCAAGCGGATGTCCCAAGCGGCTCAGGCGGCGGGGAACACGGTTGCGGGCATCAAGGAAGCCATGGCTCCGCTGATGAAGCAAAGGCTAAATCTGGGCGGCACACGCATCCCCATCGTGTTTTTCTTGGTGGCGGTCTTGGCGATAGTGCCGTTGATGGCGTTCGGCGCCGGCAATCAAGGGGACGGTTCGGATGCCACGGACGATCCCCTTGCAATAGAGGAACAGGACGGCAATAGTGGGGACATTGGCGACGATAAGGACGGAGCCACAACGTTCTTCGAGCCGGAAATAAAGAAGTACACAGGCGAAATAACCCACGATTCAGCGTTGAGCAAGTGGGTCAGGAAAGTGGATCGCGATGTGGACGGCAATATGGAGAACGTCTATATCAGCAACGACCTGAACACAGACGTCGTGACCGTGAAAAACGGGGACGTGGTATTCTTCCGTATAGACGTGTTCAACCAAGGCGCCAACCCCATTTTCATATCGGAAATCATCGACCAATTGCCGGAAGGCCTGAGGTTCGACCCGTCTGCCACGATCGCGCACGTAGATTCGAGCCTGCCGCCCTACAACAACGACCTATGGGAGCTGGTGGCTGGCGCATATGGCGAGCCGGACTCAGTGAGATACAAAGGCCCCAAGATATTCCTGCCAGGATGGGACGGCAACGATGACGGCTTCCCTGAGCACAGGCTCCCCATTGTGCTGATTGTCGATGTCCCCGAGGACATCACAGAGGCTATGACGCTTGGGAATTTTGCGGAGATTACGAAGCTCGAGACCGAGGCCGGCGCGGACGTGGCCTACCTCGCTTACGACGACGACTCCCGCGACCATGCGTACCTGGCCATATATCCGTCGTTCAACTTTGTGGTACAATAACAAATTATGCGTGATTTTTTCTATAACAAGGGAGATGTGCTGATTGCGATTTTGATAATCTTGGTCGCGGTTTTTGTGATCTATCTAAGAGTCGGGGTCATAATGGAGTATTCGGCAACTGGCGAAAGCCGCGGAAGCCTGCTCCCGCCGATAGAGAGTTTGCTCGGCATATTCGGGAATGACGACGAAGAGCCGGAACCCGAACCCCCGGAGCCTTTTGCGCCGGAGCCGGAGCCGGAGCCCGCCCCCGCCCCTCCACCAGAGCCGGAGCCGGAACCCGAGCCAGAGCCGGAGCCGGAGCCCGAACCCTTGGAGCCCCAGACAGAGGAGCCGCCTCCGCCCCCGTCCGTCCCTGACGTGCAGATCACGATAGCGGCAGGCGATTCCGCGAGCGCCATTGCGGACAAGCTGCTCGCAGCAGGCGCCATCACGGACAAACAGGCGTTCTTGGCAGATGTCACTTCGCAAGGCGCCGACTCAAGGCTCAGGATAGGGACTTACACAATACCGGGCGGGTCGAGCCACTCGGATATCATAAGCATTCTTACATTATAGAAACAGGGATGGCCGCAGCCGGCCACGGAAAGCGAGGAAAAGATGCCATTGGTAAGCACAAAGGAAATGTTTGAGAAAGCCTATAAGGGAGGCTACGCCATAGGCGCTTTCAACGTCAACAATATGGAGATAGTGCAGGGGATCACCGAGGCGGCGAAAGAGGAAAACGCCCCCCTCATACTCCAGGTCTCTGCGGGCGCGCGCAAATACGCCAAGCACGTCTATTTGATGAAGCTCGTCGAGGCGGCGCTCGAGGACACTGGGCTTCCCATCGCGCTCCATCTGGACCACGGCGCGGATTTCGAGACTTGCAAATCGTGCATAGATGGCGGCTTCTCATCCGTGATGATAGACGGCTCACACCATCCTTTCGAGGAAAACATGGCGGTAACAAAGCGGGTTGTCGAGTATGCGCACGAGCGTGGCGTCACCGTGGAGGGCGAGCTCGGCCAGCTTGCAGGCGTCGAGGATGACGTGAGCGTCGAGCATCACAGCTATACAGACCCGTCGCAAGTGCAGGAGTTCGTCGAGAAAACGGGCGTCGATTCGCTCGCCATAGCCATAGGCACATCGCATGGCGCCTTCAAGTTCAAGCCAGGGCAGAAACCGCAGCTGAGGTTCGACATACTTGAGGATGTCTCGGCGCGTCTGCCAGGATTTCCAATTGTGCTGCACGGCGCGTCCTCGGTCATTCCCGAGCTTGTCGAAAAAGTGAACAAGTACGGCGGCGCAATGCCCGATGCCATAGGCATACCGGAGGACATGCTGCGTGAAGCCGCAAAGAGCGCAGTCTGCAAAATCAACATAGATTCGGATCTGCGGCTTGCCATGACTGCCACTGTCCGTGAGCATTTTGCGCTCCACCCTGGCGATTTCGACCCCAGGCAATACCTAAAGCCGGCACGTGAGGCGATAAAAGAAGTGGTGAAACGCAAGCTTGTCAACGTGCTGGGCTGCAACGGCAAAGCGTAAGTGCGTTTTGAAGTAGGCGAAAACGAAGCGGGAAGGCGGCTTGACCGTGTCCTGAAAAAGATACTGAAAGGCGCATCGCTTTCGTTCATATACAGGATCATCCGCAAGGATGTGAAAGTGAACGGGAAGCGTGCCACAGGCGAAGCATTGCTCGTGCCCGGCGATATCGTCGAGATTTTTCTGCCAGAGGAACAGATACGTGAGTTCGGGCAGAGAGGGCGGCCGGACCTGCCGGCGGCAAAGAAGCAATTCGACGTGGTTTTCGAGGACGAAAGCGTTCTCGTTGTGAACAAACCGTTCGGCCTGCTGACGCATGGCGATGCGGTCGAAAAGAAGAACACGCTGGCAAACCAGGTGGTGGCGTACCTGGCGGAAACGGGCGTCTACGTCCCCGGCGGGACAAAGACATTCACGCCGGCGCCGGCAAGCAGGCTCGACCGCAACACGACGGGGCTCGTTATGTTCGGCAAGACCCTGCCGGCAGCCCGTGACCTCGCCGTGATGTTATCGGGCATGGAAGGCGGGAACGCCTATGTCGAGAAGGCCTACCTGACCATCGTTGTGGGCGAGATAAAAGCCCCCATGACGCTGAAAGCGCGCATGGTGCGTGAGGAAGGCAAGAACTTGACGAAGGTTTTGCCGGAGGCGTCGGACGAAGGCCGCACGATGGTTACAGATATTAAACCGCTTGCGACCGGAAAAGGGTATACTCTTGTGGAGGCACGGCTTTTGACAGGGAGGACGCACCAGATACGGGCGCAGCTTGCGGAGGCAGGCTGCCCGGTGATAGGCGATCGCAAGTACGGAGACACGACGGCAAACCGTATGGCTTCGCAAAAGTACGGCCTTACGACCCAGCTGCTTCACGCATACCGCCTGACGATAAAGGGCGGGGCGGGAAGCCTGGAGTATCTAAAGGGAAAGACCTTCCGGGCAAAACCGCCCGCCAGGTTTGAAGGGATCATGGAGGATCTCGGATGCGGAACAAAGATGAAATCATAGACAATTACCTGATCGAGGAGTACGACGGGGATGTCCCCCAGGACGAGCTCGACGACAGGGCAAAGGCGAAAAGGCGTGCGCTCACCCTTATACGCGACATCGTCATAGCCTTTGTCGTGATTGTCGTGATACTGCAATTTATAAGGCCGACCATAGTGTTCGAGCATTCGATGGAAGACACCCTGCACCCCGAGGACTATGTGTTTCTTGCGAGGCAGGCTTATTTACTAAGCGATGTCAGCTTTGGCGACGTGGTTGTGTGCGAGTCGGTGATCCTCGATGACAGAGGGGTTCCAAAAAATCTGATAAAGCGCGTGATAGGGCTGCCCGACGATATAATAGCCGTACGGGACGGCGCGGTTTACCGCAATGGGGAACGTCTGGACGAGCCTTATACCAAGGACGGCTATACGGAAGGCGAGATGGCATCGGTCACGGTGCCGCAAGGGACGTATTTTCTGCTTGGCGACAACAGGCAAGTGAGCAAGGACAGCCGCGACGCCGAGATAGGTTTTGTAGAAGAGGACAAGATAAAGGGGAAGGTGTTTTTCCGCCTGTTTCCCATCAGCAGCATAGGGATAGTCAGGTAATGAAGCAGAAGCCGAACCGGAAAATGCTCGCCGTCAACAAATCGGCGCGGCACGATTACTTCATCGAAGAAGCCTTTGAGGCTGGCCTTGTCCTGACGGGCACTGAGATAAAATCGCTCCGCAAAGGCAGAGTGAACCTTGCCGAGAGCTATGCGAGGATCATAGAGGGCGAGCTTTTCATCGTAGGCATGAATATAAAGCCCTACGAGCAGGGCAACCGCTACAACGTGGACCCTTTGCGGCCGCGCAAGCTGCTCTTGCACAAAAAAGAGCTGCACAAGCTCCATCAGGAGACAAAACGTGAAGGCCTTACAATTGTGCCATTGAACATCTACCTGAACGACCGTGGACTCGCCAAGATGGAGATAGCTCTGGCGCGAGGCAAGAAGCTGTACGACAAACGCGAGAGCATAGCGGAGCGCGATACGGAGCGCCGTATGCAGAGGGCGAAGCTGAAATAAAACGCTTGTCAACATCCAGAAATTGTGAAAGAATGCCCAGGTATGCGAGGATAACGGAGTGGCCGTCACGCTCGGCGTGTCATCCTTCGCAACGGATTACAGCTTTGTGCGGTGGGACGTGACGCCCTCCTCCGTCACATGGGCTACGGGCAGCGCGACCACGCAGAACTCGTCGTTCGTCATGCCCGCCGAAGATGTCACAGTGACGCCAGTGTATCTGTACGCACCCTCGTACAACGTCACGCTGAACCAGGCCACAGGCGGCACAGCTACGCGCTCGCCCGCCAGGGCGGCCGAAGGCGACTCCGTCACCCTCAACATAGACTCCCTGGTCACGAATTACAGCTTTGTGCGGTGGGATGTGATGCCGTCCACGCCGCCCATCGTATGGACTACTGGCAGCGCAACGACCCCAAGCGCGACGTTCAACATGCCGGCATCAGCCGTCACCGTGACGCCCGTATACCATACTGACATGAACGCTATCACGCTGCGACAGGCCACGGGCGGCACAGCCACGGCCTCGCCCAGGATGGCGCTCGCAGACGAGACCATCACGCTAGGCATATCATCCCTGCGGGCAAATTACAGCTTCGTGCGGTGGGACGTATCGCCCGCCGTCACATGGACCGCAGGCGACGAAACGACCCAGGCCGCGGCATTCACCATGCCAAACAGCACCGTATCCGTCCGCCCAGTCTACCGCGACAACACACCCGCCCCGCCCCCACCCGCCGCCACGGCGCAAAGCGGCGGCTCCCCCCGCACTTCCGACGACACAAACATGCCCCTATGGTGGCTATTGTTCGCATACTCCGCATCAGGGCTCGCCATTATCGGCCTATACCACACCCGCCGCCGGCTGAACAACTAACCCCCGCCCCTTGACCCCCCGCCCAAAACAATGTACAATCCCCCATAGGATTGGTTGTATTTTCTCCCCAAGGGGATGTACGGGTCTCGACGGGGGTGCAGAAGCAGGACAAGCGAGCCGTAGTCGCCCAGTCTACGTTAAAAGGGGCAAGCGAAAATTAAACGCGAAAAACCAAACCAATCTCGCATACGCGGCCTAGTATCCGCACAGCGACGCTGACCCGGACTCACCTGTAGGCTCGGACCTCGGCGCCAAACATACAGGAAAACTCTGTGTGAGCTCCCGGTAACACAGGGGAACTACGGGATAGCCGACTCCGCACTGCGCCTGTGACGCGCGGACGAAGCGAACGTGGCGCCTTCGGGGCGCCAGATCATCGCAGGCTGCGCTCGGAGAAAACCCTAGCGGAAGCGCTTTCGGACGTGGGTTCGACTCCCACCATCTCCACCAAATCAAAGAAACGCCCCAACGGGCGTTTTTTTGATTTAATCAAGGTGGGAGTCGAACTGGAGGGGGAATGGGGGAGGTGTCCTCCCCCATTTGAGGCGAAGCCGAACTACCAATCCGGGGGTGACAGGACGAAGCCCGCGAGCGAAGCGAGTGAGCGCAGTCCGTCAAGAGGGGGCAGCGCCCCCTATGAGAAGCGAAGCGACGTGAGACCTCCCACCATCTCCACCAAATCAAAGAAACGCCCCAACGGGCGTTTTTTGATTTGGCCAACGCAGTCACACGCCTATATACCACCCTGTCACATCGTCCCCTGCGAACATGGCCACCCCTATCCCCACGCAGAGCGCAGGACCGAAGGCGAAATGGTCTGCCCGGCCTTTCTTCCTCGTTATGAGCAGGAAGGCGCCGTAGGCGCCGCCTATCACTATGCCGACAAAGAGGGCGACCAAGCAATGTTGCCAACCGAGGAAGAGCCCGGCGGCCGCCATCAGCTTCACATCGCCGAACCCGAAGGCCCCGTCGATAAGGATTGCTGTGACAAGAAGCGGCACGGCGGCCACCGCTATGCCTATCAGGCGGTCGCTGAGCCCTATGCCCGGCATGGCGAAAATCGCGGCCACCCCGCAGGCAGCGATGGCGATATTGAACCGGTCGGGTATCTCCATCGTCTTATGGTCTGCCCACGCGATGGCCACAAGACAGGCCAGCACAACACAGCACAAAATAACGGCCACAATACTCATGCCCAAATTATACCTAAACATATAAAAACTGTCAATGCATTCCATTAAAATAGTCCCTCCAAAAAAATTCTCCCATCACAAAAATTTTTCATTCCCAATCTATAGATTTTTGCTATACTTTAGCTACAACTGTGTCTTGCATAGAAAAGAGGGGTGTATGAAGATCAGGAAGCTAGGGCTGAAGGTTTCCCTCATCGTAACGCTTATGATAGTGGTTATTATTGCGCTCACGATGTGGTTTGTCACGATCAGCACAGACGATTTAGTGACGGAGCTGGCGGCAAAAGAGGCTGAGGCCGCCAACATCGCGCTCCAGAAAACCATACAAGATTTGCAGGACGAGGCATTTGCGCGCGCAAACATGATCTCCCACTCGGCAGATGTGATCAACGCCATACTCGATGGCAACCAATACGCGATGAAAACGACGTTGCTCAACTTCCTGCCCGGCTTGGATGTCATCACCCTTACGGACAAGGACGGCGTGGTCTTGATGCGCGCCCACAGCAACCAAAGGGGCGACAATATCATAGACCAAAAGGCTATCTCGGCCGCGCTGTCAACAGGCTACGGCATCAAGACCATTGAGAAGGGGACTAGCGAAGGCCTGGTAACGCGCGGGAGCGCGGCCATCACAGGCCACGACGGGCATATTATCGGCGCGGTCACCTGCGGCCACGACCTAGCCATCCACAAATACGTAGATGAAATCAAGATACGCAACAATTGCGAAACCACCATTTACGACTACAATGTCAGGATGAGCACCACCATACTCAACGACATGGGTTGGCGGGTGGTCGGTACGAAGGCGACCGACGAAGTCGTGGAAACCGTCCTTGTGCAGGAAAACGATTATTTGGTGCGCAACACATTGTTTGGCAGCAACTATTACGCATATTATTCCCCGCTTATGGTCGATGACGAGGCCATCGGTATGCTTTATACCGGCGTTGACATAGATCTGGCGCTGGGGTATAGGAACAATATGGTCACGTCGGTGCTGCTGGTGATAATAATATCCGGGTTGGCGTGCATAGTTTTGGTTTTCGTTACAAGCGCGTTTTCGATCAGTCGGCCTTTGAAGAAAATAGGGCACTTCGCGGAAAAAATCCAAACGGGGGATTTGGGGATTTCCTCTGGCGAGGTCGCAACGATAGGCATCCACTCCTCTGACGAGGTGGGCGCGATGGCACGGGTGCTTGAAAAATCCTATGCGGAGCTCAGGGGGTATATCGCTGAAATCACGGAGCGCATGCAAGGGCTCGCAAACGGCGATTTTGTGACCGAAAGCAGCTACGAATTCCAAGGCGACTTCATTCTTATAAAGGACTCCATCAACAATATTGTCCACAACCTCAACCAGACAGTGCAGGAAGTCAAGGAAGCGTCTTTGCAGGTAAGCTCCAGCTCGGCACAATTCGCGGAGGGGTCGCAGACCTTGGCGCAAGGCGCGGTGGAGCAGGCCGCCTCTATTGAGGAACTGTCCGCTGCAATCGCGGAAATAAGGGATATGACGGAGCGAAACGCCAGGGTAGCGAAGGAGTCGGCCGACCTCTCGGATGCCATCAAAAGCAGCGCCGAGAAGGGTAGCTCGCAAATGGACAATATGGTGCAGGCCATTGTGGAGATAAACGATGCGAGCAGACAGATCAGCAAGGTCATCAAGGCGATAAACGACATCGCCTTCCAGACGAATATCCTTGCGCTCAACGCTGCGGTGGAAGCGGCTCGGGCAGGTCAGCATGGCAAGGGCTTTGCGGTGGTGGCCGACGAGGTCCGCGACCTTGCCGCCAAAAGCGCGGTCGCGGCCCAAGACACGGAAACCCTTATCGCGAACTCTATCGCAAAAGCGAATCTAGGCCTGCAGATAGCCAACGAAACTGCCGAGTCGCTTGGCGAGATAGTTGGCGACATCGTCCGAAGCGCCGAGATTGTCGAACAGATTGCCACATCATCAGATGAGCAGGCGAGTGCCATAGCGCACGTCAATATCGGCATAGACCAAGTGGCCAAGGTCGTTCAGCAAAACTCCATGACAGCCGAGCGGAGCGCCGGCGCCAGCGAAGCGATGAGCGGCCAGTCGGCCATTTTGCAAAAGATGATTTCATACTTCAGAATTGACAGGGAGCCGCGCGATAATGTAAGATAATCCGCAGGATTTCAATTCTGGACGGGATTGTATGATCTGGCACCGTAGGAAATGTAGGTATGTAGGAAGGAGTCTATTTCTTGTTATGAAGGCGAAAAACACACAGTCGGACGCAAAACTTTTAGCGGACTTGCTCGAACGCAACGCCGCTCTTTACGGCGAGGAAACCGCGCTTATCGAGCTGAACCCCGTTCAGGACGAAGCGAAAAATCTCGAGTGGAAGGAATATGACTTGGTCGAGTCCGGTCACTCTGTACACTACCGCTCGGAATTGACCTGGAAGGAGTTCGACGAGCAGGCAAACCAGGTGGCAAACATGCTCTTGGCCGACGGGGTGAAGCGCGGCGACAAAGTGGCGATACTTATGATGAATTGCATCGACTGGCTGCCTGTATATTTCGGCGTGCTCAAGACGGGCGCGCTTGCGGTGCCGCTCAACTTCCGCTATACGGCTACGGAGATAGCGTATTGCATGGAGCTGTCTGAGGCGTCGGTGCTGTTCTTCGGCCCGGAGTTTCTGGATCGCATAGATGCGGTAAAAGACGATGCCTTGATGAAAGGTATAAGGACGTATTTCTTTGTGGGGATGGACAAGCCGGAATATGCCCGCAGCTTTGAGGCTGAGGTGAGGGGGTGCTCCGCTGAGCGGCCCGGAACGGCGGGGGGCATAGCGCCGGAGGACGAAGGGGCCATCTATTTCAGCTCGGGTACGACGGGCATGCCAAAGGCCATATTGCACACGCAGGCGTCGCTCTTTTCGGCGGCCATCACGGAATGGAAGCACCACGGGCAGAAACGCGACGACGTATTTTTGCTGATACCGCCGCTCTATCATACTGGCGCGAAGATGCATTGGTTTGGGTCTTTGATGGCTGGCAGCAGGGCGGTATTGCTCAAGGGCACGGATCCCGGTTGGGTGGTGCATACGGCGGCGGCTGAACGTGCCACCATAGTGTGGCTGCTTGTGCCGTGGGCACGTGACGTGCTGGACTATATAGAGAACAACGAAGAGGAAGTCGCAGGGCTCGACCTTTCCAGATGGCGAATGATGCATATCGGCGCGCAGCCAGTGCCGCCGAGCCTCGTCAAGCGCTGGCTGGAACGTTTTCCGCGCCATGACTACGATACGAATTATGGGCTGTCCGAGTCGATAGGGCCGGGCTGTGTACATCTTGGCGTCGAGAATGTGCACAAGGTCGGGGCGATAGGCAAGGCCGGGTACGGCTGGAAGACGCGTATAGTCGGCGAGGACGGCATAGACGTGGCGCCCGGCATCGTCGGCGAATTGATTGTGAAAGGCCCGGGGGTGATGACGGAATACTACCGCAACCCTGAGGCGACGGCGGAGTCGCTTAAGGGCGGCTGGCTCTTTACGGGCGATATGGCACGCGAGGACAAGGACGGGTTTATCTATCTTGTGGACCGCAAGAAGGACGTTATAATCATGGGTGGCGAAAATATCTACCCTGTGCAGATCGAAGATTTTTTGGCGGCATACGCGCCTATCAAGGACGTTGCGGTCATCGGCGTGCCGGACGAGCGGCTCGGAGAAATAGCCCTGGCAATCATCGAAACAAGGCCGGGCGCAGTGGTGACGGAGGAGGAAGTGCGAGAATACCTTGAGGAGCTTCCGCGCTACAAGAGGCCGCGGCAGATAGTGTTTGACACCGTGCCGCGCAATGCGACAGGGAAGATAGAAAAGCCCAAACTGCGTGAAAAATTCCAAGCCGACTCGATAGTGGCAAAACAGACCTCAGAGTGATATAAGCTAGGGAGGCCTGAGGGCAGGCTATGCGAAAACATACGCTCGAAACGACGACGGATGCGGAAAACATGGCCACGGTCATGGGCTTCATCGAGTCCTGCGTAGAGGGGATCGGAAATCCCAAGGCCGCCCACTAATTGCTGATTGTCGGCGAGGAGCTGGCGGTCAATGTGTTCAAGTATGCTTATGACGCCACAGGGTCTTTTGCCCTCACCATCGACGTGGACCCCGATGCCCGCAAAGTGTCTATGGAGTTTCGCGACAGCGGCCGAGAGTACAACCCGCTCGACAAACCAGACCCCGACACGGGCGCAAGCATTTCAGAAAGGCAGATAGGCGGCCTGGGCATCATGTTTTCAAAGAGGTTGAGCGACGAACAATGCTATGTCCGTGAGAGCGGGGAGAATGTTTTTACTGTCGTAAAGAGTTATTGAACGTAAAGGGCCAGCGGTGTTTGCGGGGCTTGTGGGGTGGCGTGGCGCAATATGTGGCGCGATAATGGCACAATAAGCGGCGCGATACATGGCACGATTTTGGCACGATACTTGACGCAATATATGGCGCGATAATGGCACAATACTCTATTTTTGTGTTATAATATCGGTGAAATGTTTAAACCGAAATATACAATTACAAATGAGATACTGGGCATGATTGCGGAAACAGAGGCGCTTCGTGCAAAGGCGGCACAGGCACGGATATTTCCTGAACGTGCAGTGGAGCTGCATTTTCGTGCAACGGTCGAAAAGGTGCATGGCTCCACTACCATCGAAGGTAACCCATTGACGTTGAAGCAAGTCGATGCTGTTCTTAGGGGTCAAAGCACGGACCGGCGTAAGTACGCCGAAACCGAAGTGCGCAATTACAAAAAAGCGTTGGATTATATTGAAAAACGGAAACTTGTGGGCTTGCCGCTCGAATATGGGGACATTATGAAATTGCACGAGCTGGCAATGAAGGATCTTTTGCCGAGCGAAAAGACCGGAGTATTGCGTACAGGATCGATTTATATAGTGGATCAAGACGACAGGGTGAAGTATACCGGACCTGGGGCGAAAACAGTACAAAAGAAGCTTGAAGCGCTCATCGCTTGGCTGGACACGATGGGCGAAAGCATCCATCCTTGCATAGGTGCCGCGATTTTGCACTATCAATTTGTTTCAATCCATCCTTTTGCTGATGGCAACGGGCGGACGACAAGGCTCTTGACCATGCTCTATCTCGGAATGCGAGGTTATGATTTTGGCGGGTCGATCGTGCTTGATTCGTACTATGCGCAAGCCCAGGGCGAATACTATGCCGCGCTCAGCAATTGTCATGGCGACAAGTATCGCGAGGGGCACGAGCTCACATCTTGGGTGTCTTATTTCATGTCGGGCTTTCTTTCATCGGCAAGGGTGCTTTGGGCGCAGATTGCCATTTTGCTGACGTTCGAGCCCTTGGTCGACAAAAAGCGGATGAGTCAAGATGGAGTGGATTTGCTCACTTATGCGCTGCAATTCGGGAGCATCGCCCTTTCTGAAGCGGAAGAGATACTTCCCCACATCTCCCGCAGGACGCTACAGCGGAAGTTGAAAGAACTTTCGAACAACGGGTTTCTTGTGCAAAAGGGCGCGGCCCGAAGCACGCGATATTACTGGGTTGAATAACTATGTTGCATATATACACTGGCAGGGAGGATATCGACAAGCAGCGCTGGATGTTTGAGCGCATACGGCAGTTGGATGTCGAAGCCGACCGTAAGCGGCCCATATACTTGATAGTGCCCGACCAGTTCACGCTTGAGGCGGAACGCAGCGCGTTCACCTATATGGACGTGCCTGCGTTTATCAATCCCATCATCCTTTCGATGAACAGGCTTGCAGGGAAGGTGCTTGCTGAGGCGGGGGACAGCACAGAGCATATTGACCGCTACGGCAATTATATGCTGCTTGCACGGCTGCTCTATAGAAACAAAAAGACGCTCGAACTATATCGTGGCCTTGAAAACTCCACGAAGTTCATCGAGCAGCTGAGCGAGGCCATAATGAGCCTCAAGCTGCATCTTGTCACGCCCGAAGCGTTGATGGAATGCGCCGAGGCGGTGGGGGCGGGCGATGAAGGGCGGTCGGGTGCCGGCGAGGTGCTTCTTGGGAAAAAACTTCGTGACGTAGCCATCCTTTATGCGGAGTACGAGAGAATGCTTGCGGACAGCGTACCCGACGGCACGGACGTCATGCGACTTTTCACCGAATGCATTCGGTCATCTAAACTTTTAGAGGGTGCGGCCGTATGGGTCTACGGCTTCGACTACTTCTCACCGCTGCACCTTTCGGCGATAGGGGCGATGGCCGCCCGCTCCGCCGAAGTGAACATCGTATTGACCGCAGAGAAAGACCACGCGCTTTTCTCCCTCACCATAGGCATGATAGAAAAGCTTGAGGAGGCTGCCCGCAAAGCGGGCACGCAAGTACACACCATATCCGTAAAAGAGGACGCGGCCGGGCGCGGCATCGACTGTGCCTACCTTCCAGATGACGCAAAACCGCCGGAAATAGCCCACGTCGAGCACTCGCTTTTCGCAGGCCCCGCCCGCTCGTACCAATGCGATAATCCCGTCGTAGGGGCGACCACCCCGCACTTCGCCCCCACCCTACGCTTCATCGTCGCCCGCGACTACTACAGCGAAGCCGAAGCCGCCGCCGCGACCATCCTTCATCTCGTCCGTAACGAGAACCTGCGCTATCGCGACATCCTCGTCGTTTGCAACAACCAAGACCGCCGCGCCCCTGCCATCCAGCGCGTCTTCAGCGCCCACGGCATAGAGACCTTTCTCGACAAACGCTACGATGTGGGCTACAACCCCGTGCTCGCATACATCACCGCATTGCCGGAAATCATTTCGCGAGGCCGCCGCCCCGAAGATGTCCTGCGTTGGGTCGGCACAGGCCTGACCGACATTTGCGAAGAAGACGCCGAAGAACTCGAAAACCACGCCGCCCGCTACGGCATTAAAGACCGTGACGATGACGAACGCATCACAAACACGATACGATACATAAATGAAATGCTTGCCCGCTTCTCCGAGCGGTTTGGCGTCGGCGGCCATTCATCCGAAAAAACCGCCCGCGCCCGCACCGACGGCCTGAAAGCCTTTCTCGAAAATGACGCCCGTCTCCCTGAAAAAATCGCCGCTTATGCCGACAGGCTCGAAGCCGAGGGCTTTCTCGGATACGCCGCCCATATGCGTAGCGTCTGGGACGCCGCGCTCAATATTTTCACGCAGATAACCACCGTGCTTGGCGATGTCGAAACGAACGCCGAAGAATACGCAACCATATTAAGGGTCGGATTTGCTTCCATTATGATGGGTGTCCTGCCCGCCTCGTCCGACTGCGTAACGATAGGCACGATGCAGCGAACGCGCACAGGACGCGTAAAAGCCATGCTTGTGCTCGGCGCGAACGACGGTGAGCTTCCCATGTTTGCGGAGGACAGCGGCTTGCTTGACGACGCCGAAAAGGAGACATTGGGCGGCCTCGGCCTCGACGCTTTCCGACGCGAAGAAAGCCTGCATCACGAGGAACAGCTTGCCATATACAAAAACCTTTCAAAGCCTACGCGCTTACTCTACCTCAGCTATACGGCTTTTGACACCGATGGGAGGAACGAGACGAAACCATCACGCATCTTTGAGCGGCTTCGTGCCATGTTCCCGGACACGCCGCTCGAAAAGGACAGCGACCTTACGCATGGGGACCTGACGCAAAGAGACCTGACACACGGGGACGAGGGGCGGAGCGCCGCATCGCCCGCCGCCCGCCTGCCACGCTTCGAGTCCGGTTCCTATGCTCTAGGCGCAGACCGAATGAGCGCGCTTATACCGCCTGTCCTTTCACCCACCGCCATCGAAAAATACAGCCGCTGCCCGTTCGCCTTCCTTATGGACAGGGGGCTGAAACTCCGCGAGATAAGAAAGCACGAGATTGACAGCCGTGGCATGGGCGACGTCTACCACGAAGCCTTGAAACGCTTCGGAAACGTGATGAACGATAAGGGTGGGGCGCCCGCAAACAAAGACAGCGCATGGAACACAGCCACCCGCAACGAAACCGACACCTTGGTAAACGAGGTATTTTTGGGAATGGAAAAGGGTGATGTAAACATATCCCCCGAAGGCGCTCTCCTTTTCGCCCTGGACGACCCTGCCGCCGCCTACCGTCTCGGCCGCCTCAAATCCATCACCAAGGACATATGCTGGGCCCTGACCGAACGCGCTGCCGACAGCGGCGCAGAGCAAATGTTCTTTGAAGCGGACTTCGGCGATGGCGGCGACTTCGACACGCTTCATATAGATGACGGGTTCGGTATCGCAGGCCGTATAGACCGCATCGACGTCATGCCGGGCGGTCGCGCAAAGGTGCTCGACTATAAATCCGGCTACGAAAAATGGAACAGCGAAAACGTGAGAAGCGGTTGGCAGCTTCAGCTTATGCTCTACCTCAAAGCGATAGAGGAAACCTACGAACCTGCGGGTGTATCGTACTTCCGGCTGTTCGAGCCCACCATAAACCTATCAGACCCGAAAGCGCCGACCACCCCCGAAGAGATCAGCGAGGCGCTGCTCAGAGAGTACCGTAGCGACGGCATTGCCCTCGACGACAATACCCCCGTCCCCTCCGACAATGACGCCACAGACACCGCCGCCCCCGCCACCCCTAGCCGCCCGCCCTTCCCCGAAAAAACCATCTCTCCCGACGACTTCAACGCCTTGCGCGCCGAAGTCGATCAACGCCTTGCGGAAATCGCATCCGGCCTCGCCGATGGCCTCACCCCCGCCGCCCCCAAAAGCAAGACGGACGGCGACCGCGCCTCCGCCTGCCAGTATTGCGATTACCGCAGCATCTGCAACTACGAACCTAATTGATTGTTTTTTCGCCGCAATATTGTGATAACATACACACCAAGAAACCAACCACCATACCACCAAAACAAGGAGCGCAAACCATGGCAGAACAATACAAAATCAATCACGCAGAATTGGCCGAGCGCCTAGCCGTCCCCGACGGCAGGGTGTTGTTGGGCATGGACGGCTTTATAGACGAGGTCTGGCAGATTATCAAATCGAGGGCCGGCAACGACGAATATGTCCTCTACGAAAAAATGAGCGACTTCAGCCAGACGCTTGCAAGCTGCGACGAAGGCGGCTTCTCAAACGAAATCGTACGCAAACGCCGTTCGTACGGCGGCTTCACCGCCAACACGGGCAAGGCCGTCAGCCGCATGGGGGTGACGACCACGATGCTCGGCCGGTTCGGGAAAAACCGAATAGATTCGGTATTCGCAGAGTTTGCCGAGTCGAGCAAGCTGATGTCCGTCGGCGAACCGGGGCTGTGCCCGATTTATGAGTTCACGGACGGCAAGCTTATGTTGCCGTACATACAGGAGGTTATGAGCTTCGACTGGCGTGCCCTGACGGACGTGGTGGACGAAGGCGAATTGAAAGCATTGTTCGCGGAAGCGGATATCATCGCGCTTGGTTACTGGTCGCTTATGCCTTCGTTCGACGAAATAGTCGGCGAGGCCTGCCGCCTTCTCAAAGACGACCCCAAGCCCCGTCGGATGTTTTTCGACTTCGCCGATATCCGCAAACGTGATAGGGCTTCGTTGGAAGCCACGCTCAAACAGCTTTCCGAGCGCGGCAGGCAAATCCCCATGACGCTCAGCCTCAACGAGCACGAGGCGGCGATATTGTTCTCCTACTACGGCGTGAGCATCGTGGAGGAAGCCGAGGGAGCCGCCGAGCAGACCGAAAAAATACGAGCCATCATAGGCCTTGATGAATTGGTCGTGCATACGCCTTACTTCGCCGCCTCTGCCTCCGCCTCGGAGGGTGCCTGCGCCGTGCCGCAGGATTACTGCACATCGCCGATCATCACGACAGGCGCCGGCGACAACTTCAACGGCGGCTATATATCCGCGCTGCTGAAAGGCCTGCCCATGGCCGAGCGTCTGGCGGTCGCCAATGCGGTCACCTACCTATACGTCAGCAAAGGCGCTTCCCCCGAGAAAGCCGATGTCCTCGAAAAACTGGCCGCTGCCGACACCCTAACTGTATACAGTTAACGACCCGACCCAAACCGACCCAAACCAAACCATAAAAACAGGCGGGGCCTCAGCCCCGCCTATACCATTTCATTTGCCGCGCCTTTACATCCGCAACCCTACTTCACAAGCTTCGCCTTCTCCGGGCGCTCCTTGATATAGTCCGCCCAGATCGGGTCGGCCGTCTCAGCCCACTTCTTCGCGACATCTTTCGTACGTATCGTAAGATCCTCGACCGGCTCCGGCTTCAGGAAGTCCGTGCTGTGTGCGCCCGTCTCCCTTACCATCTTCTCAATCATTTCTGGATTGTCAAGAACCGGGCAGGGACGCATATAATTTTCGCTGAACGGGTGGTTCTCCCTGTATGACTTGAACAGCGGTGATTGAAGCGCCTCAAGCAGCGTGACGTCGTGGATGTTGACATTGCTGTAATGAACGAATGCGCAAGGCTCGACGTCGCCGGCCGCATTTATATGGAAGTAGCGGCGTCCGCCCGCGATGCATCCGCAGGTGTACTCGCCGTCGTTCCAGAAGTCCATCGCAAACACGGGCTTCGTGTCGCGAATCTCGCGGATGCGCTGATGCATCCACTTCCTTTGCTCGGCCGTTGCCATAAGCTCCGGCACCGCATCGGCGCCAATCGGCATATAGGTGAAGTTCCACGCAAACTTGCAGCCGAGCTCTATCATATGGTCGACAAACTCGTCGCTGCCGACTTCGTAAGTGTTCTTGCTGTGGTAGCACGTCGAGAAACCGAAAGGCAGCTTGTAAGACTTCATCAGCTTCATATTGTCTATGACGGTCTGGTACGCGCCCTTGCCGCGACGGAAGTCCGTATCTTCCTCGTTGCCCTCGATGGAGAAGCCGAGCGCGAAGTTCGCTACGCGGAGCAGGTCCTTGCAGAAATCGTCGTCCACCAGGGAGCCGTTCGTGAAAGCGAAGAAATAGCAGTCCTGATGCTTTTCGCAAAGCTTGATAAGGTCGGCCTTGCGGACAAGCGGTTCACCGCCGCTATATATATAGAAGCGAATGTCGAGCTCCTTGCCCTGCGTGATGATGCTGTCAAGCGTTTCAAACGACAGGCTGTGCTTGCCGCCGTACTGTGCCGCCCAGCAACCCGTACATTGATAGTTGCACGCGCTCGTCGGATCCATCAATATGCACCAAGGAATATTGATATCGTACTTCTCCTTGATTCGCTCACGCTCGTCGTTGTCAAGCGCGCTGTTGACGAAGAAGCATTCCACTAGCTTCTTGATGCAGTTGACATCGACATCCGTAAACAGGTTCTGCACAAACTTGCTCCAGACGCTGTCGGGATTGATGATCGTGTTACGGAAGACTTCGATCTGCCCGGCATGCATGCTCTTGCGGTCAAGCGTCTCTGCGAGGTCGATCATCTTCGGCAGATTTTTGATCGGATCCTTCGCCATGTAGTCGAGAAGCAGATCAACGGTTTTCTTCTTAATTAAGTTCATACGTACACCTCCGAATAACTATAGCCAATTTTGTCAGTATCTCGTGACGACATGTAAAAAACATACCACAGAGATTATAGCACAAAAGTTTCGATTTCTAAACAAGTAATTTTACATCTCCAAAACAAGCCCTTTACAAGCCACTTACGAGCCCTCAATTCCGGCAATTCCACCCTTGTCAACACGCTTCTTGTAATACGCCCCGACTATGTTGGCGAGGGCGTTGTCGCCGGAGACATTGCAGGCCGTCCCAAACCCGTCCTGCGCCAGATGGAACGCGATGATGATGCTCGCCATCGCACTATCCGAAGCGATCCCGACCATCGGGAAGAAAGGCAGTGCCGCCATTACAGCGCCGCCCGGTGCGCCGGGCGCGGCCACCATCACGACGCTTAGAGTCAAAATGAACGGCAAAAAAAGCTCGGGGCTGACCGGCATCCCGTTCATCAGCAGCACCGCCGTCACGCATGAAGTTATGGTGATAATGGAGCCGGGCAAGTGGATGTTCGCGCATAGCGGCACTAAAAAATTCACGATCTCTTTTGGCACGCCCTGGCTCTCCGCGCATTTCAGGTTCACAGGTATGGTCGCGGCCGAGGACTGCGTACCGAGCGCCGTCACATAGGCGGGCACCTGTTTTTTCATCAACGCAAAGGGGTTCTTATGGCTGGCAAAACCGCCGATATTGTACACTATCAGCAAGTATACGAAGTGCATGATGATGACCACCAAGAACACCCGCCATAGCACATTCAGTATGGTGAACGCCGCCCCGCTCACCGTCATGTTCACAAAGGTTCCGCAGATGAAAATGGGCAGCAGAGGCACTATTATCTTCATCAGCACGAAGTTTATCACCTGCAAAAATTCGCCGAAAACACTGTGCAGCACGACGCCCGTCTTGCTTTTGGCCCGCATCATGCTTATGCATATCCCTAGGATGAACGCCATTATTATGGCCGCCATGACGTCCATTATGGGCACCAAGGTGATGCTGAAATACGGGCTCAACATGCCTTCGCTCATATCCGCCCCCGCCGCCGACGCCGACATATCCACAAAGTTCGGGAACACATTCGTCGCGACCAAGAACGCCCCGCCGCCCGCGAGCAATGTCGATGTGTATGCGAGAACAACTGTCAATATGAGCAGCTTTCCCGCGCCTTGCGACAGTTCCGCTATCCCCATGGTTACGAATGCAAGTATCATCAGCGGGATGATAAACCCCAGAAACGACCCGAACAATGCCGACAATGTAACAACAAACCGATTAATCGGCTCCGGCGCGAAACTGCCGAGCAACACCCCCACGCCTATCGCAATAAGGAGCCTCGGCACCAGCCCGATTCGTATTCGCTTTTTCGTATCTGCAATCGCCTCACTCATAAGTCCATTTCCCCTTCCAAACATTTTCTACGAGTGTACCACAATTTCGAAATCAAATAAGCACAAAATTTATCCCCGTCGGTCTCACCACCGGCGGGGATTTTTGAAATGGATTTTGTTACAGATCATAGGTCTATTTGGCCTGACATCGTTATCACACCAAAACCATGCCTTGTCAACTACTATTTTTTCCCAATTTGCTCTAAATGTTTCCCCAGCACTAATACGTTTCATGCTTCTTTTTACAAATATGTTGCAGCATACCCCCCAAAGGGACTTTTGTACACCCTTGGTTTGGGGTATAACCACCATGTACGCGTGGGAATACAAAATCGACAAAAACCGCTTGTAATGTATCGGTGATAACCACCATGTACGCGTGGGAATACAATTAATGAAAGAGGTGTGCTGATGTTTGTTTATAAAAGACTTTCGCGTTTGTTGGCGGGTACGCTTGTTTTTGCGTTGCTGCTGTCAACCATGTCATTTTCAGCGACTTTCCCGAAAGTTGCAGGCGGCGACCCCTATGTAGGGGTGACCGCTCTCGACGACAATGGCCCCGACACATCCGGCACATCTGGCGGTGACGTAGGCAACCCGTCCGCTGGAACATCGGATGGCGGCGAAACAACGCCCCCTACCGACCCCACATACCCCGAAAACCAAGACGGTTCGGACGCACCCAACCCCACCGACCCCGACCCCACGAATCCCGACCCCGAAAATCAAGGCGGTTCGGACGTATCCAACACGTCAGACGATGACGAAACCACATCGGACGACGACCTTCTCGGCATGCTTATGCCGCTGTCAGAGATTATGCCGATGGCGACGGATGTGCCCTACATCAACCCCGACGGCTCACCGGCCACGACACCGGCCGGCGTGGATGTAAAAGAAATCGCATCCGATACAACGACATGGAACACTACTGGCGGTGCTTGGTACGTAGCGCAAAGCGAGGTCACTATATCCTCGCGTGTCACGGTCACGGGCACGGTCAACCTCATACTTGAGGACGATGCGCATTTAACCGTGGAGGGCGGTATACAAGTACAAGGCACCGGCAACTCTCTCATCATCTGGGCGCAAAGCACAGGCGACTGGGCGGTAGTTGACGGCGGCGGCGATGTTCTTAATGAAGGTGGTTCAGCCAACGTAGGTCGTCTGACGGCTACAGCCGCCGCGGCAACCTCAAGTGCCGGTATCGGCGGAACGAGCAACGGCAGCACAACTGTCAACGCCGGAGGTACTGTCACTATTAACGGCGGCGTCGTCACAGCGACCGGCGGAAGCGGAAACCTTACAGGCTCGGGCGCAACCGGCGGCGTAACCGGCGGCGGCGCGGGTATCGGTGGCAGTGGAAGTGCCTACGAATATAGTACCGGTGGTACCGGCGGTACTATTACTATAAATAACGGAAAAATTATCGCGACAGGCGGTACGGACGGACCCGCAAATTCTGATAACAAAGGCGGTACAGGTGCGGGTATCGGCGGCGGCGGCGGAACCTATACCGGCGGCGCGGGCGGCAATATTTCGATTTTAGGCGGACACGTCACCGCGACGGGCGGAGCTGATACCGTGACAACCGCCGCCGGTCCGGGCGGCGGCGCCGGTATCGGCGGCGGCGGCGGCGGAAAACAAAACGGGACAACGGCCGGTGGAGGCGCAAGCGGCACTATTATAATCAGAGATGCTGTCGTAATCGCGACATCGCCTGTCAAAATTCATCGTGGTGCCGGCGGCGCGGGCATTGGCGGCGGCGGCTCCGGTCGGGACCAGTCAGGCGGATGGGTTTCTCCTGGCGGTTCAGTTACTTCAATAACCATAGAACGCTCGGTTGTTATCGCACAAGGGTCAGATGGTTCGGGGATTGGCGGTGCGCACGATAGAGGCAACTATGGCGCGGACATCGGCAGCGGCGGTACCCTAATAAACGCCACCGGAACTAACACCCCTCCCTCAGGCGGAACGCTGACCATAACCGACAGCACAGTCACGCTTATGGAATTCGGCACGAACTCGAACGTAACCGCAACACGCTCCACCATAAACGGCGCAGGCGCAGGCACGGCCGAGGGCTTCTACAACGCAAACAGCAAACATGACGTAAACATCACGCTCGCAGCATCGCCCGCAAGCCAAATCGTAGTCGGAACCGGTGACGTCGAGCTTACGGCAACTCTGCATGCAACGCGTACGAGCGGCTTCGCAAATCCTAGCCTGGTTTCGACCGCAGGGCTGAAATTCGTTATCACTCCGGCGAGCGGCACGGCGATTACGCTCCCCGCAACAGGGTGGTCAACATTGACGCCAACAGGAAACACTACGACACAAGGCTATCCGATTTACGAAGCGACAGCGACTTGGACGACTCCCGCTTTAGGCGCCTACACCGTCACCGCCGACTTCACAGGCGACACACGATATGCGGACGGTGATGATGAAATCAGCTACCAGATTGTCTATCCCCCGCTCACCGGCACCCCGACTATTACCATACCCGCCCCTTACGCACTCACCGCCCCAGTCGCGGGCTTGACCCTGACGGCGGTTACGACGGGGCTTAGCGTAAGCACGGGCTTTTCCTACCAATGGCAGCGAGGGACAACCAACATCGACAATGCGACCGGCTCCACCTACACCCTTACCGCAGACGACGTCGGACAGCCGATAAGAGTTGTTGTATCGTCGGATATCGCAAGCGGTACGGCCACATCAGCCGCGACAGGGAATGTCCTTGCGGCGAACGCGACCATCGACCTTAGCCTATATGGAACAGACATCATACCGGCGGGCGCAGGCTGGGTGTATGAGCCTATCAAAACCATCGGCACATCCACTTTGAGAGCCCGCTACATTATCCAAAACGGTGCGGACGTAACCATAACAGGGGACGCGTCGGCAGGCGCGACAGACAGAGCCGGGTTCAGAATGCTTCTCGTCGCACCTAACGCGAAAGACGTGAAGATTACACTCGATGAAGCTACCATAGACCCCAGAAGTTACACCACCGCTGTTTCCGGTGTTTACTTTATCGCGCCGTTATTTCTATCCGATGGCGCAGAAGTGACATTAGAGTTGAAGGGCGAATCGGTTCTTGCAGCCTTTAATGCGCCGGGAATATTTGTTTACAGCAACGCGAAACTAGATATACAATCTTCGGACGGCACCGGAATCCTCCACGCCGTGGGAAATGGCAACGGAACGGGTATAGGCGGCTCCGGAAACCTTGGAGGTGTTGCCGGTGGTGACTGGGCGCCTTATAACGACATCGGTAACGCCGGCGACAGTGGTACAATCACTATTGAAAGCGGCACAATCTACGCTTCCGCTAACGGCACCTTCAATGCTGCTGGAATCGGCGCCGGTCCCGGAGGAGGAGCCAGCACTACTGCCGGTACCATAACCATCAACGGCGGCACAGTTTACGCTATGGGTGCAGGGGCGAGTATCGGCGCCAGTTCCGGCGCCGGTATCGGAGGCGCCGGAAACAGCTCTAACGGCACCATAACCATCAACGGCGGCACGGTCACCGCCATCGGCGCAAACAATGGGAATGATAACAGCGCCGCCGGTATTGGCGGCGGCGGAGGAGGAAGGGTCGGATCGGTCACCATCAAAGGCGACGCGACTGTAATCGCCATCCCCTCGCCGAGCGGCGGCACGGGCATCGGCGGCGGTGCAACACCAGTCAATATGCCGGAAGGCGCACCTCTGGTATTCACAACAAATGCTTCGGGCGGCACACAAAATGCAGGCGCGCTTATCTTAGGAACTGTAACTAGGAACACAGATAGTTTTCCGACCGCGTACAGCGGGACTATGAACGTCGCGTCAATCCTTGGCACGGGCAGCGCATACACGTTGGTAAACGACTTCACAACCCCGAACAAGCTGGAAAATGTCGATTTCGACTTCACGCTGAACATTGAAGAAGACGTGACCCTCACTCTCGCCCAAAACATCACCCTTACCAACAACGGCAGGGTCAACAACTTCGGCACGGTCAACCACAGCCTTCATAATGCAGCATACGGCACTTGGGCGGGGAACTGGTACTATGTACCCGGCGCGGCCGTAAACGCGCCCACGCTTGTCGAAGGCACAAAGACCGCAAGCGCCATAACGGTCGTTGCGACAAAGGTCGCATCCACCCCCGTCACAAACACCCAGACGATAGAGTACGCCAGAAACACCACCAACACGGCTCCCACCGCTCCGACGGCTTGGCAGGACACCCCCGCATTTACAGGGATGTCCGAATATACGCAGTATTACTTCTTCGCGCGTTCAAAAGAGAGTCCAAGCACCAATACCGCATACCCCAACTATTTCCAAGGCGACCCGTCTGGCGGAACGGCTATCCGCACCGCCGACGAAACGCCGCCCACGGGCGAGATCGCGATAAAATCCCGCATATTCGATGATTATGCAGCCCACACCTCCTATGCCATGTTCTTCAAAGACGAGGTAACCGTGGAAATCGAAGCCGACGACATGATGAGCGGCGTGGAAAGCATAGAATACTTTACGTCCGCGAGCAACTTGCCCGAAAACACCACGGACTGGGACGCGCAGACTTGGACGACCGTAAGCGACGACAGCGTCAGCTTCGACGTGGAAGAAGAGTTCAAAGGCTTTGTCTACGTCCGCATAACAGACAATGAGGACAACTCCATCATAATCCGTTCGGGCGGGATAGTAGTGTATGGCGATGCGGCGGCGTCCACGGCGAGCGTCAGCCATACCATAGGCACGGCCTCAAAAACCGCGACGGTGACGCTGAACGGCAACACCATAGCGGGCGTCCATGACGGCACAAAGGCTTTGGTGCGGAATACGGACTACACCCTCGCTTCGGACACAGGCAATGTCATCACTCTTACGGCGACATACCTTGACAGCTTGACAGCGGGCGGCTACACGCTGACCGTGAGCTACAACCCGCAGGGCGAACCGTACGCGACACACGCCGACAACGATGTGCCCGGCACCACGACATTCGCACTTACGGTGGTAAAACCCATCACCGTCAACGCTACGGACATAAACTATGCAGGCAAGGAATACGACGGCACCACGGATGCGACTGACGCGCCGGCCACGTTCACGCTTACTTCGGCGTCGGGGATCGAAACGGGCCATACGGTCACGGCCTCATATACGTCGGCATCGTTTGGCAACGCAAGCGTCGGGCCGGGGACGGTCACGTTCAGCGGGCTTTCCCTCGGCGGCACGGGTTCGGGCTATTATTCCCTGACCTCGACGACGGCGACCAAATCGGCGGAGATCGAGAAAGCCACGCCGCCGCAGTCTACCGTCAGCGACGCCATATCATTTATCCAACTCCAAGCGGGCTCCAGCACAGTAAATTTGCCCGCTTTACTACCAGCGCTCACCGTGCCGGCTTCATACGGCACGGTGAGTTACTCCTTTACAAACATTGACGATGGTGACAGCATACTCACCGCGCCTACCGCAACGGGGACGGTGACAAACCCATCGGCAATGCCCGTCGCAGTCGCGGCTACAGCGGTGGATGGCGAGAGCGCCACCATCACCGTCACGGCGACGAGCGACAATTATACAACCATCACCATTACCATTACCGTGAATATCATAAACAAGACGACGGTGACGATAGGCGGGCTTTCCATCACCGACAGGGCATACAACGCCCAGCCCCTCGCATATACGGGCACAGCGACGTTCACGGCGGGCGGCAGTTCCGTCACCCCGAGCGTCGCCACGCTGACGGTGCTATACGAGGGCGTGGGCAATGCCTACAGCAGCAGCACCGCGCCGACCAACGCGGGCGATTACAAAGTCACGGCGACCCTGAACAGCGACCCGGCATACTTCGGCACATGGTCGGACACCTTCACGATCGAAAAGCGGCAGCTCACCATCACGGGCGGCACGGTGACGGCAAAAACTTACGACACCACAGCCACAGCCACGGTCACGGCGCTTGAGTTCACAAATCTGGTCCAAGGCCAAAGCCTTGCCATAACTACGGACTACAGCGTAGGGACGCCTGCGTTCAACAGCGCGGACGCCGGCACGAACAAGACTGTCAGCGGCACGGCCGCCCTGCAAAACACAGCGACAGCGAACAATTACGCGCTCGCAAGCGGCGGCGCCTATACGCTTACGGGCAAGTCCATCGGCAAGGCAAACCCCGTCGCCACATTCCCGACGAGCGCGGCGCTCACATTCGGGCAGAGCTTGAGCCAGGCGCAGCTCACAGGGCAGAGCAACACGACGCCAGGAGGCTTCGCTTTCGATGAACCGCAACGGCAGCCGACTGTGGCGCAAAGCGGCAACTTCCTTATGATATTCACGCCGACCGACGTGACAAACTTCAACGTCCTTAGCCAGAACGTGGCCGTGACCGTCAGCCCCGCCGCCATTGCCGCCGCGCAGCTTACCGTGACAGCCCCTGCGCTTGGCGAAACGCCGCTGCAGACGGTGAACGGCACAGGCAATTTCAGCCTCGGCACCGTCGCATGGACGCCGAGTGCCACGTTCTTTGCCGGAAGCACGTCATACACTGCGTCGGTGGTGCTGACCGCAAACACAAACTACACATTTACGAGCGGCCTTTCCACCGCGACCATCAACGGCCAGACCGCGACCGTCGCAAACAACAACGGCGCTACCGCCACGCTGTCGTACGCGTTTGCGGCTCTGGGGGCGGCGACGGTTCCTGCGGCTCCAGGCAGTTTTACCGCGACGGCGGGGAACGCACAGGCGACCCTTGGCTGGGCAGCCCCCAATAACGGCGGTGCCGCAATTACGCATTACGAGGTTTCAAGCGACGGCGACAATTGGACAAGCGCAGGGCTCGAAACAAGCTACGTGATGACAGGCCTGGCAAACGGCACGCAGTACACGTTCAAGGTTCGCGCTGTCAACAGCGTAGGAAACGGGAGCGAGGCAAGCGCCAACGCGACGCCGCGCACCCCGCGTCAGCCCGACCCACGCAATCCAAGCGCCCCAAGCGGTCCGAGCGGCCCTGCTCCTGCACACGACCCTGATGCAGACACAGGCTTCGTCGAAGGCAGCAGCAATACCCATCTTATCCTTTCGAGGCCTGGCGCCTGGACAGGCAGCGGCAGCGCAGCGTGGCGGATAGACGCCAGCCCCCAGAGCTTCATTCGGCTGCTGATAGGCGGCGTCGAGATCGATTCGTCAAACTATACCGTGACGTCGGGCAGCACCATCATCACTCTTAGGGAGTCATATCTGCGGACATTGCCGGACGGCATCCATACCTTCCGTGCGGTGTTCAGCGGCGGCTCTGTCACCTTTACTTGGTCAGCGGATCTGCCGCAGGACGACGAGGATGCCCAACCCGCCGAGGACAATGACGCAGCGGAGGTCGTCAGCATCCAGCCCACCGCCGACACCCCCATCGTCACCGACAGCGAAGCAGAAGCGGCTGCCCCCACGCCTTCTGCCGACGGCAGGACGAACACGCTATGGATAATCATAGCGGCCATCATCGCCGCCGTGGCGATTATATGCATAGCGCTCATACGCAACTCACGCATGAAGTCCCGCAAACTATAGCCAAAAGGCAGAGCTTCCCCCTTTGCTTTTACGAAAAAGAGCGCTTAACGCGCTCTTTTTCATTGTATTGAAGCAAACCGCATGTTACAATTTTGCTATGAAATGTTAGATGTTTGGGGAACAATAATAATAGCTGTTTTGTTTCATTGTAAAAGAGAGGAGGAAGCGTTTTGAGCAAGGTAAAGATAGGCGGTTATACCGCCGAGGCGGTGGCCGGCTTCGACCATCGCACCGCGATCGAGGAGGCTGCGCGATGTCTGCTCTGCCACGATGCGCCGTGCAGCGCGGGCTGCCCCGCCGGGACGAATCCCGGGGACTTCATCAGGGCGATCCGTTTTCGCAATCCGAAAGGCGCGGCCGAGATCATCCGGGAAAACAACGTGCTTGGCGGAAGCTGCGCGCGCGTCTGCCCGTATGACAGGCTGTGCGAGGAAGCATGTAGCCGTTGCGGGATCGACGTGCCGATACAGATCGGCAAACTTCAGCGCTACGCTGTCGAGCAAGAAAAAGCCTTTGGCATGAAAATCCTGAAAGCCCCCAAGGGGAAGAAGAAGGGCAATGTGGCATGCATAGGTGCAGGGCCTGCATCGCTCGCGTGTGCGGCCGAGCTTGCGAAGGCCGGCTATGCCGTCACGATTTTTGAGCGTGAGAAGACGGCGGGCGGCGTACTGAGCTTTGGCATCACGCCCGCAAGACTGCCGCAAAAGGTGGTTGACCAAGACGTGGCAAGCGTCAAAAAGCTAGGCGTCAAGTTTGTGTTCGGCAAGAAAACCACAGCGAAAGACCTTATAAAGAAGGAAGGTTTTGATGCTGTCTTTGCCGGTGTCGGTATGTGGAAAAGCAGCATGCCGGGTGTCAAGGGCGAAGACCTAAAGAACGTCGTGACCGCTGTTGACTTCCTGAAAAAAGCCCGTACCTCCGGCGGCTTCAAAGCCATGAAAGGCAAGAAGGTCATAGTCATCGGCGGCGGGGACGTCGCGATGGACTGCGCGACCACGGCCAAACTCTCCGGCGCTGCCGACGTACATATTTGGTACAGACGCACCGTCGCGGAGGCGCCCGCCAATATGGAAGAGATAAAGTACGCCCTTTCGATGGGCATCACCATTTCGGAAAACTTCGCGCCCAAGGCCTTCACAGGCAAGGGCAAGGTCGAGTTTGCCGAGTTCAAGGGCCGCGACGGAAAATCCGAAGCGAAGGTGGCCTGCGATTACGTGGTGCTCGCCATCGGCCAGCAGGCCGAGGACGTCACGACGCTTCTTGAAGGCGTAAAGACCGCGAACAAAGGCTGTGTCGTCGCGCGCAAGGGCAAGACCGGCGTGCGTGGCGTGTTTGCCGCAGGCGACATCGTCAACGGCGGCAAGACCGTGGTGGAAGCTGTTGCAGAGGGCAAGGAGGCCGCAGAGGCCATCATTGCGTATTTGAGCAAGAAGGGGGTGAAATAAATGGCGATCAAAAAAGATCTTTCCATCGACTATCTTGGCGTGAAGTGCGAAAATCCCTTCTTTCTTTCGTCCTCCCCGGTAGGCGGCAACTATGATATGGTTGCAAAGAGTTTTGAAACTGGTTGGGCAGGGGTGTTCTTCAAGACCGTAGGCATTTTTGTGGCCGACGAGTGCTCGCCGCGCTTCGACAACACGAACAAGGAAGGCACCATATGGCTCGGGTTCAAGAACATGGAGCAGATAAGCGACAAGCCGACCGAGAAGAACTTTGAGTTTATGTACAGGCTCAAACGCGACTTCCCTGAAAAGGTCCTTGTCTCGACCATTATGGGCAGCTCGGATGACGAGTGGTATCAGCTTGCGAAGATGAGCGAGCAGGCCGGCGCAGACCTAATAGAAGGCAACTTCTCATGCCCGCAGATGACTTCTCATGCCATGGGATCCGACGTCGGCTCCGACCCCAAGCTTGTCGAGCAGTACACGAGGGCAGTCGTGAAAGCGACCAAGATTCCGTTTATCGCGAAGATGACGCCGAACATCACGACCATGGAGCCTCCCGCAAGGGGCGCGGCCAAGGGCGGCGCCAAAGGCGTATCCGCGATCAACACCGTGAAGTCCATCACAAACCTGGACCTCGACAACTTCACGGCCATGCCGGTCGTCAACGGCGTGTCATCCATATCGGGTTATTCGGGCGCGGCCGTAAGGCCTATAGCCCTGCGGTTCGTGGCAAACCTTTGCAGCGACCCCGAATTGCTCAAGAAGGGCATACAGATATCTGGCGTGGGCGGTGTGGAGACTTGGCGCGACGCGCTTGAGTTCCTTTTGCTCGGCGCCCGCAACGTGCAGGTCACCACGGCGATAATGCAGTACGGATACCGCATAGTGGAAGACATGATAAGCGGCCTGTCGCATTGGATGGACGAGCGCGGCTACGACAAGGTCGATGATTTCGTCGGTCTCGCATTGCCGAATATCATTCCGGCCGAGGACTTGGACAGAAGCTTCCAGATACTCCCCGCCTTCGACAACAAGAAGTGCGTGGGCTGCGGAAGGTGCTATGTATCGTGCTACGACGGCGGCCATCAGGCGATAGACTGGAACGAGCGGAAACGCAGGCCGGAGCTGAACGATGAGTGCGTCGGCTGCCATCTCTGCCTCAATGTCTGCCCCGTGCAGAACTGCATCACGCCGGGCGAGATCAAGTGGAAGCGCTCGCCCAAGAAGAAGGCGCCCGTTGTGCAGAAGAGTTTCGATTGAGTCTGACGAAGTTTTTTGAAAAACAAGATTTGGTGCCGGCGGTCGTTCAGGAGGCGAGTACGGGCGAAGTGCTTATGCTCGCCTACATGAACGAAGAGTCGCTGGCAAGGACGCTCGCGACCGGCTATACGTGGTACTATAGCCGGTCGCGTGGCCGTCTATGGCAGAAAGGCGAGGAAAGCGGCCATGTGCAGCGCGTGGTCAGCATCACCGCCGACTGCGACCTCGACACATTTCTTGTCAAAGTCGAGCAGACGGGGCCGGCCTGCCATACGGGCGAGCGGACCTGCTTCTTTGCGGAGCCGATATTTGAGCGGACAAAAGAGGAATAATAATGAGCGACATTTTGAGAGACCTGTATGCGATTGTGGAGAACCGCAGAGCCGAAAGAGAAGAAGGCTCCTATACGAATTACCTGTTTGAATCGGGCCTCGACAAGATTCTGAAAAAGCTTGGGGAGGAAGAAGCCGAAACGCTTATCGCCGCAAAAAACCTTGAGCTGAACAATGAGGCGATAAAGGAAAGGGAAGAACTGAAGAACGAAGTGAGCGACCTGCTCTATCACTTGGTCGTAATGCTGAACGAACTGGGAGTCCGCCCCGAAGAAATAGAGGAAGTCCTACGCGCCCGTATGCAAAAAAAGGGGAATCTGAAAAAGTCCGAATAAGGTATTAGCGGACTGGAATGCCGTGCGACATCAACTCCTGTTTCACGTCGCCGACCGTAAGCTCACCAAAATGGAATATCGAAGCAGCGAGCGCAGCGTCCACGTCCGTCTGTTTGAACACATCGACAAATGATTCAAGGCTTCCGCCGCCGCCCGAAGCGATGACAGGAACCTTGACGGCGTCGCAAACGGCTTTCGTCATCTTTATGTCAAATCCGCCCTTGGTCCCGTCAGCGTCCAAAGACGTCAGCAATATCTCGCTTGCGCCTAGCTCCGCGCCGCGGTGTGCCCAAGAGGGCAGGCCGATTCCCGCATCTATGCTGCCACCTGCAATAAGCACATGGTACACGCCATCCACGCTCGTGGCGTCTATCGCCAGAACTACGCGTTCGCTCCCAAACGCATCTACCGCCTCGCTTATCAGCTCTGGGTGCTTCACTGCCGCTGAGTTGATCGACACCTTGGCCGCCCCTGCGTCAAACAACGCACGGAAATCATCGACCGAACGCACCCCGCCACCTACCGCCAGCGGTATTGAAATGCTTGCGGCGGTCTGCCGCACGATATCCACCATCGTCTGCCGTTCCTCGGTTGTCGCCGTGATATCAAGAAAGACAAGCTCATCCGCGCCTTGACGCTCGTATTCCATGGCGCACTCAACAGGGTCGCCTACGTCCTTGATATTGACGAAGTTGACTCCCTTGACCACGCGCCCGCCTCGAACGTCCAAGCAAGGTATTATTCTCTTAGGTCTTGTTACATCAAAATTTTTCACAAGTCGTATTGTAGCGCTTTTTCACCCATCTTGCTGTAAAATATCAATTATGAATATCAGGGACAGAACCATTATGCATATCGACGTCAACTCGGCGTTCCTCTCGTGGACGGCCGTGGAAATGCTAAAGGACGGGGCGGCAGAGGATATCCGTCTTGTCCCGTCCGCCATCGCCGGCGACCCCAAGAGCAGGAGCGGCATTATCCTGGCAAAGTCAGAGCCCGCAAAAAAGCGTGGCATCAAAACAGCCATGACCCTGCCCGAGGCGCGCCGGCTCTCACCCGGCCTCAAGACATTCCCGCCGCGCCACGACCTTTACAAAATCTACAGCGGCCATCTTTTCGAACTGCTGTCGGAGTACACGGACGTGATCGAACGTTTCAGCATCGACGAGTGCTGGCTAGACTATACGGGCAGCGAAAAGATATTCGGGGCGCCCGAAGAAGCCGCCAAGAAAATATCGCAGCGTGTCAAGAGGGAGCTCGGCTATACCGTCAATATGGGCATATCATCGAACAAGCTGCTTTCAAAGATGGCTTCCGAAATGGAAAAGCCCGACCACATTCACACATTATATCCGCACGAGATTCAGGAAAAAATGTGGCCGCTCCCTGCAAGGGAGCTATTTGGTGTCGGGCGCTCCTCGGCTGCCACCCTCGCACGGTTTGGACTCCATACCATAGGCGACATCGCCTGTGCAGACCCCACCCTGCTACGGAGCGCCCTCAAGCCCGCCATGGGCCGCATGGTTCACGAGCGCGCGAACGGCATCGACGACAGCCCTGTCCTGAAAGCGGAGGAATACGAAAGCAAAGTCATAGGCCACAGTGACACGACGCCGTCCGACGTCAAGACCGAGGAAGAAGCCTTTCATTATATACTGTCGCTTTCAGAGCGCGTCGGCCTGCGTCTCAGGGAGTCCGGCAGGCGTGCGGATGTCGTGACCGTGGAGCTAAAGAACAGCGCTTTCAAGACATACCGCCACCAGAAGAAGCTACTTGCGCCCGTAAGCGCGACATCGGATATCTACAAAACCGCCAGCGCCCTTTTTCGTGAGATGTGGCGTGGCGACGATCTAAGGCTGCTCGGCGTGTCCCTGTCAGGCCTCCGCAACGCAAACGAGGAAGAAAGCCAGCTCTCATTGTTCGGGGACTTCGGCGCCTTCGGCGCCGAGCAGAACGAAAGCCAAAAGACAAACGACACCCTCGAAGAAGCACAGGACATGATTCGCAAGCGCTTCGGCAAAGACGCCATCACCAGAGGGACTCTGCTATGACCCTGCTTGCTATAAAAAGGGCGGCCTGCAGGCCGCCCTTATCGCTTACCGTCTTGTCGCCTTACCCTACTTGCGGCAGATCCTTGAACGATGCCTCAAGGTCTGCATCAGTCGGCACGTAGTCCGTCATCGTCCCTTCGTTGTGCTGCGTATATGCCATCAGGTCAAAGTAGCCCGTCCCGGACAGCCCGAACAAAATGGTCTTGGCCTCGCCCGTCTCCTTGCACTTCAACGCCTCGTCTATAGCGCCCTTGATGGCGTGCGCAGACTCAGGCGCCGGAAGTATGGTCTCGCGCTTCGCAAACAGCTTCGCGGCCTCGAACACAGCCGTCTGCTCGTATGCGACCGCTTCCATATACCCGTCGTGGTAGAGCTTCGACATTATCGGGCTCATGCCATGGTAACGGAGGCCGCCGGCGTGGTTGGCGGAAGGCTTGAAGCCGCAGCCGAGCGTATACATCTTTGCGAGCGGCGTGGTCCTGCCGGAGTCGCAGAAGTCGTAGGCGTACTTGCCGCGCGTAAGGCTCGGGCAGCTTGCCGGCTCTACTGCGATGATTCGGGGATTTGATTTGCCGGTTATCTTGTCGCGCATAAAGGGTGCCACCAAGCCGCCGAGGTTGGAGCCGCCGCCTGCGCACCCTATGACGATGTCGGGGTACTCGCCGAGCTTCTGCATTGCCAACTCGGTTTCGAGCCCTATTATGGATTGGTGGAGCAGCACCTGGTTCAGCACGGAGCCGAGCACATAACGATAGCCCTCGGTCGTCACCGCCACCTCGATGGCCTCGGATATAGCCGTGCCGAGCGACCCTGAATTGTTCGGGTCGGCTTCGAGTATGGCGCGTCCGATATTCGTCGTGTTCGACGGACTCGCGATGACCTTGGCGTCAAACGTCTCCATGACGGCCTTGCGGAAAGGCTTCTGCTCATAGCTCACCTTTACCATGTACACGACAAGGTCGAGCCCGAAGTAGCCGGCGGCCTCGGCGAGGGCAGTACCCCATTGGCCGGCGCCCGTTTCGGTCGTGATGCCCTTTAGCCCCTCGTCCTTCGCATAATACGCCTGCGCGACGGCCGAGTTCAGCTTGTGGCTGCCGCTCGTGTTGTTGCCCTCGTACTTGTAATAAATCTTTGCCGGTGTGCCGAGCGTCCGCTCGAGGTCGTAGGCACGACAGAGGGGCGCCGGCCGGTAGACCTTGTAGATGCTCAGTATCTCATCCGGGATGTCTATAAACCGTGTCGTGGAGTCAAACTCCTGGTTCGCCAGCTTCTTGCAGAACACGGGGTAGATATGCTCCTCCTGCGCGACCGTCCCGTCGGGTAAGAGCATCGGGTCCGGCTGCTCCTTCATGTCAGCCCGTAGGTTGTACCATTGCTTGGGTATTTCGTTCTCGTTTAGATAAAGCCTGTGCGGAATCTTGTTTGCCATTTTTTCACTCTCCTTTTTCTTGTTAATAATATAGCCTTGCCGGAATATTTTCAATTCAATAATCAATAATTTTTCGAGTTTTGTGTTAAAGTTTCATTATGGACAAATTTACGTCAGGCACGATGAACACAGACGCGCTCGGACTCAAAAAGCAAAAGATAAGCGTTTTTACAGCGGTTTTTATGGTATTCTCGCTCGTCGCCGCAGGCTGCTACGGCATCGAGGAAATGATTCCGTCGGCCGGCCCTGGCCTTACCCTTATAATGCTGATAGCCCTGCCCTTTGTCTGGGGGTTGCCCTTCGGCCTCGTCGCGTCGGAGCTCGGCTCCGCAAGGCCGCAGGAGGGCGGCTACTATAAATGGGTGCAGGAGGCCATGGGCGAGTTCTGGGGGTTCCAGGCCGGCTGGTGGCGCACCATTTCCATCTATATCGACAACACCCTTTACATCGTGCTTGCGGGCGGCTACTTGTTCTCAATGCTCGGCACGGGCAACCCTTACCTCGAATTTGCATTCAAGGCGGCGATGATTCTTGTTTTTATGTATATAAATCTCAGAGGTGTCCGTGATGTCGGCATCGTCACAAATGCGCTTTCGATTTTCGTAATCGCGGCGTTTGCGATGGTGGCGATAGTAGGGTTCGTGAACTGGGGCGGCAACCCGTTCGTCCCCCTTACGGCAGAACCCATCACGTCGGGGGCGGACTGGATATTCTATATCGGCGCCGGTATCTCGATAGGGATGTGGATGTACTCCGGCTACGAATCCATGTCGACATTTGCGGGCGAGCTCAAAGACCCGCAAGTCATCCCCAAGGCCACGCTGCTCGCCGTTCCCCTTATTATGGCGACCTATATATTCCCGACCATGGCGAGCATATCGTCCCTGAATGCCGTGGGTGGCGACTTCACTTACGAGAATTGGGGCATAGACCCGAGCACGACGGTCGGCTACGCCACGGTTCCGTCATACTTTTTGGGTCCGGCGTTCGGGGTGTTCTTCGGCACGGTCGCCGTCATCGCGCAATGTTCTATATACAACACCTACATTGCCTCGGGCTCGCGCGGCTTTTTTGCGCTGTCCGAGGACGGGCTTGCGCCTAAGTTCTTCACCAAGGTGGACAAAAAATACGGTGTGCCGTATGTCACGGTTATAAGCATTGCAGTCGTCAACCTCGCGCTCTGCATGTTTGATTTTTCGACGCTCGTCGTGGTGGACGTTTTCTTGCTGGTTTCTTCATACATAATGGTATATATCTCGGCGCTTATCCTTCGCAAACGCATCGCGCCGGGCGATTACAAGTTCAAGATACCGGGCGGCATGGGCTTCCTCAGGCTCGTCTGCATAGTGCCGATATGCGTCGCCGTGTTCAGCTTCCTTATAAACGGCTCGGACTATTTCATAGGCGGCATGATAGGCATCGTCTCCGGACCCATACTCTACTTCATCTGGAAAAGGCGTTACGGAGGCCTTGCGAAAAAAGACCCCGAAGCCAACCCCGTCAACAAAAAGACCGGCCTTGCGATCGGCGACATGAAGCGCTTCGCCATACTCTTCGCACTGCTCGCGGCCATCGGCGTCGCCGGCTCCTTCTTCCTGCCGTGGTACGAGGCGGATTGGAGCTACCCTGGCGACTACGACATGACGTTGTTCGCGACCCAGGGGGCGCTCTACACGGGCATCCGCGCCATGACCTTCATCTGCGCCGCCCTCGCCGCCGTGTTCGGCTTCACCGCCCGTGCCATCGAGGAGCCCACCCCATAGAGCCCGCACCGGCGAGTGACACCGTGCCCCCCAACTAAATATCCCAAGGCGACAGCGATTTGTGGTATAATATCCGCTTGTGGGGCGTTGCTCTGCGGGTAGGTATTTTTGTAAAAATAGGAGGTCTGTAATTGGGTATCATATCGCTTTTGATCCTGATCCCCATCGTCATCGCTGTTCTTTTATTGGTCGCCAAATGCGATAAGCTACGCGACCCGATCGTGATTGCAGGCGGCATCGTCATAGCCGGGCTGTCGATTTATTTTGCGGTTACGCATTTCGGCATCGACGTGTTCAAGCCGTGGTCGGGTGAGAGCGTCGATTTCTTCGGCTTTGCCGCAGAAGCGCAGCCGCTCGCTGAAAGCGTCGGAAACGTGATGATGGTGGTCAAGGTGGCGCTCGCCATCCTGGTCGTCGTGATGGGCTTCAAGTACCGCAAGCCACTTGTGATAGTGCTTACGGTGATCCAGACGCCGCTGCTCGTATGGTTTGAGACCACGAAAGGACGCACGATTTCGGTGGAAAGCCATATCAACGTCGACAATTTCTCGCTTATCATGGGGCTTATCATCGGCGTGGTCGGCTCGATGGTCTGCATATACGCAGTAGGCTATATGAAAGATTTTGCGCGCCACCAATCCGAGGGCAAGGACAAGAGGCCGTTCTTTTTCTTCCTGATGTTCATCTTCTTGGCAGCGATGTTTGGCATAGTGATTTCCAACAATATGCTATGGATGTACTTTTTCTGGGAAATCACGACCATATGCTCGTTCTTCCTGATAGGGTACACCAAGACTGACGAGGCGATTCGCAATTCGTTCAAGGCTCTTACAATCAACTTGCTTGGCGGGCTTTCCTTCGCCTGCGCCATCATCGTCATGGGCAATTACTTCGGGCCGGGCACATTGGAGCTTTCGGCCGTAATCGAAAACGGAGTCATGTTCCAGTCCCAGATGGCCGCGCAAGGCTCCGCGAACGCGACTGAACCCATAGTCAGCCTTATCGCCATATTGCTCGCTTTCGCCGGCATCACAAAGGCGGCGCAGATGCCGTTCCAAGGCTGGATACTTGGGGCGATGGTGGCGCCGACGCCTGTTTCCGCCCTGCTTCACAGCTCGACCATGGTCAAGGCGGGCGTGTTCCTTATCGTGAAGCTCGCGCCGCTGCTCGGCTTCAACACCGCGTTCAGCGTCGTGCCCGGGTTTTTCATCGGGCCGGGCTTCCTGGTCACATTCGTAGGCGGCATCACTTTCCTATTTGCCTCTCTGGCGGCGCTTTCCCAGAGCAATGCGAAGCGCGTGCTCGCTTATTCCACCGTGGCGAACCTTGGGCTTATCATAGCCTGCGCGGGCATAGGCACGCCGGAAGCGGTGTGGGCGGCCATAATGCTTATCATCTTCCACGCGGTCACAAAAGCTTTGCTGTTCCTCTGCGTCGGCACCGTCGAGCACAATATCGGCAGCCGTGACATAGAGGACATGGACGGACTGTTCGGACGTATGCCGAGGCTTGCTACGATTATGATAATCGGGATCGCCGCGATGTTCCTCGCTCCGTTTGGAATGCTTATATCCAAGTGGGCGGCGCTTCAGGCTGTCATCGACTCGGGCAATATCTGGGTGATGCTCTCCCTTGTATTCGGCTCGTCGGCGACGTTGTTCTATTGGACAAAATGGCTCGGCAAGACAACAGCCGTGGTCGCGGGCAAAGAGAGCATCGAGGAAAAAGTCCACTACAGCGAGTGGGGCATACTTGGCGGGCTTACTGCGTTTGCCATACTTATCACAATGACGTTCCCATTCTATTCAAGGGGAATCGTGGTCCCATACCTTATCGGTGCTTTTCAGGGGACTTCGGAAAGGGTCTTTACGTCGCTGAGCATGGACAATATGGTAATAATGATAGTCATGGTAGTGCTGATAATAATACTTGCGTTGCTGTTCTATGGCAAGACATCAGGGCGCGTCGTGCCTATCTACATGGCAGGCGTCAACGAGGGCGACAACCTCACTTTCGTGGGCGCCAGGCAAAAAGACATACCAATCACATTACGCAATTGGTATCTCAAGGAAATGTTCCCTGAAGAAAGCACAAACCGCATCGGCAACATCATGGTATACGTCGTTTTCGCAATAGTGTTCTCCTATGCTGCGTTTATGGGGATCACGCTTTATGGATATGTGATAGGGGGTGGTTTTTGATGGATAATGCCCTCGTAATCTTCTTTGGGGCCGACAGGGTCTTGTTTGTGTTTTTCGGAACCGAGGTCTATATGACGCATCTCATAGGCGCGGTGTTGTACATAGTTCTGGCCCCGTTTGCCGGCGGGCTTATCGCGGGACTGGACAGGAAGGTCACGGCGCAGATGCAGGGACGCCACGGCCCGCCCATATTGCAGCCCTTCTACGATGTCGCAAAACTTCTTGGCAAGGAGAAGATCACGGTCAGCAACGGCCAGGACTTCTATGTAATGTGCTCCTTGGTTTTCATGGTCATATCCGGCGCGTTTTTCTTCGCCGGGTCGAACCTGCTTATGACGATTTTCACGCTGACGGCGGGCTCTATTTTCCTCGTGCTTGCGGGCTATGCGTCAAACTCGCCGTACGCGCAGCTTGGCGCCGAGCGGGAAATGCTTCAGATAATGAGCTACGAGCCGATGATATTGCTCAGCGCGGTCGGGTTTTATATGGCGACCGGCTCGTTCAATGTAGGGGACATAGTCACGTCCGGGCGGTTTGTTTTCCCGTATCTGGCGGGGATGTTTGCCGGCTATGTATTTGTGCTTATAATCAAAATGCGAAAGTCGCCATTCGACCTTTCCATGTCGCACCACGCACATCAGGAATTGGTCAAAGGCCTCACAACGGAATTTTCGGGGCGGACGCTGGCGTTGAGCGAAATAATACATTGGTACGAAAACGTATTTTTGCTCGGCTTCGTCTTTATATTCTTCGCGAACGGCGAGCCTCGGTTCATTGTGCTTGGCGTGCTTGTGGCTTTGGTGTGCTACTTTGTCATAGTCTTTATCGACAACAGCTTTGCGAGGATGAAGTGGCAATTTACGCTTAAATCGGCTTGGATGGTCACGCTGGTGTTCGGTGGCGGCAACTTGTTCGTCCTGTATTACCTGCGGGCAGTTTTCCAGGTATAGAAAGGAGGCAGGGATATGTCAATCAAAAAATCTCCGTGGATTATCCATTATGACTGCTCTAGCTGCAACGGCTGCGACATCGAAATGCTTGCCTGCCTCACCCCTATGTACGATCTTGAGCGTTTTGGGATAGTGAACACCGGCAACCCTAAGCATGCGGATGTGTTTATCGTGACAGGGACGGTCAACACGCAGAACATTCCCGTAGTCAAGCAGATATACAACCAGATGCCGAACCCCAAGGTGGTCATCGCCGTGGGGATATGCGCCGCAACGGGCGGTATCTTCAGGGGCTGCTACAACGTGGTGGGCGGCCTCGACCATGTGATACCAGTCGATATGTATGTGCCGGGTTGCGCGGCAAGGCCGGAGGCGATCATCGACGGCATTATGAAAAGCATCGACATACTTGCGGAAAAGCAGGCGGCTCTGGACGAAGGGGTCGTGCCGGAGGAAATCTGCGGCGGGTATATCTACGAAGGGGAGCACGACGAGCACGGCACCCTTATAACGGACGAGGATGCGGACGCCGCCGAGGAGGAACAAGACGTAGGGGCGACCCCTGACCAGGAGGAACAAGAATGAACATAGAAACCCACCCCGCGGACGCCCTCCTTGCGCTTGCACAGGATACCAAGGCGGACGGCTGGCGCCTAGGCCAGGTCTGCGCCACGACGATAGGCGACTCGGTCGAAATGCTGTACACCTTTGAAAAGAACAACGAGCTAAAGAGCTATAAATTCATGCTGAATGCGGAGGCGCCAGAGCTTCAAAGCGTCACGGCCACCTATCCCTACGCCTTCATCTACGAAAACGAGATACACGACCTCTTTGGCGTCAAATTCAAAAATCTTGCCGTGGACTACGAAGGCACATTTTTCAGGATTGCGGAAAAAACGCCGTGGAACCCGTCGGCTGCGAAAGGAGGCGAAAACTAATGGGCAAAAGCACTATTATTCCATTCGGGCCGCAGCATCCGGTCCTTCCAGAGCCGATACACCTCGACCTCGTGCTTGAGGACGAAAAGGTCGTTGAGGCGATTCCGCAGATAGGCTATGTCCACCGTGGGCTCGAAAAACTTGTTGAGAAAAAGGAATGGCCGGAAATGGTCTTTGTCATCGAACGCGTTTGCGGCATATGCAGCTTCGGCCACGGTTGGGGGTATTGCATGAGCGTCGAGGGCAACCTAGGCGTGGAAGTGCCGCCCCGCGCTCAATACCTCCGCACCATCTGGCACGAGCTCAGCCGCATACAAAGCCACTTGCTTTGGCTTGGGCTTATTGCGGACGCATTCGGTTTTGAGAGCCTTTTCATGCACTCGTGGCGGCTTCGCGAAACGGCGGTTGAAATTTTTGAGGACACCACAGGCGCCCGCACCACATTCTCGGTCTGCAAAGTCGGCGGGCTCCGCAGGGACATAGAAAACGAAAAGCTTGCTGAAATCGTGAAAAAACTTAGGGATAAAGAAGCCGAATTACGTGAGCTTACAAGCGTGTTTCTGGATGACAACTCGGTCAAGAAAAGGTTGGTGGGCATAGGCGCGCTTACGAAAGAGGACGTTATAGAGCTTGGAGCTGTCGGCCCTGTTGCCCGTGCGTCCGGCGTGTCGAACGACGTTCGTCTTGACGGGCACGGCGTATATAATGAATTGGGGTTCGAGCCCTGTGTGGAGGAAGAAGGGGATAGCTACGCAAGGTGCAAGGTTCGTGTACGTGAAATCTTTCAATCCATAGATTTGATTGAGCGGGCTGTGGCTGCCATACCGGACGGCGACATCGCGATAGAGATCAAGGGCGTGCACCCGGCGGGCGAGTTCCTTGCACGTCTGGAGCAGCCCCGTGGCGAGGCTTATTATTATACAAAGGGTTCGGGCGAAAAATTTCTTGAGCGAGTCCGTGTCCGCACGCCCTCGAACGCAAACGTCCCTGCGCTCGTGAAGATGCTGCAAGGCTGCGATCTCGCTGACGTGCCGATTCTGACGCTTACGATAGACCCTTGCATCAGCTGTGTGGAAAGGTAGGTGAGCCATGTCAAACCTTAAAATAGGCAAGATGATAATGCGAAGCCTGTTCGGCGAGCCGGCAACCCATATGTACCCCGACGTCCCGCGCGAATGGGCGGATGTCACGCACGGGCATATAGAAATAGATATCGACAATTGCTGCTTTTGTGGCCACTGCGCGCGTAAGTGTCTGACTTACGCCATAGACGTTGACCGCGAGGCGGCGAGCTGGACTATAAAACGCATGAGGTGCATACAATGCATGCATTGCGTGGAAGTGTGCCCCAAAGGCTGCCTGAAAAACCTCCCGACCTACACGCCGCCGAATACGGAGAAGGTCGTGGACGTGTTCGTAAAGCCGCCCGCATCATAATGCACGAGCTGCCCCTTACGGAACAGATAATCAAGATTGTGACGGAGCGCGGGCAGGCAGCCGGCGCATCCAAAATAGAAAGCATCAAACTCGTGGTCGGCGAACGCTCCGGCTATATCACCGAATCCATTCGGCTATACTTCGATGTGGTTAGCAAGGGGACGCTCTGCGAAGGAGCCGCTCTTGAAATAGAGGTCGTGAAGCCAATGCTCAAATGCCCCGCCTGCGACGAGCTTTTCGAGCGTCCCCGCATGAGCTTCGCCTGCCCCGCCTGCGGAACGGACGGCGAACCAACGGACATCGGCCGCGAGTTCTATATCGACAGCATAGAGGTGTCGGGATTATCGAAATTTCCATAAAATCTACACAATAGCATATATTGACAAACAAGCTTACCCATGGTAATATGTTCCATGACTCATTCGCATATGCATGTTCACATGGAGGTTTGGAAATGAAAAGCGAAATAGATGTTGATGTTTATCAGGGTATACGCGAGGTCTTGTCAAGGGCGCGTTCAAAGGTTTATGCGGCCGTCAACTCTGCCATGGTCGAAGCGTATTGGGAGATTGGACGGCAGATTGAAGAAGCGGTCGGCGAGCGGGCAGAGTACGGTAAGGGGTTGTTGCAATACCTTTCAGGGCGACTGACGGCGGAGTTTGGGAAGGGGTTTACGGTTGCAAATCTAAGAAATATGCGCCAATTCCATGCAACATTCGATATTCGCTACGCACTGCGTAGCGAATTGACGTGGACTCACTATCGGATGTTGATGCGTATTGAAGAACCCGACCGCAGGGAGTTTTATCTTCAAGAATGTGCTGAAGATGGTTGGTCATCACGCCAACTAGAGCGGCAAATCAACTCGTTCTATTATGAGAGGCTGCTTGCAACGCAAAAGAGCGGGCGCGAAAGCATCAGAGGCGAGATTAAAAAGCTCGAACCGAATACAGAGCCAGGGTATATCCTCAAAGATCCCTATATACTGGAGTTTCTGGACCTCAAAGAAAACCGCGATTACCACGAAAGCGAACTGGAGCAGGGGCTGACAGATAAATTGCAAAGCTTCCTGCTCGAGCTTGGCAAAGGCTTTTCGCTTGTGGCGAGACAGAAGCGGATAACCATAGAGGGCGACCACTTCTACGTAGACCTCGTCCTGTACAACTATATCCTCAAATGCTTTGTGCTGATTGAGCTAAAAACCGGTAAGCTGACCCCGCAAGACATCGGGCAGATTGATTTTTATGTAAGGTATTTCGAGGCCGAAGTGAAGCAGCCGGAGGACAGCCCGACAATCGGCATCATCCTTTGCACGGACAAGAACAATGCAATGGCAAAGTATTCCGTTCTGTCGGACAGTGAGAATTTGTTTGCGTCGAAGTACAAACTGTATTTGCCCACCGAAGAAGAACTGAGCCAAGAACTGCAGCGCGAGCGCGAACTGCTCGAGCGACAGAAGTGAGGCGGTGAGGGAAAGAACACGCAACTTTGAGTGGAAGTGTGGAAAAATCTCTGTAAACTGACTTCCTATGACATTTTCCCCTATGCGGTCTGACTTCCCAAATATTATGGTAATATTGAACGCAGAGGTGAGCTGAAATGAATGACATAGAAAAATTGAAGGCTCTGATCGACGAAGCGAAGCGAATCGTCTTCTTCGGTGGCGCTGGCGTCTCAACCGAGAGCGGCATACCGGACTTTCGCTCGGAAACGGGTCTGTACAAGGCGCAGCAGGAGTATGGCCGCAGCCCGGAAACGCTGCTTTCCGCCTCGTTCTTCTCGAAAGAGCCCGACACCTTCTTTCGCTACCACAAGGAGAACCTTATCCATCCCGACGCCCGCCCGAACGCGGCGCACCTCGGGCTTGCTGCGATAGAGCGTTCCGGCAAGGACGTAAAAGTCGTGACCCAGAATATCGACGGTCTGCACCAAGATGCCGGCTCCGGCACCGTGTACGAATTGCACGGCAGCGTCCACCGCAATTATTGCATGGACTGCGGCACGACCTACGGCCTTGATTATTTCCTTGATCCTGCCAATTGTGAAAAAAAGGGGTCCGACACGAAATGGGTGCCTTGGTGCGAAAAGTGTGGCGGCATGGTACGGCCGGACGTGGTGCTTTATGAGGAAGGGCTTGACGGCGGCGTGGTCACGGGAGCTATGGGTGCAATCTCGTCGGCGGACTTGCTTATCGTCGGTGGCACGTCCCTTGTCGTATATCCGGCTGCGGGCTTCCTCAATTATTATAAAGGGGATTCTATCGTGCTTATCAATATGAGCGAGACAAGCGTGGACGGCCGAGCCGACCTTGTGATACGCAGGCCTATCGGTGAGGTTTTTGCGGAATTGTGACATTTTTTGTGGTATTATATTCGCTTGAAAAGACTTGGAAAGAGAGGACACAATTATAAATGAGTAGTTATTATCAGGAGAAAATTGAGCGGGCATCGCGTGACGAGATGCGTGCGTTGCAAGATGAAAGAATTGTGAAGCAGGTGCAGCATGTCTATAAGAATGTTGCGCCTTACCGCGAGAAGATGAAAGAAAAGGGCGTGGAGCCGGGCGATATAAAGTCGATAGACGATCTCGGCAAGCTCCCGTTTACCACGAAAGATGACCTACGTGACGGCTATCCTTACGGCTACCTCGCCATGCCGCTTGCGGACTGCGTGCGGATACAGTCGACGAGCGGCACGACGGGCAAACGCGTCGTCGCGTTCTACACGCAGCACGACATAGACCTTTGGGAGGACTGCTGCGCGCGGTCAATCGTAGCGGTCGGCGGCACGAAGGATGACGTGGTGCATGTCAGCTATGGGTACGGGCTTTTCACTGGCGGGCCAGGGCTCAACGGCGGGTCGCACAAGGTCGGCTCGCTTACCCTGCCGATGTCATCTGGCCTTACGGAGCGGCAGATACAGTTTATGACGGACTTGGGCTCCACGATACTTTGCTGCACGCCGTCATATGCGGCAATGATGGCAGAGACCATTCATGCAGAGGGCTTGATAGACGACATAAAATTGAAAGCGGGCATATTCGGCGCCGAGGCGTGGAGCGAGGAAATGCGTCGCGACATCGAAAAGAATCTGCGTATAAAGGCGTATGACATCTATGGACTCACGGAAACGACAGGCCCAGGCGTCTCGTACGAATGTTCCGAGCAGACGGGTATGCACGTCAACGAGGATCACTTCTATCCCGAAATAATCGACCCTGACACTCTTGAACTTTTGCCGGAGGACAGCAAGGGCGAGATAGTTTTCACGAACTTGACCAAGGAAGCCTTTCCGCTTATGCGATACCGCACGAGGGACATCACGAGGCTGACCCGCAAGGAATGCTCGTGCGGCCGCACGCTTGTCAAGATGGCGAAGCCGATGGGCCGCTCGGACGATATGCTAATCATCAGGGGCGTCAACGTGTTCCCGTCGCAGATAGAGGCGGTCTTGCTAGGGCAGGGCTATCAGGCGAACTACGTCATCATCGTCGACCGCGTCAACCACACCGACACTTTCGAGGTGCAGGTCGAAATGCCAGAGCATATATTCTCGGACGAAGTGCGAAAGATCGAAAAGAGCGAGGGCGAATTGCTTTTGGCGATGCGGTCTGTGCTTGGCATTTCGCCCAAGGTGCGGCTCGTCGCGCCACGTTCGATACCGCGCAGCGAAGGGAAGGCCGTCCGCGTCATCGACAAACGCAAGATATAGGAAAGGAAACCAAAAATGATTATCGATCAACTCTCGGTATTTTCCGAAAACAGGGCGGGTATGCTCGCCGAAATCACAGGCCAGCTTGCGGAAGCCGCCATCGACATAGAGGCGCTTACCATTGCGGACACGGCGGAATTTGGCGTGTTGCGCCTTATCGTGGATGCGCCGAAAAAGGCGTTGACAGTGCTGAAGGGCGGCGGATTTGTCGCCTCTCTTACGCCGGTGATAGCGCTCAAGATGAAGAATGAGCCGGGCTCTCTGGCAACCATCGCAAAGATACTTGCAGATGCAGAAGTGTCGATAGAATACCTTTATGCTTGCGTCGCACGCGAGGAGGGCAGCGCATTTGTGGTGCTGCGCGTGGAGGATGCGGATGCCACCGTGGCGTTGCTGACGGCAAAAGGTTACGAGGGTTATAAATAATGAAAGCATTAATAAGCGTATCCGACAAAAGCGGCGTCGTTGACTTCGCACGTGCCCTTGCCGCCCTCGGCTATGAGGTGGTATCGACCGGCGGCACGTACAGCGCCCTTGCCGACGCCGGCGTGCCCGTCATATCCGTGTCTGACGTCACGGGCTTTCCCGAATGCCTGAGCGGTCGCGTCAAGACCCTGCACCCCGCCGTCCATGGCGGCATACTCGCCATGCGCGACAGCGAAGAGCATATGACGCAGCTTGCGGGACTTGGCATAGGAACGATAGACATAGTCGCCATAAACCTCTATCCGTTCAAAGAGACTATCATGCGCGAGGACGTCACCTTGCCGCTCGCTATCGAAAACATCGACATAGGCGGACCGACGATGTTGCGTTCTGCTGCAAAAAACCATAAGGATGTCGTGGTGGTCTGCGACCCTTGCGACTACAAGGCCGTGGTGGAGGAACTCCAGGCGGCTCCTGCCGACGGTGCCTCGGGCGTCTCCTACGAAACGAAATATCGTCTCGCCCTAAAGGTCTTTGAGCATACGGCGGCCTACGACGCCATGATTGCGGAGTATCTTAGAGCCGTCAAAAACATCCCCTTGCCAGACAACCCGACCTTTACCTATGAAAAAGTGCAAGACCTGAGATACGGCGAAAACCCGCACCAAAAGGCGGCGTACTACAAAGAGGTAAACCCATGGGCGGGTGCCCTTGTTGGCGCAGTGCAGCTTCACGGCAAGGAGCTTTCTTTCAACAATATAAACGACACGAACGGGGCGCTTGCCTGCCTGCGTGAGTTTGAAGCCCCGACCGTAGTTGCGGTGAAGCACGCCAACCCCTGCGGCGTTGGCAGCGCGGACACCATAGCGGAGGCATACCGCAAGGCATACGACGCAGACCCCATATCCATCTTTGGCGGCATCATAGCGGCAAATATGCCGATAGACAAGGCGACCGCCGACGCGATAGCAAAAATCTTCGTGGAAATCGTGATAGCGCCGGACTTCACCGAAGAAGCCATAGAAATCCTGACCGAGAAGCAGAACATACGTTTACTCAAGCTTGCGGATATAAAAGAGCGGCAGCCCGCTGGAAGTCTTGACATCAAAAAAGTGGACGGCGGCATCCTTGTGCAAGATATAGATGCAGGGCTGTACGACGAAAAAGAATTTTGCGTCGTGACCAAAAAACAGCCGACGTCGGGCGAGCTTGAAGATCTAAAATTTGCGATGAAAATCGTCAAGCATGTGAAGTCAAACGCAATAGTGGTCGCAAAGGATGGCATGACGCTAGGCGTAGGACCCGGCCAGACCAACCGTATCAGCGCAGCGCGTATAGCGCTCGCCGGCCCTGACCTCGAAGGCGGCTCGCGCGGCGTGGCGGGCGCAGTGATGGCCTCCGATGCGTTCTTCCCCTTTGAGGATTGCGTCATCGCGGCGGCGGAAGCAGGCGTCACAGCCATCATCCAGCCGGGCGGCTCGATGAAGGACGAGGACTCGATACGTAAGTGCGATGAACTGGGACTGGCGATGGTGTTCACAGGCGAACGCCACTTCAAGCACTAATCAAGAGGAAACCACAGAAAATCGCCGGAAGCGCGGAGAACACATAGCATATGGACGAACAAAAAAAAGTATTGATAATCGGCGGCGGCGGACGCGAGCACGCCATCGCATGGAAGCTCGCACAGAGCGAACGCGTGGGCGAGATAATATGCGCTCCCGGCAATGCCGGCATCGAAGGGCTCTGCCGCTGTGTACCCGTCTCCGTGGAAGACATAGAGGGCCTGACGGCGCTCGCGACAAAAGAGATGCCAGACCTCGTGGTGGTGGGGCCGGAAGTGCCGCTCGCGCTCGGCCTGACCGATTCGCTCGAAGCGCTAGGCCTCAAGGTATTCGGCCCGAACAAGAAATGCGCGCAGCTCGAAGCGAGCAAGTCGTTCACAAAGGCTTTCCTTGCGCGGCACGATATCCCGACCGCTGGATATAAGGAATACACGGACGCAGACGCGCTCCGTGCGGACGTAGGCATCTTCGGATTTCCGATGGTGCTTAAAGCCGACGGCCTCGCTGCCGGCAAAGGCGTCATCATAGCTGAGGACAGGGCGGCCGCTGAAGCGGCCGTATATGAGCTTATGGAAGGCCGCGCCTTCGGCGCGGCCGGCGACAAAGTCGTAGTCGAAGAATATTTACACGGCACGGAAGCGTCAGTGCTATGTTTCGTGGACGGCAGCGCCATCGTACCCATGGAGAGCGCGCAGGACTACAAGCGCATAGGCGATGGCGACGAAGGCCCGAATACCGGCGGCATGGGCACATACTCGCCAAGTCTTTTGTTTGACGAAGAAATGGATATGCGCGTCGCCGAGGACATCTTGCTGAAAACGCTCGAAGGCTTCAAAAAAGACGGCCTTGACTTCAAGGGCGTGCTTTTTGTGGGCATTATGCTGACGGACGACGGCCCTAAGGTCATAGAGTTCAACAATCGCTTCGGCGACCCCGAAACCCAGTCCGTGCTGCCAAGGCTCAAGACAGACCTTTATACCATTATGGAAGAGGTGTGCGAGGATAGGCTGTCGGAACTTTCGATAGAGTGGGACGACGCGCTGAAAGCGGTCACCGTCGTGATGGCGTCCGGCGGCTACCCCGGCGCCTACGAAAACGGCCACACGATATACGGTCTGGACGATGTGCCGGAAGGCGTCACCGTCTTTCACGCCGGGACGAAGCGCGGCGAGCGTGGCGAGATACTTACCGCAGGCGGCCGCGTTCTCGGCGTTCTCGGCGTTGGTGCCACCCACGAGGAGGCAAAGGCCACGGCCTACGCAGGCGTCTCAAAGATCTCATTCAAAAACGCTGCATTCCGCAACGATATCGGCACAGTTTACTGAAAATTATACTATCCACACTCTATCCCCCCATTATTTACAGAACAATGACATTGAGGCAAGAAAGTTGCAAACTCCATGCGCTATAGCATAAAATTACGGGTATGAACAGGCAGCAGCAAAGACGGAAAAAAATAATGACAGTAATCGTCATCATCATCGTGGCGGCGATGGTGTTTGCTTATGTGCTGCCCATGGCGGTGCTTGCCTCGACCGTGCCGCCCCCGCCTCCGCAGGACGACCCCTCTATCTGGGTGATAGACGATCCGGAAGGCCCTTGGAACCAGCCGGAAGAAGAGCCTGAGGAAAAGCTTATACCGAGGCTGACGATCACAAGCACGGCGCCGACACTGAATGTAGGCCAGCAGGAGCAGCTGCACTTTGTCATGGAAGACTTCCCGGAAGGCACATTGCCGGAATGGTCCACAAGCAATCCAAGCATCGTGGTCGTCAATGATATCGGCGTGATACGTGCCGTTGCGCCAGGCCGAACCGATGTGATTTTGCGTGCGGGCGATCTAAGAGCATCCTTGTTGGTGACAGTAAGCGAGCTCAAGGCGAATCGTGTCGTTATAGACTTGATAACTGAAGACATAGCGAGAACAGGCCCAAGGCAGTATGAAATCAGCGTGGGAGATGTCATCCGCCTTTCGGCAAGGATAGAGCCCGAAGGCGCCAAAGTCGACAGGTTTTCATGGACGCTCGGCAATGCCGATGTCGCTTCGCTGTCCGCAAGCACTGGCCACGCCAATGAGTTTATCGCCACAGCTATCGGGCGGACGAGCGTTATAGTGACGGCAGACTCCCTTATGGACGAGATTTCAATCACTATAGTCGAGAGCGGCGTTCCAGTTGACCAGATATGGGTCTGGATTAGAAACATAGTGATTCTTGTGGTAATAATTGTTGCTGTCGCCGTTGTGCTGACACTTTTGGTGCAGAGGCACAAGAAGCAAAAGGCACGGCAAAAGGCCATCGCCGCGAAGCGTCGCAGGGAGGAAGCCGAACGCCGCGCACGAGAAGAGGCGGCTATGGAAATGCAACGTGACATGCTCGGGCCGCGTGCTGCGCAACCCGAGGAGCGCATGACAATGAAAGTCAGCGGCACAGCAGTCGGTGCGGGTTTGCCGCCGCTGCAACCAGAGATAAAAGAGCCGGAGCGCCCGGTCACGCTCGACGATCTCGATTAGGGAAACCAGACAAATGAAAGCAAAAGGTCTTATCGGCGAGTTCAAAGAATTTGCGCTCCGTGGCAATGTCGTGGACATGGCCGTCGGCATCGTGATAGGCGTCGCCTTTGCCGCCATCACAAACTCGCTTGTGGGGGACATCATAATGCCCGTAATAGGGGTGCTCACAAACAACTATGATTTTCTGCACCTCGCAATCCCGCTTGGTGGGGACAATGTATTGGCTTACGGCGCTTTTATCGAAGCCGTGATCAATTTCATAATCATCGCCGCCGTGCTTTTCTTAGTCATCAAACTTTTCAACAACTTACACAGAGCGACATCCAAAGAGGAAGAGGAGCCGCCACCTCCGACGGAGCTTGAACTCCTTACCGAAATCCGCGACCTCTTGAAAAAGTAGGGGGCCGGATTGCTAAAAATTATCAGAAGTATTGACTTTTTGCCGTGATTGTCACAGAATAAAGGTAGGTAAGTAAATCCCCCAATCGGGCCGTGCCGGAGAGCGCAGCGTTAAGAGATTGGGGGTTTTATCTTTTCATAGGAGAGTTATTGAGGGAAACGAAATGCAGAAATTATAGAGCCAAAAGTCGTAGCCGTGTACGATTACTATTAATCAAATTAAGCTGTAAATCCAACCCTGACATAAATCCGCCCATGCCGTTTTGATGGCATGGGCGGTCGTAATACATAAAATGCTTTTTCTTTTAGCTTTGTGCCCAGTAATCCCAAAACTCCTCGTATGTCATTCCTGCTCTTGCCTCAGTATATTCAAGGGTTGTGTCTTTGGTGATTGGCAAAGTAGAAGTCGCACCAACAATCATCATTTCACCAGAACTCAATTCAGCTATACTTGCGGATTCGGGGTCACCTATAAGTAATACACACATTACAAGGGAGATATCTTCAATGTTAGTTCCCCAGTCGCTCATATAAGAAATCACATATAGAACCACATCACTTGTCAAGGACTCTGCCAATGGAGTATAAAAATCGGCATCTTCTGTTATCGCCTCAACTAAAATACCCTCTTTTAGAAAAGACGATATATTAAAAGTGATATTATCGCAATCAATATCGGTAACCTCTTTGAAATCGGTATTCAGCTTGGTTTGCACTTCGTCAACCGTTAATGTTTTATCTTCCGTAGCATCCGCCTCTTGCGATTGTGAAGGTTTCATCATATCGTTCGCTATATCAAGCAGTTCCGGTCTTACGGTATTTGATACAACAGCGTTTGATACAACAAACAGTATTATTGAGATAATACCAAGTGTTAGTCCCGCTTTGGCTGAACCCTTAGAGCGGTTTTTTGTTTTACCGATTATTACTCCGAGTATACCCAAGCTCAAAGCTATAATCGCAAAAGCAAGGAAGGGTTTGTTGAAAAGTGGCATCCACGAACCAATGATAGCTATAATACCCATTACTAATGATGCAATACCTAATCCGTTTCTTTTCTGTGGCTGTGGCTGTTGATAGCCCGCTTCTTGTTGGGGTTGTGTCTGTAAGTTTTTCTCTCGTTTTCTCATTGTTTGACCTCCTGTTTTTAGTATTCTAACAAAAACGCACCAATAGTTCAACGTGCAAATAATAGTGCATATAAAAGTGTATTTTTTGGGTGTATATCTTGGTGGTGTCAACGCATAAAATAACTAGTGGAGGCTACAAAATGTTTAATGTTGTAAAACCAAAGCATATAAATAAAACCTTTCGGATGCCTGCTGAACTGGTAGACAAATTGGAAGCGCTCGCCCAAGACAAAGGTGTTTCTGTCAACAGCCTGATAATACAATGCTGCGAGTACGCCCTGAACAATTTAGAAAAAGAAAACAGCGAGAACGGTTAAGCCCTTTTGCTCAGCCTACGCCTCCCCCAGCGTCGCCACCATCACAGCCTTGATCGTATGCAGCCGGTTTTCCGCCTCGTCAAAGACCACTGAGCGGGGGCCGCTGAACACCTCGTCCGTCACCTCGCGTATGTCATAGCCGAGCTCCCGTTGCTTTTGTGCCATGGTCGTTTCGAAGTCGTGGAATGACGGCAGGCAATGCATGAAAATAATATCGGGATTTCCTGTGGCGTCCAGCATCTCCTGCGTGACGCGGTAGGGCGTCAGCAGCCTTACGCGCTCGGGTATCTGGTCCTCTTCGCCCATCGACGCCCAAATGTCCGTATATATGACATCGGCACCTTTGAGGCACGCAGGGTCGGAAGTCCACTCGATTTTGGCGCCCGTGGCCTCCGCCACCGCCGTGGCTCGCCCCACAAGCCCTTCGTCCGGCGCAAGCTCGTCCGGCCCATATGCCACAAAATGCATCCCCATTTTCGCGCAGCCGTACATCCACGCATACGACATATTGTTGCGGATGTCGCCGCAAAAGACGACCTTGACTTCGGCCAACGGCTTCTTCACATATTCCTCGACCGTCATAATGTCCGCTAGTATCTGCGTCGGGTGGTCTTCGTCGGTAAGCCCGTTCCAGACAGGCACGCCCGAATACTCCGCAAGGTCTCTCACCGTGTCCTGCGAAAACCCCCTGTATTCTATGCCGTGATAGTATCTGCCGAACAACAGGGCGCTGTCCTTCGCGCTTTCCTTGGCTCCGAACTGTGACGAGCCTGGCCCCATATAGGTGACATCCGCCCCTTCCTCGATGGCCCCAAGCTCAAAGGCCGCGCGAGTCCGTGACGATGTCTTCTCAAAAATCAGCAAGATATTCTTGCCCGCCAGCGAAGTCCCGCGCTCGCCAGCTTTACGCTTGCGCTTCAATTCCACCGAAAGGTCGAGCAGATAGCGTATCTCCTCCGGCGAACAGTCCATCAATGTCAAAAAACTGCGTCCCTTCAAATTCACGGTCATTTTCACAACACCTCCAAACAAAACATTCTAACATTTTTCTAATGGATAATGGTATGTGGTATTATAAACGCATGGAAATGATGGATTGCAATGCGTTTTTGCCGAGCGACCAAGATATCGACGCGTTTTATGCGGGTACGTTCGCACGTGCTGGCGAGCTTCTTGGGTGCAGATATTTCGTGGGCAGCCCTGGCTCCAGCCCAGGCAGCCCTGGCTTCAGCTCGGACGGCGCCGACCCGAACGGCGCCAACAAAATCCCGCCCCGCCCCGGCGCCTGGCGGTTTTGCCTATGGGCGCCGAATGCAAAGTCCGTAAGCATCGTAGGCGACTTCAACGGCTGGGACGACGGCCGCCACTATATGTACCGCCATCGCGGCCTTTGGCTGTGCTTCATAAGCGAAGCGAAGGCGGGCGACAATTATAAGTACCGCATCGAAGGCGCGGACGGCACCATCGTGCTGAAAGCAGACCCTTATGCGGTACACGCGGAAACGCCGCCTGGCACCGCTTCAAAAGTCTGGGACGTTTCCGGCTATAAGTGGGGCGACGACAAATGGATAGAGCGGCGCGAGTCCACAGACCTTTTGCGTTCGCCAGTCTCGATATACGAGCTACACCTTGGTTCGTGGCGCGTAAAGGAAGGCTATGAATTTCCGTCCATACGGGAGCTTGCGGACGAGGTCTGTGCCTATGTGAAGGGCATGGGCTTTACGCACATAGAGCTTATGCCCGTCAACGAGTTTCCCTTCGACGGCTCGTGGGGCTATCAGGTCACGGGGTTTTTTGCGATAACGAGCCGCTTCGGCACGCCACAGGACTTTATGTACTTCGTCGATAAAATGCACCGTGCGGGCATAGGCGTGCTGGTCGACTGGGTGCCGGCGCATTTCCCTAAGGACACTCACGGTTTGCCCAAGTTCGACGGCACTTGGCTATACGAGCACGAAGACCCCCTGCGCCGTGAGCATCCGCAATGGGGCACGCACGAGTTCAACTATCACAGGCCTGAGGTCAAAAGTTTTTTGGTTTCCAGCGCGCTGAACCTTGTCGAACGCTACCATATCGACGGCCTAAGGGTCGACGCCGTCAGCTCGATGCTCTACCTCGACTATGGCCGCGACGACGGGGCTATCCTAAACGACGACGGCAGCAATGTCGACCATGCGGCGGTGGAATTTATCAAAGCGCTCAACGGGACCATTCTCGGCGCTTACCCTGGCACCATGATGGTGGCCGAGGAATCGACGACCTATCCGCTTGTGACGAGGCCGCCTTACGACGGCGGGCTCGGCTTCACGTTCAAGTGGAACATGGGCTTTATGCACGACACCCTGGACTATATGAAGGGCGACCCGTACTTCCGCCACGGCGCGCATGACAAGCTGACGTTCTCGATGTATTATGCGTTTTCCGAAAACTATATCCTGCCCTATTCGCACGACGAGGTCGTCCACGGCAAGGCATCGATGATAGGCAAGATGTTCGGCGAGTACGATGCAAGGTTTTCCGCGCTCAAAACGCTGTACGGCTGGCTTTACGGCCACCCCGGAAAAAAGCTGATGTTTATGGGTGCGGAGTTCGGACAGTTCATCGAGTGGGACTACAAAAAAGAGCTAGACTGGTTCTTGTTGGAATACAGCTCCCATGCGGGCATTCAGGAGTGGGTGCGCGCGTTGAACAAGCTTTACAAGGGACGTAGCGCGCTCTATGCGCGAGACGGTGGATGGGAAGGCTTCAAGTGGCTTAACGTGGAGGATCGCAAGAACAGCATTTTCGCCTTTTTGCGTTCGGATGGGGACGAGCACGTGGTATGCATATACAATTTTTCCGCAGCCGACTTTGATGCATACGGCGTCGCGATGCCTGGCGCAGGCAAGCTGAGGCTATTGCTTTCTAGCGACGACCCTGCCTACAGCGAGCGCCCACCCGCATCCGCATTCCCGCCTCCAGCTCTGATTATGCCCAAAAAATCAACGATTGTACGCCCCACCCCCCTTAATGGGCTGCCATATTCCGCCACTCTCGCCCTTCCAAAGATGTCCGCCCTTTTCTATGCCTGGAAAGAGGAAAAAGTCTTGGGTTTTACGGTTAACGTTAACCCCTAGAAACCAATTGAAATTCTAAGATTTTTGCTTGACAACTGAAGCGTTTTGCCGTAAAATAAACCCTGTATCGTCGGAAGTTACCGGCAGTGTTGGCCGGCACCGATTTGACAGAGTTGACAAGTGAGTTGTGAGAGCTTCATCGAAGAAGCAAAAAATGAGTAGTTTTGGTAGTTGTAAGGCTGGAAAGTGAGAAAGCTGGTAATCGAAAATGGGTAGAAAAAAGGCATTGACTAAATTCATTGCGTGGACGCTGACGCTGGTTTTGGCGGTGACAATAACACCTCTGAGCGCAGCGGCAGCGGAAATGGCAAGCGAAGGGACTGAATCCTCCGGAATTGTGGGCGATGATGCGTTTGTTGCTACAGAAAACGATGGCACGGCAGAGGAAGAAGACTCCCTTTCAGCGGACGAAGAAGGGCTTGACGACGGCGACGTCGAAACGGAAGACGGCCTTTCGGCGATGAATACAGAAGACCTTGTCGAGGCAGATGAAGCTGTTGAGGCAGGGCTTTTTGCTATGGCAGAGGAGGAGCTTGGCATACTGGACGGTGAGCACTTCCGTTTCGAAGTGACGATACCTGAGGGCGGCAACAACGCGCGTACCTTCAGAATACCGCTCAGCAGTTGGCTGCGAGGGGGCGTTCTGGGGCTTGAGGCCTCAAACAAGGCTTACAACTGGGATATCGACTGGGGCGATGGAACGCAAGAATCTGCTTCCCACACAGGTGGCGCCCAAGGCATCGGGGGTGCTCCGAACGGAAGCGACAGCCCAGGCATTCCCCACACCTATCAAAACGGGGGCAAGTATATCATCACAATCACGCCGGCAGGCTCTACGGACGCTTGGCTTGCCGCATTTGGTTTTTCCAGCGGCGGCTTTGGTGCTAATGCTCAGGAAAACAAGGATAAAGTCACAAAGCTTATAAGCCCCATCACTCCGCTTATGACTCGGGCTGACGGGGAGGATGGAAGTGTGGCTTCCCTTCCCTCCGCTGAATGGCGATATGCTTTCCGCGGGTGTACAAATCTTGAAATGGGGTCTGAGTTCACATTCTCAGGCTGGGAGGGCGTCACGGCCGTAGCCGGCGCGTTTGCCCAGGGCATGTTCCAAGATGTCAGTGGCGACGCCTTCACGATGGGCGAAGCATTCAACCTGCCGCAGGGCATTACGACTGTCGGCGCGAATTTTGCCGCAAGCATGTTCCAGAACTGCAACGGCAACAACTTTGCGATGAACGACGTGTTCAACCTGCCAAAGGGCATCACTAATGTCGGTAATGCTTTTGCGATGTCCATGTTCTTCAATTGCAATGGCAACGCTTTCGCGATGAACGACGTGTTCAGCATGCCGCAGGGCATAGAAAGCGTTGGCGACAATTTTGCATCGGGTATGTTCCAGAATTGTAGAGGCTCTGTTTTCACGATGAACGATGTATTCAATCTGCCGCAGCAGATTACAGTCGCAGGGACTAGTTTTGCCCAAAGCATGTTTCAGGGTTCAGGTAGCGATGCCTTTGCCATGAACAGCAGATTCAATCTGCCGCAGAACGTAACAAGCGTCGGATCGGGTTTTGTCCGGTCTATGTTTTTTGAGGCCAGCGGCGAGAGTTTCAGGATAAACAACGTCTTTAAGTTCCCGACCCTTGCTCCGACACAGCTCAACCAAGCAGGCGTGTTCATCTCGACTTTCCAAAACATGAACAGCGGCATCTCTTCCCAGGTGCGGTCTGCATCCTCGATTATCGGCGGCAATGCGTTGCCGACCAGCAATAAAAACACTTTCACAGAAGCCCTGTGTTTTTCCGACCTGCAATATCTTCACGAATACTGGGGAGGCGAAGCCGGAGGCGGTATGCTGAGCATCGACAATGTCCTGGTCGTCAGCCACAGTGAAATGGCATTCCCCACAAGGCTCTATAGATATACTGCCGACGATGTGGCTCCCTTCACCTTTACCGTATACAATCTTGGCATGGATGAAGAGCCGGACTTGGATGTAGAGCTTGACAATGGGGCGGACAGCGGCTTTGTGCTTGGGCTTCCGTCTGACGACGCAATTCCGGCAGGCGGCAGCCTTACATTCACCGCGGCGCCCAAGCTTGGCTTGGTAGGCGGCGATTATGAGGATTACATCACTGTCAGCGCGTCAAGCGGCTCTGAGGTGAAGATTTTCCTGTCTTTCAGCGTGGTGCTTATTCTGGCCAAGGAGCTGGAAGAAAGCGATTTGGTGAAAAGCGCGAAGCACCCGGAAATGGTTGCGGCTTTTGTTGAGGACAAGGTTTATGACGGCAAAAACACGGCAGACGTCACGATAGAGATAAAGCCGGACAGCCTAGTGGAAGATTTAGAAGATGTGTCCATCAAAGTGACAGCCGAGTTTGCGGACACGAAAGCTGCAGGCGACGGCAAGGATGCCGGCGAAGGCAAGGAAGTGAAGATAACCGCCTGGTCGCTTTCAGGCACGGACAAAAACCTCTATTCGCTACCCGAGCTTGACAGCGTGACGATCGAACGCATCACTGCTGACATCGCGAAGAAGGCGCTTACAGGCATAACGGTTGTGGCCGAGAGCAAAATCTATGACGGCAATGCGGATGTCCCCAAAATCTCTGCCGAGCTGTCGTATGCAAACGGTGTTGTCGCCATAGACGATGCAGAGGACGAGGTAAGCATAAAGCTTGACAACGTTGCATTCTCGTCCAAGGACGCAGACGACAATATCAGCATAGACTATGACTGGAGCCTTGAAGGTTTTGACGCAGGGAACTATGAGCTTCCGAGGACAAAGCCTGTTGCACAGGCGGATATCCTCCACAGAGCGCTTATTGTCGAAACGGGCGACCCGAAAGACGGCGGCTACTACATAGCAAAGACATATGACGGGACGGAAGACCCTGGTGAAAGAAGAGGGGAGTTCTCGATAGTCTGCGAAGTCGGTCAAGGCATTGTGGAGGGAGAGGACGTAAACATCCTGGATATCAGGTATCCTTACCCTGAAGCCGGTGTCGGCTCGTACCCCATTGACGTGACCATTTCTCTTTATGGCGACGACGCACACAACTACCATCTTGCGGACTCCAGCCTTGTAGCGGTTGGGCATATAGAGAAAGCGTCTTTCATACTGCAGGATGAGGTGTTGCATGTGCCGCCGAGAGGAAAGGCAAGCCTTGACGTCTCCTCGCTTGTCGCAGAGATACTGAATGACGGCGGTACGCCTGTCTATACCGTAACGGGTGTTGCAGGCGACGATATAATAGGAAGCCTTAACAGCGGAAGCACAGGCAGGCTGCCAAGTAGCGGCATGCTTGAGTTTTCCGTTTTGGAAGAAGCGTATATGGGGGATGTCGCATACATTGCGATAGTCATCTCGGGATTTGACAACTATGAGGACATCTTCTTGACCGTGGACGTGCGGGCGATGGAAGTGGACGCCGAGCCGGTAGACATAAGGATCAATGCGGCGGACAAGGTTTACGACGGTGCGCCGATAATCGTGAGCGCAACGGCGCTGTATCACGGCGAGCCGATACAGGGCTTGAACTTCGATATGCTCTATACACTGGTTGACTCGAGAGGCGCCACGTTGCAAGGCGCAGATGGCGAGCCTCTCTATATGAGCTCGACGTTGCCGGCGGATGCAGGCCACTATAGGGTAAGCGCAAGCGTCAATACGAGATTCTATGTCGGCACGATGAGCCGCATCATCACCGTACATCAAAGGCAGGTCCGCGTGACCACGCCGGATATCGAGCTTGGGTTGGGCCAAGCGTTCCCGTCGCTCCCGCTTCCTGTAAGCTATAGCGGATTTGTGGGCAGGGACACGCCATCAAATGCGCTTGCGGCGACCGCGCAGGCTGTTTATTCCACAAATCCGAGCGTCTCAAACATCTACGCCATATATTTTGAGCCGGAGGCCGAACTGAGAGGTTGGACATCGAGCCAATCGGGCACGCTTGCCGCTTCATTTGGCACGCCGGCATCAAACTATCGCCTTGTCCACACGAATGGAAGGCTGACGAGGCAGACGCTGACATCCATAAGGCTTGGGCCGACCCATGCCAAGGCAGGCGATGCAGACACCCCAATCCTTTTGGAAGCGTTTTTCGCCCCGGAAGTGTTCGATTATGAGAACATCAAGTGGGCTGTCTGCAATACGACAGATGGCCTGGAGATGGTGGAAGGCAGCGAAGGCCAGTGGGGATATATGGACGTGCCCGGCACAGATCAAGGGACGTTCGTGCCTTTGCTCAGGCTTATGCCGAATGCAGACAACAAAAGCGTGAATGTGTTCGCTATGAAGGACGCGCTTGACACAGCACGCACCATAAGCGTAAGCGCTGAGTACGATGGGCGGTATACGGCACGGGCGACCATAGAGATACTGCCGAACGTAGGGCTGCCTAACGAGGGCGATCTGGTGACCTCGGTGAAGGTGCTTGACTCCGCGGTGACGGTGAACAGGGCTGCTGAGCGCGGCACTTTCACTCCTATACTTATTACGCAGCAGCGGGCTGTCGACAAAGGGCTGTCTGGTTTTAGCCCGGATAACGTGACGGCAAAAGACGAGCAGGCAGCGGTCGGAGCGTCATTGCCCGAGATAGCGGCGATGAGGATAGTCGGTTCGAACGGCCGCCCTGTGGCGGGATATGACGTGAGGATGACCCCAGAAGATGAGCGCTTTGTAGAGATAAGCGCGGATGCCTCCGCCCGGAGTGCGAAGAACGTAAGTTTGCAGATACTGCGGTCAGGCATAGATGCCAAAGATGCGTCGGACGACTGGATCGAGGCGAACTGGACATCGGACAATATGGTAGACGTAACGGGCACATTCAGCTTGACGGTTTCAGACAAATTCCCGAGCGTGACCTTGCGCCTAGGCGATTTGAATCTGGCTTTCCCGACCGTGAGCACCACTGTGACGGCCACGAGCACGGCAGGCTCGGTAAGCATAATTGGCATAAACGACAGCACGGCCGCATTCACGGGCAATATCGCATTTGCACAGGGGGCTGTTTCTGGGACAGGCGCCTTGAGCCTGGTATTGCGGGAACAAGGAAGCGCCTTTGCAGCGTCCGAGGCTGTGCTTACGCGAACTGGCACACAGAAGGGCCAGGCGAGGGTGCAGGTGGAAGGCTTCAAGGAGCAGGTTGTAAACCTGAATGTGCGAGTGGTCAATTCACAGCCCAGTGTGAGGTTGAGCAGAACCTCTATCCCGTTGCACTATGTGAATACAGAACAGTCTGTGACAAACCCGAACGGTCTTGAGTACCGTGACTTTGTGCCCGCTGTGATAAACCTTTTGTCAGGCGTGCGGACCAGGGATTTCGAGGATAATTACAAAGTCAAAGACGTGGGGCTGAATCCAGACCACGCAGCGAGCAAGCGGATGATGGACTTGGGCTATCTGTCTGTGGACTATAGCCAAAAGGAGCCAGGCGTGATAAGGCTTACGCCAAAGTCCATAGATATATCGCGAAGCCTGCAGCTTAGGGTTGTCTTTGAGGATCCAGCGTTTGGCGACGACCAGGACAACCCGGACAGCTTCACCAATTTCCGCAACTTGAGCCTGACAGTGAATATGATCCAGACAAACAGCCTGAATATCACAAACAGGGCAACCCCCACCACTGTGAACAGAAACCATGTGGGCATGCCGCACGAAAACGAAGCCGTGGTACGGGAGATTCCGATTGGGCTGAACGCGGCAAATATAGCACTGGATGATTGGGCGATTCAAGGTGATGTGATGAGGACTGGCAGCACAAGGGCTTCGTGGCTGAATGAAGCCGAGCGGCCGCCGCTTGAGCTTCTGGACGGAAATGGCGACGTCATTCCTCCGGTGCAAGTGGTTCCGTACATTGACACGAACGAAACGACCGGTGTGATGACCAGCGGCATAAGGCTGGTTGCAAACAGGGCGGCGCTGGAAGACCTTATGGAGCGCGGCAAATTGAATCCATACAATCCAGACACCAAATTCCGCAATATGACATACAGGATGAATATAGGCTCGAACAAGATAAGGACTGCAAGCGGCACCCCCCGCACCTTTGCGGTCAACCTGACATTTACCGACAACAATGCGAGCTTTACCGTCAGCCTGAACAGCAGGACCAGGATAGACGTAGCAAACCCTGAGTCCTTCCAGACAGCTACCGTGAGGCTGAAGAATACGACATCAGAGATTGACATGGTAAGGCTTTATCCGACTGCCTCCAATAGTTCTCGCAGGGATGTCGAGAGCAATGACTTCAGGGCTGTTGTGACTGGCGCGTACACATTCAATATTATGAAAAGCCTTAGCAACGACCAAGTGGTGCCAAGGGTGGCGCAGAGGCTTTCTGTGCAGATTGTGCTTAGAAACGGGCAGGTGCTGAACTCATGGACCGAATTGGACAGCAGAGGCAGAAACACCGACAGGACCATAAGCGTAAATCCGGTGCAGGCCATACAAAAACCGTCTGCAAGAGCGGTAACGCTGTACAGGGCGCAGCCGCTTCACGGCGACAGCTTCCAGGCGCAAGTAGGCGTTCCCGCAAACGCGAGCTTTGGCGTCGCTGTCATCGACCAAAACAGCCTCAACAATATCAGGTTTGGGAAGGCTGTCGTGGAAGGCGGCACGATAAATGGCTACGAGAAGTACGGGAGCAATCCTGCACGGCATGGCGGGCTTGTGCTTGACAGGGTTGGAGAGACAGGCTGGACGCTCAGCTTTGAAGATGGGGCAGCGCCGGCACGCATCCTCGACCGGAACTTTGCCGTCAACGGCAGGACATCCGCGCTCAAGGCAAGCTACACGGTGCGTGTGGAGCTTTGGGCGAAGGGGACGTATAAGCTTGACGAGAGCGGCAATGCAGTGATAAACGCAAACGGCAAGGTGGAGCCGCTTCGCGACATAAAAGGCAAAGCGAGGAGCGTGCCCACGGTCTACAACGTGCGCGTGAACCTACGTTAACGAGGGCCTTGACCTCCGTTAGGTATTTAGTAGGGGCGGCCTGCAGGCCGCCCCTCTTTTATTAAAAAAAAATGCTTTTACGGACAAAAAAAGTGAAAAATCAGATAGCAAATACTGCTCATAAGTGATAGAGTATCCCTATCAATCGCAGGGCGTTTTTTAGTGTAAGGAGGAGGTATATGGAAGCATTAGACAAGATGTTCAAATTGAAGGAAAACAACACCACAGTCTCAACAGAAATCTTTGCCGGTCTTACCACGTTTATGACGATGGCGTACATTCTGATCGTCAACCCGAACATTCTGTCCGTCACGGGGATGGAATGGGGCGCAATATTTACGGCGACGGCGGTTTCGTCCATAATCGCGACCTTGATGATGGCGTTTTTCGCAAGGTATCCGTTCGCCCTGGCGCCAGGCATGGGGCTGAACGCGTTTTTCGCTTACACGATAGGCTTGGCATTCGGTTGGGAAGTGGCTCTTTTCGCAGTGTTTATCGAAGGAATAATCTTTATATTAATCTCGTTCTTCAAAGTCCGCGAAGCCATCTTCGAGGCAATTCCCAAGAATATGAAGCTTGCGGTGAGCGCAGGCATCGGCCTGTTCATCACATTTATAGGTCTCGTCAACGGCGGGCTTGTAAGCATGAATATTCCGGACGTGCCGGTCTCCCTCGGCGACATCGGCAGCATCACCGTCATATTGATGCTCGTAGGCATTGTCATCACGATGATACTATTGAGCCTTCGTGTAAAAGGTGCGCTGCTGTTCGGAATATTGGCGACATGGGTAATAGGGATGATATGCCAAGGCGCGGGGGCGTATGTCGTGGACCCGGAGGCGGGTATGTACTCCCTTATCCCGACCGGCGTTTTCGCGGCGCCGCCGTCAATCGAGAGCAACAATATCTTTGTGGCGATTTCGAATATCCGCGAGAATTTCAATATTGGAATATTTGATTTCATCATCGTTTTGTTTGCGTTCCTGTTCGTCGATATATTCGACACGATAGGGACGGTCATAGGCGTTTCGGAAAAAGCGGGCTTTATGACCAAGGACGGAAAGCTTCCGAGGCTCAGCAGGGTGCTTATGTCCGATGCGGTCGGCACAGTCGTCGGCGCTTCGATGGGTACTTCGACCGTGACCACCTATGTAGAGAGCGCGGCGGGCGTTGCAGAGGGCGGCAGGACAGGGCTCACCTCCCTGACGGTCTCGGTGTTCTTTGCCATCGCGCTGTTCTTCTCGCCGATATTTGCCGCCATCCCTGCGTTCGCCACGGCGCCTGCGCTCGTGCTCGTAGGGTTCTTTATGATACAGAACGTCATAAAGATAGACTTCAAGGACCTTACGGAAGGCATACCGGCGTTTATCACCATCATTATGATGCCCCTTACATACAGCATCGCAGAAGGCATCATCTTCGGCGTCATCAGCTACGTGATCCTCAAGTTTGCCACCGGCAAGAAGAAGGAGGTCAGCGTCATGATGACGGTGCTCGCGATTATCTTTGTCATAAAACTTGTCACTCAAGCCGGGGGGTACTGACGGTTCTGTAAGAAAGCAAGGGCGGCTGCGACAGCAGCCGCCCTTTTCTATGCCATTATTTCCGTGCATCCATTTACTTGCACCTATGCACCTTTATCCGATTTTCACGCCTCTATACTTTACTGCGATATCCCGTAATGTGATGTTGCGGGTGTAAATCCAGATGTATAAAGGTATATAATAGCGTAGAGATGCAGAGAGGTGATTGGAATGAAGAATTATAGGAAAAACAATAGGACAATTGCGGGTCGTATGGCGGCGGTCTTTCTCGTCATGGTCTTGGTAACGGCGCTGTCGCTTGGCGCGTGTTCGCCAGGCGGCGGCGGGAGCTCAGCCCCAGCGCCTGCCCCGGCGCCTGCGGCGCCTATGGCGGATATGGCCATGAACGAGGAAAGGGGATACAGATTGGAGGCCGAGGCGTGGGATGTGGCGGAGGATGACGCCGGCGGCGGGTTTGCGATGACATCTTCAGGCACAGGGAACGTGCAGAGCGGGCGCAAGATTTCTTTCAGGGCTTCCGTGTCGATGAACACAAAGACCTTCGATGCGGACTACGCGGCGATAAATGATTTGGTGGCGGGAGCCGGCGGTTATGTAGCGCACGAGAATACGAGCGACAATTCTTATATGCAGAGCCGTAACATGGGGCGTACCGCGTGGCTGTCAGCGCTTATCCCCGCTGCGGGATACGATTCGTTCCTGGATGACCTTTCGGAGATAGCCGAGGTCGTGAACAAGACAAAATCGTCCGACGATCTCACCGCCCAATACTTCGACACCGAGGCCCGCATTGAAATGCTTGAGCTACGCAAGGAGCGTTTGATGGGCTATCTGGTCGAGGCGGAAGATGCAGCGGACATAGTGGAGTTCGAGCGCGAGCTTTCAAACGTGCTTTACGAACTCGACAACTATCAGGGCAACAAGCGGCATCTTGACCGCCTCGTGGACTATGCCACAATCGACATCAACCTAAACGAGCTTATCACGCCTGAGACCATAGGCAAAGACGGAGAACCGCTCGGCTCGCGTGCCTCGGACGCCTTCGCCCTGTCCACGAACAGTGTTGGGCGTTTCCTCGAAGGCTTTGTCGTGTTGCTCGCTGCGGCCGTGCCGGTGATCGCCGTGATCGCCGTGATCGCCGTGATAGTCCTGGTGGTCATAAAGCTGTGCCGCAAGGTTCGTGCAAAGATCCGCGAGCTACGAAAAAAGGATTAGGCTCAACGCCGTTAGGAAGCAAAAAAATTCAATCGAACGCCCGACAGCTAAAAATCGTCGGGCGTTCGATTTTTATGCTAAAATAGTAAAAAAGCGTTTTGAAAGGAGGGGAGAGAACCTATGCGAAGAAAGAAGAAAATAGTGGCGATGCTCCTTGCAGGGGGCCAAGGCTCAAGGCTAGGGGTATTGACGGCGGAAAAAGCGAAGCCCGCAGTGGCGTACGGCGGGAAGTACAGGATTATCGACTTCCCGCTTTCAAACTGCGCCTACTCAGGCATCGACACGGTAGGCGTGCTGACGCAGTACAAGCCGCTCGAGCTCAACACCTATATCGGCACGGGTTCCGCCTGGAACCTCGACACGATGACGGGGGGCGCCTATGTGCTTCCGCCGTATTCCGTCGGCGAGTCGGGTGAGTGGTATTCGGGGACGGCAAACGCCATTTACCAAAACATCGGGTTTATCGAGCAATTCGATCCGGATTTGCTGCTCGTGCTTTCCGGCGACCATATCTACAAGATGAATTACAAATGGATGATAGACGCTCACGCAGCGAAGGGCGCCGACGCGACCATCGCCGTCATCCCCGTGGCTATGGAGGAGGCGTCGCGCTTCGGCATCATGAACACCGATGACGACATGCTTATCACCGAGTTCGAGGAAAAGCCAGCCCGCCCAAAAAGCAACCTCGCATCAATGGGCGTATACGTCTTCACTTGGGAGAAGTTACGCAAATACCTGAAAAGCGACGCGAACGATCCCGATTCCGACAGCGACTTCGGCAAGGACATCATCCCGACCATGCTGGCGGCGGGCGAAAAGCTTTACGCCTACGAATACGGCGGGTACTGGAAGGATGTCGGGACCATCCAGTCGCTTTGGGAGGCAAATATGGAGCTGTTGAAAGACGATCCGCCCATAAACCTCTATGATGAGCCATGGCGTATCTTTTCGCGGAACCCGAACGAGCCGCCGCATTTTGTCCATGAGGACGCAAAGGTCGTGAACTCATTGATATGCGAAGGCTGCCGCATTTATGGGACGGTGGAGAACAGCATCCTCTCGTCAGGCGTCATCGTCGAGAGGGGCGCTAAACTCTACGATAGCATCGTAATGGCCGACACGATGATATGCGAAGGCGCGCAGGTCGATATGACCATCATCGACGAGCAGGTCGTCATAGGCAAAGGGGCTGTGGTCGGCGAGGCGAACGACCCGCGGCAGACAGATAAGGAGATAGCGGTCATAGCCAAGGGCATGGAGATCGCGCCCGGCGACATAGTGGCCGCCGGAAAGGAGGTGCGGGATGATTCGTGACGCTTTTGGCATCATCTACGCGGGCGAGGAAATCACGAACCTGCGTGAACTGGTTGACCGGCGCACTGTAGGCGCCCTTCCTATAGGCGGGAAATATCGCACCATAGACTTCCCGCTCTCCAATATGGTCAACTCGGACATCCGCAGCGTCGGCGTGATAGTGAGCCGGAATTACAATTCGCTGATGGATCATCTCGGCTCCGGCAAGGCCTGGGACCTTTCCGGCAAGGGCGAGGGGTTGTTCATACTTACGCCGTTCTCCCTTCGCGAAAACCCCGGCGTGTATCGGGGCAAGGTCGAGGCGCTGAAAAGCTCCATGGACTTTATCAGGCGCGTACGGCACGAATACTGCATTTTAGCGGGAGCGACCAGCATCTACAATTTCAACTACGATGAAATGATGCGCTTTCACGTCGAAAGCGGCTCGGACATCACGGTGCTGTACCACAATGTGGGTCCGGAGCATAGCGTCGACGAGCTGTATTGGGACGTGTTCCTCGACCTTTCGGATGAGCAGCGCATACGGGGCATAGAGATCAACCCGACGCATACGCACCTGACGGCGCGCAGCCTCAAATCCTATATCATGCGCAAGGATATACTCATTTATCTCGTGGATGAATGCTTCTCGAAAGGCGAGCATAGCTTCAGCGAAAACCTGATAAGGAACAATGTGGATCGTCTGCGTATCATGGCTTTCGAGCATAAAGGCTATGTGGGGATGCTGAACTCCGTTCCGGCGTATTTCAAGGTCAATATGGACTTGCTTGGCTCCGATATCCGCAAGGAATTGTTTTCTTCAACGAACCGAATTTTTACCAAGACAAAGGACTCCGTGCCGGCCAAGTATACAAAGTCCGCAAATGTGAAGCGAAGCCTTGTCGCCAATGAATGCGTAGTGGAGGGCAGCGTTGAGGACTCGGTGCTGTTTCGAGATGTGTACATCGGCAAGAACGCAAGGATCAAGAACTCCATCATTCTGCCAGGTGCGGAGGTCGGGGACGATGCAGAGCTCGAATATGTCATCCTCGACAAGAATGTGAACGTGCGCCGCAGAAGCCGCCTTGTCGGGAGCGAAAACCATCCCATAGTGATAGGCAAAGGAGACGTGGTTTGACCGGACACCCCAAAATTCTTTTAGTTGCTTCTGAAACGATGCCGTTCGTGAAGACTGGCGGTTTGGCCGATGTGGTGGGTGCTTTGGCGAAGTCGCTTATCTCGCTTGGCGTGGACGCGCGCGTCATGGTACCAAAGCACGCGATAATAAAATCCGGTTATCAGGACGAGCTCGACACCATAGCCTCGACCGCGATAGAGCTAGGATGGCGAAAGGAATACCTAGGGGTCCAGACCTTGGAAGCGGACGGCGTCACATATTACTTCATCGACAACGAGGACTATTTCGGCGGCGCAGTCTATAGGGGCGGCAAAGCGGAAAACGAGCAATACCTGTTCTTTTGCAAAGCCGTCTGCGAAGCGCTTGCCCTTATCGACTTCGACCCGGACATCCTGCACCTGAACGACTGGCATACGGGCATGATACCCATGCTTCTCAAGACCCATTACCAAAGCCGTTTTGACAAGGAGCGGCGTCTGCTCTTTACCATCCACAATATAGAGTTCCAGGGCAAGATGGGCTTTGACCTTGTGGGTGATATGCTCGGCGTTTCTGACTATTACTACACGCCTGAGTATATCGAGGCGGGCGGCTGCGCCAATATGCTGAAAGCGGGGCTTGTGTTTGCAGACCGCATTTCCACAGTCAGCCCCACATATGCGGACGAGCTTATGTACCCGTGGTTCGGCCAGGGCATGGAAGGGATTCTCTCCGCCCGAAGGCACGATGTTTGCGGCATCCTCAACGGCATCGACACCGAGGTTTTTGACCCAGAAACAGACTCCGATATAGCGGCGAACTTTTCGCAGTCAAACATGACGGACAAACGCGCTTGCAAAAAAGCTCTCCGTGAGGAACTCTCGTTCAACGTCAAGCTTACCACGCCAGTCATAGCCATGGTCACGCGGATGACGCGGCAAAAAGGCATGGATCTTGTGCGTTACGCCCTCGAAGAACTTCTTCAAGAGGATGTGGCTTTCGTGATACTCGGCGCAGGGGAATCGCAATACGAAGATTTTTTCAATTATATAGCCGCAAAATACCCCGAAAAGACAGGCGTGTATATCGGCTACAACGAGCCGCTTGCCCATCGTATTTACGCAGGGGCGGATTTTCTGCTTATGCCGTCCGAGTTCGAGCCTTGCGGCTTGTCCCAGATGATAGCGCAACGCTACGGCACGTTGCCGATAGTGCGTGAGACCGGCGGGCTCGTCGACACCGTGGCGCCTTACAATATCTATACGGGCGAGGGGACGGGCTTTGCGTTTACCACTTTCAACGCACACGACATGATGGCGGCCGTACACCTCGCGTTGTCCACGTACAAAAACAAGCCGATTTTGCGGAAGCTTCGCAAAAATGCCATGCTTGCCCAAAACGGTTTTTTGAAATCGGCCGAACAATACAAGGCCTTATATAAATCAATGCTGTAGAGGAACGGGAAATTAAATGACAGAACAGGCAAACACAGGACTAACAAAAGAGCAAATCAAGGAACAAGTAAAAGAAGAAATTGTCAAGAAGCTAAGGCGGTCGGTGGGCGTGACGCTGGACGAGGCCACGATGGAAAACGTTTATACGGCGGTTTCACGCACCGTGCGCGACCTGGTCATGGATAGATGGGCGGACGCGGGCGAGGAAGTGCATAGGCGTGGCGCTAAGCGGCTCTACTATCTGTCCGCCGAGTTTCTTATGGGTCGCGCGCTCACAAACAATATGATAAACCTCGATGTGTACGACGCGTACAAGGACGCGCTTTGCGAACTGGGGTTCGACCTAGGCGAGATAGAGGAGCAGGAGAGCGATGCAGGGCTCGGAAACGGAGGCTTGGGCAGGCTTGCGGCGTGCTTCCTCGATTCGCTTTCCACGCTCGAAATGCCCGTGACCGGCTGCTGCATCCGCTATGAGCACGGTCTGTTCCGCCAGCGCATAGTCGATGGCGAGCAAGAGGAAGCCGACGACAACTGGCTTGAGAACGGCAACATTTGGGAGATTGCGAGGCCGGATGACAGGGTCGAGGTCCGTTACGGCGGCCATATCGAGGAGGTATGGACGGAGGGAGGCCTCAAGGTCAGCCACGACGGATATACTAGCGTGCATGCCTACCCGTACGACATGCCCGTTATCGGTTACGACAGCAAGATGCCGGCGACGCTTCGTATGTGGGAGGCACGGGCCAAGACCGAGCTTGACATGACGTATTTCAACAAGGGCGATTATGCTAGGGCGGTTGAGGAAAGCGCCTTGGTCGAGTCCATTTCACAGGTTCTATACCCCGAGGACAATCACGAACAAGGCCGTATGCTGCGTCTCAAGCAATTCTACTTCTTCACATCGGCATCGATGCAATTCCTTGTAAAAAGGCACAAGCAGCACCACGGAAGCATACACACGCTGCCCGATTATTACACGATTCAGATAAACGACACACACCCTACGCTCGCCATTCCCGAATTGATACGGATACTCTTGGACGACGAAGGGCTGTCGTGGGAGGAGGCGCGTGACATAGCATTCCGTATGTTCAATTATACGAACCACACCATTATGCGCGAGGCGCTTGAGCGGTGGAACGAGAATATGCTTAAACAATTGCTGCCGCGTATCCACAAGATCATAGAGGCCATCGACATGGAGTTTCGGGCGAGCATATGGCAGCGGTGGCCTGGCGATCTGCACAAGATGGATGAAATGTCGATCATCTATGGCGGCGAGGTGCGAATGGCAAACCTCTGCATAGCCGTCTGCGGCAAGGTCAACGGGGTTTCGCAGCTTCACGCGAACATCATAAAGGCGCAGACTTTCCGCGACTTCTACGTCCTCTTCCCGGACAAGTTTCTCGGCGTGACCAACGGCATCACGACGCGGCGTTGGCTTGCCAAAGCGAACCCAGCGCTTACGGCTGAGATAGAGTCCCGAATCGGGAGAGGGTTTTTGAAGGATTATCAGGAGTTTGAGAAGCTGCGTGGCTGGCTGGACGACCCGGACTTCTGCAAGGCGGCGGAGCGGGTGAAGCGTGAGAACAAAGAGAAGTTCGCCGCGTACATTTTGCGTAAGCAGGGGACGGTGATAGACCCCTCGACAATGTTTGACGTCCAGGCGAAGCGGCTCCATGAGTACAAAAGGCAATTGCTCAAGATACTGCATATAATCTGCCTGTATTATCGGCTCAAGGTCGACCCATCCGTGCACATCGTTCCGACCACGTTCTTCTTTGCGGCGAAGGCGGCGCCCGGCTACCATATGGCGAAAGAGGTCATCCGCCTTATCAACGCAGTGGCGGCATTCATAGACGAAGACCCTGCTGTGCGCGGCATTCTGAAAGTCGTCTTTATCGAGGATTACAACGTGTCTGTGGCGGAGCGTCTTATCCCGGCGACAGACGTGAGCGAGCAGCTTTCCACAGCCGGGCTTGAGGCCTCTGGCACCGGGAACATGAAGTTTATGATGAATGGCGCCGTGACCATCGGCACCATGGACGGCGCGAACATCGAAATCTACGAGTCGGTCGGCAAAGAGGACATCTTTATCTTCGGCGCGCTTGTGGAAGAGCTCGATATGCTCAACAAGCTTGGCACGTACAGCCCGCGCTCGCTGTACGAAAGCAACCCAGAACTGAAGCATGTGCTCGACACATTGGTTTCGGGCGCGTTGCCGGTGCCGGAGGGCAGGCAGTTTTACGACCTTTACAACGCTTTGCTGAACGAAGGGCCGAGCAGGCCTGACAAATATTTTGTGCTGCACGACTTCGCTTCTTACGATGAGGTGTTCTCGAAGTTGATGGCGGCGTGGAAGGACAGGGAGCGTTGGGATCGCATGAGCGCGAGAAACACGATTTGTTCGGGGATGTTCTCCTCGGATCGGACTATCCGCGAGTATTCGGAAAACATTTGGGGCCTCAAAGGCGTGTGGCCTATGCAGCGTGACGGAGAGTAACAATATATTATGGAACAGGTTTCATTCGGCGGTATACTTGTAAACAATTTGAACATCATCCACGATAGCGCGAAAGAGATATACCGGCATCCGCTCGGCGCGGTGCCGTGTTGTGAGGAGGTGTCGCTTGCGCTCAAGGTCGCAGGGCTGCACATCGAGCAGGCGACGCTTTGCGTGTTGCGGGAAGGGGTGGGGATCGAGCGCCACGATATGCATCACGATGACGGCATGATGCGTGTGGGCTACACCGTGCCTGAAGCGTGCGCGAGCGGAGGCTGCGTGCTGTGGTATTGGTTTGAGATAGTCTTGCAAGGCGGGCCGCTATGCTATTACGGCGCCGAGCTTCCCTATGCAAGCGGGCTCGGATGCGTCTACCACAATCCGCCCCCTGCGTTTCAGCTTACGGTCTATGACGGCGCCTTCGACACCCCCGAATGGGCGAAGTCTGCGATAATGTATCAGATTTTCCCGGATCGTTTTCATATGGGCGATCCGGACGGCGTGCGTGCCGGCATCGCCTACCACAGGGACAAGGGCCGCACGGACATAGAGCTCCACGAGGACTGGGATGACCTTCCCGTTTACGAACCAAGGAATGGGCAGAGCTATTATATGCCCTGCGACATCTTTGGGGGCGACCTTGAGGGGGTGCGGCAAAAACTCTCGTATTTGAAAAGCATGGGAGTCACGCTCATATACTTGAATCCAATCTTCGAGGCTTCGTCCAACCATCGCTACAACACGGGGGATTATTTGAAGATAGACCCTATACTCGGCGACGCGGAGGGCTTTCGCAGGCTTGCGGACGAGGCGAGGGCGGCGGGCATCCGTATAGTTCTGGACGGCGTTTTTTCGCATACGGGCGATGACAGCATCTACTTCAACAAGTATGGGCGCTACGATGGGCTAGGGGCGTACCAGAGTACGGAATCGCCGTATTACAGCTGGTATCATTTTGACGCGCACCCCGACCGCTACACGAGCTGGTGGGGGTTTGAGTCCTTGCCGGAGGTGAACGAGCATGACCCTGGCTGGCAGGATTTTGTGATAAACGGACAAGAGAGCGTGGTGCGGCATTGGATAGGCGAGGGGGCGGCCGGCTATCGTCTGGACGTCGCTGACGAGCTGCCGGACGATACGATTGGGCAGATACGCAGGGCTTTGAAGGATGCGAACCCTGACGCTTTCCTTCTCGGCGAAGTGTGGGAGGATGCGACCACGAAACAAGGCTACGGCAAACCGCGCACTTATGCGCTAGGCCGCGGGCTCGACTCTGTGATGAACTATCCGTTTACGAACAGGACCTTGGAGTTTTTGAAGGGGAAAATAGATGCGTTGCTTTATTGCAAATTCCTCGCGCACCAAAGGCATACCTACCCGGCGCCGATGTACTACACGCTGATGAACCTGATATCATCGCACGACATCTGCCGCACACGCACTATGCTGTCGAGGGATTTTGATGTGGGCGATATGTCCCGGGCGGAGCAGGCGGTGTTTGAGCTTTCCGCAGATGAATATGAGCTTGGAGGGCGGCGTCAGCGGCTTGCGGCCGCCATCCAGTTTTCGCTGCCCGGCATCCCTGCGGTCTACTATGGGGACGAGGTCGGCATGACAGGGCTTTTAGATCCGTTCAACCGCAAAGCTTGGTGCGAGGAGGACTCTTCCATCATCGAGTGGTACAAATGGCTCGGAGATCTGCGTACTTCCCGCCCTGTTTTGTGTACAGGCCATGTGTGGTTTTTCGCGACGGACGGGAATGTGCTTGGCATACTTAGGCATACAGTGGGCGGGTGCGACTTCTTCGGCAAGGAGATAGGGTCGGACGCTGTGCTTACCGTCGTCAACCCGACGGACAGACCGCACAGGATAGTCCTGGATTTGGGCGAGATAGCGGAATTGATGCCGGATGGTCGAATGGGCGCAGCGATACGCGAGAACACGCAAGGGGCGGTCAGCCTTTTGACAGGCCGCGAAGCAGCCCTCGACAAGGGGTTGATCGAAATAGACATGGCGCCGCTCCAGGCGGATGTTTTCGGAGTGGTTTGATGGGCAAGGGCATAGGCCGCAGGGCGGGCATACTGCTTGCGATGTCATCGCTGAAGGAAGCCTACCGCTTCGTGGACTTCCTGCACGATGCCGGCCAAAACTTTTGGCAGATACTCCCCATCGGCCCTGTCGGAAAAACCCTCAGCCCATACCAATCCTCCTCGGCGTTTGCCGGCAACACCATATTCATTGACCGTGCCGCCGTGCGAAAGAACCCCGAACGCTATGCGCCAAAAGGCAGGCGGTACGAAAAGTTCATAGAGGAAAACGCCTCGTGGCTCGATGACCATGCGCTTTTTGAGGCGGTGCGAGCCTCCCAAAAGGGGAAACCTTTGGCGCTCTGGCCTGACGAGTTGAGAAACCCGGACAAACGGGCGCTGTCGGAACTCCGCAGCAGATTCACGGTCGAAACCGAATCCATTCGGTCAGAGCAATACTGCTTCTTCACGCAATGGCACGAACTCAAACGCTACGCAAACCTGAAAGGCATCGGCATCATCGGCGATCTGCCTATCTATGTGCATGACAACTCGGCGGAATTTTGGCTAAGGCGCTCCGCTTTTGATGTGGACAGAAACGGCCGTCCTGCCACGTCAGCGGGCGTCCCGCCGGACGAGTTTTCGGAGACTGGTCAGATATGGAACGACCCCGTCTACGAATGGCAGGGGAGCGGCGGCAAGGCGGCCTTCGCCTTTTGGCGTGAACGGCTTGCACAGGCGGCTCGGCTTTATGACGGCGTACGCATAGACCACTTCCGCGGTTTCGCCGATTTCTACGCGATACCCGTGGCAGGGTCGCACGCCTCTGGCCGCTCCCGCAAGATTTCCGGCGAATGGCGTCCTGGCCCCGGAGTCTCCTTCGTCGACATGATACGCAAAGAATATCCTGGGCTGTTCGTCATAGCCGAAGACTTGGGCGACCTCTCGGACGCTGCAAAACGCCTCGTGGAATACAGCGGCTTTCCCGGCATGAAAGTCCTCCAGTTCGCTTTCTCTGGCAGCCCGAAAAATCCCTATCTTCCGCACAATATGCCTGAAAACTCCGTCTGCTATACAGGCACCCACGACAACAACACCCTTATGGGCTGGCTTCGTTCCGCCCCGCGCTGCGAACTCAACCAAGCCATGGCATACCTCGGTCTTTCAAAAAAAGAGGACTTGCAGGAAGCCCTTATCGCCGCCGCGCTCGCCTCAAGAGCCGACACTGCCATCATTCCAATGCAGGACTGGCTCGGCCTTGGTGCCGACGCCCGCACCAACAGGCCTGGCACCATGGGCGGCCGCAACTGGAAGTGGCAAGTCCCAAAAGGCGCCCTGACGCCCCGCCTTGCCGCCCGCATCAAAGCCGCCGCCAAGCGTTATTCACGCTGAACCCAGTAATTGCAGGCCGTTCATGCTGAGCTAAGCCGTTCCCGTCAGCCCGATGCGGATGGGTTTGTATGCACCGTGCAATGCTTGACCTTGGGAAACTCGGTTTCGATGATGTCATGTACTTGCTGCGCTATATCATGCGCCTCGTTAAGCGGCTTGGCCCCGTCGACGCTGATTTCCACATCGACATAGATCCTGTTGCCGAACAGCCGCGTTTTCAGCAAGTCGATGTCGACGACGGATTTGTGGCTTAGGATGGCCTGTCGCATCTCGCCCTCTATTTCCTCGCCTGCCGCCTTGTCGGTCATTTTCCCGACAGCGTCAAGGAATATGTCGACTGCGGTTTTCAGTATGAACAGGCAGATGATGACGCTTGCGATGGGGTCTAGCACAGGGAAGCCGAGCCTTGCGCCCAAGACGCCCACCAAGCTGCCGACGGACGAAAGCGCATCCGAATGATGATGCCATGCATCTGCCATAAGCGCGCCGGAGTCGATTTTCTTCGCAGCCCTGCTCTTGTAAAAATACATGCCCTCTTTCACGATTATGGACGTGATGGCAGCAACGAGCGCAAGCGTCCCCGGCACGGCAAGCCCCCCATAATTGCCCGCCATCACTTTCTCTATGCCTGCCCAACCTATGCCCGCTCCCGTTATCGCCAACACGACGGCCAAAACGATGGCGGCAACGCACTCGAAGCGTTCGTGCCCGTAAGGATGCTCTTTGTCGGGGTCCGGCTCCGACATCTTCACGCCCACCATCACGATTATGGTGCTGAACACATCGGACATCGTGTGTATGGCGTCGGAAACCAAGGCCGACGAGTTCGAGAAGATTCCGGCAAACAGCTTGAACGCCGACAGAACGGCGTTTATGATAATGGTGTTGATGGACACCTTCATGGCGATTTGCGTAGCGGTTTTTTCCATATTGTTAAAGGGTCACTCCTCGCGCCCTCTCTTTCAGCCCTGCGCAGCCGCCCTCGCCCCGCGCCTCGGCAGACTCCATATACTCCATGATGCCTATCACCTTCTCGGCGGTGGCGGTGTCCAGCAGGCTGTCCCGTATCGCGCTTTGCGAACTTGCTTTGAGGCTTAGCCCGTAGCGATATTTTACCATCGAGTTGAACAGATTGTACGCCTCGCCCACATCATCGCTCGCCAAAAGCTTTTTGTAGAGGGACTCCATCGTGTCGTCCCGGTTTTTCCTTTTAGCCAGATAACGCATAAAGAAGAAGGCGAACACGACCAGGGCTGCCGCCCCTATCAGCACGCCCGCCAGCACGTCCCGCCTTATCCTTAGCGAAATGTACTCATCATCCGTGTCCGTATAATTGACCTGGCTGACCCTTACCGTCTCGGCTGCGCCCGCCGCTCCGAGGGACCCGCCTGGGGTCTGCATGGGCATATCCCCAAGCACATTGATCTCCGTGCCCGGCACCTCGGCGGTCTCGTACCTTCCGGTCGCTGGGTCGAAATACGATATGGAGATAGGCGCGATGTCAAGGGCGCCGGTCTGTTCAGGGACCAAGATCGCCTCGAACTCTTTGCGTGCGCGGTATTGGCCGCTTTCGACGGACTCTGCCGAGTTTTTAAGGGTTTCGTAGACGGTGAAGCCCGGCAACCCGCCGCCGAATATGTCCGTGAAGCCATCGAGGTTGCACGAGCCGGACGCCGTCAGCTCAAAGACCAAGGAGTCGCCGTATTCCACTTCCTCGCGGCTGTATGTGCCGTTCAATTGCAACTGCCCTACGATGCCTGAGAAGCCGTCTGGCCTCCCCGCCGTCGGCAGCGAGTTCACTGCAAGCTCACGGGCGTCAGTTTGCAGGTCTCGTGGCTCGGAGCTACGGAAAAGGCTGCTGAACCCGCCCGCCCCGCTTCGCGTCTCTGTTACGATGTTCACTCGTAATGTGAAAGAGGGTATCTCATATACGCCTGGCCTGATGGGGTCGAGGATGAACTGCCGCGTCTCGTACCAAGCGTAAGTGACGCCATCCACCGACACGAGCTCAGACCTAAGTTGATCTTGCGGCACGTCTTTGGCGATGACGCCGTCGATGCCGTTGTAGTCGGAAAAACCGTAGCTTTCGAGGTTGTACCGCGAAAAAAGCTCGTAGGTCAGGACTACTTTCTCGCCCAGAAACGCTTCGTCCTTGGAAAGCACGGTGTTCACGTACAAGTCCTCCGCGGGCAGGTCCGCTGTGCCCCCATCTGCGCCGGTCGTCGCCTGCACGGGCATAAAGCCCAGCGTCCCCACGCACAAAATCGCCACGCATATCACCGCTGCCCTCGCCGCCGTCATCCTCAATTTCTTACCAAGCATTGCCTCCATCCCTTCCCTCTTTCACCTCTTGGTTGTTTTTCAGGTTTTCCTGCTCCTGGCTTTCGAGCATCGCCAAGATGCGTTCTATCGCATCCATATCTGGGTCTTCCTCTCCGTCTTCGCTTTCGGGGCTCTCGTCGCCTTCCATCATTTCGGCGCCATCGCTCTCGTCCTCAGCACCCTCGTCGCCTTGCTCGCCCTCGCCCTGTTCGCCTTCGCTTTCGTCGCCTTCGCCTTGTTCGCCTTCGCCCTCCTGCTCCATCGCGTCCAAAAGTTCCTCCAGCTTCTTTTTCACGAACTCATAATTGAACTTGAGCGGCACGTTTTGCGGGTACTCTATTATACCTTCTTCATAGGTCTTCAGCGCCATTGCAAAAAGCCCTATCTTTTGCTCTATGTCCTCGGCCGCGTCGCCAAGCCGGTAGTAGGCGTTCCCTTCGTTCAGGAAGTCGTCGATGCTTCCCTCGGACTCGGCAGGGGTCGCAAAGCCCGCCAGCAACAACGCCAACAGCACAGCGGCGATTATTCCCGATACGCAGCAGACCCATTTCATGCTGCCGCCTCTGCCTGCGTTCATGCCCCAGCCCCTGTTCATGCCTCGTCCCTTCTTTCAGGCAAAAACCACGCCAGTAAAAACAGAATTATCCCTATCCCGAGAAAATATTGGTACAAATGAGAAAATCTCCGTACTTGCTCCAACTCCCGCGTCTCCCTCTGCAGATTGTCAAGCTCGCCCTGCAGAGCGGCGGTCTCGATGCCTTGCAAGGTCGCCTGATAGTACGCCCCTCCCCCCTCAAGCGCCAACCGCATCAGGTTTTCGGCTTCGAGCCGTGAGGTGACAGGGTTGCCGCCCTCGTCCCTTATATAGTCGAAGACTTCGGTTCCGGTGTCGTCGTATATCGGGACAAGCCCGCCTTTTTCGGTGCCGACCCCGATGGTGAAGACCTTCAGCGAGTCGTCCTTGATGCTTCTCAGCACGTCGATGCTCGAAGCGTCGTGTTCTTCCCCGTCGCTGAGTATCAGGATGACCCTGTCCGTGCCCATGGCTCTGTCAAAAGAGCTGTCCGCAAGCCTGATGGCTGCTGCGATATTGGTCCCGCCTCCTCCTATCATGTCCGTGTCCATTACATCCAAAAACATATGGGCGAGCCGGTAGTCATCGGTCAGCGGCATCTGGATGTAAGCGTCCGAGGCGAAGGGGATGAACCCGACCCTGTCGCCATCGAGATTGTCCAATAGGTTGCCTACTATCTTTTTGGCGATGGTCATCCTGTCCGGCGCTATGTCGGTGACGAGCATGCTTTTGGACGTGTCCATAAGCACATAGATGTCCATGCCCGTCTTTTTCACGTCGGCATAGCCCTCGAACATCTGCGGGCCCAGAAGCGAAAAGCCTATCAATCCAAGCCCGGCGCCGAGCAGCACGATCCTGAGAGCCTTGCGTTTCAGCCGATACGCCATATGGAACGCCGCCATTATCCGCTCCTTTTTTCTGTATGCGAGGACGAAGAAAAAGATAGCCGCCGCTGCCAGCGCCATAAACACGATATTTTCCGGATATTTCAGCTCAATAATCGGCAATCTGCTTCCCTTTCTTTGTCCTCGTTTTCGTCATTATTTGTATCTTCATCCTCTATCCTAAACCACACTTTTTGTATGCCTATGCCCTTACGGTATCTGCACGAAAAAGTATCTGTCGAAGAATATACCCGCAAGCAACAGCACGAGCGCCGCCAGTATCAGCGGGAAGGCGAGCTCGTTGTACTCCCTGAAGCCGTCGTCGTCAAACTCCGTTTTCTCTAACTGGTCTATCGTTCTGAATATCTGCGACAAAGCGCTCTCGTCCGTCGCCCTGAAATATTGCCCGCCCGTCATTTCGGCTAACCGCATCAGCAGCCCCTCGTCGAAGCCGCCGTCAAATTGCTGGTAGCGTGTGCCTCCGTACACGTCCACGGGCAGTATCAGGGTATCGGTGCCGACCCCTATGGTGTATATCTTGATGCCCAGCTCCTCGGCGAGCCTGCCCGCCGTCATCGGGTCTATCTCTCCGGCGTTGTTGTCGCCGTCCGTCACAAGAATCATCACGCTAGACTCGGTATCGCTGTTCCTCAGCCTGTTCAGCCCCACAGAGATCGCCGAGCCGATGGCCGTGCCGTCCAGATTCACCGACTCCGACGTCACCCCCGCAAGCGATTCATGCACGACGTCGTGGTCGAGCGTCAGCGGTATGCGGGTGAATGCCATGCCTGCGAAGATTATCAGTGAGACCCTGTCCCCACGCCGGCCGTCGATGAAATCGCCGATGGTGTTTTTCGCCACCTCAAGTCTGTTCGGTTCGAAGTCCACCGACTGCATGCTCCCCGACACGTCCAAAATAAGCGCGATGTCTATGCCCTGCTGCATAATAATGATATTGTCATCCTCCGTCTGTGGTCTCGCAAGGGCTATGACCGCGAGGATCAGGCCGCTGCATACCAGTATCTTGCCGATTTTATGCTTTACGGTCTTTCTATAGCCGGCGCTCCGCAGCAGCTTCACGCTCGAAAAATTAAGTCCACGTTTTTTCCCAAGCGCCATGAACATGAATATCACGACGGGGATTAGTAGCAGAAACCACCAATTCGCGAAGTGTATCATGTGTTTGCCGCCTTTTGCATAACTTGCGAATTTTGTGCGATATGCGAGTCTATCTTTGAGACAAGACCTTGCAGCTTTTTGCATAATTCGGATTTTTCGCTCTCCGTGGCGATGGCACCGGTGAATTTCAGTCTGTCGCACTCTGTCAGCCACGCACGTATTTCAGGGAACATACGTTCAAGTTCGCCGATGTCCGCTAACTCTGCCATTATTTCGCCAGAGGTCTTGCCGATTATCCTACGCCCGTACATACCGCCGACGTACTCCTTGAAATAGAAAGTCAAGTCCACGAAGTAGCCCTCGCTGTCGGGCGAAAGGGCGGTGCAGCGCTGTACAAACAGCAGATATGGTCTGATGTTTTCGGTCTTTGTTTTTCGATGCTTTTTCACCAACAGCACCGCCCCCGAAACAGCAAAGACCCAGACCGCCGCCAAAAACATGATTCTCAGGTTAACGTGGGTGGCCGAATATTCGCCCATCGCCTCCCCCTCAAACACATCGTCCCTGATGATGTCGTCCAAAGTGGACCTGACATCAATTACGATCTCCTTGTCGCCGACAAAGACCCTGTGCTCGCCCGGCAAAAATGTCCTGATAGATATCACGTGCCCGATGGCCTGCGGCACGATCTCCACGATCTCAAACTCCTTGAACAGCTCCCGCAGCACCGTGGACGAAAAGCCCTCGGCCTCAATCTCAAGGGAGATGATGTCGCCTATGTATATGCTCCGCTCGTCGGCAAAGACCTCATCGGGGTATGAGGTGTCCAGCAGCCCCTGTGCTTCGTCCTGCTCCCCTGCGAACGCCCCCAAGGGCGCACAGACCAGCATCAGCACGACCGCAAATACAAGCACCGCCCCTCTCACCGTCTCCCCCTTTTCTTGAAGAACTGCCTTAGCGGTTTCACATAGTCTTCGTCCGTATAGATGTTTATCAAGTCCTTTTTCAGCAGACCCTCGCGGGCGCCCATATGGAAATCCTGCTTGGTGTTGTCCATCACGAAGGTCTCGCCGGACTCCAGATCGTTGAACGTAAATATGGCGCCCTTGGGTATGAGCTCCTCAGCCCTGTCAACCACCCGTATGCAGATAAGGTCGTGCCGCCCGGACGAGGCCTTTAGCTCGTTTTCGTAATCGTCGTCCAGAAAGTCTGAGATCAAAAATACGACGCTGCGCTTCTTCTCAATGCGGTTGAAATACTTCAAGGCTTCGGCTATGTTCGTGCCGTTCTGCTCCGGCTCGAAGTTCAGTATGCTCTCGATGATGGCAAGCACATGGCGCCTTCCGCTCTTGGACGGGATAAATTTCTCCACCTGCTCGGTGAAGAATATGACGCCCACCCTGTCATTGTTCTTGGTGGCGGAAAAGGCGAGCGTGGCGCTTATCTCCGCTATGAATTCCCGCTTCATCCCGAAGCTGTTCGAGCGCGACATATCAATCAAGAGGAACATATTCAGCTCACGTTCCTCGACGAATTGCTTCACAAAGGCCTTGTTGTACCTCGCCGTGACGTTCCAGTCTATGCTGCGCACGTCGTCGCCCGGCGTGTACTGCCGGATATTTTCAAATTCCATTCCTTTTCCGCGAAAGCCCGACCTGTACTCGCCCGAAAAAACCTCATCGACAAGTTTGCCAGAGGTTATCTCGATCCGTCGTATTTTCTTTGCAAGCTCGCTTGAGCCCATGCACCCACCTTCCCTGTTTCCGTGTTCCAACTTACTGCTACCCTATTCTACACTATCTTACCCTGGCAGAATATCCGCAAAACCTTAAACGGTGCTGAAAACAGAATTTGGCCACAATCAAGCTTGGTAACCCCCCTCCCCCCGCGTTAGAATTTGATAACATCTGGCACTTTCCATTTTTTCATGTGCTAATATCAAAACCAGCCCCGAAAAAGGGCCGGTTACATTAAAGATGCAACCACGCAGCACAAAGGAAAGGAGCGGTAATCGAATAATGGAAAACGTGAAAAAGTTCTACGACGCGCTTGCAAAGGACAAAGCCATGCAAGAGCGAGCGGGCGCATTGGCGTGACCTTCCCCCCAAGATTCATACCACTTTTTAAGATAGGATATGATAGTCGTAACCAGTTTTAAAAAGGAGGAAGCAGAATGCCAAAGAGGAACTATACGCCGGAGCAGATCATCGTGATGCTGAGGAAGGTCGAGGTGCTTTGCGGCCAAGGGATGACCGTTGAGGAAGCGGTAAGGGCCCAAGGGATAACGGAGAACACGTACTACAAATGGCGCAAGCAGTACAGCGGCATGGATGTCAACGCGGCGGCGCGGCTC
>Ga0099364_10000185_pt1 | contig 105919 bp, 90 predicted proteins | sample TergutTh196P3_FD_73070 | JGI IMG/M metagenome (GOLD analysis project Ga0099364, IMG submission 73070) | Microcerotermes parvus P3 segment gut microbial communities from Pointe-Noire, Republic of the Congo - Th196 P3 | ecosystem: Host-associated > Arthropoda: Insects > Digestive system > Gut ...
GCGGGCGCGGCGGGAACCGTTCACGGCTCGCTGGCCGCGGGCGCGTTGACGACGACGTTCACCGCGTCGCAGGGATTGCTGCTGATGATTCCCAATATGTATAAGATGGCGGGAGAGCTGCTGCCGGGCGTCATCCACGTCTCGGCGCGCGCCGTGGCGAGTCACGCCCTCTCTATCTTCGGCGACCATCAGGACGTGATGGCCTGCCGCCAGACCGGCTTTGCCATGCTGGCGTCCACCAACCCGCAGGAGGTTATGCACTTGGGCGCGGCCGCCCACCTCGCGGCCATTAAGGGGCGCGTTCCCTTCCTGCACTTCTTCGACGGCTTCCGCACCAGCCACGAGATGCAGAAAATCGACGCTTGGGATTATGAAGAGCTGGCTGATTTGCTTGATATGGACGCTGTGGATAAGTTCCGTGCCAACGCCCTCAGTCCCAATCGCCCGGTGCTGCGCGGCACGGCGCAAAACCCCGACATCTTCTTCCAAGCCCGCGAGGCCTGCAACACATACTATGACGCGCTTCCAGGCGTGGTGGAGGGCGCGCTGGACGCCATCAACCAAAAGACAGGCTCCGATTACAAGCTCTTCAACTATTACGGCGCGCCCGACGCGGATCGCGTGATTGTGGCGATGGGCAGCGTGTGCGATACCATTGAGGAAACCATCGACTATATGCTGGCGCGCGGCGAGAAGGTTGGCTTGGTAAAAGTCCGTCTCTACCGCCCCTTTGTGAGCGAGAGGTTTGTCGCCGCTCTGCCCAAGACGGTGAAGAAGATTGCCGTCCTTGACCGCACCAAGGAGCCGGGTTCTCTGGGCGAGCCGCTGTACCTCGACGTGGTGACCGCGCTGACCGAGCAGGGGATAAGCCTTCCGGTCGCCGGCGGGCGCTACGGCCTCGGCTCCAAGGACACCCCGCCCTCCAACATCCTCGCGGTGTATAAAAACCTCGCCGCGGCCGCGCCGAAGACCAAATTCACCGTCGGCATCACCGACGACGTGACCAACCTCTCCCTGCCCATTGACGAAGACCCCGACACCAGCCCGAAAAGCACCGTTTCCTGCAAGTTCTGGGGGCTGGGCGCGGACGGCACCGTGGGCGCGAACAAAAACTCCATCACCATCATCGGCGACCACACCGACAAATATGCCCAAGCCTATTTCGCCTACGACAGCAAGAAGTCTGGCGGCGTTACGATTTCCCATCTGCGCTTCGGCGACGAGCCGATTAAAAGCACCTATTTTGTCAAGAAGGCCGACTTCGTGGCCTGCCACAACCCCAGCTATGTGGATAAATACCGCATGGTGGAGGACATCAAGCCGGGCGGCGTATTCCTGCTTAGCTGCGACTGGGACGCGGACGCGCTTTCGGCGCATCTCCCCGGCCCGGTGAAGCGCTATATCGCCAGCAACAACATTAAGGTTTATACCGTGGACGGCATCGGTCTCGCCCGCTCGATCAACAAGCGCGGCCTAGGCGTCAACGTCATCCTTCAGGCGGCTTTCTTTAAGCTGGCCATGACCAGCATCATCCCGCTGGACGACGCCATCAGGTATATGAAGGACGCCATCAAGTACAGCTACGGCAAGAAGGGTCAGGACGTCGTGGACATGAACTTCAAATGCATCGACGCCGGTATCGAACACGTCCGCGAAGTCTCCGTCCCGGCCGACTGGGCCGGCGCCGCGGGAGACTACCCGTCAGCCAAGGTTTCCGGCAGCCGTCCCGGTCTGGTGGAGTTTGTCAAGGACGTCCTCATCCCCGTCAATGAGCAGCGCGGCGACGCCCTCCCCGTATCCACCTTCACCGGCGCGGAGGATGGCACCTTCCCCCAAGGCAGCGCGGCTTACGAAAAGCGCGGCATTGCCGTTGACGTGCCGGAATGGATCCCGGAAAACTGCATCCAATGCAACCAATGCTCCTTTGTCTGCCCGCACGCGGTCGTCCGCCCGTTTGTCCTAGACGAAAAGGAAGCCGCGGCCGCCCCCGCTTCCCTCAAGACCCTTAAAATGACCGGCAAGGGGCTGGACGGATACCGATACACCATCACCCCGTCGCCGCTGGATTGCTCGGGCTGCGGCGTCTGCGCCAACACCTGCCCGGCGAAGGAAAAAGCGCTGGTGATGAAGCCCTTGGAAGGCCAGCGCGCCGCGCAGCAGGAAGTGTTTGCTTACCTCAGGGACAAGGTCGCCGAGAAACCGGACGTCTTCGAGGCGTTTAAGACCACCGGCGTCAAAGGCAGCCAGTTCAAGCAGCCGCTGCTTGAGTTCTCCGGCGCCTGCACCGGCTGCGGCGAGACGCCGTACGCCAAGCTGGCCACCCAACTGTTCGGCGACCGTATGTATATCGCCAACGCCACCGGCTGCTCCTCCATCTGGGGCGGCAGCGCCCCCTCGACGCCCTATACCGTCAACAAATGCGGCAAAGGCCCGGCGTGGTCGAACTCCCTGTTTGAAGACAACGCCGAATACGGTTTCGGCTTTGTCCTCGCCGTGGAACAGCGCCGCGAGAAGCTGGCGGACGAAATCCGCAAGATGATTGCGCCCGACTACTGCGACGCTGACCTGAAAAAAGCCGGTCTGGCGTGGCTGGACGCCATGAACGACGGCGAAGGCTCCAAAGCCGCCGCCGAAGCGCTGGTCGCCGAGGCGGAGCAGTGCATCGTCCCGATTGACGAAAACATTGAATGGCACAGAGCCAACATGCCCGAGGGATTGGACGAGGCCATCAAGGCCAAGGAAGCCGGCGAAACGGTCTGCCTCTGCGACGCCTGCCAAGGCGCGAAATTTGTCCTTGCCAACAAGGAAATGCTCGTCAAGAAGTCCATTTGGGCGTTCGGCGGCGACGGCTGGGCGTATGACATCGGCTTCGGCGGGCTTGACCATGTCATCGCGGCCGGCAGGGACATCAACATCCTCGTCTTCGACACCGAAGTCTACTCCAACACTGGCGGTCAGGCGTCCAAGGCCTCGCAAATCGGCCAAGTGGCGCAGTTTGCCGCGGCGGGCAAGTCGCAGGCGAAGAAAGACCTCGCCCAAATCGCCATGTCCTACGGCTCGGTCTATGTCGCGCAGGTCGCCATGGGCTCTGACTTCAACCAGACCATCAAGGCTTTCACCGAAGCCGAGAGCTATCCCGGGCCGTCCATCATCATCGCCTACTCCCCCTGCATCAACCACGGCGTGAAAGGCGGACTCGGCAACATGATTACCGAAACCAAAGCCGCCGTTGAAGCCGGCTACTGGCACACCTTCCGCTTTGACCCGCGCCTTGCCGACGAAGGCAAAAACCCCTTCCAGCTCGACAGCAAAGAGCCGACCAGAGGCTACAAAGACTTCATCAGCGCCGAGGGACGCTACAAAACCCTTGAGATTCTATTCCCTGACCGCGCCAAAGAGCTCTTTGAAAAAGCCGACCTCGCCGCCAAGAGGAAATACAAGGTGCTGGCGAACTACGCAAAGCTGTTTGACCAATAAGAGCCGTCTCAACACACCGCACAAACCCCCTGTTTATGCAGGGGGTTTCCATTTCCCCGGCCGTTTTTGTGTTTCGCGGGCGCAAAATTTTTCAAAACAACCAGCGTTTGAGCCTCGCCGATTGTATTGCTAGTGAAAGGGGTTGATGATGTGGCAAACTCTTTGTTGCGTACGGACAAAGAGATCGCGGACATATACGAGCGTCACCAAGACATGGTTTATCGCATTTGCTTCGCGTACATGAAAAACGTCATGGATGCGGAAGACGTCATTCAAGACACCTTCTGCAATCTGATAAAATCCGGGACGGTCTTTGACAGCGCGGAGCATGAAAAGGCGTGGATTATCCGAACCGCTACGAATTTATGCAAAAACGCGCTGCGCCACTGGTGGCACAGACGCGAGCGTTTGGATGACCATGAAGCCCTGCAAGTCAGAGATGCCTTTGAGGTTGACGATACGTTCAACGCCGTTATGGCATTGCCCGACAAGCACAAGACGGTGGTATACCTTTACTATTATGAGGGTTATGACAGCGTTGAAATATCCAAGCTCCTTCAAAAGCCGCAATCAACCGTCCGTTACTACCTTTCGCAAGCGAAAAACATACTCCGCGAAAAACTTGGAGGTGATTTGAGTGGAGAATAGGAACATTAAAGCGTCGTGGCATAAAATCAAGCCGGACGACGACGCGCACGAACGTATTCTGAACAACATTCTCGACCGGGTACATTCCGGCGAGGCCAAGAAAGGAACGGTGTTCAACATGGCGATTAACCCGATGAAGGTTCTCGCGCCCATCGCGGCTTGCTTCATCATCGCGCTTGCAGTATCTATCCCAATACTTCTAAACAATGACGAAGGTTCTATAACAACGCTTGAGGGGCCTTCTGCACAACCTACGCAACCTACACAGCCTATAGACCCCGGCCAACCCGCAGCGGAAAATCCGGTCGTTCTTCCCGTTATCCACATGAACAGCTTTGCTGAGCTGTCAATGGACAGTGCGCGTTTGTATTTTGACCCCGAAACAACGTACCGTGAAACGTGGGACTGGAGCCAAGCAGTTGAATATTTGGGAAAAGACATCACACCGGATTATCTTATGCCCGGGCTGCAAACCAACCCTTGGATTGATCGCCAAAACCAAAATCTCGTGATACTCAACAATGACGGTTCCATCGCTTATGATCGGATATGGCTTGAATTTTATACGGAGTACCCCTACGAAGACGGAAGCCAAGTAATCGGCGGCGATTCTACAGGCATACGAATTATAGCGTCAAAAATGGAGGGCATACATGATTGCGTTGTTTGGGGAGAAAACATGGAAGAAAGCCTGCTGAACGATGTCATTGTCAGGTTTGGACACAGAAGCAGAGGGTACGGCGGCACAAACGAAAACCCGGATTTCTACTATGATGTGTACGTCGCCGAGTTTTCAAAGGACGGTATCAACTATTATGTGCTATCGTCAAATATCAGTGAGCAGGAGTTTGTAAAAATGGTGGATTCAATAACAGCAAAATAAGAGCATACGACTCGGAGCGGCACAAAAGCCCCCGCCTTACAGCGGGGGTTCCGCTTGCTCCCTACCCCTCGATGCCCTTGATTCTCCGAACGTGCCGCTCCTCGCCGGAAAACGGCGTGTCCAGAAACGCGGCGGCGATATCCTTCGCCAGCTCCGTACCGACGATGCGGGCGCCGACGGCTAGGATGTTGGCGTCGTTGTGTTCGCGCGCGAGACGGGCCGTCGCGGGTTCGCTGCAACAGACGCAGCGGGCGCCCCTGACGCGGTTGGCTGCCATCGACATCCCCACGCCGGTGCCGCAGACGAGGATGCCGCGCGCGCCCTCGCTGACGACTGTTTCGGCCAGCCTGCGCCCGAACGGGGCGTAATCGCAGGCGTCGCCGCAATCCGCGCCCATGTCTGTAAAGGGAATCCCCCTGTCGCGCAGGAGCGCCGCGATGTGCTGCTTGAGCGCGAACCCCGCGCCGTCGCTTGCCAGATAGAGCATATATCGTTCCTCCCTACATATGGCTGGGGATTTCGACCCCCAGAATGTCCAGTAAAGCCGTCAGCACCCTGTCGGTCAGCTCAAGGAGCGCAAGCCGCGACGCGCGCAAAGCCCCGTCGGGGCATTGGATGACCTTATGCTCGAAGTAAAAGCGGTTGAAGCGTCCGGCAATGTCAAACAAGATCTCGCAGAGAACGCTGGGCGCTTTGTCGGCGAACGCCCGCAGCAGCGCGTCGGGGACGAGCGGCAGGGCCAGCAGCAGGTCGCGCTCCGCGTCCGTCTCCGGCGGCAAAAGCTCCCCGGCGGCGAACCCGGCGTCTTTGGCTTTGGCCAAAACGGAGCGGATACGCACGGCGGTGTATTGCAGATAGGGGCCGGTTTTGCCCTCGGAGGACAGGAAGCGCTCCATGTCGAAGATATAGTCCTTGGTGCGGTGGTTTTGCATATCGCCCACCTTGAGCGCGGCCATGCCCAGCTTGCGGGCGGCTTCGGCGCGTTCCTCCCCCGTCATTGGGATATCGGACTCGCTGACCTTGCGCAGGGCGTTTTCCGTCACCGTCTCGATGAGGTCGCTGAGGCGCATGACGCCGCCCTCGCGGGTTTTGTAGGGCTTGCCGTCTTTGCCGTTCATCGTGCCGAACGGGAGGTGGAGACATTCCGTTTTCCCCGGCAGCCCCGCCAGCTTGGCGCAGCGGAAAAGCTGCTTGAAGTGAAACGACTGGCGGTTGTCGGTCACATACCAGATTTCATCGGGGTCAAAATCTTCCTTGCGCTGCAGCAGCGTCCCGAGGTCGGTGGTGCCGTAAATATCCGCGCCGTTGGATTTTTGGATCAGCATGGGCGGCATCGGCTCCTTATCCTCCGGCAGGGCCACGTCCACCACCAGCGCGCCGTCGCTCTCCCGCAGCAGCCCGCCCCGGCGCAGAATGTCCATCACGCGCGGCACATAGGGTTCGGCGTCGCTCTCGCCGTACCAATAGTCAAAGGAGACGCCCAAAATGTCATAGCTGCGTTTTTGGTCGTCTACCGACAAATCGCGCAGTTTCTTCCACAACGCGCGGAGTTCGGCGTCGCCGCGCTGCAAGCCCGCCGTCCGCGCCGCCGCCTTTTCGGCAAACGCCGGGTCGGCTTTGGCTTTCGCGGACGCGGCGGGGTATATCTCCGTCAAATCGTCCGCCGTGACGTCGTCCGCGCCCAGACCGCGCGCCTCCATCTCCGCGAAGACAAGTCCCATTTGCAGGCCCCAGTCGCCCATGTGGATATCCCCGACGACCTTATGCCCCAAAAAACGCGCCAGACGGCACAGGCTTTCCCCGATGATGGCGGAGCGCAGATGGCCCACATGCAGGGGCTTTGCGGTGTTGGGGCCGCCGTAGTCAATCACGATGGTCTTTTGCTCCATCAGCGGCAGCCGCAGCCGCTCGTCCGCCGCCATAGCCTTTGCCAGAGACGCGAGGTACGCGTCGGACAGGCGCAGGTTGATAAACCCCGGCGGGGCGGTTTCGACGGAGGCGAAACGGTCGTCATTTTGCAAAAGCTCCGCCACCTCTCCGGCGATGGCGAGCGGGTTTTTCTTGCAGGCTTTCGCCGCCGGCAGCGCCCCGTTGCACTGGAAATGGCACAAATCCGGCCGGTTGGAAACGGTCACGGCGCCGTAGGACGCGTCATAGCCGCGTTCGGCAAACGCGGCGGATACGGCTTGGGTTAAGACGGAAAGGATGTTCATCGCGTACCTTCTCTCATTGGTATTGTGTTGATACAGTGTATCACAGATAATGCTTATTCGGTGCTGTACATGTATATTGACAACTTTGCTCCCCAAGAGGAATCTTTCTCATCAATTTTAGTAAATCCATATTTTTCATAAAAATTCACTAAATCGCCGTAAAGGTATACCTTGTCAAACCCAATTATCCTTGCATATTCAATAGCAGATACGCATAATTTCTCGCTAATCCTATTGCCGCGATAAAATTCATCGACAAAAATAAAACCTATATGAGGCGAATATTCGTTTACAACACTACTCTTTTCAGATAACGCACAAAAACCTGCTATATTATTATCTTCAAGGGCAATGAATACCCTTTCCCAACTTAAAAATTCATTTGTTTTTATGCGGTTTGCCAAATGCTTTCCGGTATCTCCCCAAGAGCAGTTTTCCGCATAAGCTGCGACCTTTTTCCACAACTCTTTATCATGGCAGGTTATTGTCTTTATTTCCAAAATAAACCACCTAACAATCTGTTCAAAATATAATGTCCCGCAGGGATATTATAACATAGACGAGCGGAGGTGTCGGCTTCGCCGCCGAGCAGTCCGCTTGACACATTATAGCACGATCATTTCGGCGGATCCGCGCAGTTTTTGGCGGCGCGGTCGCCCGCCTGATGGGTCAGGGTCAGCAGGCTGCGCACCATTTGCGGGTATTCGGCGGTTAAGTAGTCGTTGGAAAGCGCAGGCAGTTGGGGCGGGTCGGTTTTTCGGTGCAGGATGGTGAGTATCCGCGCCTCGCTCTGCGCCATATCCGCCTCCGCTGCGGGGGCGTAGGCATGGCCGGGCGCGGAGAAAAACGACTGCTCGCCAACCCCGGACACGGCGTAGAAATGACGGAACAGCTTATACACCGCCCCGCCGAAATACTGGGTCATCTCCGACGTCAGGGCGGCGCTGCCCGAACGCCCCGCGAGGTCAAAGAGGACGCTGACGGCGTTGACAACCATCTTCCTCCCCAAAATCGCCGCGGCGGAGACGCGCCCCAATCGGTTCTGGTTGTCGGTCTGCGCGTCATACAGCTCGTCCGGGCTGACGGAGGAGCCGTCGCGCACCATCGTGCGCCCCAGCAAAAAATCAGCCGATACGCCATAAAAATCACAGGCGCGGACGAGAAACGGCAGGCCCGGCTCCCGCGCCCCCGTTTCATAATGGCTTAACAGAGCCTGCGATACCCCAAGGCTCGACGCGGCGGCGCGCTGGCTCAAGCCCCGTTCCTTGCGGAGCAGCGCCAGTGAACGTGAAAAATCGGTCGCCATAACAGCAAACCTCCCCTATAAACAATACGTATATTGTATACGACACAATACGGAAAGTAAAGGGATTTTTGCAAAAATACGCGGATTATTTGTCGAGTGACAATCTTCTTGCATTGACTGGGGTTCTGTGCTAGAATATGTGTAAGCTCAATCATTCAGAACATTTTGAGGTGGTTTTTATGAAAGTTCTCATCGAGGGTTCGGCACGGCATGTCCATCTGACAGAGCAGGATATGGAGACTCTATTCGGCAAAGGCTTCCAGCTTTCGAGAAAGCGCGACCTCTTGCAGCCGGGGGAGTTTTTGACCGACGAAAAGGTCACGCTGGCCGGCCCTCGCGGAAAAATCGAGCGCGTTTCCGTCCTCGGCCCCCTGCGCAAAGCCACCCAAGCCGAGGTTTCTTTCACCGACGCCCGCGTTTTGGGCGTCGCGGCCCCCATCCGGCTGAGCGGCGACGTCGCCGGCTCGGCGCCTATCCGGCTTGAAGGCCCGGACGGCGCGGTGGACTTGCCGGAGGGATGCATCATCGCCAAGCGCCATCTGCACATCACCCCGGAGGATGTCGAAACATACGGCGTCGCCGGACGCGGTACCGTGCAGGTCAGAACCGAAGGCGAACGGGCCCTTATCTTTGACGAAGTGTCGGTGCGCGTTTCGGAAAATTTCTACACCGAAGTCCACCTTGACTACGACGAAATGAACGCCGCCGGGTTGGCGGGAGACGTATACGGAGAAATAATATAGGGAGTGATCCCATGACGGCCAATTATAAAACCATCGACATAGACAGCCACCTGTATCTATTCCACGAAGGGAACAACTGCCGAGCCTACGAGCTGATGGGCGCGCACTTTTGGGCGCGCGGCGGCAAAAAAGGCGTGGTGTTCCGCGTCTGGGCGCCCGACGCCGAAGCCGTTTCGGTGATTGGGGAGTTCAACGGCTGGACGCACGGAAAAACGCCGATGAAAAAGATATCGGTCGGCGTCTGGGAGGTCTTTATCCCCGGCATAGCCGAATATGCTTCATACAAGTATGCCGTCAAGGGACGCGACGGCGTCGTGCGAGAAAAAAGCGACCCTTACGCGTTTCATGCCGAGGTGCGCCCCAAGACGGCGTCGAAGGTCTACGCCCTGCACGATTATGAATGGGGCGACGCCGACTGGATTGCGGCCCGCCAATCGCCGTACAGCCGTCCGCTCAACGTCTATGAACTGCATCTCGGCTCGTGGCAGCGCGGGGAGGACAACCGTTTCCTCACTTATTTGGAAATCGCGGAGCGGCTGATTCCCTATGTAAAGGAAATGGGCTATACACACATAGAGCTGATGCCGGTGATGGAGCATCCGCTGGACGCCTCGTGGGGCTATCAGGTCACCGGGTATTTCGCCGCCACCAGCCGTTACGGCACGCCGAAAGACCTTATGCGGCTGATTGACCTATGCCATCAGTCCGGCGTGGGCGTCATCCTCGACTGGGTTCCGGCGCATTTCCCCAAGGACGGACACGGGCTGATTGACTTCGACGGCGGATGCTGCTACGAATACTCCGACCCCGAACGGCGGGAGCATCCCGACTGGGGAACCCGCATCTTCGACTACGGGCGCAACGAGACGAATTCTTTCCTCATGTCCTCCGCCCTGTTCTGGCTGGACGTTTTCCACGCCGACGGCCTGCGCGTGGACGCCGTGGCCAGTATGCTCTACCTTGACTACGGCAAGCGCGGCGCCGGCCCGCGCAACATCCACGGCGGGCGCGAGAATATCGAGGCGCTGGAATTCCTCCGCAAGACCAATGTGCGGGTCTTTGAAACCTTCCCCCACGCGCTGATGATTGCCGAGGAGTCCACCGCGTGGCCGATGGTCACCAAGCCGGCGTATATGGGCGGTCTGGGCTTCAACTTCAAATGGAACATGGGCTGGATGAACGACACGCTTTCTTACGTAAAGCTCGACCCCATCTTCCGGCAGTACAACCATGACAAGATGACTTTCTCGATGATGTACGCCTTTTCGGAAAACTTCGTCCTCCCCCTTTCGCACGACGAGGTGGTTCACGGCAAATGCTCCATTGTGGAGAAAATGCCGGGCTATTACGTTGATAAGTTTGCCGGAACGCGCGCCTATCTCGCCTACATGATGGCCCACCCGGGCAAGAAGATGACCTTCATGGGCATTGAGTTCGCGCAGTTTATCGAATGGAATTTTGCCCAGAGTCTGGACTGGCACCTGATGGATTACGACATGCACCGCAAGTTCAGGGACTATGTCAAGGCGCTCAACACGCTCTATCTCAAGCACCTTTGCCTGTGGGAAATCGAGGACTCATGGGATGGCTTTGAGTGGATTACGCCGGGGGATTACCAAGGAAATACCCTTTCCTTTATCCGCAAGGATTCCGGCGACGCGGAGCGCAAGGATTCCGGCGGCGGCGATTTGGTTGCCGGCGACCTTGTCTGCCTGTTTAACTTCTCGCCGGTCAACCGGGAGGGCTACCGGCTTCCGCTGCCCGGCCCGGGCGTCTACCAAGAAGCGCTCAACACCAATGAAGACCGTTTCGGCGGCTTCGGGTATATCAACGGCTCGCTGAACGCCGAGAACATCCCGTGCGGTGGGATGCAGTGGTCGGCGCAGCTTACCTTGCCGCCGTACGGGGCAATCTTCTTAAAGAAGGCGTGATTTGATGAAAAAAGAAATCATCGCGATGCTGCTGGCGGGGGGGCAGGGGAGCCGTTTGTATGTGCTGACCACCCATGTGGCCAAGCCCGCCGTGCCGTTCGGGGGCAAGTTCAAGCTCATTGACTTTCCCCTTTCAAACTGCGCCAATTCCGGCATCGACACGGTGGGCGTGCTGACGCAGTATCAGCCCCACGAGCTGAACGCCTACATCGGCTCGGGTCAGCCGTGGGATCTCGACCGGCTGGACGGCGGCGTCCACATCCTGCCGCCCTACATCAAGGGGAAGGCGGGCACTTGGTATAAAGGCACGGCCAACGCCATCTTTCAAAACATAGCGTTTATTGAAAACTACGACCCCGAATATGTCCTGATTCTCGGCGGCGACCATATTTACAAAATGGATTACGCCAAAATGCTGGAGCAGCACAAACTGGAGCAGGCCGACTGCACCATCGCCGTGCTGGAGGTGTCGCTGGACGAGGCGTCGCGGATGGGCATTATGAACGCCGACGAAAGCGGCAGGATTTACGAATTTGAGGAAAAGCCCGCCAAGCCCAAAAGCACGCTGGCGTCTATGGGCATCTACATCTTCACATGGAGCAAGCTCAAGGATTATCTGCTGGCCGACGAGTCCGACGCGAAGAGCAAAAACGATTTCGGCGGCAATATCATCCCTAAAATGCTGGCCGACGGGCAGAAGATGATGATTCACCGCTTCTCCGGCTACTGGCGGGACGTCGGAACCATCGACAGCCTGTGGGAGGCCAACATGGATATGCTTTCGGGCGCGGAGATTAACCTTTCCAGCCCGTCGTGGCGCATCTACGCCCGCAATCCCATCTCGCCGCCGCATTACGTGGGAGACAACGCCACGGTGTCTCACAGCCTGATTACCGAAGGCTGCGAGGTCTACGGCGGCGTGTTCAACTCGGTGCTGTTCAACGACGTCACCGTCGAGCAGGGCGCGTTTGTGGAATACTCAATCATCATGCCCGGAGCGGTTGTTGAGCGGGGCGCGATGGTCAAATACGCCATCATCGCCGAAAACGCCCGCATCAAGTCCGGGGCGAAAATTGGCGCGCCGCCGGACGACTTCGCGGACAACCCCGACGACTGGGGCGTTGCCGTCATCGCGTCGGGCGTCACCATCGGGGAAGGCAAAACCGTAGGAGCGAGAGAAATGGCCGACGCAGACTTAATCTGACGCCTTTCCCCTCTTTCGGCGGGGAAAGGCAGAACCAGAGTTAGGGTGAGTAGAACATGAAAAATCTGCATGGAATCCTGTTCGCGTATTCCTCCAACATCCGGCTCAAGGAGCTGACCGAACACCGCACCGCGTCGTCGATGCCGTACGGGTCGCGGTACCGCGTCGTTGACTTTATGCTGAGCAACATGGTCAACGCGGGGATTCCCGATATCGGCGTCATCATGCGCGAAAACTACCAGTCTCTGCTTGACCACCTCGGTTCGGGCAAGGACTGGGATTTATCCCGAAAGCGCGGAGGGCTGAAGCTGCTGCCCCCGTTTGCTTACGCGGGAGGGCGGCGCGACGCCGCCACCTACCGGGGCAAGCTGGAAGCCCTGTATGCCATCACAAGTTATATTTCGCACATCCGGCAGGGCACCGTCGTCTTGGCCGACGGGGATTTGATTGTCAACCTGCCGCTGGACGACATCTACGAGCGGCATATCGAAACAGGCGCCGACATTACCTGCGTCTGCCTTGACCGCGAGCCGGGCTATGAGAGCGAAGCGTATCTCCGCATCGACAAAAAAAAGCGAGTGGCCGAGGTTCTTCTCAGCCAGTTGGACGAAAACACCGTCCCCTGCATCGGCGTCTATTTCCTCTCTAAAAAGCTGCTGGAAAAGATTTTGGCCGACTGCGCGGCGCACAGCCATGTCGTCTTCACCCGCGACGTACTCCAGCGTATGCAGGGGCAGCTCAACATCATGGCGTATATCCACGAGGGCTTTTCCTCCCGCCCGCAGTCGGTCGCCGACTATTTCAAGCAGTCAATGGCGCTGTTGAAGCCCGAGGTTCGCAAGGATTTGTTCTCCCGCACCCGCCCCATCCGCACCAAAGTGCGCGACGAGGCCTCCACCTATTACGCGCCGGAAAGCCGTGTCAAACGAAGCGTCGTCGCCGACGGCTGCGTCATCAAGGGCGACTTGGAAAACTGCATCGTTTTCCGGGGTGTCGAGGTTGAGGAGGGCGCTAGGCTGAAAAACTGCATCCTTATGCAGGACACCCACATCGAAAGGGATGTGGATCTCTCCTTTGCCATCACGGACAAGGAGGTCGTCGTCACCCGCGGACGCGCCCTGAAAGGGCACGAATCATACCCCATCGCGATTTCCAAAGGCTCGGTAGTTTAGGGAAACGCGTCCCCGCAAGGGACGGCGTTTCAGGAAAGGAGCGAAAAAGATGAAAATCCTATACGCAACCAGTGAGGCGGCGCCGTTTGCCAAGGTGGGCGGACTGGGGGACGTCGCGGGCGCGCTGCCGGCGGCGCTGGCCGGCTCTAGTTATGGGGTGCGCGTAATCATGCCCCTGTACGGTTCTATTCCCGAGGAATGGCGCGCGAAGATGAAATTTATCAAATATACCTATGTGCCGCTGGCTTGGCGCAACCTCTATTGCGGACTGTTTGAGCTGAAAAAAGACGGCGTGACCTTCTACTTTGTTGACAACGAGTTTTACTTTAAGCGCGGCGAGGTCTACGGCCATTACGACGACGGCGAGCGATACGCTTTCTTCTCCCGCGCCGTCGCCGCCCTGCTGACCGAGCTTGACGGCTGGGTTCCCGACGTCGTCCACTGCAACGACTGGCAAACGGCGCTCATTCCCATCTACATGCGCCGCCTCTATGACGGCGTCCCGGCGATTGAAGCCATCCGCACCGTTTTCACCATCCACAACATAGAATATCAGGGACGGTTTAACCGTGACATCCTCGAAAACGTCTTCGGCCTTCCGCACACGCTGTTTGACGGCGGTACGCTGGAATATATGGGCGGGCTTAACCTGATGAAGGGCGCGATTGAACTCAGCGACCGCGTGACCACGGTCAGCCCCTCCTATGCCGAGGAGCTTCAGTACGCCTATTACGCCCACGGGCTGGAAGGCCTTCTGGCGGAAAACCGCGGCAAGCTGACCGGCATCCTCAACGGCATCGACACAAGCCTTTTCGACCCGTCAACCGGGAAAAACCTCGCCCAGACCTTTTCCTCCGAAGACATGAAGGGCAAGGTGAAATGCAAGAAAGAACTGCAAAAGCTCTTGGGGCTGGCGCAGCGGCCGGAAGTGCCGCTTATCGTATCGGTAGGGCGTTTGTACAGCCACAAGGGGATGGACTTGGTGGCCGCCGGGCTGGAAGAGCTGATGGATATGGACGTCCAGTTCGCGCTGCTGGGGCGCGGCGAATGGCATTTTGAGCAGTATTTCTCCACAGCCCGCCATGATTACGAAGGGCGGCTGTCGGCCTCCCTCCTCTTCAATCCGTCTTTGGCGGACGCCATGTACGCCGGCGGCGACATCTTCCTGATGCCCAGCCAAGCCGAGCCGTGCGGCCTTTCGCAAATGATTGCCATGCGCTACGGCACGGTGCCGGTCGTCCGCGAAACGGGCGGCCTGAAAGACACGGTGGAGCCGTATAACCCCGAAACGGGCGGCGGCTTGGGCTTTACCTTCGCAAATTATGACAAGTATGACCTCCTTCACGCCGTGCGCCGCGCCGTGGATTTGTATCATGGCGACAAAAACCGCTGGAAGGACATTATGAAGCGCGGCATGACCCGGGACTTCAGTTGGGCGGAGTCCGCCAAGGCATACAAACAGCTTTACAAGGATATTTGCAGATAGATAGGAGTTAGGAATCATGTATACCCCCGAAGAACTCGCGCAGAATATACGCGCGCGCCTACGGCGCAATTTTGGCAGAACCCCCGAGGCGGCGTCTCCTGAATTGCGCTTCCGCGCCTGCGCTATGGCGATATTTGACCTGATGGGGCAATCGGTGGAGCCGGACGCGAAAAGAGACGGCGAGCGCGAAGTGCATTATCTTTCCCTAGAGTTTTTAATAGGACGAAGCCTAGCCAAAAACGCCTTCAACCTCGGCTGTCTCTCGCCGCTGGAGGAAGCGATGAATCTGCTGGGCCTGAATTTGAGCGACATTATCGACGAGGAGCCGGACGCGGGGCTTGGCAACGGAGGACTGGGGCGTCTTGCCGCCTGCTATCTGGAAGCCATGACCTCGCTGGGCATCTGCGCCACGGGGTATTCGCTGTGCTATCAGTTCGGCATCTTTGTACAGCGCATCCTTGACGGTGAGCAGGTGGAGCAGCCTGACCCGTGGTTTGACAAGGGCAGCGTATGGCTGTCGGCCCGGCCCGACGACGCGGTGTCCGTATCCTTCGGCGGGCATCTGTCCTCGTATGACGACAACGGCCGGACCCGGTACGCCGTTTACGACGACACCAAAATACTGGCCGTGCCGCTCGATATGATTATCAACGGCTATAGCCGCCCCAACACCAACCGGCTGCGCCTTTGGCAAGCCAAAAGCCCCGCCGACACAGCCATCGACATGGCTCAGTTTTCACAAGGAAACTATATGAAAGCGACCGAGCAGGACTCTATGGCGCGCGTCATCAATATGGTTCTCTATCCCAACGACAACCATATGGAGGGCAAGCTGCTCCGTTTGCGCCAGCAATACTTCTTTGTCTCGGCCACCGCGCAGAGCATCGTGCGGCGGCACAAGCGCAAGCACGGCGGGCTGAACAATTTCCACCGCTGGAATGTCATCCAAATCAACGACACCCACCCTACCCTCATCATCCCCGAGCTGATGCGTATTTTCCTTGACGAGGAGGGTATGAGCTGGGAGCGCGCGTGGCAGATTGTGACCAACTGCGTGGCGTATACCAACCACACCATCCTCGCCGAAGCGCTGGAAGCGTGGCCGAACGGGCTGATCGAAATGCTGCTGCCGCGCGTTTGGATGATTATGTGCGAAATCAACCGCCGAAGCCTGCAATATTACTGGGAGGCGTTCGGCGACGAGGCGCGGGTGTCCCACTCCGCCATCATTTGGGACGGCCATGTGCGTATGGCAAACCTATGCGTTTACGCCTGCTTTGCCGTCAACGGCGTCAGCGCCCTTCATTCCGGCATCTTGCGCGATGATTTGTTCAAAAACCAAGCCTCCCTCTGGCCGGCTAAATTCCACAACGTCACCAACGGCGTGGATCACCGCCGCTGGCTCCCGCAAATCAATCCCCGTCTGCACAATCTGATTTGCGGCGCGCTCGGTGACGACAGTTATCTCTCCAGACCCGCCGAGCTGGAGCGTTTGCTCGAAAAAATCGACGACGCGGCCTTGCTGGAAGACTTGGGTAAAATCAAACGGGAAAACAAGGCGGGCTTCGCCGCGTTTTTGCATAAGATTGGCTGCGTGCCGGTTGACCCGGACAGCGTCTTTGATGTGCAGGTCAAGCGATTGCATGAATATAAGCGCCAGCTTCTCAACGCGCTGCATATCCTCCACCTCTACAACACCCTCAAGGACAATCCCGGCGCCGATTTTCTCCCGCGCACCTTTTTCTTCGGCGCGAAAGCCGCCCCCGGCTACTATACGGCAAAGCGGATTATCCGCCTGATTCACAGCATTGCCAAGCACATCGCCGCCGACCCCGCCGCCAAGGGCAAGCTCTCCGTCGTCTTTTTGGAAAACTACAGCGTCTCACTGGCCGAGCGCCTGATGCCCGCGAGCGAGGTGAGCGAGCAGATTTCCACCGCCGGCAAGGAGGCGTCGGGTACGGGGAACATGAAGTTTATGCTCAACGGCGCGCTGACCGTCGGCACGCTCGACGGCGCCAACGTCGAGATTGCCGAGCTTGTGGGGGCGGAAAACGCCTTCATCTTCGGTCTCACGGCGGACGAGGTTGAGCGGATGCGCCGCGAACGGTACGCCTCGATGCCGTATATCCAAAAAAGCCCGGAGCTTCAGCGTGTCCTCGATATGCTGTCGGCGGGGCTGAGCGACGGCGTGGAATACGCCGACATTGTCCACAGCCTGAAAATCGGCGGACACGACGGCCCCGACCCCTACTTCCTGATGGCGGATTTCGACGCGTACTGCGCCATTCACAGAGACGTGGAGACCGCCTACCGCGATTCAAGGGGATGGAATAAACGCTCGCTGGTCAACATAGCCAAGTCCGGCTTCTTCGCCGCAGACCGCTCGGTTTCCGAATACGCGAGAAATATCTGGAATGTCCCACTGGGGTAAGGAGTGCCTTTTATGCCAAAATTTTATATCACCACCGCCATTCCCTACGCCTCGCAAAGGCCTCATATCGGCAACACTTATGAGGCTATTTTCACCGACGCCGTGGCGCGGTATCACAAGCTCGTCGGCGACGACGTTTATTTTCTGACCGGCACCGACGAGCATGGACTCAAGGTAGAACGCGCCGCCGAAAAAGCGGGCGTCACGCCGCAGCAGTTTGTGGACGGCGTCACCGCCGACTTGCGGAGCATTTGGGATATGTGCATGGTGGAATACGACGATTTCATCCGCACCACCGAAACGCGCCATAAAGAGACCGTCAAGAAGATGTTCAAAAGGCTCTTCGAGCAGGGCGATATCTACAAGGGCGCGTACGAGGGCTGGTACTGCATCCCCGACGAAGCCTTCCATACCGAATCGCAGGTCGTCAAAGGCGAAACGGGCAATCTCTGCCCCGATTGCGGGCGCCCGGTGGAGTGGACGAGCGAGGAAGCGTATTTTTTTCGCCTGTCGGCTTACGCGGAAAGACTGGAAGCGCATATCGAAGCCAATCCGGCGTTCATTCAGCCCGACAACCGTAAGAATGAAATGCTCAACGGCTACATCAAGCCCGGTTTGCAGGACTTCTGTGTGTCGCGCACCTCCTTCAAATGGGGGATAGAGGTTGACTTCGACCCGGGGCATGTGATGTATGTCTGGGTGGACGCCCTTTCCAACTATATCACCGCGCTGGGCTACGACCCCGGCGGGAACCACGGGGAGCTGTTCAGCAAATACTGGCCCTGCGACGTGCATGTGCTAGGCAAGGACGTTCTGCGGTTCCACACCCTCTACTGGCCGGGGATGCTGATGGCGCTGGGGATTCCGCTCCCGAAGCAGGTGTTTGGGCATCCGTGGCTTTTGATGGGCGGCGACAAGATGAGCAAGTCGCTCGGCAACGTGATTTACGCGCCGGAGCTTATAGAAAAATACGGCGTGGACTGCACGCGCTATTATGTCCTGCGCGAGATGCCGTTTGCCCGAGACGGGAGCATCACCCGCGAGCAGTTCGTCTCCCGCTGCAACACCGACCTCGCCAACGACCTAGGCAACTTGGCGTCCCGCAGCATCACGATGGCGGAGAAGTATTTTGACGGCAACGTGTCGCCGGAAACGACCCCGCAAAACGAGGTGTTAACCCTCTGCGCCGCGTCTCGGGAACAGTACCGCGCCGCGATGGATAAGCTGGCGATGCAAACCGCCGTCACCGAAGCGATGGCTCCCATCGTCCGCGCCAACCGCTTTATCGACGAAACCATGCCGTGGGTTCTCGCGAAGGATGAGAGCAAGGCCGAAGATCTGCGCCATGTGCTATACACGCTGCTGGAAACGCTGCGCGCCGCGTCGGTGCTTCTCTACCCCGTCATGCCCCTTGCTATGGGCAGGCTGCGGGCACAGTTGGGGCTGCCGGAGATTCCGGTCTGGGACGAGCCGGCCCCGGACGGGTTTTCCGTCAAGCGGGGAGAGAATTTATTCCCGAGAATTATATTGGAAGAGGCGGAGACATGATTTACGCATCACGGAGCAGCTTTCACAAAACCCCGTTCGGTGCGGTGAAGGCGGGGGAGGCGGTGACGTTTACCCTCACGCCGCCCCGAGCCGCCGCTTGGCTGCGCGCTTTCCTGTGCGTAAAGGACGAATTCGGCGGTCAATATACCGAATACGCCTTGGCGTGGAGCGGTCTGCGCGGGGCCTGCGATATGTACCGCGTCCGGCTGGATACCGAAGGCCTGCTGGGCCCGGTGTGGTATTGGTTCCGCTTCGAGGGGCTCGGCGGGCGGGCGGGGTATTGCGGCAATCCCGGACTCGCCGACGGGGAATGCGCGCTTACCCAAGAAACCCCGCTCCCGTGGCAGCTCACGGTCACCCTGCCCGACCCGCTTCCCGTTCCGGGCTGGTTCGGCCGCGGCGTTACATACCACATCTTCCCCGACCGCTTCCATAAAGGCAAAGCCAAAACGCCCGCGCTCAAAAACATGCCGGGAGACCGCACACTGCACAAAGACTGGTTTGACTGCCCCGACTTCCGCCCCGACGACAAGGGCGAGGTGCGTAACCGCGACTTCTTCGGCGGCAACCTCGTCGGCGTACGGGAAAAACTGCCCTATATCCAAAAGCTCGGCGTGAAAACCATCTATTTCAGCCCCATCTTTGAAGCCGCGAGCAACCACCGCTACGACACCGCCAGCTATGCCCGCGTAGACCCGCTGTTCGGGACAGAGGAAGAGTTTTCGGCGCTCTGCGCCGAAGCCAGCGCGCTGGACATCCGCGTTATTTTAGACGGCGTTTTCAACCACACCGGCTACAACAGCGAATACTTCAACGGCGCGGGTTTTTACAAAACCACCGGGGCGTCTCAATCCAAAAAATCACCGTATTATGACTGGTATAACTGGCAGAGGTGGCCGGATAAGTATGACTCGTGGTGGGGAATCTATACCCTGCCCCAAGTCAATGAATCCCATCCGAGCTATATGGACTATATTGTCAGAGATGGGGATTCCGTCGTGCGGCGCTGGCTGCGCGCCGGAGCCTCGGGGTGGAGACTGGATGTGGCGGACGAGCTTCCGGGGCCGTTTATTGAAGAGCTGACCAAGGCGGCGCGGAGCGAAAAAGAAGACGCCGTCGTCATCGGCGAGGTGTGGGAGGACGCGTCCAACAAAATCGCCTATGATGTGCGGCGGCGATATTTGCTGGGGCGGGAGCTGGACGGCGTGATGAATTATCCCCTCCGCGACAGCCTGATTGGCTTTATCTTGGGCGGGGACGCCGGACTGTTCAAGGAAGCGATGGAGACGCTGCGGGAAAACTATCCTAGGGATATCTACTATAATCTTATGAACGCGCTCGGCACCCACGACACCCCCCGTATCCTCACCGTTCTGGGCGCGACTCCTGAGGAATGGGCGCAGCCCAAAGAGGGGCGGGCGGAAACGGCCCTTCCTCCCGAACGGAGGGCGTTGGCCCTGCGGCGGCTCAAGCTGGCGGCGGCGGTGCTGTTCACCTTCCCCGGTTCCCCCACCGTTTACTACGGCGACGAGGCCGGGCTGGAGGGCTTTGAGGATCCGTTTAACCGCCGCGGATACCCGTGGGGGCGGGAGGACAAGGACTTACTCAAATGGTACGCAAAGCTGGGCAAAATCCGCAACGCGTCCGAAGCCCTGCAATCGGGCGATATACGGTATCTGTACGCCGAAGGCGGTCTGCTGGTATACGATCGCGCGGCGGGGAAGGAGCGGGTGACCGTCTGCGTCAACCGAAGCGAGGAGCCGGCGGTTTGGACGGTCGGAAACACCTCCGTGCCGCTTCAGCCAATCGGCGTGAAAATCCTGAGACAGGACGCCGTATGGATATAGCCGTCCAAGAAGGCGCTCTGACGCCGCCCATCTTTGCCGGGCTTCGCGCCGCCTGCGGAATGACAGAGCTGGAACCCTCTTTGATTGAGCGCGCCGTCAAGTCCTCGCTGTTTACTCTGACGGCTTTCAGCGGCGCCCGCGCCGTGGGCATGGTGCGGGTGGTGGGCGACGGCGCTTTTGTCTTTTTGATTTATGATTTGCTGGTTGTGCCGCTGTGGCGGCGGCGCGGAATCGGAAGCCGTCTGGTCGAAACGGCGATAGCCCGGTCTAAGACGTTTGTGCCGCAAGGCCGCGCCGTGGTCGTCAGCCTGTTCTCGGCGGAAGGCCGCGAGAGCTTCTACGCCCGCCTAGGCTTCACCGAACTCCCCGCCCCCGGCTTGGGCGCCGGTATGCAGTATATTTGCCTGTAACCCTTTCGCTTTGCGTTTTTCTGCATATGCATATATCAAACACGGCGCAATGCCGGTATAAACAGAACGGAGGCATCGAACGATGAGCAAGACCTATCAGCGCGTGGAGAGCGTCGAGGCTTTGCGCAGCGCATTCAAGCAGGTACGCGCCGCACAGGAGCGGTACGCGGCGTATTCACAGGAGAAAGTGGACGAGATTTTTCAAGCCGCCGCGGCCGCGGCGGGGCGGATGCGGATACCGCTTGCCAAGATGGCGGCGGAAGAGACCGGGATGGGCGTGGTTGAGGACAAGGTGATTAAAAACCTATACGCCGCCGAGTACACCTATAACGCCTACAAGAACACCAAAACCTGCGGCTTGATTGCGGAAGACGGGCCGGGCGGCCTGCGCACCTACGCCGAGCCGCTGGGCGTCGTCGCGGCGGTCATCCCGACGACCAACCCGACCTCGACGGCTATTTTCAAAACCCTGCTGGCGCTGAAAACCCGCAACGGCCTTATCCTCGCGCCCCATCCCCGCGCCAAGGCCTGTACCGCCGAGGCGGCGAAGGTGGTCTTGGAGGCCGCCGTCAAGGCGGGGGCGCCGGAGGGCATCATCGCGTGGATAGACGCGCCCAGTCTGGAGCTGAGCAACTATGTGATGCGGGAAGCCGACGCCATTCTGGCGACGGGCGGCCCCGGCATGGTCAAGGCGGCCTATTCCAGCGGCAAGCCCGCCATCGGCGTGGGCGCGGGCAATGTCCCCGCCGTCATCGACAGCAGCGCCGATATCAAGCTGGCCGTCAGCTCGATTATCCATTCCAAGGTCTTTGACAACGGCATGATTTGCGCGTCAGAACAGGCGGCGATCGTCCTGCCGGAGGTCTACGACGCGGTGAAAAAAGAGTTTGCCGCGCGGGGCTGTTATTTCCTCAGCGCCGAGGAAACCGATAAGGTGCGCAAGGTGCTGATTATCAACGACGCTCTGAACGCCAAAATCGTGGGGCAGACCGCCGTGACAATCGCCGGCATCGCGGGGATTACCGTCCCGGAGGGCGTCAAAATTCTGATTGGCGAGGTGGAGAGCGTAGAGCTGACCGAGGAGTTTGCCCATGAGAAGCTCTCTCCCGTGCTGGCGATGTACCGCGCCGCGGACTTCAACGACGCGGTGAACAAAGCCGCCCGCCTGATTAAAGACGGCGGGATGGGGCATACCGCGTCGGTCTATCTCAACCCCGTGACCGCCAAGGACAAGCTGGAGCAATTCACCGCCGCGATGAAGACCTGCCGCGTGGTGGTCAACACGCCGTCCTCCCACGGCGGCATCGGCGACCTCTACAACTTCCGCCTGCTGCCGTCCCTCACGCTGGGATGCGGCTCGTGGGGCGGCAACTCAGTCAGCGGGAACGTAGGGGTTAAAGAACTGCTCAATATCAAAGTCGTCGCCGAGAGGAGAGAGAATATGCTCTGGTTCCGCAGTCCCGATAAGGTGTATATCAAGCGCGGCTGCCTGTCCGTCGCTTTAGACGAGCTGAAAAACGTGCTGGGGAAGAAGAGGGCGTTTATCGTCACCGACAACTTCCTGTTTAAGAGCGGCTTTACCAAAGCCGTCACCGCCCAGTTAGACCAAATGGGCATTGCCCATACCACTTTCTTTGATGTCGAGCCCGACCCGACGCTGGCTTGCGCCAAGGAGGGCGCGAAGCAAATGGCGGCGTTTGAGCCGGATGTGGTCATCGCGCTGGGCGGCGGCTCGGCGATGGACGCGGCCAAGATTATGTGGGTGTTGTATGAACATCCCGAAGTGGACTTTATGGATATGGCCATGCGCTTTATGGACATCCGCAAGAGAGTATGCGGCTTCCCGAGGATGGGGGAGAAGGCGTATTTCATCGCCATACCCACCACGGCGGGTACCGGCTCCGAGGTCACGCCGTTCGCCGTCATCACCGACGAGGAAAGCGGCGTCAAGTACCCGCTGGCCGACTATGAGCTGATGCCCGACATGGCCGTCGTGGACGCCGATTTGATGATGCACGCCCCCAAGGGGCTGACCGCCGCTTCAGGGATTGACGCCGTGACCCACGCGCTGGAGGCGTACGCCTCTGTCTGCGCCACCGACTACACCGATTCGCTGGCAATCGGCGCGCTGAAAGCCCTCTTTGAATATCTGCCGAGGGCGTATGAGCATGGGGCGGACGACCCCGCCGCCCGCGAGAAGGTCGCCAACGCCGCGACAATGGCGGGGATGGCCTTTGCCAACGCCTTCTTGGGGATTTGCCACTCGATGGCGCACAAGCTGGGCAGCTTCCACAAGCTCCCCCACGGCGTGGCGAACGCCCTGCTGATTTGCGAGGTGATTCGCTACAACGCCACCGACGTCCCGGTGAGGATGGGTTCTTTCTCGCAGTACGACCATCCCAAGGCGATTGCCAGATACGCGGAGCTTGCCGCCGCGCTGGGGCTGAAAGGCAAGACGGACGAGGACAAGACGGCCGCCCTTATCGAAGCGGTCGAAGCGCTGAAAGCCACGCTGGGCGTTTACAAGACCATCCGCGAATACGGCGTGGACGAGACAGAGTATCTCGCCCGTCTCGACGAGATGACCGAGCAGGCCTTCGATGACCAATGCACCGGCTGCAACCCCCGCTACCCGCTAATCGCCGAACTCAAACAGCTCTATCTGAACGCTTACTACGGCAGGGAGGATTTATGATGAACCTGACAAAGCCCATCGCGGAACGCCCGTCAAAGAAAATCTACCGGGACGGGAACTACGCCGTCAAGTTGATGAACGAGGAATATTCCGCTTCCGACGTCTTGAACGAAGCGCTGAACCTCTCCATTGTCCATGAAACCGGCTTTGCGGTACCCGCGCTGCATGAGGTGCGGAAAATCGACGGCAAATGGGCCATCATCATGGACTACGTCGAAGGCCGAACGCTGTTCTCGCTGATGAACGAAGACCCGGCCTCCATCCCGGCGCTTTTGGAGCGGATGGTCGACCTCCAGCTTAAAATGCACACCTATAAAGCCAAGCGGCTCCGCCATCTGACCGACAAATTCCACGCCAAAATCGACCAGTCGGGGCTGGACGCCACCACTCGCTACGAGCTGCGTACCCGCCTGCACGGCCTGCCCAAGCACAACAAGCTCTGCCACGGGGACTTCACGCCGGGCAACATCATCATCACGCCGGACGGCGACGGCGTGATTATCGACTGGTCCCACGCCACACAGGGCAACGCCTCCGCCGACGCCGCCCGCACCTATCTGCGGTTCCTTCTGGCGGAGCGGGGCAATCAGGCGGAAGCGTACCTGAAGCTGTTCTGCGATAAGAGCGACACGGCGCGGCAATACGTCAACAAGTGGCTGGCCATCGTCGCCGCGTCGCAGATGGTCAAGGGCAACCCCGAGGAACGCGAAATGCTGCTGCGCTGGGCGCAGGTTGTGGAGTACGAGTAGTAAAAAGGGGTTAATTACATTAAGGGGGTATTGTAATGAAAAGGGTTTTTGCCGGAGTGTTATAGCTTTCAGGAGTTGGTAAGTCAAATACGCCTGTATTACTAGGCGTTTGATCAATAAGCAGTCAAAGCCCCGCCGTTTGGCGGGGTTTGCCTGTTGCTGACGCGTTTAACGGAAAGCCCGTGTGGGGAGCCCCTCCGCTCTTGACTTGCCCGGCGAAATCGTATATGCTGAAGGCCGGAGGTGGGTTTTATGAAACTGTCATTTTTCGGCGCGGCACGCGAGGTCACGGGGAGCTGTCACTATTTAGAGGCTTGCGGGCGCAAAATATTCATCGACTGCGGGCTGCCGCAGGGGGTGGACGTCGAGCTGCCCCTCCGGTTCCCGGTTCCGGCGGGCGAGGTGGATTTTGTGCTGCTCACCCACGCGCACATCGACCACGCGGGACGGCTGCCCCTGCTGAAAAAGCTCGGCTTTAAGGGAAAAATCTACGCCACCCCCGCCACCTGCGACCTCGCCTCCATCATGCTGCGGGATTCGGCGCATATCCAAGAGTCCGACGCGGAATGGCAAAACCGCAAGGCGCGGCGTTCCGGGCGGCCGGAGGTGGAGCCGCTGTATACCACGCCGGACGCGCTGGCGGTCATCGCCGACTTGATTCCGTGCGATTATGAGCAAATCGTCACCCTCGCGCCGGGTCTGACCGCTCGCTTCCGCGACATCGGGCATCTGCTCGGCTCGGCTTGTATCGAGGTGTGGGCGGAGGAAAGCGGCGAGACGAAAAAAATCGTCTTCTCCGGCGACATCGGCAACGCCGGCCAGCCCCTGCTCCGCGACCCTGTTTTCATCCAAGACGCCGACTATGTGGTCATGGAAGCCACCTACGGCGACAGGGATCACACCATCCCGCCCGACTACGCGGCGGAGCTGGCCGCCGTCATCCAGCGCACCTTCGACAGGGGCGGCAATGTGGTCATCCCGGCGTTCGCGGTGGGACGCACACAGGAAATGCTGTATTTTCTGCGTCAGGTCAAGGAGCGGAATCTGGTGACGGGGCATGACGATTTCTTGGTGTACGTAGACAGCCCCCTCGCCAACGAGGCGACCACCGTTTTCCTCCGCCACCAGCGCGACTGCTACGACCAAGAGGCCCAAGACCTGCTGCGCCGGGGCATAAACCCCATCGGCTTCAGCGGGCTGAAGCTCTCGCTGACCGGCGCGGACTCCAAAGCCATCAACGACGTTAAGAGGCCGCTTGTCATCATCTCCGCGTCGGGGATGTGCGACGCGGGGCGGATTCGCCACCACCTGAAGCATAACCTCTGGCGCAAAGAATCCACCATCGCGTTCACCGGCTATCAGGCGCACGGCACCGTCGGGCGCGCCCTGCTCGAAGGAGCGGGCGAGCTGCGGCTGTTCGGCGAAACGGTGTATGTAAAGGCGGAAATCGTACGGCTGTCCGGCATCAGCGGCCACGCCGGGCGAAACCAGCTTTTAGAGTGGGTGAAAGCGTTCTCCCCCACGCCCAAACGGGTCTTCATCGTCCACGGCGAGACGGCGGTCTGCGACGCCTTCGCGGCGCATCTCCAAGCAGAATACGGCATCCCTACGGCCGTTCCCGAATACAGCGGCGTGTGGGATCTTGCCGCCAACCGCGAGACAGACGCCGGCGTCCCGCTGCGCCCGTCAGCCAAAAAGCCCGTCCGAGGCAAAACGCGCGCGCCCGCCTATATCCGTCTGCTCGCCATCCAGCAGCGCCTTTCGTCTCTCATCGGCGACGCGTCCGGCTGGGCCAACCGCGACCTGAACAAGCTAACCGACCAAATCGCGTCCCTCTGCGCCAAGTGGGAACGGTAGGGGCGTTCGCCCCCTCCGCATTTGAGCAGACAATGGCGATATATCTTCCTACTCGGTGGTCATATACGGCGGCGGGGACGTGTTTATGGCGTTACATTCCGAGCATTCTATATAGCGATAATAATAATCCGTCGTCCCGTCCTCGGGATTGCTGACGCTATAGGAGCCGCCTTGCCCGACCCAGTTGTGCCAACACTCTCCATCCGGCATTGGGCATTTCTCAACCTCATCTTCCGTCCCGCCCGCGCCCGGTATCGCCCACGGCGTTTCCTCGGGAGCGCCGATATAGCCGCCGGCATACAGCAGCGCCGTTCCGGCCATGACGAGCAGCATACACGCCGCGGTGGCTATGCCGAGCCGGCGCGGCCACTCGCGCTTTTTGGGGGCGGCCTGTTCTTCCGCCGGGGTAAAAGCCCACGGCTCGCCGAAGGTGTCCTCCGTGTCCGCCCGCGCCGCTTCCAGCGCGGCGTCAAACCGAGCCGCAAAGCCCTCGTCGGGTTTGCCGAAAACATTGATAAACTGTTTTTGATTAAGCATGGTTTAACCCTCCTCTAGCCTTTCCCCGCAGTCGCCGGAAAGCATTTTGTAAAGCTCTTTCCGCGCCTTGGACAGCCGCCACAAAGCCGTGCCCTGCGGGATACGCAGGATGGCGGCGATTTCACCTGTCGAAAACCCCTCGATGTAGTGCAGGACGGTGGGCAGGCGCAGTTTTTCATCCAGCCGGAAGAGCGCGTCGTGCAGCTCGGCGTCGGGCGAATCCGGCGGAGCGGCGCGCTCCGGCAGGCTTTCATCCGGGATTTCCCGCTTGCGCTTCCTTTGGATGTTGCGGCACTCGTTGATGAGAATGCGGACGACCCAAGACTGCATCATTTGCCCGTCTTTCAGCGTATGGCGCTTCCCCCACGCCTTGAGCAGAGCCTCCTGCACCGCGTCTTCGCGGTCGCAGGGCTGCGAAAGCTGTGAGTAGCACACGCGGAACAGCGTCTCCCGCATCGCGGCAAGCCGTTCGGCAAACTCGCTGTCTGTCATCCGTCCGCCGCCTTTCCTTTTGACCCGTCACCCGTTAGACGGAACGGGAGCGCGGATTATTGGCCTATACGCAAAAAAATTATACCACGCCAAGCAGCCCAACGCAAAGGCTCCCCCGACCGAAGGAGCCTTTACGGTTGTTTGTACGGCAGAGAAGTGTGTTCTCCTTTGCCGCTTCACCGTTTTACGGGTCAAATTCGTCCGGCGCCTCCGCGGCGGCCTGATAGAGGATTCCCGCCAGAGAGCCGTTTAAGCTCAAGGTGTTGAAATTGGGGCTGAATGTCCCTCTGGCTAGGTTCCAGTATGGGTTTCTTTCGCCCGACAAAGCGTTGTCGAATGCCTCAGAGTAAACAAAAAACGTCCGGTATCCGTCGGACACGCGAATCACCGGCCAGCGGGCGAAATACGCTCGCAGGGTTTCAAGCGTTTCGTCATCCAGATTGCGGAAGTGGCGTTTTGATTCTAAGCCTCCGCCCAAATTGATATCATAGATTTTTTCCAATGGCTTCATCACGGTGAGCATATCCACCGATTCGGGAAACTGTATGAAGACCTCCGTCAGTCCGGCGGCGCGGATGTAATCATCCCCGTCGTCCAGCGAAAACCTCTCTACCACAAACCGAAGCCTCACGGTCGTAGTTTCCCCGAGGACTTTGACTTCTTCAAGCAAAAAATCTGCCGGGCCGGGATTTGAAACACCATCTGGGAAGCCTTCCGGGAACCCCGGCTCATTCAGCAATCCGCCCTCAAAGGGCACTTGTCTCAAGTTAGGATATACCCCCATCGCATCTTCAAGCGACATCCCGAAACGCAATCCCGGAACGGGGATAAGCTCGTCACTGCCCTCCGTTGCGGACGAGGGGTCGGTTCCCCAGCCCTCCCGCAGCCAGCTATATGTGGGGCCGCTATCTCCGTAGTCCTCAAAGAACACATCAAACCGGCTGAACTGGGCGGCCTTCATGGAAACGATGACATAGCCTTCCTCCCCGGGGGGCGGGCAGTAAAGACGGACGATGTGGCTGTCTTCGGTCATCTCCGAAGCATACGCTGTGGCGTCGCTGTATGCCCTGAAATACCAATAACGGTCATCCTCAAAACGGTCGTCATAATCGCCGTCGTCCGCCGCGCCGTCCGCGCCCGGAGCATAAACACCGTGCGCGGATACGCTTTTCATCTGGTCTTGGATATACGCCGGGGCGGCCTCCAGCGTGTGGCGCAGCACCGGCAAATGACCGTTTGTTCCGTCATAATACGGGATTTCCTCCCCAAACGGCTTTGATTCCGGCGCTGGCTCCGGCTCGTCCGCGCCGGCCCGATACAGGCATCCCGCCATAAAGCCGTCCAGCTCCAGACGGTTGGCGTCGGGATAGAAGACCCCGGTGGCGATATGCTGATAATGGCGATGGCCAAACCCGTCGCCATATTGGGGCATAGCCCCTTGGCTTCTTTCGAGGACGGTGTCGATTACATGCGAATGGTCAGCAATCATCTCTTCGGAGCCGTCCCATTTCGTAAATGGCCAGCGGGAAAAATAATCCCTCAGCTTATCAAGCGCGCTGCCGTCCAAATCTCTGAATTTGCTTTTTGAGATCAACAGAATCCACTCGTCTTCAAATTCCATGTCGAAATCAAACAGCGCCTCCAACGGCTTCAAAATCGCGTCTCTTTCAACCGTCTCGGCAAAGGTGATGGAAACCTCCCGCAGACCGCCGTTCTCTATACCCAGCGAATCAATGCCCCAAGAGCTCGTCTGCGTCATAAACCGCAGCCGCACGGCGGCCGGTTCCCCGAACACCGTGGTATATGAGTTCAAAAGGTCGGTCACTCCGGGCAGCAAATCCCCGCGCGCGTCTGCTTTGTCATAATAGCCCAGCTCCGTTTCCATCGCCTTCAGCACGTCCATCGCCTCCTCAACGGACATCCCGAAATGCAGCCCCGGCACCGGAATATACTTGCTCCCGCCCGCGTCCGCCGCCGGCACGGTCTCCCCCGGCAAAGCCGCCGGGCCGCCGGGTTCGCCGGCCATACGCAACAGCGCCGTACCGGCTGCGGCGAACAGCACACACGCGGCCACGGCGACGCCAACGCGGCGGAGCCACCCGCGCTTCGGCGGCAGGGCGGCGTCGAGCTTGGCGCTCAGGCGGTCTTTCATATACGCGTCCGGCTCCGGCGAGCCGAGGACGGCTTGCAATTCGCTCTTTTTCATAAAGCTACCCCTCTAACTCCAGTTTTAGTTTTTCCCGCGCGCGGGAAAGGCGCATTTTCGCGGCGGACACGCCGATATTCAGAAGCTCCGCCGTCTCCTCCACCGAATAGCCCTCCACGCAGTGGAAGTAAATCACATCCCGAAGCTTGGGCGGCAGGGCGCGCACCGCGTCCCGTATATACCCGTCTCCGGCGCGCTCAGGGGTGGCCAGCGTTTCGGGGAGAGGGACGTTATACCGCGCCGCCGCCGTGCCGCGTATGTTGCGGCAGAGGTTGACGGTCACCCGAATCAGCCACCGTTTCTCGTGGAGCTCGTCACGAAAATCCGGGGCCTTGTGGATAAGCCGCAGAAAGACGTCGTGCAAGATGTCCTCGGCGTCGGAAGGGTTTCCTGTGTGCGTCAGGCCGACGCGGTAGAGCATCGCCCCGTACTTGTCATACGCGCGCGAAAACAGCTCTTTCGGCTTGCCTGTCAGCATTCTTTTCTCACCCCTCCGTTATGATAACAAACCGGCGCGGCGTCAGGTCACATAAAAAGCAAGGGCGGCCAACGGCCGTCCACGCAAATTTTTCCGCTGATTACGGACGCACATCGGCGGCCGTCAGCGGCTGCGAGGTGTCGATTTCGCCGTATGCCTCCAACTGCCGTCCCTCCACCAGAAGGCGGACGGCGGATACGCCCGGCTGGGCGGCGGCGGCGCGGACGAGACAGTGCAGAACCATGCCGGGAGACACCGGGTTGGCGCCGGCATTTGATACAAATTCCGAGGAAACGTTGACGGCGCAGATTCCGCCTTCCATGATAATCGACAGCAGCCGTGTCCCTTCGGGAAAGACCGGCAAAAGACTCTCCGTCCTCGGCCCCGCCAGCATCTCCTCCAGCATATAGCGCAGATACCATTCCACCGTATCCGTCTCCCGCACAACCAGCGTACGGGACTCAGACAGAACCCGACCTGTTTCGTCGGGGAAAAACAGCGTAATCGGACGCTCCATATCGGCTAAAACCAACGCCTCAAGCACAAAATCGGACGCGAGATACACGGTTGAATCCGCGGGCCGTCCCTCGACGGATATCCTCACGCCACCAATCCCCTCGTCCAGCGCGGTCAGCGTCAAAACCAGACAGGCGCGCGCCAAGGTAAGGGCATACCCCCCCAGCGCGTCCGCTTCCTCCGAAAGCACGACGTCCAGCACCCCGTCCGGCAGGGCCGCCTCAATCACCCTCGTCCCGGCGGGAAAGGGGGAGCGCCCGCCCGAGCCGCTCAAAACCCCGTCCAAGGCGGCCCTCCACAGGGGCCTCTCCTCCGGGAGGGGCAGGGTATGCTCCGCCAGCGCCGCGCGGTCGTCCGGCCCGCCAAGGACGTATACCGTCAAGGTATTCCCCGCGTCCGGCGCGTCCGCGTAACAGCCCGTCAAACATAAAACGACAACCATGAGAACCGGGAATAAACGATTCATTGACCCCTCCTGTATCATCTGGGTATAAGCCTTGCGGAGCAAGGGTTATACAGATTCGTCCCCGGGGGAACACAACGGAAATCTCACTGTAAAGCGGGAACCCTTGTCAAGCTCGCTCTCCGCCGCAATCGAGCCGCCCAGCCGCGCCGCCGTCTCCGCCGCGATTGACAGCCCCAACCCTTCCCCGCCCGCCGCGCGGCTGCGGGCCTTGTCCACACGGTAAAAACGGTCAAAGATGCGCGGCAGCTCGTCCTTGGGAATCCCCGCGCCGGTATCGGCCACGACAAGCTGCGCCTCGTCGTCTTTTTTGAAGACGAACACCCGCACCTCCCCGCCCGGTTTGTTGTATTTGATGGCGTTGTCGATGAGGTTATACACAATCTGCACAAGGTCGTCCTCTCCCGCCGGGATACGGCAATCCTCCGCCAGCTCACAGCGCAAGTCCACCCCGGCGCTCTTTGCCAGCGGTTCGAGCATCCGCGATACCCGGCGCGTCACCGCCGCGGGGTCGGACGACCCCGTCTGTCCGGCCGGCCGCGTGTCGAGCCGCGAAAGGCTCATCAGCTTTTCGGTCATGCGGCTCAGGCGTTCCGTTTCCCGCCCGATGTCGGCGACAAACTCCCGCACGGTCTCGGCGGACATGTCGGGCGTCTCCAAAATCGAATCGGTCAGGAGCCGCACCGCCGCCAGCGGTGTCTTGAGTTCGTGCGACGCGTCGGACACAAACCGCTGCCGCAGCCCCTCGGTCTTGTGGAGGATGGAAAAAAGCTGGTTGAGCCGCTCCGCCACCTCCGCCAGCTCGTCCCGCCCCCGCACCGGGAGCCGGTAGGCGTAGTCGCCGCCGTACGCGGCGCGGATGCCGCGAAGGATGCCCGATATGCGCCGCGTCAGCGCCAAGGCGATGAAGGCGGAAAAAAGAATGACAACGGCAAAAATGAGGATAGACACCGTAATCAGATTGGCCTGCAGCCCGGACAACAACGCGCCCTGCGCCGTGTCATACCGGCCCAGATAGAGAGCTCCCAGCACCACGCCGCGCGCCATGACCGGCATCGCGCAGCGGCTGTCAAACGCCGCGTCCGCATAGCTGGAGCGGAAAACCTCCATGCCAGAAAGGGCGTCGGCCACCTCGGCGGACAGCGCGTACCGCCCCGTAATCGCCCCGGTGGTCAGGTTGTCATACACCGCCAGCCCGTAGCGGTCTACAACCACCGTGCGGTATTGCGCTCTGTCGTCCATCACCGCCATCACCCGCGCCACGCTTTCGGGCGTCAGGCTGTCCAGCCCCGCAAGGGTGGTGGTCAGCAGGGACGCGCGCGCCATCATCGTTTCGCGGGCATGGCCGAACATGAAATTTTGAGAAATCCATATCGGGTAGGTGTTGAGCAGAGCCAGCATAATCACCAGAATGGTCAGGTAGGAGAGGGCAATTTTTGATTGATAACGGTTGAAAAACACGCCTGAAGGCCGTTTCATCGCTCCGGCAGGCGCTTTCTCGTCACGCTTTACAATAATACCCCACCCCCCATTTTGTCAGCAGAATCTCTGGACTGGCGGGGTCAATCTCCACCTTCTCGCGCAGGCGGCGCACATGAACGTCCACCGTGCGGATGTCGCCGGGGTATTCGTACCCCCACACAATGTTGAGAAGGGTTTCCCGGCTGTAGACCCGCCCTCGGTTGCGAATCAGCAGCTCCATCAAGTCAAACTCCTTGGCCGTGAGGTCGGCGGGCGCGCCGCTGACGGTGGTGCTGCGCTGCGCCGAGTTGATGGTGATATGCTCCAGCGTCACCTCATCCTCCTCCTTCCCGGCGCCTGCGGCTCCGGCCGCCGCGCGCCGCAGAATGGCGCGGATGCGCGCCTTGAGTTCAAGGATGTTAAACGGCTTTGTCAGATAGTCGTCGGCGCCGTATTCAAAGCCGATGAGCTTGTCGGTGTCCTCACTCCGGGCGGTGAGCATAATCACCGGCACGCCGGAAAACTCCCGGATTTGGCGGCAGGCCTCCAGCCCGTCGGTCTTCGGCATCATCAAGTCCATGACAATGAGGTCAAAGACGTCCTCGCGGGCTTTCGCCACGGCCTCCTCGCCGTCTTCCGCCGTCTCCACCTCATACCCCTCGTGCTCGAGGTTGAATTTGATGCCCTTGACAATGTTTTTCTCGTCATCCACGACCAAAATTTTCATTCCCCACACCTCGCATATGGTTTCAATCTTTCCAAAACCCGCTCGCCGATGCCGCTGACGTTGATCAGCTCGTCCACAGACGCGAACGGGCCGTGTGCCTCCCGATACTCGATGATTCTCTGCGAAAGCACCGGGCCGATGCCCGGAAGGTCGGTCAGCTCAACGGCGGAGGCGGCGTTGATGTCTATGGCCCCCGCCAAGCCGCTGTCTGAAGCAATCACGATAACGTCCGTTTCTCGCTGCCCGCTGACGATAAAGCTGTCCGCCGGAACGGCGTCAAGGAACGTATATCCGGCCAGAAAACCAATCAGCAGCGCCGTGGCGGCCACGCAGGGGAGAAGGATTTTCTTTTTCACAGGGTTCACATCCACGCGTTTTTGTAGTATACTATAGTCTACCACATATTTTAGGGGATTCCTATATATGAAACAAAAAAAAAGGCTGATTTCCATCCTTCTCTTGATAAGCTGTCTGCTTCCCGGTCTCCGGGGGGCGGCTTACTCCGGCTTGCCCGAGGTGGATATCCAGTCGCGCAGCGCCATCCTCGTCCACGCGCAAACGGACGAAGTCCTTTTCGGCCACAACATACATATCCGCCGCGAGCCAGCCAGCATCACCAAAATTATGACCGCGCTGCTGGCGCTGGAGTATGAAGGCCAAGACGAAACCGTCACGGCGGAGGCAGGCGATTTTTTCGACATCATCACCATTCACCAAGTCCAGATAGGCGAAGAGTTCGTCCTGCGCGACCTCCTCTATTACATCATGGTCTCCTCCAACAACGAGGCCTGCAATATGATTGCGCGCCATATCGCCGGTTCGGTCGAGGCTTTTATGGAGAGGGTAAACCTCCGCTTGGCCGAGCTTGGCTGTGAAAACACCCGCTTCACCAATCCCCACGGCCTTCCCGACCCCGAGCATTATACCACGGCGTATGAGATTTACTTGATGGTGCGGGAATGTCTCAACAACCCCTCCTTTATGGATATCGCCAACACCGAATACATCGTCCTCCCCCCGACCAACCTGACGCCCGAAGGCCGCGCGCTGATTACCACCAACAACCTCATCACCCGCCGCCGCAACCCCGAATACATCTATCCGTTCGCGCGCGGCGTCAAGACGGGACGCACCAACAACGCCGGGCATTGCCTGACCTCCACCGCCGAGCAGGACGGCATCACCCTCATCAGCGTCGTGCTGGGCGCGGTGGAGGACGAGGATACCGGACAAATCCGCAGCTTCACCGAAACCCGCGATTTGTTCATATGGGGCTTCGAGCATTTCACCGTCACGCGCATCCTCAGCAGCTCCGATAAGCTGGTGCGCGTCAATCTCGCCCAAGGGCTGGATCAGGATCATGTCCTGCTGACCCCGGAAACCTCGGTCGAGGCACTGATTCCCAAATATCTGGCCCCCGAGGACATCCACCGCCAAATCACCGTCTATGACCCGGATGGGCTGCGAGCTCCCGTCTCCCGCGGCGACGTGCTGGGGGAAGTGCGGCTGACCTACGAGGGGCGCGATTACGGAACCATCCCGCTTGTCGCCGACAGAAGCGTCGAGCGCGATACCCGCGAGGTGATTCAGGACAACCTCGGCAATGTGTTCGACAGAATTTTCGGCCGGATTTTCGGCAGACTGTCCGACGAGCCCGACCCCCCCGGTTCCGGCAGCGCGCCCTCCGGGGCGAGAGCCGGAACGACGGCGGACTTGGAATGGATTTTCTGGGCCGTCGTCAGCGCGGCGGCGCTGGTCGCGTTTTATGTGCTGTACGTCATCCACCTGAACCGCCGCCGCCGCAATATGCGCGCAAGCAATTACAGGGGGAGGAGACGGTATTGACGACACGCTCCCATAGCGCGGACGACACCGAACGCTTCGGCGAACGGCTCGCCCGCCTGCTCCGTCCGGGAGACGCCGTCTGGCTGTACGGCGACCTTGGGGCGGGGAAGACGGCGCTTGTCAGAGGGCTGGCGAGGGGCTTGGGCGTATCCGTCCGCGTGACCAGCCCGACATACGCCCTCGTCAACCTGTATGACGCCGCCGTTCCCGCGGAACCCGAATCGCCGGGCGCCGCGCCGCGCTGTCTGGCGCATTATGACGCCTACCGGCTTGAGGGCTTCGACGACCTTGTCGGTACCGGATGGGACGAATACGAGTCCGGCTTCCGCGCCGTGGAGTGGGCGGAGCGCGCCGGAGACAGCGTTTCAGGCGTTTGCGTCATGTTAGAAGACGTCAGCGAAACGGAAAGGGAGATATCTTTATGCTTCTTGCCATAGATTCATCGTCCGCCACGGCTTCCGCCGCGCTCACGCGCGGCGGCGCGCTGATTGCCGAGGCCTTTCTCAACAACGGGCTGACGCACAGCCAAACCCTCGCGCCGATGATTGACGCGGTCATCCGAAGCGCGGGCGCGGCGCCCAGCGACATCACGCAAGTCGCCGTCACCAACGGGCCGGGGTCTTTCACCGGCCTGCGCATTGGCGCGGCCACGGCCTTGGGCTTCGCCAACGCCTTGGGCGTCCCCTGCGCCGGCGTCTCTTCGCTGATGGCGGCGGCCTATAACGCGGTCGATTGGGAAGGGACGGTCTGCGCCGCGATGGACGCCCGACGAGGACAGATATATTGCGCGATGTTTCACGTGAAACACAATATCTTGCACCGCGTGACCGAGGACGAAGCCGCAGACCGAGAAGCCTTCCTGCAAAAAGCGCCGCCACCCGTTTTGTGGGTGGGCGACGCCGCCGCGCTATGCGCGAGGGAAGGAGACCGAATCGCCGCCCGCCCCTATCCGTCGGGGTACGGCGCGGCGCTGTGCGCCCTCAACGGACACACCCGCCCGGCGGACAAAATCGTCTATCTGCGCGTCCCGCAAGCCGAAAGAGAGCGCTTGGCGCGGACTACCCCTTGACCACCGTATACTCCGCCCCAAAGGTTTCCACCGTTACCGTAAGCATTGTGCGCGGCTCCATCGCGCGCATTTCCTGACCGCCGGTGTTGGGGCCGGACGCGATGGAATCCACCACCTCCAACCCTTCCAGCACCCTGCCGAACCCGGCGTACACGCCGTCCAGCCCCGGAGAGTCGACCGTCATAATGAAAAACTGGCTTCCCGCCGTATCCGGGGCCTGACGCCGCGCCATCGAAACAACGCCGCGCTTATGGGCGAGGTCGTTCTGCTCAAAGCCGTTGTCGGCAAACTCCCCTTTGATGGAATACCCCGGCCCGCCGTTGCCGGTGCCGAGCGGGTCGCCGCCCTGTATCATAAAGGTGGGGCTTGTGCGGTGGAAGATTGTGCCGTCGTAAAACCCTTCTTGGGCAAGGGTGACGAAGTTTGCCACCGTGTTGGGCGCTTTGTCCGGGTACAGCTCGATTTTGATGACGCCGCCGTCATCCATGATGATGGTCACAATGGGGTTTTGCATAGGGCCTTCCTCCTTTGGTTGTTGACTGTCCGAGGGTTCCTCGGGAGACGGGGACGGAGCGTCCGGCAGGGGGGACGGCGATTCCGCCGCGCAAGCCGCCAGCAGGATCAAAAGCGGCAGCAGGGTAAAGAGAAGCCTTTTTTTCATAGGGTATTACCTCCTTGTTCTGTAGGGCGAGCCGTACGCGCCCGCGTCTGTTCAGCCCGCCGGGTTCCCGTCCGGCAGCATAAAGCGCTCATCCCCCGGGTCGCCCAAAACCGGCGGCCCGGCCGTGACCTCATAGGCCAAAAGCCCGTCCTCTCCGGTAAACGCCGCGCGGAGGAGCAGCCCCGTTTCCAGCGATATGAGATATTCGCCCAGATACGCCGGCTCCCGCGTCCGCACCAGCAGACAGCGCTCACGTTCGACGGGCAGATAGAGATACTCCGCGGACAATATGCTCTCCGGCGGCAGCGCCGCCACCGTTTCCCACGTGGGGACGCCGGACAGCGCTTCCGCGTCCGCGCTCTTGGGAGCCACCTCGTAAACGGGCATGGTTTCGCCCGTCCACACATGGACAAGGCTTTCCGTAAAAATGCGGTTTTGCGCCGGAAACCCGCGCTGCTGCGTCTCCACGCGCGTCAGCCCGCCGCGCCGCGCCCAGTCATGCGTCATCCGCTCCTCCCCTCCCGGCAGGAACGATACGATGTCCACTGTCTGGCGGTAGGCGTCGGGGCGTTGGATGGTGGCCAGCAAGGCTTGAATGTTTTTTCCGTCCACAGTCAGCGGCGCGTAGGCCAGCCCGCCCAGCCCCGGCCCCGGCCCGGACGGCCCGGCGGGCGATTCGGGCGACAGCGGGGGCGGAAGCTGGAACGGCTCGCTTCTGCCCGTGTAATACATCAGCCAAACGCTGCCCATCAAGGCCACCGCCAGCAGAGACGCGACCGCGACCGACAGCAGGGTCATCCGGCGGCGGCTCACGGCGCGTCGAATTCGGGCGGAGGCTCGTCCGTCAGCCCCGCGAAACGCCGCACGGCTTGCGCGATTCGTTCGGAGGCCAGACCGTCCCCATACGGGTTCACGGCGCGGGCCATCCGTCTGTACGCGCCTTCGTCGTCCAAGAGCTTCTGCGCCATTCCGGCTATGTTTTCCCGGGCCACCCCGGCCAGCTCTACCGTCCCGGCGGCGACAGCCTCCGGCCGCTCCGTTTCCCGTCGAAGCACCAGCACCGGCTTGCCCAGCGCGGGCGCTTCCTCCTGCAAGCCTCCCGAATCGGTCAGCACCAGATAGGAGCGGGCAATCAGGTTGTGCATATCCAAAAGCCCTATGGGCTCGGTCAGCACGATGCGCTCCTGCCCGTCCAGCAGCGGCATGACGGTGTCTCGCACCGCTGGGCTGAGATGCACCGGGTAGACGATCACCACGTCCGGGTTCGCGTCCCGCAGGTCAAGCAGGGCGAGGCAAATGTCCTTCAGCGGTTTTCCGTAGTTCTCCCGCCGGTGCGCCGTCACGGCCAGCACGCGGGTTCCCTCGAAGTCCAGCCCGCGCAGCGCGGGCTCGGCGAAGCTGTATACCTCCCGCACCGTCATCGACAGCGCGTCTATGACGGTGTTTCCCGTCACATAAATCTTGCCGGGGGTGTTCTCGTTTTCTAGGTTTTGCTTGTTGACCCGCGTGGGGCAGAAGTGCAGCGACGCCATGCGCGAAATCATCTGGCGGTTTATTTCCTCGGGAAAGGGCGAATACAGCCGCCCCGTCCGCAGGCCCGCCTCCACATGCCCAACGGGTATCTTGTGATAAAACGCCGCCAGCGTCGCGGCAAACCCGGTCGAGGTGTCGCCGTGGGTCAGCACAAGGTCGGGCCGCAGCTCGGAAAAAACGCCGTCCATCCCGGTCAGCGTCTTGGCGGTAATCGCCGCCAGCGATTGTCGCGGCGTCATAATATCGAGATCGTAGTCCGGCTTGATGCCGAAATGGTTCAAAATCCCGTCCAGCATTTGGCGGTGCTGCCCCGTAACGCAGCAAATCCCGTGAATCTCCGGGTCTGCCGCAAGCCGCTTCACCAGCGGCGCCATCTTCACCGCGTCCGGCCTCGCCCCGAACACACTCATAACAATCGTCTTGGCTTTCATCAGCTCTAACCTCTTTTCTCGAAAACCCCTTGCGGCCGAATGTTGTTTCTTTTCTGGAAAGCCTATGACCTTCTAGCCCTCGTCCGCCTCGTTCTCATTTTTCCCCGTCTCCCCGTCCTCACCCCCGCTGCCGCCGTTCCTGCGCCCGTTTTTCCGCACCAAGCCGATATACAGCGCGCTGGCGGCCAGCACGGCCAGCAACAGCACGATGACCCGCAGCTCGCCGGAGGTGGTCAGCACCACGGCGGACAGGCCGAGAACGGCGGAGACGCTGTAGAGGATGGCGACGGCCTGCTTCTGCGAGAAGCCCATGTCAATCAGGCGGTGGTGTACATGGCCGCGGTCGGCCGTGGCAAGCGGGTTTTTGCCTTTGGAAAGCCTGCGGAAAAAGGCCGCCGCCGTATCGTAGATGGGCAGACCCAAAATCATAAACGGAACGGCAAACGAGATGACGGCGTAAAACTTAAACAGGCCCAGAATTGACGCGCAGGAGAGGATATAGCCCAGAAAGAGCGCCCCGCAGTCGCCCATAATCAGCCGCGCGGGGTTGAAGTTGTACGGCAGAAACCCCAAACAGCCGCCGGTCAGCGCTGCGGTCAGCAGCGCCGCCGCCGGATTGCCGGTGGCAAGCGCAATAATCAGCATAGACAGGGACGCGATGCCGCTGACGCCGGCGGCAAGCCCGTCCAAGCCGTCGATGAGGTTGACGGCGTTGGTGATGCCGATAATCCACAGGACGGTGATGGGAACGCTGAAAATCCCCAGCGTAACCGGGTCGCCGCTGATGGGATTGGTGAAGATGTCGGCGCGCAGGCCGTACACCACCGGAACGGCGGCGGCGGCGAGCTGCCCGGAGAGCTTAATCCACCACGGCAGGGTGGCGATGTCGTCAATGGCCCCCACCACGATGATGAGTACGGCGCCGATGAGGATGCCGACGACCGGCCGCTCCATTTCGCCCGTCCCAAACGCCAAAAACGCCGCCATAAAGCCGGCAAAAATCGCGAGCCCGCCCAGACGCGGCATCGGCTCCTTGTGCATCCGCCGGTCGTCCCGCTTGGGGTCGTCCATAGCGCCCACCTTCCGCGCCAGCATCCGCACAAGCGGCGTGACGGCAAAGGAGACAATCAACGCCGCCGCCAGCGCGAACGCGATTGGAAGAAGCGTTTCGGGGTCGGTGATAAACTGCGATCTCGGCATTGCTTCTACACCCCTCTATATCCTTGGTAAAAACCCGACGGAGTCCCGAACCTTCCGCAAAACCGGCAGGGCGACGGCTTCGGCGCGGGCGGCGCCCTCCGCCATCAGCCTGTCAAGATGCGCGGGGTCTTGAATCAGCTCCAGCGCCTTGGCGCGGATGGGAGACAGTACGCCGTCGGCGGCTTCGCCCACCGCCGTTTTGAAAGCGCCGTAGCCCTGCCCCGCGAATTCGCGTTCCACCTGCTCCGGCTCCTTGCCGGTGCAGATCGCGTAAATGGTCATCAGGTTGGCCACGCCGGGCTTTTCAGCGGGATCGTACCGCACCTCCGCCCCCGAATCGGTGACGGCTTTCTTGCATTTTTTGATGATGACGTCCCTATCGTCCAGCATGGAAATATACCCCGCCGGATTCGGGTCGGACTTGTCCATTTTCCGCGAAGGGTCGGCCAAGCTCATAATCCGCCCCCCCAGCTTGGGAATCAGCGGCTCCGGCACGACGAACACGTCGCCGTATACGCCGTTGAACCGGACGGCGACGTCCCGCGACAGCTCCAAATGCTGCTTTTGGTCGTCCCCGATGGGGACGACGTGCGCCCCGTAGAGCAAAATGTCGGCAGCCTGAAGCACCGGGTAGGTAAACAGCCCGGCATTGATGTTGTCGGCGTGCTTGGCGCTCTTGTCCTTAAACTGCGTCATCCGGCTCAACTCGCCGAACATGGTGAAGTTGTTTAATATCCAGCACAGCTCCGCGTGCGCCGGCACATGGCTCTGCACATACAAAACGGTATTGTCCGGGTTCGGCCCGCAGGCCAGCAGCAGCGCGTACAGCTCACGCACGCGGCGGCGCAGCGTCTCCGGGTCTTGCCGCACCGTAATGGCGTGCATATCCACAATGCTGTAAAAGCAACGGTGCGTCCCGCTCAGCGCCACATAGTTCCTCAGCGCGCCGAGATAGTTGCCCAGCGTCGGTATCGCCGTAGGCTGTATCCCGGAAAAAGCAGTCTTTTGTGCGTTCATATGGTTTCTCCTTCTGCATTGTGCGCTTACGGCTATACTTGCCAAAAGCACTTTCTTGAGGTGATGAATTTCATCCGCAAGTCCGCGTCAAAATTCTTTGCCTCATTTTGCATATATTTCTCGGGAATCAATATCACGCTGCCCTCTTGGCCGACGGGTCAAGCATGATGGTTTTGCCCAAGCTCTCACAGCAAACGCAGACAACGACATGACAGTCGTCAAACGGCTCCTCATACGGCATACAGGTGATGTGAAACGCTTTTATCCCGTATGCGCGGATGAGCTGCGCGAGAATAAGCGACAAGCACCTGCAATTTATCCTGCCCTCGTTTTTATCGGCAAACGCCGTCAAGCCTTGGGGCGTTCTCGCGGTTTCCCTCCAGCCCGGAGGGTTTCCGTGCCTGTAACGCCCGCAGAGCCAGCGCATAAGCGTTATGGCTGTTTCGGCGTCGCTCTTGCCCTTTACCAAGCCGTCAAGGTTATGCGCTTCAATCATATCAAGCAGATGCTCACGCTCGTTAAATTCAAACGCAAACGAAACATCGGTCTTGATATCGCCGTATTCCGCGTATTCGGTCAAGGTATCAATTTTTCTCCCGGGTTTCGGGCTGACCGTGGTTGACATAGACACACCTACATTTCCCGCAGGGTTTCCCCCAGCCGCGCTACGCCGGTTTCTATCTGTTCGATGGACGGGAGGGAGAAGTTCAAGCGTATCGCGCTGGAAAAACCACCCTCGTCGCACAGAAACGCGCTTCCGGGGACAGCCATCACCTTTTTCTCCTTGGCGCGGCGGCAAAACTCAACGCCGTCCTCACCGCCCGGCAGGTTGACCCACAGGAACAGCCCGCCCTCCGGCAAAACCCATCCCGCCTCCGGCATATGCCGTTTCAGCGCCGCGTCCATCGCGTCCCGGCGGGCGCGGTAAAGGCTGCGGCAGCGGGCGACGTGCGCTTCGATGTCGTAGCTTGCCATATACCGTTCGACAAGGACTTGGAAGAAGAGGTTGGAATGGACGTCGCTCACCTGTTTGGCGGCGGTCATTTTGGCAATCAGCGCCGAGGGGGCGAGGGCGAACCCCAAGCGGATACCCGGCGCGATGATTTTGGAAAAGCTGCCCGCGTAAATCACGCGGCCCTCCCCGTCCAGCGCCTTGACAGCGGGCACGCCCTCCCCGCCGTAGCGCAAATCACGGTAGGGGTCGTCCTCCAGCACCATCACGTTATGCTGTGAGGCAAGCTCCAGCAGGCGTTTGCGGGACGCGAGCGGCATCACCTCTCCGGCGGGGTTTTGGAAGGTGGGGATGGTGTAAATCAGCTTGGCTTCGGGATGCTCCCTGAGCGCCCGCTCCAGCCCGTCCATATCCATGCCCGCGCCGTTGCAGGGGACGCCCACCAGCTTGGCGCTGTATGAGCGCAGGGCGTTGAGCGCGCCGATGAAGCTGGGGTCTTCGCAGATGACGGTGTCGCCGTCGTTCAGCAGTGTCTTGGCGGCCAGCTCAACCACCTGCTGCCCGCCGCTGGTGATTATCAGCTCATCCCCGTCCCCGCCCACGCCGCACACCCGGCGCGCGCGTTCCAGCGTCCTCTCGCGCAAGGGCTGATAGCCCTCGGAAATACCGTATTGCAGGGCGCTTGCCGCGCCGGACGCGAAAATCTCCGCCGCCACGGCCGCCATCTCCGCCGCCGGAAAGGCCTCGGGTGACGGGTTGCCCGCCGCCAGCGATATGGTCTCCGAATCGGCGGGGGCCTTGAGAATCTCGCGGATAGCCGACGGCTTGAGCGCCGATATGCGTCTGGAAAACTCCATGCTCCCGCTCCTTTTCTTTCTTTCTCAACAGTGTAACAGACAATCGGCGTCTTGTCAATCTCGGGCAGGAAAACGGGCGGCGCTAGGCCGCCCGTTTTTCAAGCTGATGAAGCTGTTTTTACTTGCCGTAGGCGGCGTCGATGTAATCCTGCATGACCTGCCGCCACTGCTCGGCCAGACCAGACGCCATGGTGGAGCCGTCAAGCAGCCCGCCTATGCCGAAGCGGTCGCCGTCGGCGTTGCGGACGACCAAGTTGTCCCACATATCAAACTGGGGCTTGGTGCTCATGTATCCGGTCACAAAATCCAGACCGCGCACGTCGTCGCCAAACAGGTTTTCCACCCAGAGCGCCGCGTCGTCGCGGAGGTCGAGGTCGTAGTTGTACCAGTTGTTGTAATCATAGAAAACCTTGTAAACAATGTGGGCGTCCGGCGTCCCGATGGGAATCATAAAGACGTTGCCGCTCATGTTGACGGTGTTGTTTGTCTCCCTGTTCCCGCTGGGCCCGATCGGCCACGGCACGACGCGGATGGTATAGGGGCAGTCCTCATGCTCGTCGGTGGGGAAGCCCTTGGTGATGCCGTTTCTCTGCGCCAGCCAAGGATACCAGATGAAGAAGGCCTGCTGGCCGGACTGCCAAAGGTTGTTGTCCCAGTATTCGATGTCGCCGTCCCACGGACGGGCCACATTCTCGGTGTTATACATGTTGTAGATGAAGTCGAAGACCTCAAGGGTGGCGGTGGCGGTGAGGTTCTCCGTATCCGACACGGCGATGCCGGTGCCGTTGGAAATGAGCAGGGCGGTGAGCAGCGGCACATGGCCTCCGCCCCAGCCGTAGCGGCTGTCACTGAAGTCGGTCACGCCGCGCATGATGTTGAGCCACGCGTCCCAAGTCCACTGGCCGCTGTCCCACAAGTCCTGCGGGTCGGGCTGGTTGAACTCGTCAAGCCTGTCCTTGTTGTATCCCAGCATGGGAATCTGGTTGTAGTCAACCGGCGGGGACACCCTGATGAGATAGTCTTCGTCAAGGTTGCAGACGTTGAGCGGGGTGAAGACGGTCTGGTCAGTCCAGATACCGTCCTCGGGGTCGGTCGCGTACGCGCTGATGGGCAGGCAGTAGCCGGCCATAACATAGGGGATGCCGAAGTTGAGATCCATGCAGTAGATGTCAACGTCGGGAGCGCCCGCCATAATCGAGGACGCGATGGATTCCCTCACCCCGTCCCACGTCATATCGACGAAGTTCAGCTTGACGTTGTACCGCTCCTCAATGGCGCGTATATTGTCCAGCCGCATCTGCGCGGTGACGGGGTTATCCTCCGTGCCCGTGAGCTCGAGCTGGGCGGAGTCAATGACGTTTGTCTCGGGGTTCCACCATATGCCCACCGTGATGGGGCGGGTGTTGAGGTATCTGTCCGGGTCGTGTGCGGGGCGGTCGTCGGGGCTTGGCGACGGATTCCCGCCGCCGGGGTCGTCATTGCCGCCGCACGCGGCCAGCACGGCGAACACCATGATAAGGGCAAGAGCCAAGGAAAGGATACTACGGATTTTCACGTTGCTTACCTCCATTTAATCAATTTTGAAACGCCGTGCGCGGTCAGTCGTCCAACTCCCCGCTGGGGTTGGGCGTGTAAAGGACGAGCTTGAACAGGGTGTATTCCGTGCCGTCGTCCTGAATCCAGAACGCGCACAGCTCATCATAGAACTTATCGGGGTCGCCGTCGCGCGCCCATCTGGCCATGATGCCCTCATAGCTGATTTGCTCCACGGCCACACGGGGAACTCTGAGATTGTCAACGGTCAATTCAGGGGTGACATATCCGCCCGGCTGGCTGTCGCCGGTCAGGTTGGCCCAAATCTGGCCGCCCCAGTCAAAGGTTTCCCCGCCAAAGCGCTGGAAGATAAACTGGGTAAACTTTTCCGATTCATAGTACGCCGTGATGTAAGCGCCGGGGACAATCCAGCCCGGTTTGAAATCGGGCGGGTTTTCATCCGAATGAGCGGTATCCATGCGGAAGAGCTGCACCCAGTTGCCCGCGGAATACCCGTCGCCCGAGTGGATGTTGAACGGCGTGAGGTCGATGAACTCGTCGTCGCCCATCAGGACGGGGCGGTATTCAATCTCATGGGTGCGCATCCCGATGGAGAAGCTCTTAACTTCCAAGGGAGCTTCCCCTTCGTTGCCGCGGTCGCCGATGTTGATGCGGTCAAGATAGGTGTCAAAATCGTCGGTGCCGAAGGACTCGACGACGTCTTCATAGCGGAACTGCGCGAGGTTGCCGGACAGGTTGACCATAAACGGCTCGACCTTCGCCCAGCTTTGGGGGCCGCCGCTCCAAGTCTGGAAGATAATTTCGGGGGCTCTGGGCCCGCCGTATGCCACGGTGATGACTGAGCCGGGGACAAAGACGTCGAGGTCGAAATTGTCTCTGTCAATCATGCCGGCCTGTCCCCACCCGGAGGATTCGCCGGTCGCGCCGTTGTCGAAGTAGGCGAACCGCACTTCATCTTCGACTTCAAACAGCAGCGACGTGTCCGCCGCGCCGAAGCCTCTGGGAGCGTCAAAGCTCGCGGAGGTGTCGGCCGGGATCACATTGCCGGCCGCGTCGTAGGCGGCGACAAAGTCAATGATGAAGTTGGAGGGTTGCGCGCCCGCGCGGTCGGCGGCGTCGCCGCCGGTGCCCTTGCGCAGAACGATGATGTTTTTCGCGCCGACGGCGAAGGTCACGCCCAGCTCATCCAAATCCGCGTGGATGAGGGTGGGGTTATTCTTCTCCAAGGTAACGGCCCACAAAACCTCGCTCACATCGTTGCCCGCGCCGGTGAAGACATCTAGGACACCCGAGGCCGCGTAGAAGCTGCCCGGCATATCCAGCCAGAGAAGAATCGAGATGGAGCGGATGTCGGGAAGCCTGTCGCCGTACAGGCTGGAAACGTCGATGCCCACATAGGGGGTTTTGCCTTCGGTGAGCGTAGCCTTCAGCGCGCTGCCGCCGTTGTGGCTGATAAGCGAAAGCTCGGAGGGGTCGGCGTCGCCGGGGGTAAGGTTGACGGCGGCAAACTCCATCAGTCCGTCGGAAAAGTCGATGGCGCCCGCCGGTGCTTCGGGAATGGTCACCGTAATGTTGGCGGGAGGCTCCCAATCAAGGCCGCCGGAGCTTCCGCCGGGGTCGTCCGACGGGGTGCTTGCATCGGGCGATGCCGACGGTTCGTCGCCGCCGCAGGCCGCCAGAAGAAGCCCCAAGGAGAAAAGGATTGCGAGGAGCAGGGCAATTCGCTTTGTTTTCATGTTTTTCCCTCTTTCATAGATTTTTTGTCCGGGACAGGGCCGCGTTATCCTACAATGCCAGACCGCTCCACCCCCTCTATGAACTTTCTTTGCAGAAACACGTAAATGAGAATCATGGGCAATATCATCAAAATAATGCCTGCGTAAACATACAGCGCGGAGATGGCGGGGTCGGTAATCCTGTGAATCCCGGCGAGAGAGCTTTGCAGGCTATTCAGCCTTTTCGAGAGAATCCAGTCGTTGCTGAGGTTGAACAGGTTGGCGTAGAAAAGGTCGTTGTACTGCCACACCAGCGAGAAGATGGTCACCGTCAGGATGGAGGGCATGGCGTTGGGAATCATCACGCGCACATAGGTATACATCGTCCCCGCGCCGTCCACAAAGGCGGCCTCCTCAATCTCCTTGGGCAGCCCCCGGAAAAACTGGGTGAAAATGTAGATGTACAGCCCCGACCGCAGCCCGGCGCCGAGCAGCGTCATCATATACATCGGCGTGAGCGTCGTGAGGAGGTTCATCGGCTCCGCGCCGAACAGGGAAAAAAGCCAAAACGGGTCAAAGTGCCTGAAGGTCATATAAAGCGGGAGCATAATCGTGTGCGAGGGAATGACGATGACGATGATGACACAGGCAAACAGGAGCTTTTTCAGGGGAAACTGAAACCGCGCGAACCCATACCCCACCATGGAGCAGACCGCAATCTGGATAACGGTGAGGGAGCAGATATACACCAGCATGTTCCACATGACCGAGAAATAATTCATCTCGGTAATCGTCAGCCTGTATCTGTCCAGCGTCGGGTTCTGCGCAATCATGTAGACGACGGGGCTGTATCTGTCCTCGTTGGAGAAAAACGAGCTGACGGCGATGCCGAGCAGCGGCCCGAGAATGACATACGAGATGCCCACAATCAGCGTCAGCCGGAACAGAGACATGAGAAACGACGCAAACCAGCGGATCATACGCCGCTTTTCGTTTTGCAGCCGCGTATCCGTATTGAATGCGCGCAGTTTTTGTTTCAAGGATTCCAAGATAGCACTCCTCCCCTGTGTCTTGCCCCGCGCGCGTCCGGCGGGGCGGGCCGTCTAGTTGTGATAGTAAACAAATTTGGAAATCAGCCAGCCGGAGATGCCCAGAATCCCGCAGACGCACACCATGCTGACAAGACTGAACACGGCGCCCAGCGAGTAGTTGAGTTCCCTGAACATGGTGTCATACGCCTCCTGCAGCACCCGGCTGTTGACAAACGAATCCAGCACCGTATAAACCATATTGGTGACCAGCAGCGGCGACACCATCGGGAATGTGACCTTCCAGAATGTTTCGTAGGGCGTGGCGCCCTCGATTTTCGCCACCTCATAGAGCGACGGGGAAATGGACTGGAGGGCAGCAAGGAAGATGATGATTTGCACGCCCGACATGGTGATGACGTAGTTGATGCGCGCCACGGCGCCGAGGATGTAGTCAAGCGCGGCGTTCGGAAGCCCCAAATCCCGCATCAGCCCGACGTAATAGCCGATGCTGACGCCTCCGCCGCTGCCGGCCGACTCCAGCATGGCGGCAGGCGCGGGGCTGGTGCCGCCGAGCATCATGGCCCTTACCATTTCCAGCGCCCCGAAGATGGCGGGGGCGTTGAGCAGAACCGGCATGAAGAAGATGGCGCGCGCCACCGTGCGCCCCTTGAACTTTTGGTTGAGCATGATGGCGATAAACAGGCTGAAGAAGATGATAAGCGGGATGTCAACGACCATGCTGATGATGGAATCCACCAAAAATTGGTTGAAGCGCGGATGCTCGGTGAACGCCTTGACAAAATTGTCAAGGCCGGTGAAGCTCCGCGTATAGCCCAGCCCTTCGATGCTCGTCTCAGAGACGGCGAAGAGAATGGTCTCATAAAGGCTGCGCGCGTAAAAGACCAGAAACCCGAAGATGAACGGGGACACAAACAGAAGCCCCGTGATGGCGCGGCGGCGCGACAGCGTCATGCCCTTCCCGCGCTTTTTCGCAACTGTCATGCCGCGACCCCCTCTCTGACCTCAAACCCTTTCGCGGCCACGGCGACGCCCTCGTAAGACAGCTCCGCGTCCGTGTAGTTAACAAGGATTTGGACGCCGTTGTCATAGGTGACTGCCCGCAGGCCGTCCGGCGTAATCTCATGGCGGACGATTACGCTGCCGCGCACGCGGCTGAGGACGGGGTTAACGGTGTTGTATACCTCAACGGCGACGCCGGTCCAGTTTTGGTAATGCGTGCCGAAGTAATGGTTGAGGCCGGTGTATTTCATCTCGCTGGCCTCCTCATAGCTCAGCGTAAACCGCGGGGAAGCGCCGAACTCAATCAGCCTCAGCACGGAGTCGGTCTCGTCAAGACCGTCGCTGCGGTTAAACGCGTTGCCCGCGTAGGGGATATACCCGTGAACGACCATTTGGTAAAACGGCACCTCCGCGTCAACGACGAGGAAATCGCTGTGCATGAGCGGAACGTTGATGAGGTCGTCCGCCGCATACAGCGCGTAGGCGTTGCCGCCGGAAACCATCACATCCATCCCTGTGCCGACGATTTTATCCATCTGCGCCGTCACAATCGAAAGGGCGTGTTCGCGGTCGATAAACTCTGTGCGCTTGCGGTCGGAATGAAGGGAATCGCCCAAGTCGCGCAGGGAAATCCCGGTGACGTCGTAATCCTCAATCCGTTTCACAAACGCGTCCGCGTAGCGGGGCAGGAATTTCGGGCTGACGAGCGCCTGCCAGCGCTCGGGATATCTGCCCCCAAACACCTGATAGCAGTCGGGACAGGTCTGCTCCGCCCACCACACGGTCATCCCGCCGCCGTAATAGCGCGAGTTTTCCATCGCCCAGTTATACCGTTTGGCGCGGTAGGGGACGTTCTGGAAGATGACGTCGGCGTAGAGCTTGCCGCCCTGCTCTTCCAGTCTGGCGCCCAGCGCCTCAAGCTCCCTCTTGCTCCCTAATTGCCGCACGGGGTTGATTCGGTTGGCCGCGTCATGGTAATACCCCCGGTTAAACCAGCCCTGATAGTTGACCACCTGATTGGAAATGCCGCTCGCGCTGAAGATGTCAAGAATCTCCTCCGCCTGCGCGTAGGTGGTCATCGGGATGATGCCCTGATACTGGATGGACAGGGCGAATTTTGTGCCCAAAACAGCCCCGATCATGTCCAGATAAAGGGGAATGTCCCCCTGCGCCACCCGGTCTCCCAGCACGCCCTCGCGAATCAGCCGCTCGCGGTAATACCGCGCCATGCCGGAGTAGCCTTCATATTCCTCCGGCAGAAAGCTGTAGCGCACGGTGAGGTTGGCGACATAGAAATCGGCTTCGACGACGGGCATTTCGCCTTCGCTCCCGGTAACGCCGAACATCATCAAAGAGCCGCTTCCGCGGATGATAAACGAAGCCGCCGCGCCGTTGTACGACGTCCCCTTCCCGGCAATAAACGCGGATATCTGCGCGAAGGACTGCCCTTCCTCTATTTGCGCGAAGACGGTCTGCCCGCCCTCCTTATGGAGTCCGAAGACCGGCAGCCGCACCATTTCCGTGTTGCCCAGCACGATAAAGTCATTGGTAACCCTGTCCGTCCCGTATACAAACTGGCTGTAATCGTCCGCCCACGTCCTGCCGTTGTTGAAGTCAATCAGGGAGCCGGAGCCGTTGGGAACGAAAAGATACCCGTCCTCGTCCGTTCCCGCCGCGCCGAAAAAGCGCAGGACATGGATTTTGTCAATTCGGGCGCCGCCGTTTTCCACAATGCGGGAGGTGGGGACGCTCACCACCAGCTTGTCGCCCTCCAGCCGGTATTCCAGCGGGACTTCAACGCTGATGACCACCGCGCCTTCCACGTTGGTCTCCATCGAATCCCGCAAATAATCCTCCTCGGTGTAGCCGATGGCCTCAAGCATGGCCAGCAGGCGGCGGATGGTGGCGGCGCCCGCCGCGCCGGAGCGCAGCGTCCAAACGCCTTCGGGGGCGTCCTCGGCCTCCGTATACCGCATCTCAAAGTTCTGGCGGTCTGTTTCATCCTCAAGCTTGTCAAGGATGTCGTCCAGCCGGTTCCGGTAGAGGTAAATCGGAACAATGCCGGTGGACACCTGCAGGTTGCCCAGCGTATAGATGTAACGCACGCCGCCGTTGATGCCCTCCACCGCCACCTGACTGCTGCCGAACCGTATGGCGTCTTCGTAGGCGAGGAACTGCCCCGGCGTACTCCGCGCGTTGAAATACTCCACCGTCAGCGGGGATTTCAGCAGGCTTTTGTTGCGGCTGGAGGCAAGCGGGTCGTCGTCCGCGTCCGGCGGGCAGGCGTATGTCGTCAGCCCCGTGCGTTTGTCATATACCGCCACGTTGGTGGATTCGGTGTCCGTATACATCTCCAGCTCGGGGCTTTCCGCCACAAGCACCATGCCGGGCACATTCCCGCCGCCCGGAAGCGGCGCGAAGCGGCGGCCTTCCTCATAATGCGTTCCGCGCTCCGCATCAAGATACTTTTCATACCCGCTGTACGCGCGGAAATAGACAAAGACGTATCCCTGATAAACAAGGACGATAAAGGCGGCGATGCCTATCAGCCCTAACAGCAGCTTTGTCCCTAATTTCATCGGCATGTCACCCCCCTATCCTCTAAGCGAAAACTCGGTGTAGACGCTAAAGAAGAAGCCATACACCTGATTGAGCAAATCAAACAGCAGCAGCGCGAGAAAGATGATGAGAAACATGGCTACAAGCGTGATGACGAGGGTAATGAGGGTTTTCAGCAGCGTGTAGTTATGCACCGTCATAATCCCCATCAGAATTAAAATGGCCGTCCACGCGACGCCGAAGCCGAGGATGACGGTGTAGAAGACCTCCTCGTTGGCCGCCAGCACATTGGAAATGAGAATAGCGGGGATATAGGTCAAAATGAGCGGCATGAGCGAATAGCCCGTCACAACGAGGATGTCCTTGAGCCGCCCCTCGCCGTTCATCAGACAGGTCACCGACCAGTTGCCGACGGAGAAAAGGCCGAACAGGAGAAACACGCTGACCAAATCCGTCAGCCCGTTGACGGAGCGCGGGTCGACCGTGTTGACGATAAAGCCCGCGAAAATTTTGTCGAGGGTGAAGCACAGGCTGAACGCGAAGACGGTGACCAGCGCCAGCGGCACGCTACCCTGCTCACGATGCCGGATTTCGTAGAAGCTGTCGACGGGATTTGTCAGGGTGCGCCGAAAGTAATACAGATTGTCACGCGTAAAATACTTAGTCATCGGCCAGCAAGTCTCCTTTCCTTCCGCCTTTGCCCTTAACGGTGTTCCATATGTATAACGCCAGCGCCGCGACCACCGCAACGGTGAGGATGGCGCCGAGGTTTTCCTTCAAAAGGTCGTTGCGGTATCGCTTGAACGCCACGGAATAATAGGTGCGATCCATCCCCAGCCTGAGATGCTTCATGGCTTCGCTGTTGTTGCCGTCGGTCAGGTAGGCCTTGCCGATGCCGACATTGGCAAGCTCAAGGTTTTCGTTGATGGCAAGCACCTGCCGCCAGAGATCCACCGCCAGCCGTTCGTCCCCGTCAAACCGCAGCCCGACGGCCTCGTTGATCAGCCTGCCGTATTCCGTTTCGGCAAAAAGCATGATCTCCTGCCGCCCCGAATCCAAAACCAGCAGCTTGTCCCCGGTGTGGGCCATAGCGGCGGGCGTCCTGAACGTCCCCACCTGCGCGCCCATCCCCCCGAAAATATAGAGGAGGTTTCCTTCAAAGTCATAGGTGAAAATGCGCCCGCGCCTTGAGCAAAGGATGGAGTAAAGGCCCTTGTCGCGGATGATGATATCGACGATGTACGACGGCCCACTGTAGGTGCCCGCCCCTCTGGGCATCCAGTCCAAATCGCCCCCGACATTCCCGTTCGCCCCTGTTTTGATGACGTCCTCGCCCTTGGGGTTGAGACGGAAAGCCGCCTGTTCCCCCAGCGGGTCGATGCAGGACGCGTACACAAAGCCGTCGTCGTCCACGTCAACGCCGGTAAACTCGGTGGGGATGAACAAAATGCCAACCTCCCGCTGCCGTCTGGAGGACAGAGCTCGCCATACCCGCTGCCACACGGAGATTTGCACGTTGATGGTGCCGAAGAAGCTCATAAACTCGCCTTCCGGGGAAAACACCATCAGCCCTTGAAACACATTCCGCGAGATGACATAGATGCGATCCGCGTAATCGACCGCCACCTTGAGCGGGGTGAACACATACTCTGCCGCGAACATGTCGCTCTGCGGGTTTTCAATAATCTGCACTGCGGAAAGCCCCGTTTCGTCCAGCACCACAATCCGCCGGTTGAGGGAGTCGGCGATGTAAATGAGACCCCGGTCGGAAACCGTCACCCCGAAGGGCCGGTTGAAGGAATCCGGCGTCCCATTGTTGTCAAACCCCTCAATGACCATAAGAGCCTCGGTCATTTCCGCGTTGACGATGACAACGCGGTCGTTGTCGGTGTCGGCCACAAGGAGCCGCCCGTCCGGGGCGATGCTGATGTCCTGCGGATTGCGGAACTCCCCGATGTTCAGGCTCAGCCCGGTCACCGAGCCGGCGGGGATATAGGGTGCGGGCGTGTATTCCACGTATTCGCGGTAGTTGTACGTATAGGAATCGTACGGAACATCCACGCTGGCCAGCGCCGCGGGCGCGGCGCACAAAAACAGCATCATCGCGGCCGCCGCGACGACCGCCGGTTTCAGAAAGCGTTTCATCACAGCCCCCCTACTCTTTAATCCCGGATGTGGTCATGGTTTCCAAAATGCTTGACTGGCAGACAAGGAAGAAGGTAATCGGGATAGCGGCGAGGACAAACAGCACCGCCATCGCCTCTCCCGCGCGGCGCGGCCCGCCCGCGGCGATATGCTGCATGGCGAACTGCAAGGGCTTCAGCTCCTCGCTGCGCAAAAACAGATAGCCGGTGTTGCCCCACATCAGGTTGAACTGGAAAATCATCAGCGTCAGCCACGCGGGCTTGACGTTGGGCATGATGATTCTCCAAAACGCCCGGAACTCTCCCGCCCCGTCAATCCTCGCGGACTCAATCAGCGAGTCGGGAATCTGCTCCATAAACTGCTTCATCAGATACAGCCCGATTCCGTAGCCCCACGCGGGGATGATCAGGGCCAGATAGGTGTTGTTGATACCGAGGAAGGAGATGATGACATAGTTGGGGATCTGCGTGACCTGCCATGTAAACATCAGCGAGAGGATGACGAGCGAAAACAATAGCTTCTTGCCGGGGAACTTGTGCTTGGCCAGCGGATAGGCCGCGAGGGAGGCGACGATGACATGCCCGAACACGCTGAAAACCATAATGACGGCCGAGTTGAGGATATACCGCGAAAGAGGCACCCACGTCTCGCTCATGGAGATAAACAGGTCGGTAAAGTTTTCGGTGGTGGGGTTCCGCACAAAAATGCGCGGCGGGAATTGAAAGATTTCATCCAGCGGCTTGAGGGCGTTGTTGACGACGATAATCAGCGGCATAACCATAAACGCGCCGCACAGCCCCATGAACACAAACAGCAGCACGTTCCCCGCGCGCGAGCGGTTGAGCTTTCTCTCGCGGCGAAAGTTTTTTTGGAAAAATGTCTCCTTGACCACAATCGGGCCGTCGGAATTCCTGACCTTGACCATGCTCAGTTGCCCACCCTTCTCAATAAGCGCTGTACCAGCCGGTTTGTGCCCACCATCAGAATGAACAGCACCGTGGCGATGGCGGAGGCGTAGCCCATTTCAAACCGGATGGTGCCGTTGTCTATGAGATGCGTGACAATGGTGGAGCCGGAATAGTTCACCGACACGGGCGAGCCCGGCGGATCCCCGGCCAGCCAGAGGGAGATGTCCGCGATGGCGAACGAAGCGGTAATCTGCATGACCGCGCCGAACATAAGCTGAGGCTTCATGGCCGGCAGGGTGACAAACCAAAGCTCCTGCCAGCGGTTTCGGATGCCGTCGATGGCCGCCGCCTCATAGAGGGATTTGTCGATGGTCTGCAAGCCCGCGATGAAGGCGAGGAAGCCCGTCCCGAGCGAGAGCCATAGCTGCACGACGATGAGAAAGGGCAGGATGTACTTGGCGTCCCGCATCCACAGGACAGGTTCGTCCATAAACCCCCACCGGAGCAAAAACCCGTTGAGGATGCCGTAGCGGTCGCCGGTGAAGATGATGGTCCAGATGAAAAACACCTGCCCGGAAATCGACGGCGCGTAGAAGACAAGGGTGAGGAAGGCGCGGAGCCGCCCCTTGAATTCATTGATAATCCACGCGAACAGCAGGCACAGCACATAGCTGAGCGGGCCGGTGATGATGGCCAAAATCATCGTGTTTTTCAGCGCAATCATAAAAATGTCGTCTTCCAGCAGCAGCTTTAGGTAGTTCGCCCAGCCGATAAACTGCGGCGCCTCCAGCATGTTGAAGTAGGTCAGGGAGATAAACAGGGAGGCGGCGACGGGCAGAATGGTGAAGGTTGTGAAGATGAGGAAATACGGAGCCATCATCATGTATGAGACTTTGTTTTTCGCGATGATGGAACCGAGCGACGGCGCGTCGTTCTTCTGCTTTACCATTGGCTCATCTCCCTTCCCTGCCGCTGTAAAGCGGCAATCCCAATTCCTTGCGCTTGAAGTCAATTTCATCGTTAATCAAGATGACCTTGTCAGTCAGGGCCTCCCTCGGGGACTCAAAGACGTCGGCGGTAGCGCCCCTGACCGAACGCCCCGTGACCACCGCGTAAAACGCGTTGTTGATGTTGCGGAAGCTGAAATAGCCGCCCGGCACCTGCGGGATGCCGCGCACATGCTCAAACTGGGCGGTCAGCGCCTGATAGTCGGCCACCGGCCACGGGAGCAGGCTGAACGCCTCGATGTTGGCGGACGGATGCCGGGCCGCCGGCCCCATCAGGCTTTCCATTTCACGCCCGAACAGCGTCTGCGTCTCAACCGAAGTCCACCATTTGAGGAATTCCCAAGCCTGCTCGGGACTCTCGGTGTCGTTCATCATAATGGTGGCGGAGCCGTAGCTGCCCACGGCGCGGTTGACCGAGCCGTCCGGCATAACGGTTCCGGGCACGGGGGAGAAGCCCCACAGCCCCTTGATGTCCGGCGCGGAGATTTGCAGGGTGTTGTAGAATAAGTAGTCCTGAATGATGATGGGGGTTTCGCCGGTGCGGAAACGCTCCTCCGGGCTGGTGTCCTTGTCCAGCTTGTATTCGGTGTAAAACTCCGTGTACATTTTGAAGGCGCGGAAGGCTTCGTCGCTGTCCAGCGCGGAGCGGGTGGCGTCCTCGTTGTAATACGCCCCCTCGTTCTGGTAGAGAAGCATGGAGAAAATCGGTTCGCGGGGCAGCATCCCCAGCTCCATCTCGTGGTTGGCCAGCACAGCCAGCGCGATTTTCATCTCATCCCATGTGTCGGGTACGTCCAGCCCGATTTCCCGCAAAATATCCTTGCGGTAGAACATCATCGGGAAGGTCTGGGTTTCCGGCAGGGCAAACACCTTGCCGCCGTAGGAATACGCCTCCATGATGCTTGGGCGGAACCGCCCCAGCGTTGCGGTCAGGTCGTCAAACCCCGTCAAATCGTATACGGCGTTGCGCAAACCGAAGTTCATCGGCAGGTCAAACGGCACCTGCACGGCCACGTCCGGCCCCTGCCCGGCCAGCGTGGCTTGAAGGAGGGTGCTCATGTCCATCATCATCACGTTGACGTTGATGCTGTGGATCGGCGTGAACGTCTCGTCAATCAGCGTCTTGATAACGCTGGCTTGGTCGCGGCCGGAGCCAATCCAGAGCGTGATGGTGTCGGAGCCCTTCGCGTCGGACACATTGCCGATTTGGTTGTAGTCGATAATGAACGAGTAAAACAGCCGCCGCATCTCAAACCAGAAGCGGTGGAAAAAGGAATTGCCCTCCGCCTTGGGCGCTTCGCCCGCCGGATGGAAGGAAATCATGTCGAGGGCAATCGGCTGTTCCACGGCTTGGGTAAGCCATGTGCCGCAGGCCCTGATGTTGACGCGGAACGAGGACACCTGCCTCGGGAACTTCTCCGGGTCTTCAATCAGCTCGGTGAGGTTGGTCACCATCGTTTTCAAAACGCGCTCGCGGTCGCTGCGCCTGCCCGCCGCCTGCTCCAGCATATCCAGCGCCCGCTGGAGCCGGTCGCGCGCGTCCGTCATCTCGGCCCGCAGACCGGGAAGGCTGCGGTTGATTTGATAGTCGCGGTGCCGGTCGGGGGCAACGCCGGTCAGCCGGATAACCCTGCGGTATATGGCGTTTAGCTGGTATACCGCGGCGCGCACATCGCCGACGGCTTCGCCGAGACTGCCCAGCACCGCCTCCATCCGCAGCGTGTTCCGCCCTTGATTGAGATAGATTTTATACGGCTCGCCGTCGTGGCTGGCCAACGTCTCCATCCGCCATGTCTGGCGGTGGACAAAACCGTAATCCTCAAACTCCGCGAAGGGAACGACGCCGTTGACGCTGATTTTCCTCGACATATAAATGCCCCGCGTAAAGTTCTGCCTTACATGCACCGACAGTTCATACAGCCCCGCCTCCGGCGCGTCGAAGTCCCATTCAATCCACTGTCCCGCCGACCGCCACGCAAACCCGCCGATGGTGTTGTTGAGCAAATGCCGCGGGCTGGCCGGGTTGACCGCCGGGGAGGACTGGTCCTGCACCGGATAAAGCATCTGCGAAGACGTCCTCGCGGCGTTCTGCGCCTGAAAGGAAACGGCTTGGGCCGCGTCCCGCGCGCCGGCGCGCTCCCATCCCGCCAGCGCCTCGGCATAGGACGGAGGATACGGCTCGTTGCTTATCATAAGGCTGTGAATCAGCATGGGCTCGCGCAGGGAAAAGAAGGCGACGGTGTTTTTGCCCTGCTCAAAATAGAGGGAGAGCCTTCCGGTGAAGTAGCCTTCGCTGTCATAGAGGTAGCTGTCCATCCATTGGGGTATCTCAACCATCGTGGGCTTGATGTCGTTTCCTTGGTTGTCCTTCTGCCAAACCGGCTCCAAGAGCCCCGCCGACGTCGCCTCAACGGCCGGGCGGTTGCTCCATACCCGCTGGAACTCAAGGGTCGCCAACTCGCGGTAGGGAAGGACTCCGTTGACAAAAAGGCTCCGCTGGATGGCGGAACTTTTGCCCGCGATGGGGAAATAGCGTATGGAAAGGTCATACAGCCCGCTCTGCGGGACGTCGATTTCAAGTTCAATAACGGAGTCCTCCTCCGTCAGCACGCCCTCAAACCCCCGCCCGTCTTCGCCGGTCACGGCGATGATTTGGGGCGCAGTCTCCGCGCCGCCCGTTTCGTAGCGGGCGAAGTCCGCCGCGCTGTACTCGGCGCGGACGTCGGGCCGGTTGACCGGATTCCGCCTGAGGTATTCGCTGTACGGAGGAATGGACTCGTCGATGGTATGAACCTCGATGATGTCTTGGTATTCCTCGCGCGACATGTCCCCCGGCGCATATCCGCGCGCCGGGAGCGCCCAAAACAGCGCAAACGCCATAAACACGGCGGTTGTTTGCTTTGCTCTCCGTTTCCAGACCATCTGGCAGCCCCCTCGTTATCGTTAATCTCGGATGGGATAGGCGGTCAAATCCGGCAGTTCGTCCAGCGTAACGACCAAATCATGGTGATAAAAATGCAGCAGCATCTCCTTTTCGATATACCTCTCGGAGACGAATTCGCCCGTCCAAGGAATGGCAAAGCCCCACATCGCGCCGTCGCGCATACAGAGGTCGGGGTCTGGGAGGAAGCCCGATTCGCTCAAAACCGCCATCTTGGGCGGGGAGGTATACGCGGCGGCTTCCAAAAATTTCGCGGCCTGCGAGGTGTAAACCCTCTCGCCCGGATAGATGTCCTCGCCAATCAGGTCTACCGTTTCGCCGCCCGGATACCAGTCCGCGTGCTGGCCGTTCCAAACCCAGATAAGGTTGTTCAGCCCGTGCGCCTCCGTCAGTCTCTCATACATCAGGTTCCATAGCTTTATGTAGGCGTCCGGCCCCGACGCCCCCCACCAGAACCAGCCGCCGCTCGCCTCGTGGAGCGGTCTCCACAGCGCCGGCACGCCCGCGTCCTGCAATCGTTTAAGCTGTACGGCAATGGCGTCAATGTCGCTTATAAGCAGCTCCAAGCCCTCCGCGTCCCGTCCGTCCATTATGGCCGCGAGGTCAAGCCCTCTGACCGCTTGGGTGTAAAACCCTCTCCACCAAAGCCAGTCGCCCTCATCAACGAGGTATTTCGTCGGAGCGTTCCAATGCCAGCAAAGGGTGACAATGGCGCCGTTCTCCCACGCCTCTATGGCGGGCTCCACCGAGATGCGCGTGTCCCCCCGTTCGGCGCGGGAGGGGGAATACCCCATCAAATCCAGCCCGATAACCGCCGGATATTTGCCGGTCTGGCTGTGTATGGCGGCGCTTTCGGAGCCAAACAGCCCTCCGTCGCTCTGCTGCCCGGCGAGGATGACCTTGCCGTAATGGTCGGCAAGATAGCTCATCAGCCGCTTGGCGCCGTCGCCCGCGTTCGTGTTGGAAAGCCTTGCGGACACATCGTAAATGGACGCGTCAAGAACGGGGGAGGGGGACACCGTCAGGCTTTCCAGACGGATCCAGCCCCAATATTTCAGCAGCCCGACCGTATGCTCGCCCGCCTCCATATACACGCGGGGGAGAACGGAATCGTCAAGCTCGGGGCTGTCGGTGACAAGAAGACCGACCTGCTCCCCGTTGACCAGCACGACGTTTTCTTTATACCCCCCGATGGAAAGGGAGCGGAAGATCAAGTCATAAAACCCCGGCTGCGGGACGCCGACGGTAAATACGCACATATCCCCGTCGTTTTCAAAGCCCTCAAGCGCGCCGCTCCCGGTGAGACGGACGCCGCCGACTCTTTCCGCGTCCTCCGCCGGATACAGGACGGGCAGGACAGGCAGAGCGGGCGGGGAGGGCAGGGGAGACGGGTCGGGGGATTCCCCCTGCGCCGAGGGTTCCCCGGAGGGGGGAACGGGAGACGCTTCCGGCTCGGAAGGAGTCGCGCCGCACCCGGAAAAGAGGCATAACAAAAGCATAACCAACAGCGGCGCCAAGCGTGCGGAGCCGGGACAATTCATAAAAGCCGCCCCTTCGTTTCAGCAATTTGCCAAAGGCCGCCCGGTGAATAAAATCTATTTTAATACATTCTTAACAAATTGTCAAGCAGAATTTTCTGGCCGCCCTCACGGCAGATGCCGTCCAATCCGCGCGCCCAGCGCGGCGTAGTAGGCGTCCTCGCGCTCCAAAAGCGCGGCGTAGATTGCATCCTTGAACAAAGAAGCGCCGTCCGCGCCCTTGGCCGACAAAATCAGCCCATAGGTCACATGGAGAACCTGACGCGCGTCGTCCTGCTCCAGCAGGGACGGGAGCGCGCCGTCGTCCGCCGCCGCGAGGTCGGGGATTCTGGCCGTGTTTTCGGTGATGTGATAATATTTTTTCGCCTCCGGCAGGTTTTCCAGCGCGAAGCGCGCGATTTCACGAAACAGCGCGGGCTCGGCCCCGGCGATGACACGCAAGGCTTCCAGCCAGTTGGTGCCGGCCGTTTTTAGGTGAACGTTCTTCCCGGTCTTTTCAAAGATGGCGGGAAACACGGAGAATTTATCGCTGCCGGAGTGGATGCTCAGTTTATAGCCCATCTCCCGCGCAATCCCCGCGTGCTTTTCAAGGTCTTTTTCAAATGCGCGCAAATCCCCCCGGTAATCAATCCCCTTTTGAAATTCCCCGCAAAAGCGCGGCGCGAGGCTGACCAGCCCGACATCGGCCTTTTTCAGCTCGCCCGCCGCGTACAGATGGGCTTCCGGCGAGGTGGGCGCGGCCGTTTCGTCCAGCGACAGCTCAAAATCGATTTCTTTGCCGCGCAGAAAGCGGTTGTAAATGTCTATGGCATACCGCACGGCGTCCCCGTACGTTTCCTCCGGCGTCCCGCCCTCCGCGCGAATCTGCCCGGAGCAGTCCAGCGTAATCATGGTAAAGCCGCAGTCCAGCGCGGTTTGAACCTCCTCCGGCGTTTTCAGATGGTCGCCGTCCGCGCCGTAGCCGTCCCGCCAGCCCTCCTGAAAAACCGCCCACACCGCCGCCGCCAAAACGTCGTCAAAGGTTCGCCCGGTCAGGGTCAGCTCGCGAACCGACTGCTGCGCGAAAACGGGGAAAACCTCCCGTCCCCGGAGCAGGCGGATATGCCCCGGCGTCGCTATGCCAAGCCGGTCGCCCAACCCGAGGGTAAACGGCTTTCCTTTGTGGCTCACAGGGCCGGTAAAGGGAAAAAGCCTCCGCAGCTTTTGGGCGTTGGCGACGGACAGCGGGCAATGCTTCTCCGCGCCTCCCGGCAGGGAAACGTTCTCGCCCTCCAGCGTTTCATACGCCTCTCCCCCTCCCTGAACGGCCAAAAACTTTCCCTCGCCGTTCCGGGCCATATACAGGACGTCGCCGCAGTGCCGCGCCAGCGAATCAGGGTATGTCGTCCATCCGGTCAACCCGTTCCCCTCACTTTCAATTCGTCTCCGGTTTCCTGCATTTCGAGGAATACCGCGCGCTCCAGCGGCGTTTGGTTGGGCTGGTGGAGCGCCAGCATAAGCCGCCGATCCCGCGTCCGAAACAGCATCCCGTGTCCGCCGTCGGCGGCAAACAGCGGCTCTTCGGCCTGTCTCCAAGGCCCAAACAGCTTGCCCGAATCCGAAATGGCGTATCCGAGACAGTAGCCCTTCTCGCCGACGCAGGACCAAAGCATCAGCAGCTTGCCGTTTTCCAAACGGTACGGGAAGCACCCGTCGGTCACATACCCTTCGATATTGTTTCTCGGCGAAAACGTCTTGCGGCTCCACGGGGCGTCCGAGGAGGCGAACAGCGTCACCGGGGGCGAGGCCGCGTGGGTCAGGCGCTCGTTCAGGCGCGACGCGCAAACCGTGCCGTCGCCGGTTTGCACCCACTCGTGGCAAAACACAACCCACGGCTTGCCTTCCTCGTCCATAAACAGCGTCCCGTCAAGGCACATCCATCTGCGCGGCGTAACCGGGCCGTAGCTCCAAGGCCGAAACGGCCCGCAAGGGTCTTTCGCTCTCAGCACGGCGGTGCCCCTCATCCGCCCCTCCCCGATAAACGACGCGAACATATAAAACCCCGGGCCGCGCCTGAAAACCTCCGGCGCCCAAAAGTTGTCCGTCCCCCAAAAGGACTCCGGCGGCCGGAAAGCCGGAAAGGGGCCTTCCCATTCCGTCAAATCCTTGCTTTTATACGCCTCAAACCCGGTTCCCGCGCCTTTCCATATGTCCTTGTCCGTCGAGCCGTACAGGTAATAATCGTTCATGTACGTAAAGACAAACGGATCGCGTATCTGGATGTCGCGGATCAGCATACCGTCCTCCATTCCCCCGGCAGCGCGCCGAGCGTGTTTCTCACCATGTCGCGGGCCAGCGCGCGCAGCTCCGCGTCCGCGCACCGGCCGCTCAGCAGCGGGTCTCGCTCAAACGCGCGGCAGACGGCCTCGATGTCGCAGTCCAGCGCGGCGCGCAAAACCTCCGTCTGGTTTTCGGCGTGCGGCAGCATCAGCCCGCGGATTTCATCGGGCAAATCTCCCGCCGCCGCCGGACGCACCTCGCCGCCCGAAAAGACCGCGTTGGTTTCCACCACCGTCTCCAACGGCAGATTGCCAATCTGCCCGGCGGCGTTGGGCAGGTTGACGTTGCTGACGGCGCGGGTCAGGCCGCACAAGGCTTTGATGAGCAGGATGCCCTCCTCGCCGGACGGCTCCAGCGCAATGTCCTCCGCGCCCGAAACAAGGCGGGCGGTTTTTTCCGCTTTTTTCGCCCGGTCGGCGATGCGCCAGTCGGCGCTTGTGAGATGAAAGCCCCATTCCCTTGCCGTTTCCGGGTCTTTCGCGTACTGCTCCCCCGGCATAAACTCCGCCAAGTGCCGGTCGCCCGCCGCGGCAATCAGCCCGAAACGGCGGAATAAATCAAATTTTACCCGGTGATTGCAGTCAAAAACACTGTCCGCCGCGCGGCTGCCGCCACCGGGATATCCCGTCTGATGATACGCCCCGGCAAACTCCGCGAAGACGTCCATCAGATTGGTCTCTTTATACGCGGCGCGGTCAAACCATGTGAAGTGGTTAAGCCCCAGCACGTTGACGCGGATATCCCCACGCTCCGCCTCCTCGCCCGTGCGGCGGCGGAGCATGTCGGCCAGCAGCGCCTGCGTGCCGAAAACCTCGTGGCAGCAGCCGAACGCTTTTATTTTCGGGAAAACATGATATAATGTTCTCACGCATACGCTCATGGGATTGGTGTAGTTGATGACCCAAGCGCCGGGGGCGTACAGCCGTATCGCCTCGGCAAACCCGGCAAAGAGCGGCGCCGTCCTGAGCGAGCGGATAATGCCGCCCGGCCCGGCGGTGTCCCCCACCGGCTGATAGACGCCCAAGCGCTCCGGCAGATGCACGTCCGAGCGCATATGCTCAAAGCTGCCCGGCAAGATGGAGATGATGACAAAGTCCGCGCCGTCCAGCGCCTCGCGCAGCGACGGGACGGCGGTATAGCGCCACTTGCCGCGCGCCCGGGAATCGGCGGTGATGCGGTTGCCGATGATTTCATTGTTTTTGGCGGCGTCCATATCGACGTCATAAAGGCGGATATGGCCGCCCAAATCCGGCTCAAGGGCGAGGTCGGTCATAAATATCCGGGCCCAAGCCATAGAGCCGCCGCCGACGTAAGCGACGCTGATGGAATGGTTTTGTTCCGTATGTGCCATGTCTGCCGTTCCTTTCCGGTTTTTGTAGGGGCGGTTTCCGGCCGCCCGCGGCCGAGGAGAGCGCTATCATAAAAAAGGGGGCTTTGCCTGTGAACCGGGTCGTTTTCTCCGGGATTCTCGACGGCGTCGTGGTGGACAGAATCGTGCGGGACGATGAATTTTCGATGCCGTCGATGCACTTCCACCCGGAGTTTGAGATTTACTATCTGCTGGACGGCGAGCGGTATTACTTCATCGAGGACAAGACCTACGCCATCGGCAGGGGGAGCCTTGTCATCATCGACGCCATGCAAATCCACAAAACCACCGCGTTGGGCAAGGCGGCGCACGACCGCTTCTTAATCGAGCTGGCGCCCGAGCCGTTCGCCGCTTTCTTCGGCGGCCTGTGCGGAACGGCGCCGCACAGCGTGTTCGCGGAGCATACGGGGGTTTGGATGCTCGACGGGGAGGGCCAGCGGGTCGTGGAAGGGCTTTTGCGCGAAATCACGCTTGAGTTTAAGGAGCAGAGGCCCCACTATCAAGCCCTTGTGATGATGAAAATCGCGGAGCTGCTTCTGTTTGTCACCCGTCTCAAGCCCCGGGGACGGACGGCGGCGGGCGCGCCCGCGCCCCAGATGCCCAAGCATATCCAAGTCAACGGCGTCACCGACTATATCTCAACCCACTACGACAAGGTCAAATCGCTGGACGAAATCTGCAAGCGGTTTTTCATCAACAAAAGCTACCTTTGCCGGATATTCAAGGAGGTCACCGGCTCCACCGTTCAGGAATACATCCATATCTGCCGCGTGAAGAAGGCGCAGGAACTGCTAGAAGACGGCGGCATGAACGTCACGCGGATTGCCTCCGCGCTCGGCTACGGAACGGTGACGCATTTTGAGCGGGTCTTCCGCAAATACACCGAAACGACGCCGCTGAAATACCGGAAAAAGATGCGCCTGATTCGCCAGAAGGTGCGGGAGCGCAAGGACGAGAAGCATTTGACGAAATAGCTCAGTACGGCAGCGGCGATATCCCCTCCGTCTCAATCTCCCACAGCCCGTTTTTCGGCAGCCCCGGCCGTCCGCGCGTTTCGCCGTACCCCTCCAGCAGCATCGGGAGGGCGAACAGCAAAGCCCCGTTGCCCGGCAGATAGAGCGGCAAATCGTCCCGCCCGCGCTGAAAATTGTTCCCGCTCGCCGTATAGCTGTTTTTCGGCGTGTCGGAGAGCAAAACGTCCATTGCCGCCTCCGGCCTGCCCAGCCGGGTCAGGGTCATCGCGCAGAGCGCAAAATCCCAGCCCCACAGCGTCGATTTGTCCCAGCAGGCCAGCGCCCTGTCCGCCGTGCGCGACATCGCTTCCCCGTCAATCCGGCCGCAGGGGATCAACCCGAAGCCGTAGAGCATGGAGGGATGGTCGCGGTTGAACGCCGTGAATGTGTCCGGGCAGCTCTGATGGGCTATGTACAGTCCGTCCCGCAGCGGAGGGTCGGCGAGAGCCTCCCTCACCGCGCCCCAGTTTTCGGCGTCCTCCCCCAGCATCTTCGCCCATTTGACGGCCAGCCCCAGCCCAAACCGCCAGTAGCATAGCTCAAACACCGGGTTGAGCGCGGCTTCGGACGCGTGCTCCTCCTGCGCCGGAATCAGCGGCGGCGCGAGGTCAAGCCGTCCCGTCCGCGCGTTGGGGCGGGGAAAGCTGCCCATGAAACGGGCCGTTTCGCGCACAAGGAGCCAGTGCGCCCGCATAAACGCGCGGCGCTCCTCCTCCGGCTTGGCTCGGCGTATCAGCTCCAGCATATACAGGATGTGCGGCTGCTGCCAAATCAGCAGGGGCGCTATGCGCGAAGGGCTGTCAATCCCCTCCGGCCCCGTCATTTTCGGCCACCTCGCCCCCGCGAAGCCGTTCCTTGCCGCGTTCTCCCTCGCTTTGCCGAGGATATCATTATACCACACAAGACTTCTCTCAAGCAACCCGGCGCGTCCCCACAGCGGAAACCAGCCCGCGTGCAGGAGGTGCATCTCCAGATGAAACTTGCCGTACCAGCTATTGCAGGACAGCCCCGTCTCCTGCGGCGGCTGGCTTCCCGCGCACTGAACGGCGGTGAGGTATTGCGATAAAACGGCCCTGCGTTCAAGCTCCGGCGCGCGCGGATCCTTGGCGCCGCTGAAATCAGCCGCGCCCCCGGTTTGCCAAAACCGTTCCCAGCCGCCGGCGCTGTCCCGGAGGACTTGCTCGAACGTCCACCCCTCCGCCGGGGCTTCGGGCGCGAAGGAGAGGGTAAACGCGCCGCCCCGGAAGACAAACGCGTGGGCGCCCGTCCGCTCAAAGCCTTCCGCCCCCTCTATCCAAACGGCATATCCGTCGCCGTCCAGCCGCCTTTTCAGCAAAACCCCATTCTTTCCGGCGGCGGCGGCGGTGGTATGCCGCTCCCCGCTTTGCCAGTCGGACGCGTCCTTCCGGCGCGAGCCGTACGGGAAGCTCAGGCTCACCGACAAACGCTCCGCGGCCTCCCCCTCCACCGAGAATCCCAGCACATCAGCGCTCTGCGCGCACACCGTCCGAACGCGGGCGCGGCGTCCGCGGACGGTAAACTCGCTGCGCAGCTCGCCGGAATACAAATCCAGCTCCTGCCGTATGTCGGCGAGGTCTTCCCGCCGTATCACGCCGCCGTCCCACAGCAGCGCGGCGCGGGCCAGATTCAGCCGGTGGGGGTTGTGCCGCAGCCAATCGTAAACCGCGCCGTTTTCCCCGGCGGGGTTTACGGCGTAGGCAAACGTCCGCTCCGCCGTTTCATACCGCGTCATCACCACATCGTCCAGCGTATAGCGGACGCCCCCCTCGGCAGGCTCGGTGTGCCAGCCCCACCGGCTCATGGCGCACAGGGGAAATATCCGGTATTCGTCATACAGCGTCTGAAGCCCGGTGACGTCGGCGGTAAAGGCGAATTCGCCGTTGCCCACCGTCAGCGGGGATTCGGCATCCGGCGCGCGCAGCAGGGGGTTGTGCCGCCGGACAAGGCGTTTCCGGTCAATCATCACAGTCACCATAATATGGGCGGAGGTGGTCCCTCCGCCCATATGCCAGACATTTTTTCTTAGTTGAGGCCCGCCAGATACGCGTCATACAGGCTTTGGTATGTTTCGATATACTCGCCGACCCCGACGTTTGCCGCGTCGTCCACAAACGACTGCCAGCCCGCGTCGGTCACGCCGTTGACGATAAACGCCGCAATCCGCTCCTGCATGAACTTATGGATGTCCTCATACAGGCGGTGCAGTCTGGTCGCCTCGTCGGCGCTCGGCTTCACCAAACGGGTGAGCGTCAGGTAGGAGTTGTTTTCCACGATGCCGGCCGCTTCGTAAGACTGGGAGTTCACATAGCGCTCGACGCGGTGGGGGGGCATGTCAAAGATGTCGAAGATATAGTCGCCGGGGGCGAAGAACTGCCCTTGGGTAACCGGCACATATCTGAACAGCTCGTTGTTTTCCGGCACGTAGGTGACGTGCCATACGCCGTCCCTCAGCTCAAGGGTCGGGTCAATCGGGCCGCCGGGCCGCGAGGGGCCGTTGGTGGCCGCCAGCATCCGCTCGGTTTCAAATTGCGCGTCCAGCCAGCGGAGCGTCTGGGGAATATACTTGTTGGCGCTGGTCAGCACGGCGCCGTACGCGGGCAGGTCGGTGCTGTAGTCCCTCGGAACCGTCGCGCCGCGGGCCGCGGCCGGGGGCAGGATGGGCTGCCAGTGCTGCGTGGTGTCCGGGTCGCTCCAAGCGGTGTTGATCAGGCGCAGGTAGGTTTGGAAGCCCACCTCGTCGTTGTTGATTTTCATGTTCATGCCGCCGTCGTCCTGCGTCAGCGCTTCCTTGTCAAGCAGGTCTTCGTCATAGCACATCGCCAGCCACTCCAGCGCTTCGCGGAAGCCGTCCATAAACCCGGGGAAGACGACCGTGCCGCCGTCGTCGATGCAGGCATAGACAAAATACTGCAACGGTACGCCGAACATGGAGAAGTAGGTGTAGATGCCGTTTGTCTGATGGTTGATGTCGCCGCCGCCGCTCATCGGGTAGATGTTGTCCCCGGTGCCGGGCCGCTGGTCGCGGAACGCCCTGAGGACGTCGGTCAGCTCGTCAATCGTCGTGGGGACTTGCTTGCCCACGGCGTCAAGCCACGTCGTGTTGATGAACCAGTGGGCGTTGTTGACGACGCCCTGCGCCGACATATAGCCGATGTAATACATCCTGCCGTCGCTGGCGCGCATAATCTCGCCCGACCTGTTCATGTCCAGACGCGGGGCATAGTTGGGCATGTTGGCTTGGATGTAGCCGTCCAGCGGGATGATGATGCCCTGCGTCACGCCGTATTCCTCAATGTTGAAGCTCTCGTTCGGGCGGATGATGAGGTCGGGGTACTGCCCGGAAATGAACATCAGGTTTAGCTGAGTGTTCCAGTCGGCTTCCTTGACGACGGTGAAGTCGACCTTAACGCCGGTCTCTTTCTCCAGCTCCTCATAGAACCAGAGGGTTTGGAATTCGGTCGTCTGGTTGTCCAGCGCCCATTGGTACGCCGTGAGCGTGATGGGCTCCAGCGTAACCACGCCGTCGGGCAGGCCGCCGGTGTAGTCGTGGCCGGGGTCAATGAGGCCGCCGGGGTCGCCGGGGTCGCTTGGCGCCGCCGAAGGGCTGCCGGGGGTGGGGGAGCTGACCGCAGGGTCTTCTGTTCCGGCGCAAGCAGCTAGGGACAGTGCCAGAACGGCCGCCAATACAACGGCAAGGACTTTGCGTTTCATTCTTTTTCCTCCTGTTTTGTCATTTTATTTCCACGCGTTCCGCGATGAAAATACGCTCTGAATTTTATCCCTTCAAGGAACCGATGGTGACGCCCTTGACAAAGAATTTCTGCATCTGCACATACAGCACGATGACCGGCGCGGTGGAGATGACGATGCTGCTGTATTTCACAACCTCCGCCTTGCGGATGGCGTCCGATATCTGCTGCCCGTCCCCGAAAAAGCCCATCAGGGAATCCAAGGCGGTGCCGGCGCTCATGGTCACAATGAGCTGGCGCAGCACCATTTGCAGGGTAAACTTCGATTCATCCCTAAGGTAGACCAGCCCGGTGAAGAAGTCGTTCCAGCGCGCCACGCCGTAATAGACACACAGGACGGCGATGATGGTGCCGGAAAGGGGCAGGATGACGCGGAAAAAATAGGTGAAATGCCCCGCGCCGTCCACCACCGCGGCCTCATACAGCTCGTTGGGAATCGAGGTGGAGATATAGGTGCGCGCAATCATCAGGTTCCACACGGAAAGGCTGTTGATGATAATCATCAGCGTGACCGTGTTGTAAAGCCCCAGCCGCTGGTTCATCAGAAACTGCGGAATCAGCCCGCCGGTGAAAAACATGGTGAAGATGAAATACAGGCTGAACAGCCTCCGGCCCGCGAACTTCCGCGAGAGCGAATAGGACGCCATCATCGTGACGATGACGCTGAGGGCCGTGCCGGCCGCCGTGTAGATGATGGAGTTGAGGTAGGAGCGCAGCAGCATCTGGTGCTGAAACAGCGCCTCATAGCCAATCAGCGAGAAGTCCACCGGCCACAGCCACACCCGCCCGGCAAAGATTGCGTCGGCGCTGGAAACCGACGCGACGATAACCAGCCACAGGGGATACAGAATCAACGCCAGCACGGCAAACCAAAAAGCGGTGTTGACGGCGTCGAAAACCCGGTCTTTATACGTTCGTCCGATGATATTCTTTTTCTTGGGCAGGATTTTCTGCGCCATGCCGCTCCCCCTCTCCCGAAACTCAGAACAGGCTCGTGTTGTTTAAGCGCCTCGCAATCCAGTTGACCGAGATAATCAAGATGAAGTTGATGACGTTGACCAGCAGGTTGATGGCGGCGACATACGAAAACTGGCCGCTTCCAAGACCCATCATGTATACATACACGCCGATGATGTCCGATTTGGGGATATTGCCCGCCGTCCGCATCAACAGGGCCTTGTCGGTGTTGGAGACCATCATCGCGCCGCTGTTCAGGATGAGCAGCATGACGATGATGGGGACGAGGTGCGGGATGTCTATGTAGCGGATTTTCTGCGTCTTGGTGGCGCCGTCCATCGTCGCCGCCTCATACAGGCCCGGGTCGATGGCGGTCAGCGCCGCGATGTAGAGTATGGTGTTCCATCCGGCGCTCTGCCAGATGCCGGAGCCGATGAACAGCGTGCGGAACCACGTAACGTCCATCATGTAGTCGTGCGCCTGCCCGCCGAAAACCTTGACGAGGTTGTTCACCAGCCCGCTGCTGGGACTCAGAAGCAGAAACAGCATCCCCACCAGCACGACGGGGGAGAGAAAATGCGGCGCGTAAATCGCCGTCTGCGTAAACCGCTTGAAGCGGTTCCGGTTGATTTGGTTGAGCAGTATGGCCATGACAATCGGGAAGGGGAAGGACCAGAGCAGCCCGTAGACATTGAGCAAAAGAGTGTTCAGCAGCAGGCGGGTGGAGTAAAACGACTCGAAGAAGTCGGTGAAGTTTTTCAGCCCGACCCATTGGCTGCCCGTGATGCCGAACGCCGCCTTAAAGTCGCGGAACGCGATTTGGATGCCGTACATCGGCAGATAGGAGAAGATAAACACCAGCGCGAACGCCGGGAACAGCAGCACATAGAGCTGCCAGTCGCGCCGTACGGCCTTTCCCGCGCGCCGGCACAGAGACACAAGGGCGGCGGCGGCCGCTCTTGCGTTCACCCTCCTGATTTGCCCGCACACCGGCTGCATACGCCCCCACTCCCCCGCTATAGACCGATAGATGATACAAACAAGATAAAATATCCAGCCAATAAAGTCAATATGTTTTGCATATTATACAAAAGGAAATGCCAATATTGCAAAAATCGTACAATATTTACCGCCGCGTTTCGCGCCGGAACGGGGCTCGCGGCGCGGGCCCCCGCGTTCCGTCTTGTCGTCACGCAAGCGTCTCCCTGACCGAAAAGCTGCTTTTGATCAGCTCACGCGCCGTTTTGAGGTCGGGCAGCTCCCCGCTCCGCAGCATTTGCGAAAGGATGTTGCCCAGCGCCGTACCCTCCGCCGGGCCGGCATAGACCGGCAGGCCGGACGCTTGGGCGGTCAGCTCGTTGAGAAAGCCGTCCTGCGAGCCGCCGCCGATGATGTGGATGGCGGTGTATCTCTTCCCGGTGAGCGTTTCCAGCTCCCGCACGCTCCTCGCGTATTCCCGCGCCAAGCCGGTGTAGACGCACCGCGAAACGTCGCCCGCCGTGACCGGCGGCGGGTATCCCGCCTCGGCGCATTTTTGGCGGATGGCGGCAATCATGCTCTCCGGCGCGAAAAACGCCGCGTCGTTGACGTCCACAAGGCCGTCGTAGGCCGACGCGCGCGCCAGCCCGCTCAGCTCGGCATAGGAGGGCTTCCCCGGCAGCTCGCCCCGCACCGACTGAATCATCCACAGCCCCATGATGTTTTTCAGAAAGCGAATCGTCCCGCCAAAGCCGCCCTCGTTGGAAAAGCCCGCGTCCCGCGCCGCTTGGGTGAGAATCGGCGCGCCGCTGACGACGCCCAGCAGGCTCCACGTCCCGCTGGAAATGCAGACCGAATCGCCGTCCCCGGCGGGCACGGCCAAAAACGCGCTTGCCGTGTCGTGCGACGGCGGCAGCCCGTGCTTCACCGGCGGAAAGACGCGGCGGGGGAAGCCGAGCCTGTCGATGATCTCCCAGTCCCAGTCCCTCGCCGCCGCGTTGATCAGCCCCGTTGTGGACGCGATGGTATATTCGGCGCGTTTCTCGCCGCTCAGCTTATAGTGGAAGTAATCCGGCGTCAGCAGCAGGCAGTCCGCCCCGTCAAGCAGCTCCGGGCTTCGGAGCTTCAGAGCCATGAGCTGGTACACGGTGTTGAACGGCTGCTTTTGGATGCCGGTGCGGGCGTAATGCTCGGCATACGGAAGGATTTTCTCAACCTCCGCGTCCATCCCCGCCGTACGGCTGTCCCGATAGGCCACCGCGCCGCCGAGAGGCTTCCCGTCCGCGCCGAGAAGCACAAAGTCAACGCCCCACGTGTCAATGGCAAGGCTTTTCGGCGTCATCCCCAGCGCCGCGCATGTCTCAATCCCCTTTTCGATTTCGGAAAACAGCGCGTCCGTATCCCAGAGCAGTGTGCCGCCGCAATCGGTGACGCCGTTGGGGAAACGGTGAATCTCCTCCAAAACAAGCCGGCCGCCGTCCAGCCGCCCCGCGATATGCCGCCCGCTGGACGCGCCTATGTCTATCGCCAGATATACCATGCGATACACCCCCTTTTTTCAGGGGATATTATATCACACCGAATCCTCTCCGGCAAGACGGACAGCCTCGGTCAGGTATACGGTGATGAAGTTCGCGAAGAGCGCGGAGACTTCGGCGCGGGACGCGGCGTCCTTCGGCCCGTACAGGTTGCCCGGCTTCCCGCTGACGATGCCCGCCTCGGAAACCAGCCGCACCGCGTCGGCCGCCCACGGGGCAATCTCCGCCCCGTCCTCAAACGGCGCCCGCTCCTCCCCGGGCAGGACAAAGCCCTTGAAGCCGATATAATTCGCCAGCATGACCGCCATCTGTTCGCGGTTGATGACGTCTTCCGGCCCGAACAGCCCGTTGCCGTATCCGCTGACGACCCCGTTCTCCGCCGCCCACGTCACCGCCGTATAATACCAAGCCCCCTCCAAAACATCCTCAAAGCCCCCGTCCTCAACGGTCAACTCTCCTCTCTCAACGGTCAGAGGTTCCGGCTTGTTTTCCAGATTCCACAGCGCCGTCACAAACATCGCGCGCGTCATGGGGCCGCCGGGGTCGAACTGGCTGCCACCCCCGCCGTTGAAGACGCCCCGCGCCGACACAAACGCGATGTGCCGCTCCGCCCAATGCCCGCTTGTGTCGTCAAACGCCCTCGCGTTGTTGATAACGGCAAACTCGCCCGTTTTGTCCGTCAGGAAGACCATCTCGCCGTCTATGTACAGGCTGTACGGAATGACGACATACCCGTCCCCGTCTATCAGCGCAGCCACCCAGTTCGCCGCGTCCTCGCCCTCGGGAAGCTCAAACGGCAGCCGCTCCAGCCGCAGCTCCCCGCCGCTCTTCTCTTCGTCCTCATCCTCGTCCTCGTCGTCGTCCTTCCGAGGGATGTAGATATAATCGTCGTCGTCCGGCCGGGTAATCTCAAAGTCTAGGTCGTACGGAAATGCATTTCCTTCGAACCAGACCAGCAGCGTATATTTACCGTTGGGCAGTTCCCTCAGAAACTCCTTATACAGCGTGAGGATAACGCTCCCCTCGTCCGCGTCGCCCACGTCGCCGCTGTACCCCGGATAGCCGGACATCAGGATTTGCTCGCCCACGCCGCTTGGGTCGAGGGCCAGCTCATTGTCATTGATCGAAACCTCCAGCAAATCGGCGATTTCCTCATTAAACACAATCACCGCGTCGGTCAGCTTGTCGTCCACCGTAATCACCGTCGTGACGCCCGGCACCAGCACCCGCGCCCACTGCGCGTACAGCGTCATGTCCTCCGTCACCCGGCCGCCAAGCTCGTGCTTCGCGCCGCTCCCGTCCGCGCTCGTGTTCCAGCCCTTAAACAGATACCCCTCGCGCTCAAACACGTCCTCCTCAACGGTCAGGCTAGACCAGCCGCCCGTGACGCCAACCGCCGCCCCCGCGCCGCCGTTGGGCTGATACGTCACCGTCAGCGGATACAACACTTGCCCGTCCTGCGCGCCGTTCAACGTGTTTTGACGCACATAGAACCACACTTCCTCCGGGGGATCCGACCATCCAGAAGTGCGGTTAAAAGCCGAAACAATCGGTTCGCCGTCGCTGTCTTCGCTGTAATAAACCGCGAAGGAGTAGTCATCATCCCCATAGCCGGACCAATATATCGCGACATCATCTAATTCTTCATCGTCGATAAAGAATGTGTATCGCTGGGGGTTGTTGCCTGCGCCGTATAGATTCTTCGTCGCGAGAGGAAGCGTTGCGCCGTCTATCACAATGCTCAGGCCGTCTTCTTCATACCAATCGTAATCATTGTTGCGCGTCCACATCTCAACCGTGACTTCCCGCGCATCTGCGGAATACACGCGGATAGGAACCGTGTTGGAGTTCACAATGTTTTCGCCGACCTTCACCGAATAGCGCAGAAGCCTGCCGTGGTGCGCGGCTCTGTCCCACTCCGAGGGGATTTCAAACTCCGTCCACGTCACGCCCCCGTCTTCGCTGATTTCCCACCGCTCGTAGTCGTTCTCCCCGCTTGTGTCTACAGGCTCGTCGTCCACGTCTTTGACCTCGGGAGGCACCGGCACAAACATTTCATTCCCGTCTTCCACCACCGGGGATGTGATATTGCCGACAGAGAACGGCAGGATGGTGAAGTCATACGCAAACGGCCCGCCCGTGAACACCATGTTCTCCGCTATCGTCACCGTGGCGGTATGCTCCCCGACGTCGAGTTCTTCCCCGGCGGGTGGCACGACCGCCCACAAGGCGCCGCTTTCTTGCGCATTGTAGACGTTGAATCTGTTGTTTTGGAGACTCACCAGTGAAGACGGTACGGCTCCAAGAATATAGGGCGGGCTGCCGTTCAGCTCAAAATGCGTTTGCAAAAGCGGGATCTTCTCCTCGCCCACGGTTACCTCCTCGCCCATTATTTCTTCATTGATGACGCCGCTCGCTCCGTATCCGATCGTACCGTCGGCGTTCCAGCGCACCGTTGTTTCCGCCGGCAAAGCGCGCAGATGCTCGTCGGAGCCGATGACATAATAGTTGTAAGGCGCGGTGTAATACCGGACGTTGCTGTTCCAAGCTGCACGAGCCCACACGACGACCGAGCCGGGCGCGGTGATGTTGATTGTCGTTTCACTGGGCGCGGAAATCGCACAGTCACCGCCTGTTCCTGTATTATGTGGGGTTACAATCGCGTTGCCCCATGAAAACACAAGGCCGCCAGTAATGTTGATTTCCGTCCCGGTGTTGTTTGTGCTGATGGCGGTTGTCGTTCCCGAAGTGACCAAACCGCCGCTGACTGTCAAAGCGCCGCCCGATGCCGCCATAGTGCCTAACATTGGCGACATTCTGACAGCATTGCTGTTAGAAGTGTTAGCCGCCCCTACCTGCCGCACAGCGCCGTCCGAGATGTTTACAGTGCCGCCTCTGCTCAGTATGGCGATGCTTTGAAACCCATGATTCGCTTCAACAAGCCCGCCTTTGACATCAACGGTATAGTTTCTCTCAGCCTCAATGGCGAACGCTTCTCCAAAGGCAATGACCGTACCGTTTTCAGCAACTGTTACCTTCAGCCCCGAACCTGTTCCCATTGCGAAGATAGCGCGACCCGTTCCGTTGGTGTCGTATGGATATGTATCCCCATTCACCATCACGGTTCCGTTCCCGCTGACTCTCACGCTGCCCATAGTATATATGGCGACAGGGAAAAAATTTGCGTTTTCCGTTGTAGAATTCGCTTCCACGATGCCGCCGGTGACGATGACATTTTCTTTGTCATTGTCTGCGTCGATGGTGGGATAGTAGTACTGGTCGCCCGCGCCGGTCACAAGGCCGCCGCTGACCGTGATAACAGAATCGGTTCCCCCAATATGAATGGTTTTAGCCGTAGCGTCATCGCTTCTTGCTATTCCGCCTGTGACATTGATTGCTATGTCGTCGGCTAACGAATAAATAGCGGTGGCATTCTCCCCGCTGAAGTATATATCCGCGCCCTCCGCCACTTCAAAGGTGCCGGAGCCGACCAAGCTTATTAACGGAGAATTCACAATCGGGTTTTGCGGCGCCCCCTCGTACTCCGCCTTCCACACGACCGTTACCCCGCCGTCGATGTCCAGCACAAGCGTGGTGTTCGCGCCCGTGACCGCGCCGGTTACGGTGACGGTGTTGCCCACCGCCTCCGCGAAGAGGTCTCCGTCGCCGCCGTGATTGAAGTTGTTGATATGCTCTGCCAGCCCTTCCGCGTCAGCGGCGATAGCAGGGGGAGGGGCAGGCAGCAGGGTTATCAGCAGGGCCAGCGCTAGGAGCGCGGCTAGGGGGCGTCTGGGGGCGGGATGGTTGAGTTTCATGGGTTCGTCCTCCTGTTCTGTAGTGGCATACGTCGCCTTAATTCTACAGTCTACAGAAAACCCCCGGCCAAAAAAAGGGCCCGTGGGGGGTATGTTGAAAAATATTTTTTGCGGCACGCGGCGAAAACCGGGCCTTTCGGCCCGGCTCCCAATATGTACACGCTTCCTACAATACCATTTTACAGCTTTGTTACTATGATGTCAAGTCTTTTTTGAAAAATATTTGAAAATCTTTTCAATTTGTTCCTGTTTCACCCCGAAATTATGGCTTGTCAAGTCCCCCCGCGTCCTAATCGAGCCTCTCCCGCCTCCGGCGGGAGAGGCAGAAGGGCCAACGTACCCCGTAGGGGCGAACTGCGTTCGCCCGCCGTCCCCCACGACCCTACCTAAAAATCAGGTTCACCAGACGGTCGGGAACCACGATGGTTTTGTCGGGGCTGCGGCCGGCGGCGGCGGCGGCGATTTTTTCGGTTTGCAGGGCGGCGGCGGCGGCCTCCCCGTCGGGGCAGCCCCTCGGGACGGTCACGGTGCCGCGCAGCTTGCCGTTGATTTGCACCGCCAGCTCGACGGTGTCCTCCACCGTCTTGGCGGGGTCATGCTCCGGCCACCCGGCCTCGCAGCAGAGGCCCTTGCCGCCGAGCAAGGCCCATAATTCCTCGCAGATATGCGGCGCGAACGGCGAGAGCAGGCGCAGGAAAAGAAGCATATCGGCTTTCGAGCAGCCTTTTTCCATCTCGTTCAGCAGCGACATCATCGCGGCGATGGCGGTGTTGAATTTCATCCCCTCGATGTCGCCGGACACCTTTTGGATGGTCTGATGCAGCTTCGTCTCCGGCACGGAGGACGCAAAGGGGCTGTGCGCGGCGGCCCACACGCGCTCTAAGAAGCGGCGGCAGCCCTTGATAATCTGCTCCGACCACCGGCAGCCCTTCTCGAAGTCGCCGATGAACAGAATGGTCAGGCGCAGGGTGTCCGCGCCGTAGGTGTTCACCACCTCGTCGGGATCCATGCCGTTGCCCTTGGACTTGGAGATTTTGGTGCCGTCCGAGCCTAGGATAAACCCGTGGCTGGTGCGTTTTTTGTATGGCTCCGGCTGCTCAACCACCCCGACGTCATACAAAAACTTATGCCAAAACCGGCTGTACAGCAGATGAAGCGTCGTATGCTCCATCCCCCCGTTATACCAGTCCACCGGCATCCAGCGGCGCAGCGCCTCCTTGGACGCCGGCTCGCCGGGGTTGTTCGGGTCGGTATAGCGCAGGAAATACCAAGACGACCCCGCCCACTGGGGCATGGTGTCGGTTTCTCGCTTTGCCGGGACGCCGCATCGGGGGCAGACGGTGTTCACCCATTCGGATATCGCCGCCAGCGGGCTTTCGCCGGTGTCGGAGGGCTTGTAGTTTTGCACCTCGGGCAGACGCAGCGGCAAATCCTCCTCCGGCAGCGGCACCATGCCGCAGGCGGGGCAATGGACGATGGGAATCGGCTCGCCCCAGTAGCGCTGGCGGGCAAACACCCAGTCGCGCAGCTTATACCGCACCTTGGGTTCGCCCAGCCCTTCCCGCTCCAGCCATTCGGCGACGGCCTTTTTGGCGTCCTCCACCTCCAGCCCGTTGAGGAAGCCGGAATTGACCATCGTTCCCGTCTCGGTGTCCGTGTAGGCCTCTTTGGTTACGTCGCCGCCCTTGACCACCTCGACGATGGGCAGGCCGAACGCTTTGGCAAAGTCCCAGTCCCGCGTGTCGTGTCCCGGAACCGCCATAATCGCGCCCGTGCCGTAGCTCATCAGCACATAATCGGAGATATAGACGGGAATCTCGCCGCCGGTGGCGGGATTGACGGCCGATATGCCTTCCAGACGCACGCCGGTCTTGTCCTTGGCAAGCTCGGTGCGCTCAAAATCGCTCTTGCGCGCCGCCGCCGCGCGGTAAGCGGCCGCCTCTTCGGCGTTTTTCGGCGGGCATTTGTCCACCAGCGGGTGTTCGGGGGAGATGACCATGTAGGTTGCCCCGAAAACGGTGTCGGGCCGGGTGGTGTAGACGCGCAGCGTCTCGTCCGTCCCGGCGATGGGAAACAAAATCTCCGCGCCCTCGCTGCGCCCAATCCAGTTGCGCTGCTGCGCGGCGACGCGCGCGGGGAAATCGCAGAGTTCCAAATCGTCCAGCAGGCGCTGGGCGTACCGCGTGATGCGAAGCATCCACTGGCTCTTGTCGCGGTGTTCGGCGGGCGCTTCGCACCGCTCGCACAGCCCCCCGACCACTTCCTCGTTGGCCAGCACGCACTTGCACGACGGACACCAGTTGACCGGCATCTCCGCTTTGTAGGCCAGCCCTTTTTCAACCATCTTGAGAAAAATCCACTGCGTCCACTTATAGTATTCCGGGTCGGTGGTGTTGACCTCGCGGGCAGGGTCAAACGACAGGCCCAGCCGCCGTATCTGCCCCCGGAAGCGCTCCACGTTGCGGCGAACCACCTCGGCGGGGTGGATGTTGTTTTTGATGGCGTAGTTTTCGGCGGGCAGGCCGAACGCGTCCCACCCGATGGGAAAGAGGACGTTATATCCCTGCATCCGCCGCGCGCGCGCCAAGACGTCCATCCCGGTATACGGGCGCGGGTGCCCGATGTGCAGCCCCACGCCGGAGGGATAGGGAAACTCAACCAGAGCGTAAAACCGCTCCTTATCGCTTTCCTCCGACGCTTCAAAGCAGCCCTTGTCCAGCCAGACCTTCTGCCATTTCGGTTCTATCGCGTTTGTGTCATACCTTGTCATCATATTTCATCCTCACCGTAGCTTTTGGCGTCCGACCAGAGACGCTCGATGGCGTAAAACTCCCGCGCCTCGCGCAGCATTACGTGGATCACCACGGCGCCGTAGTCCATCAGCGTCCAGCTCCCGCCGGCCTTGCCCTCGACGCGTTTGGGCAAAACGCCCTCTTTCTTCAGGACGTATTCCACTTCCTCGGCAAGCGTCTTGAGGTGGGTGGTTGACGTTCCGGTGGCGAAAACGAAGTAATCGCCCAGCGTGGTGAGGTCGGTGACCTCCAGCACGCGAAGCTCGGCCGCTTTTTTGTCCGACAGGATTTTGGCCGCTCTTCCCGCCAGTTTCTTAGGCTCCATATTGACCCTCATCTTTCCGATAACTGAATATATTCCACCAGCTCCTCCCCGATGGGGACGGTAAACGGGTTGATGGTTTCGTTGAGCAGCTCGAGCGCCTCCACGGAGAGAACCATTTCGTAGTATTCCCCCGCAAGCTCCGCCGGACGCCGCACCGAGACGGTGGGCAAGGTGGAGAAAACGACGTTGTCGATGCCGATGCTGTTAATCTGGTCGGCAAACCATAAGAGGTTTCCCCAGTCTATATCGCTCTCCACATTGCTCTGGGCAATGCGGATGTATTCGGGAAACCGCGTCCAGTTGGAAAGGGCTTTTTTGGCGGCGGCGGCCAAAAACTGCTGCTGCATCCGCATCCGCCCGTAGTCGTCATACCCCCGCCCGGTGACCGGGTCGTACCGGAACCGCACAAGCTGCAAGGCTTGGTCGGCGTTTAAGTCCTGAAGCCCCGGCTGAAGGTCAATCCCCTCATACGGGACATGCATCCGCATCGGCACGTTGAAGCGCACGCCGCCGATGACGGTGACCAGCCGGAGAAACGCGTTGTAGTCCACCACCGCCGCGTACTGCGGCTGAAAGCCAATCAGCGTGGCAATCTCTTTTTTCATCTGCGCTATCCCCGGCTCGTCGTCCCATGTGTTCCGCTGCTGTGAATACGCGCTGTTGATTTTCTGAATCGAGCGCGGCGCGTTGGCGACGGCGGCGTCGCGGGGGATGGACAGGACATGGCATACGCCCTGCGCCGTGTCGAGGGTGGCCACCATCAGCGTGTCGGTCAGCCCCTCGTTCACCCCGGCAAGGAGAAAGGTATACACCCCTTCGCGCCGGACATATTCCGGCCCGGGCGGCGGGTCATGCGTGTCTTCCCCGCTCGGCATGGGCAGAGGGGACGCGCCGGACGGCAAAACGGGCGCGCTCGGCGACGGGCGGTTGATGATGATGTCGGGGCCGGCGGGCGCGCGAATCCACATCCGCAGGGAAACCACCCCGACCAAAACAATCGCCGCCAAAAAAGCCGCGGCGGCGAGGGCGATTTTCGTGGCCAAATGCCGCCTGCCCCACCACGCCGCAAGCCGCCGCGGAACGCTTTTCATCCGCGTCCACAGCCGGTTTCGTCCTATTGAAAAGCGGTTTTGCCTTTTTAGCAGGCGTTTTGGCATTGTATCCACTCCAACGCTTCTTGAGTAACCCGATCCTCCGGGCGCGCGTTTTCTCTGACAAACCGCATCGTCATGGTCAGCGCCAGCGCCAGCGAACGGTCGAGGTCAGTATACAGAAGCCCGCGCAGCTCCCGCATCCCGGGGTATTCGGCGCGGAACGGCTCGGCCATGTCCGCCGTAAACAAAATTTTATCCAAAACGCTCATCCCCGCCCGCCCTGTGGCGTGCCACCGGACGGCGGACGCAATCTCTTCCCCAAAGCCCAGCTCGCGGGCGAGGGCCGCCCCGGTCAGCGCGTGGTAAACCTTCGGAACCGTTTCGCCCCACACAGACGGCAGTATACCATAATCGCGCATTAATTGCAACTGGTCGGGCGCTTCTTTTGTCATATCGTGCAGCAGCGCGGCGCGGCGGGCGTCCCCGGCGTCCGCTCCCCAGCGCGCCGCCAGACACGCCGCGACGCTCTCAACCCCCAGCGTATGCAGCGCCCGCCGGGGCGACAGCCGCTTTTTCAGCATCGCGAGCAATTCGTCACGGCTTGGAACCGCCATACAACCCTTCCTTTCGGATATACGCCCACACGGCGGGGGGCAGCCATTCCTGCCCCAAGCCCCGCCCAAGCAGGGCGCGAAGCTCCGTGCTGGAAACCGGCACGGTTTTTCTGGAAACGGCAAACGGCTCCGCCAGCGTTTTCAGCTCGGCCGCTTTATACCAGCCGTCAAGGCTCTCCCGCATGTCCTGTCCCATCAGCAGCCACAGCCTGTCCGGCTTGTACAGCGCCCGCAGGGCCTTCACCGTGTCGATGGTATACCGCGCTCCGCCCGTAAGCTCAAAGTCGCTCACCTCAACGCCGAACAGCTCCTCGGCGGCCAGACGGCTCATCGCCAGCCTGTGCGCGGAGGACGGCGTTTCCGGCGGCAGGGTTTTGTGCGGCGGGTCGCCGGACGGCATCCAAATCAGCCTGTCCGGGCGCAGCGCGTTCAGCGCCTTTTGCGCCAGCGCCGCGTGTCCTTTGTGCGGCGGGTTGAAGCTCCCGCCGAATAACGCAAGCGTCATAACAGCGTCTCCGTCAGCGCCCTCAGCGCCCGCCCCCTGTGGCTGACCGCGTCCTTTTCCTCCGGCGTCAATTCAGCCATCGAGCGGTTGTATTCCGGCACAAAAAACACCGGGTCGTAGCCAAACCCGCCGTCCCCGCGAGGCGCGTCAAGGATTTCCCCTTCACAGCGACCCTCGGCCAAAAGCTCCCGCCCGTCGGGATAGAGCAGGACGAGCTGGCAGACAAATTCGGCGCGGCGGTCGGTCTTCCCTTCCATTTGACGTAACAAATAGGCGTTTCGTTCCGCCGAATCCGTCAAGCCGCCGTAAACCGCCGAATCCACGCCCGGCTCGCCGGCCAGCGCGTCCGCGCACAGCCCCGAATCGTCGGCCAGCGCGGGCAGCCCGGTCGCCTCCATCGCCGCCCGGGCTTTAATGCGCGCGTTTTCAAGGAAGGTTGTTCCCGTTTCTTCGGGAACCTCGGTCACGCCGCAGTCGGCAAGGGATTTGATGATGATGCCCGCGGGCTTCAAAAGGCGCGCCATCTCGCGCGCCTTGCCTTGGTTGTGGGTTGCGGTCACAACGGTCATACAATGGCCTCCACAAACGCTTTCGGGTCAAACGGGATTAAGTCCCCAAGCTGTTCGCCCACGCCCGCCCATTTGACCGGGACGCCCGTTTCGCGGACGGCGGAGAGGGCGACGCCGCCCTTGGCGGTGCCGTCCAGCTTGGTGAGGATGATGCCGGTCAGCCCGGCGGCTTTGGAAAACTCCCGCACCTGAGACAGGCCGTTCTGCCCCGTGGTGGCGTCCATCGCCAGCAGCGTCTCGCGGGAACAGCCCGGCAGCTCGCGGTCAAGCACGCGGCTGATTTTGTTCAGCTCGTTCATCAGGTTTTGCTTGTTTTGCAGCCGTCCCGCCGTGTCGCAGATGACGACGTCCGTCCCGCGCGCCTTGGCGGCGTTCACCGCGTCAAACAGCACGCTGGCGGGGTCGGCGCCCTCCTGCTGGCGGACGACGGCGCAGCCGGCCCGTTTGCCCCAGATGTCCAGTTGGTCCGCCGCCGCCGCGCGGAAAGTGTCCCCCGCGCAGAGGAGGACTTTTTTGCCCTCGCCGGCGAGCCGCGCCGCGAGCTTGCCGATGCTGGTCGTCTTGCCCGCGCCGTTGACCCCGGCGACCAAAATAACCGACGGCGTCGTCTCAAGCGCCATTCCGCGCCCGCCGCCGCTTTCAAGCACCTCGATAAGCTGCGCGCGCAGCAGGACGCGCGCCTCCTCCCGCAGCCGGACGTTGTCTTTTTTGCAGCGCTGGCGCAGGCCCTCCACGATTTCCGAGGCCAGCGCCGCGCCCGCGTCGGAGAGGATGAGCGCTTCCTCCAGCTCGTCATAAAACCCGTCGCCGACCTTTTCCCCCTCGGCGAACAGCCCGCCCAGCTTGCCTTTCAGCGCGTCAAACAGTCCCATTGGTTATTCCCGCTCCCTCTGTATAGCTCTCTCGCGGGCCGGTTTCCGGGGCGCCGCGGCTTTTGATGTGGAAAAACAGCAGCCCCGCGAGGATTAGCGCGGTCAGCACCGCGGCAATCACCGCCCGCCGTTCGTGCTTCGGGTTTCTCTTGGGGTTCAGCGGCCACCACCACGACCGTATCCTATCCCGTATCGAGCGTTTCACCCGTTTCTTTTCAGTTTTGTTGACATAGTAGTATGTAAGCTGATTGCGGCACGCGTGACACAAATCCCCGGCCTCACAGCCTTCCTTGCCGCATCTCTCGCATCGCGCCAAAATGTCTCCCTCCTGTCGGCCGATGTTGCCATACGCGGTATCATTTATCGTCATAATGGCCTTTGCATTGAAGTATCTCTATCTCGTTGTTTTCCTTTATTCGGTATATAATCCTGTTTTTTTCGTCCAGTCCGTGCAGGGTGAAGCTCACGCTATCCCTCATTCTCCATAGCCTCCAGTTCGGCAAGCGTTTTTATCACTTTCTGCCCTGCTTTGGCCTGCGCTATAGATTCCTCAAGGATTTTCATGTTGTGCGGATTGAAATACTCCTCATATCTGCTGACGGCCTTGACTTGAAACGGGATTGCCTGCTCCCGAATCGCCTGACGGAAAAAAACATTGACCGCGCCGGATATGGTCAGACCCAGCTTGTCAAACAGCGTTTCCGCCTCGCGCTTGATTTCATCGTCGATTCTAATGGTAATGTTTGTCACAGAAAACACCTTCTCTCCTTTTCTTGTAATAACATTATACATTGATGTTGTGTGCATTGTCAATACATCTGCGAAAATAGAAGCCCGTCAATCCGCGTATTCTTCTTCCACGTCTTCCAGCTTTAGGGAAATCACCTTGCTCACGCCGGGCTCCTGCGCGGTCACGCCGTAGAGCATTCCCGCCTGCTCCATTGTGCCGCGGCGGTGGGTGACGACGATGTACTGCGTGTTTGCCGCGAGGCGCTTGAGATACGCCGCGAAGCGCCCCACGTTGACGTCGTCCAAATCATGGTCTATTTCGTCCAGCACGCAGAAGGGCGCGGGGCGAGCCTTAAAGATGGCGAAATAGAGCGCGATGGCGGACAGGGACTGCTCGCCGCCCGACAGCAGGGAGATTGAGCGCAGCTTTTTCCCGGGCGGGCGGGCTTTGATTTCCACGCCGCTTTCTAAGATGTCCACGCCGTCGTCCAGCTCCAAGGCGGCCTCGCCGCCGCCGAATATCTCCACAAAGGTTTCGGAAAACTTCTGCGCGATGGCCGCGAAGCGGTCGGCAAAAATCCCCCTCATTTCCCCGGTGATACGCTCGATGATGCTTTCCAGCTCTTCCTTGGACTGCACCGCGTCGGCCCGCTGCTCGGTCAGGAACCGATACCGCTCGCCCACGCTTTCATATTGCTCAATGGCACCCACGTTGACGTTGCCGAGCGCCGCAATCTCCCGTTTCAGCTCCGAGGAGCGGCGCTGCGCTTTTGACACGCTTTCCATCGGCGTCCGCAGCTCTTGGGCCTTGGTGACGGTCAGCTCATACTGCTCCCAGAGACGGGAAATCAGCGCATCCTCGTCCTTCTGCGCGGTGAGCAGGCTGTTTTCCAGCTTGTCCGCCGCGCGGGAAAGGGCTATGTTCTGCTCCGCGCCGTCTTTAATCAGCCGCCCTGTCCGCACCCTGTCCGCTTCCAGCGCGCGCTGCTTTTCCACCGTCCCGTCCATCTCCTCGCGGCGGGCCCGGAGGTCTTCGGCAAACGCCTCAAGCTCAAGGCGGCACTGTCCGCAAAGGGCCAGCAGCTCTTCGCCGCGTTTTTGGTATCCCTCAAGGGCGGCGGCGCGGCTTTCGCCGTCCAGTGAAAAATCCTTTTCCCTTTCCGCCAGCTCCTCCAGCGCCTTCAAAACACCCTCGCGCTCCGCCGTCAGCGACGCCAACCGTTCCCTCTGGGCCGTTTGCTTTTCCCTCAAGGCCTCGCCCGATACGTCGAGATTCGCCCCGCTCGCGGCCAGCGCGGACGTTTCGTCCTTCAGCTTGGCGGCGGCGGCGGCGTGACCCTCCGCGGCAAGGGCTTCGTTTTCGCGCTCGGCGTCGATTTCATCAAGGGTTTTGCCGATGTCCGCAAGCTCGCCCTCGCAAATGGCGGCGGCGTGTTCAAGGTTTTTCAGCAGCGCGCCCCGGTGGCTCTCCTCAGAAGCCAGAGCGGCCGCGTCCTCCTGCGCGCCCCGGCGTTCGTCTTCGGCCACGTCGCAGTCATACCGCGCCGCCTTGAACGCCCGCTCGGCTTCTTCCAGCGCCTTGCCCGCCCCGGCGGACTGCGCGGCCAGCTTGCCCAGCTCCGCTTCCAGCCGTTCCAGCTCGTTCTTGCGCGACAGCACGCCGATTTTCTTCCCGATGCTGCCGCCGGTCATCGCGCCGCCCGCGTTGACCACCTGCCCGTCCAGCGTGACGACGCGCAGCCGCTGACCCATCTTCCTAGACAGCGCAATCGCCCCGTCCAGCGTGCGGCAGACGAGGGTGCGCCCCAGAAGGCTTCGCACAACGCCCCGGTATTGGTCTTCACAGTCCACCAGCCGAGACGCCAGCCCCAGCGATTCGCCGTCCGTTCCGGGTACGCCGTCCGCCTCCCGCCCGTCGATGGACGTGAGCGGCAGGAAGGTGGCGCGTCCGCCCTTGCGCTCCTTGAGGAGGCCGATGGCGGCCTTGGCGTCCTCCTCGCTTGAGACGACGATGTTTTGCAGCGCAGCGCCCAGCGCGATTTCAACCGCCACGGCGGTTTCGTCCTTGGTGCGGATAAGGCTGCTCAAAACGCCGTGCAGGCCGGGGAGGTTGCTGTTCATCACCATCGCGACGGCGTGGTTGCCTTCGTATTCCTTCTCCAAATCACTCAGCAGGGCCGCGCGCGATTGCTTCTCATGCAAGGCGCGGCGAAGGGCTTCGGCTTGCTCCCGCGCTTCCGACAGCTTCTTTTCCCGCTGATCAACGCGCAAAGCGTAGCCCTTTAAGACGTTATCCAGCTCGGCAACCGTGTCCCGCGCTTCCCTGAGCTTCCCCTGCGTGTGTCCCAAACGGCCGCGCGCTTCTTCCAGCGCGGCTCCGCCTTTGTCCCGTTCGGCCAGCAGGGCTTGACGGCGGGCGGCCTGTTCGCCGCGCCGCGCCTCCAGCGAGGCAATCCGCAGCTTGCATTCGCCCAGCGCCGCTTGCTCCAAGGCGGCTTGCGCCTCCAGCGCCCCGGCTTGCGCCGAAAGGTCGCCGGTTTGCTCCGCCAGCCTCTTGATGTCCAGCGCCAGCTCGCTCAGCGCCAGCTCCTCGTCTTTGAGCGCCGTTTCGATGCGCTCCTGCTCGGCGGCGCGTTCCTCCCGCTGCTTTCGCAGGGCTTCGGCGCGTTCGTCATGCCGTTCGGCGGCCAGAAGCAAATCCTGCCGCAGCCGTTCGGTGTGTTCTATGTCGTTTTGATGGACTTTCAGCAAGCCCTCCGTCTCGGCGCGTTTGCCCTCCGTTTCGGACAACGCCCCGCGCACCGTCTCGGCGGTTTGGGCAAGCTCCATGCTCTCCTGCTCCATCCGCTCCAACGCGGCATACAGCCCGTCCAACTCGGCCTTGCTCCGCTCAAACTGCTCCCTCGCCTCGTGGTATCGGTCGTTCTGCCGGTCTTTGCCGGAACGGATGGTTTCAAGCTGATGCAGCCAGAGGTTGATTTCAACGCCGCGCTGCTCGTCGCGCAGCAGCAGGAAGCGGCGGGCGGTTTCCGCCTGTTCGCGCAGACTTTCCACCTGCGGCTCCAGCTCGCCGATTTTGTCGGAGACGCGCAGCAGGTTCTGCTCGGCGGCGCCCAGCTTGCGCTGCGCTTCCTCCTTGCGGCTGCGGTATTTGGCAATGCCGGCGGCTTCCTCAAAGACGCCGCGCCGGTCGGCGGGCTTTTCGGTCATAATGCGGTCAATCATGCCTTGGGCGATGATGGAGTAGCCGCCCGGCCCCAGCCCCGTGTCCATCAGCATGGAAATGATGTCTTTGAGGCGGACGGCGGCTTTGTTGATGAAGTATTCGCTCTCCCCGGAGCGGTAAAGGCGGCGGGTCAGCGTCACCTCGTCGCTGTCGGCGGCGAATTCGCGCCCCTCGTTGCCGATGACCAGCGACACCTCGGCAAACCCCAGCGCGCCGCGCCGTTCCGAGCCGTGGAAGATGACCTCCTCCATCTTTTTCTCGCAGCGCATCACGCGGGCGTTTTGTTCCCCCAAAACCCAGCGCACAGCCTCGGCAATGTTGCTCTTGCCGCTGCCGTTCGGCCCGACCACCGCCGTCACCCCGTCCGGCACCGTAAGGTCAACCCGGTCGGGAAAGGTCTTGAAGCCCTGTATGGATATGGATTTTAATGTTCCCAGAGCGCGTCGCACCTCCTGATAGAAAACCACCCCGGCGGGTGGCTTTAGGATATAGGGTTGTCGGCAGGGCCGGCCGTTCCTGCATCTCTTTTGACCGCAAGGGCGTGTGGATGCCGTTGTCCACCTCAACAACCCATATCATCCTATACACATCATACCATAGTTATTCTTTTTTGTAAACTATCTTGTGTGTTAAAATGTACCTCCGCAGCCGCGGCTCTTTAATCTCCCACATTGTCAGCACTGAGTTTTTACGCTCAGGCGAGTCTGTACTTAGCCGCAACACGACGATGGCGGTGTTTTTGTAGCGTTTTGCAGACAACGCGGTATTCGGGTGTTTCGGGTCGGCGAAAATATAATCAGGGTCATTCAGAATGCACAGCAATTCGTCTTGATATCGCGCATATGTAGACGCCCTCTTGCTCAATATGTGGGCAAGCTGCTTTTCGGTAATCACCGTTTCATCCGTTGTTACCGACGCCGCAAGGTCTTTATACTTCTCTACATCAATCTTTCCTATATACCGCAAAGCCGCTTTTCCTTCCCTGTCGCGGTTATATCCGCTTTTCCATGACGATTACGTTTATACCGTTTTGCTCGGCGGGGGCTTCCCGTATCTTGCTGAAGCCGAATTTCTGCCAAAACCTTTGTCCGTGCGGGTTGTTTTCCAGTACGCCGAGCTGAACGGATGTAAAGCCTTCGTCTTTTGCCGCGCACAGCAGGGCCTTGACGGTCTCGCTTCCGATTTGCCGGTTGTGCAGGTCGCCCCGTATCATCAGCAGGCCTATCCATACACAGTGTTTCTCCGGGTACCCGGCGAGAACATCCAGTACGCCGGCGGCGGCGCCGTTTTTCCGCAGGCCGAGGAAATGCTTGTCTTTGATGTCAAAGCCGGGCGGCACGCGGGTTATGTCGTCCAGCACGCCTTCGCGCGAGACCTCTTCGCCCCCCGACAGGCTGCCAAACGCCGGATTTGTGGCGTATACCTCCATATATGGCTCATAATTGCAGGCGGTTATCGGCTCGAGGCCGTCTTCGCCCAAACGGGCTTTGAGTTGATGAAGCATTTATTTTTTGTACCCCTCCAAGGCTTTGTCGGCGGCGGCCATTTCGGCGGTTTTGCGGCTTCGGCCTGTGCCTTGCGCGGCGGGTACGCCGTCAATCAGCGCCTCGACGACGAAGACCTTCTTGTGATCCGGGCCGCTTTCCTTGACGATGCGGTATTCCGGCGAGGGGCGGCCTTGGCCTTGCAAAACCTCCTGCAAGCGGGACTTGGCGTCCCGTACCGGGCCGGCCGGGGGATGGCTCAGCAGGGAGGCTTTCACCATCTCGCGGCAGGGGCCGACGCCGCCGTCTAAGTAAATGGCGGCCAGCACCGCCTCAAACGCGTCGGCGAGGATGGAATCCCTCCCGCCGCCGCCGTCCGCCTTCTCGCCGCGGCCTAAGCGGAGCTGTTCTCCCAGCCCCAAGCGCCGCGCCGCGCCGGCAAGACTCTTTTCGCAGATATAGCCCGCCCGCAGCTTGGTCAGCTCCCCCTCCGGCATTTTGGGATCCTGCTCATACAGCGCCTCGGCCGTGATAAAGCCCAGCACGGCGTCGCCCAGAAACTCCAGCCTCTCGTTGTTGGCCGCCGCCGTCTCGTTGGCGTAGGAGCTGTGGGTCAGCGCCGTCTCCGGGAGCGACGGATTCCTGAACGTATACCCCGCGACGGTCATGCCGTCTCCTCTCCGCCGGAGACGGCGCCGATGTTTTCCGCAATGAGGGGGATAACCCCCCCGGCGGCAAACGCGGCGGCTTGGCGGATGGCGTTTTTCACGGCCTTCGCGTTCGAGCTGCCGTGGGCCTTGATGACCGGCTTTTGCAGGCCGAGCAGCGGCGAGCCGCCCGTTTCGGCGTAATCCAGCGTCTTCTTGAAGCTGCGCAGCCCTTTTTTGACCATCAGCGCGGAGAGCTTGGTGCAAAGATTTTGTGTAAACAACCCCTTGAGCATGTCGGCGAAGAACAGCCCCACGCCCTCCATCGTCTTGAGGAAGATGTTGCCCCCGTATCCGTCGCTGACCACCACGTCGGCGGCGCCGAACGCCACGTCGCGCCCTTCAATGTTTCCGATAAACCGCAGCGTCCCCGCTTGGCCCGCTTCTTTCAGCAGCTTATACGCCTCCTGCAGCGCCGCCGGGCCTTTGGTCTCCTCCGCGCCCACGTTCAGCAGGCCGACGCGGGGATTTTCCACGCTCAAAACCTTTTGCGCGTAGAGGGAGCCCATATATCCGAATTGCAGCAGATATTCCGGCTTGCACTCCAAATTCGCGCCGCAGTCTATCAAAACCGCGCCGCCCGATTTGGTCGGGATGACCGGAGCCAGCGCCGCCCGTTTGACGCCCTTGATGCGCTTGACCGAAAAGATGGCCCCCGCCAGCAGCGCGCCGGTGCTGCCCGCCGAGACAAAGGCGTCGCCGTCGCCCGCGGCCAGCAGCCTCAGGCCCACCGCCATTGACGAATCGGGCTTGTCCCGCCCGCTGGACGCCGGGCTGTCGCTCATCTCCACCACCTGCGAGGCGTGGGAGACGGCAATCCCCTTGGGCAAATCGTCCAGCCCCAGACGGCGCAGGGACGCCAGAATGTCCTCCCCCCTGCCGATCAGGGTAACGGACACGCCCAGCTCGTTGACGGCCTCAACGGAGCCCTTTACAATCTCATACGGGGCGTTGTCCCCGCCCATCGCGTCTACGAGGATGTGCATACTGCCAACTCCTTTAGCGCTCTTTCGGATAACCGCCTGCATTTCTCCCGCTTGTCCCTGATGGCTTCGGGGAGAGGGGGCAGCAGGCCGAAATGAATCTTCGCGGGATGAAACGGATTGTTCGCGGGATTTGAGATGTACGCCGCCAGCGCGCCTATCGCCGTTTGCTCCGGGAAAACGGCGCCCCGCGCGGCGCACAGCCCCGACGCCACCGATTCGATATAGCCCTCCACCCCCGCAAGCTGCCCGGCAAACCGCACCCTCGGGTCGTTCCGGGCCTCATAGCGCGCGTTCAGATGCCGGGGGGCATCGATGTAGCTGTTGCGGTGCATCACGCCGTATTGCAAAAACTCCGCGTTCCGCAGGGCGGGAACCATCGAAAAAACGCGTTTCTGCTCGGGGAAGGTCAGGTGCGTTTGAAAGCCAACCATATTATACACCGTTCCGGCGGCGTTGTCACGCCTAAGCTGCAAAACGGCGTACGCGCCCTTGCCGGACGCGGGGTCGCGCAGCCCTATCGGGCGCATCGCGGAAAACCTCAGCGTGTCCGGCCCCCGCCGCGCCAGCACCTCCGCCGGCATACACCCCTCGAAAACGCGGCTGTCCTCAAAGCCATGCACCGGGGCTTCCTTGGCGTTTGCCAGCTCCTCGCGGAACGCGAGATACAGAGCCTTGTCCATCGGGCAGTTGATATAATCCGCGTCGCCGCGCCCGTAACGGGCGCTCTCATAGGCGAAGCTCATATCCACGCTCCCGGCGGCAATCAGCGGCGCGGACGCGTCGTAAAAAAACAAAGGCTGTCCGCCCAAGAATTTTTGGATATCCTCTGCCAACGCCCCGTCGGTCAGCGGGCCAGTCGCGACGATGACCCCGCCCTCCTTGGGAATCTCCGTCACCTCCCGCGCCTCGACGGCAATCCGCGGGTGGGCGCGTATCTCGTTCGTCACGGCGGCGGAGAAGGCTTCCCTGTCCACCGCCAGAGCGCCCCCGGCGGGGACGCGGTTTTGGTCGGCGACACGCAGAATGAGGCTTCCCAGACGGCGCAATTCCTCTTTAAGCAGCCCCGCCGCGTTTTCCAAACGGTCGCCGCGCAGGGAATTGGAGCAGACCAGCTCGGCAAAAGCGTCGCTCCTGTGGGCGGGCGAACGGCGCAGCGGCTTCTGCTCCACAAGCGTCACCGCGACCCCCCGCTCCGCGCACTGCCAAGCCGCCTCGCACCCCGCAAGGCCCGCGCCGACGACGGTTATCGTATCCAACTGAATTGTATCTTTTCGCTCTGCTCGATTTTGTCAAGCTCATGGTGGTCGGCGGTCAGCAGCTCGCCGCCGAAAACCGAGGCCGCCGCAAGGGCGATTGCGTCTTTTATCAGCGCGATAAGGGCGCAAGAATCCAGAATATAGATGCTATTCACTTCGCTTTTCCTCATCTCGCGGTGTTTCATCCTCGCGCGTCATGGCGAGGAAGCTGTCCACCGTCATGTTCAGGTCGGCGCCCGAGCCGCACAGCTCATAAAGCCTGTGCATTTTGTCTTCGGCTTCGGCCGCGGCGCGCTTTATGGCGAGACGTCTGTCTGAATGTATGGTTGGTTTGTTGTCAATCATTCCGGTCATCCTTTCTTTTGTCTGGCAGCCGGTTTCTTCGCGGCCGGCTTTCTGGCAGGCGGCTTTTTGGCGGCGGGTTTTGTTTTGGCGCCGTCGTCTTCTCTTTTTTTGTATCCCCGGTTTTCCTCGGGGACGAAGGACTTGCACGCCGGGTTTTCGCAGATGGGGACTTTTTGGTAGCGGACGCGGAAAAGGGTTTTGCCGCAGTCGGGGCAGGTGGTTTTTTGCGGCGTGTCCCATGTCATAAACGTACAGCCGGGGTGCTTCTCGCAGCCGTAGTAGGTGTATCCCTTTTTGGATTTCTTCTTCAAAACCGTGCCGCCGCAGAGCGGGCAGACGCCGTCGGTCGGCTCGCTGAGGGCGCGGGTGTTTTTGCAGTCGGGGTATCCGGTGCAGGCGACATACCGCCCGAAACGCCCCATTTTGATGGCCATTGGCTTGCCGCAGAGGTCGCAGGTCTGGTCGGTCGGCTCGTCGGGGACGCGGAGACGCCCGTTTTGCAGGTCGGCCTCGGCTGCGGCGCGGGCCGCGGAAAACGCTTCGTAGAAGGCCTTGAGCATCCCTTTCCATTCCGCCTTTCCCTTTTCCACGTCGTCAAGGCTTTCCTCCATCTGCGCCGTAAAGGTTACGTCAACAATCCGGGAAAAACGGTCTTTCATGTATCCGGTCAGCACCTCGCCCAGCGGGGTGGGGCGCAGATGCTTATCCTCCCGCAGGACATATTCGCGGTCGGTGATGGTGGACAGCGTGGGGGCATAGGTGGACGGGCGCCCGATGCCCTGCTCCTCCATCGCGCGGATGAGCGTCGCCTCGGTATACCGCGCCGGGGGCTTGGTGAAATGCTGCGCCGGGGTGATTTCCAGCAGCTTCAGCCCTTCGCCCTCCGACAAATCGGGCAGGGGAGCGCCCTGCTCCTCCTTGCCGTAATCATAGACCGCCGTAAACCCGGCAAAGACCTTGGTGGTATGGTTGGCGCGGAAAATCTCCCCCGCCGACACGCTGTCGATGGTCAGGAGGTCATAGACCGCGCTCTGCATCTGACAGGCGAGAAAGCGGTTCCAAATCAGGGCGTAGAGCTTATACTGCTCGTCGTTGAGGCTTCCGCGCACCGTTTCGGGCGGCAGGTCGATGTGGGTGGGGCGGATGGCTTCGTGGGCGTCCTGCGCCCCGGCTCTGGATTTATATACGCGCGCGCTTTCGGGCAGATAGTCCGCGCCGTAGCGCCCCCGGATAAACGTCCGCGCGTCCGCCACCGCGTCGTCGGACAGGCGGAGGCTGTCTGTTCGCATATAGGTAATCAGGCCGGTCAGCCCGAACCCGGCGACCTCCACGCCCTCGTAAAGCTGCTGCGCCACCGCCATAGCGCGGCGGGGGGCCAGCCCAAGCCGGCTGGACGCCTCCTGCTGGAGGGTGGAGGTGATGAAGGGCGGGGCGGGGGAGCGTTTTTTCTCGCTGTGGGTCACGCTCTTGACCGAAAAGGGGGCGTTTCTGACCTTCTCAAGGAGGCCGTTTGCCGTCTCCCCGTCCGGGATTTCCGCTTTTTTCTCCCCTTCGGGGGCGAAATACGCAGCCTCAAACTCGCCCGCGCCCTTGACGCGGCCCAGCTTGACGGAAAGGGACCAATACTCCTCCGGCACAAAGGCGCGGCGCTCTTCCTCCCTGTCCACCACCAAGCGCGTGGCGACAGACTGCACGCGCCCCGCCGACAGGCCGCTCTTAATCTTGCGCCACAGGAGCGGGGATATCTCGTAGCCCACGATGCGGTCGAGGGCGCGGCGGGCCTGCTGCGCGTCCACCAGCTTATAGTCGATGCCGCGCGGGGAGGCGATGGCTTTGTTGACTTCTTTTTTGGTGATTTCGTTGAACGCCACTCGATGCACGGCGTCGTCGGACAGGCCGAGCAGCTCCTTGACGTGCCAAGAAATGGCCTCGCCCTCGCGGTCGGGGTCGGTCGCCAGAAAGACGCTTTCGCTTTTGGACGCGGCGGCTTTGAGCTTGCTGATAACGTCCTCCCGTCCTTCGATGGGGACATACACCAGAGAAAAGCCCTCTTCAATGCCCTTCCCGCTTTTGGGCAGGTCGCGCAGATGGCCCATCGTGGCCATTACGGCGTAGTCCTTGCCCAGATACTGTCCGATTGTCCGCGCTTTGGCGGGGGATTCCACTATGACCAGCTTTGACATATTTACCTCCTGCAGGGACGCGCTCCGCCCCTACGCCAGTTTTATTGTATACCGTCTCCCCGGGGCCTGCTCCACAATCCCGTCCAGCTCCAGCATGGTCAGCTCGCTCAGCACCAGCGGGGCGGGCAGGGCGGTGACGGATATGATTTCGTCGGCAATCATCGGGTTTTTCGCGATGGCAAGCAGGATGCGCTGCTGGTCGGGGGTATACCCGCTGACCAGCGCCGTCAAATCGACGGCCTTGACGGGTTCGTCCGGGCCGGGGGCGGCCTCGCTCCCCGCGTCCCGCAAAACGCCGCGCGCGGCTTTGGGCCGGGGCATATACCGGGGCGTTCCCGGCGCGGCAGAGGTTATCTTATGTGGAAAAAGCGCCTGATATTCGGTCGTGACGTCCTCCGCCCGCGTGACCAAAATCGCCCCTTCGCGAATGAGGCGGTTGCTGCCCTCCGATTCGCGGCTGTCTATGCCGCCGGGGACGGCAAACACGTCGCGCCCCTGTTCCAGCGCGAAGGACGCGGAAATCAGCGCGCCGCTGCTCATGGGGGCTTCCACCACCATCACGCCCAGCGACAAGCCGGAAAGGATGCGGTTTCTGGCCGGGAAGTGCGCCCCCTCCGCCCGCGTCCCGGGCGGGTATTCGGACAGAATCAGCCCGGTGGCGATGATGTCCTCATACAGCTCGCGGTTCTCCGCGGGGTAAATCACATCCGTTCCGCAGCCCAGCACCGCGGCGGTGGGCTTGCCCGCCCGCAGCGCGCCCAAATGCGCCGCCGCGTCAATGCCGCTCGCCATGCCGCTGACAATCAGCATCCCGCTCGCGGCGAGACGGTAGCACAGCTTCATCGCCGCGTTCTGCCCGTAGGCGGTGGGACGGCGCGTCCCCACGACGGTCAGGGCCGCCTCCTCGTCAAAGGAAAACATCTGGCCTTTATAGTACAGCACGCAGGGCGGCGCGTAGAGGGCCCGCAAGCGCTCGGGATACGCCGCGTCCTGCATGGTGAGGATGCTCGTGCCGGAGCGGTCGCACAGCTCTAAAATCCGCTCGGCGCGGTCGGTGGATTTGTCCTGCAAGTCCCGGACGGCGCTGTCCGGCAAATCAACGGCTTCCCGCCATTCGTCCTCCCCCGCGAAATAGATGTTTTCCGGGCTGCCCAGCGCGTCAATCAGGGCGGCGGCGCGCGTTTGCCCAACCCCCCGCGCCGAGGAAAGCCACAGCCAGTATTTCAGTGCCGACATCGTTGCGTCACCCCCGCGATTCCTCGAGATTGAGGATTCCGTACAGTCCTTCATATTGCGCAAAAGCGGAGTTATCGTCGATAAAATAAAAGCTCTCGAACAGATGCGGTATCACCGTCTCGCCGTGTTTGTCAACGACGCCCCACAGCCCGTCCAGCCTCATGGCGAATAAATTCATCCGGTTGTTGACCGCCTCCCAGAGGGTGTTGTCGTAGATGAACCCGGTGACAAAGTCCGTGCCGAACGCAAGGGCGGTCTTGTCCCCGGTGTACGCGCCGCTGAGGTCGTAGAGGTAGCCGGAAAACCAGCCGTCGTCATAGGGCGTCGCCGTGACCTTGTCCGTGTCGATTTGCCGGAACATGCGCAGGCGGTTTATCCCGCCGCCGCGCCATCGGCTCTCGCGCTCCTCGCAGAACGCTTCAAATTCGTCCCGCGTAAAGACAAAGAAGTCGGACGGCGCATATTCCTCGTCGGTTCCGTGAAACGCGTACAGCTTTTTTGTCTCGTCAATCAGCCATTCGTCCGGCGGGGGGAGGCCCCCGGTGGCAAAATCCCGGCCGTCATATTTGACCGTTTCCCCCGTGGCCACGTCCAGCATCCACCCGTCGTAGATAAAGACGCCCGCCCAGAAGACGTAGGTCACGTCGAAGTAGGCCGGAGGGGTGTGCCATACAAGGCCGCGCGCGTCCGGCTTTTTGTCCGGCGGGGCGGCGGAAACGTCGGGTTTTTTCTCCGGCGGGGACGGGTCGGGCGAGGTCTTGGTTTCCGGCGAGGCAGACGCTTCCGGCGGCGTCCCCGCATTGCCCGGCGCCGCGTCTCCGGGGCCGCTTTCCCCCGTCTCCCAAGCAAAGGGGCAGGCGGACAGGAGAAAGACCATAGCGGCAATCAGCGCGCACACGCGAAGTTTCATAAACTGACACTCCTTCTGTCAGGGTTTGCTCATCTCCCAGCAAAGAATCGCCGCCGCGGCCGCGACGCCCAAGGATTCGGCCTTGCCCCGCATGGGAAGGGAAACCACCCTTTCCGCCCGCGTTTTCAGCTCAAGGCTCACGCCGCGTCCCTCGCTGCCCAGCACCACCGCGCAATCGGCGGGCAGCGCCCGCGCCGAAAGGGGTTCGCCGTCCATGTCGGCCGCAATCAGCGGCAGCGCCGTGTCCGCTTTGCCGATGGGGAGGCGGAAGGCCGCGCCCATCGAGGCACGGAGGGCTTTGGGGCCGAACGGGTCGGCACAGCCCGGCGTTAAGAGGACGCCGCTCAGTCCAAAGGCTTCCGCCGCGCGCAGGATGGAGCCGACATTGCCGGGATCCTGCACACAGTCCAGCAACAGCCAGCGCCCTTTGACCGGAGCGGGCGGCGGCGGGGGAACGGGGCAGACAAAGAGGACGCCCTGCGGGGCCTCCAGCGGTGAGATAAAGTCCATCAGGCCTTCCGGCACGGCGATGATGTCCGCGCCGGGCAGCTCCGGCAGCGCAGCGCCCTCCGTGACAACGACCGTTTCCGGCGATACGCCGCTCCGCAGCGCCTCGGCCAGCAGCTTGCGCCCGTCGGCGAGACAGCGGCCGGACTCCCTGCGGTATGCCGCGTCCGCGCCCAAACGCCGGATATGCCGGATTAAGGGGTTTTGGCGGGAGACGACGGTTTTCCTATCCATCCAGCAGGGCCCTCAGGCTGTCCGCCGCCAGCGCGCTCCGCCGCTCGCTGTCCGGCGTGTAAAACCCGCCTCTCCGGTCATAAACGGGGCGTTTGATCAGCGCGTACATCGGCTCGAAGACGAAAAGCAGCTCTTCCATCATCGGGACGCCCTCCAGCGAAATCATCTCGGCCGTCGGGCCGGCGTCCCGGACGCCCAGCTCCCCGGCGGTGTAAAACAAATCCCCGCTGTCCCCCATCGCGCGCGCGACGCTTTCCCCGACAATGAGAAAGACCGTCTGGTCGTTGACCAGCGCCACGGGGATGAGCTGCCATTGCGTCGGTTCGTTCAGGTTCGCCACCTGATAGGCGATGTGGCCGGCGTCCTCCACCCTCTCGGTGAAAAACGCGGTCAGCGTACTCCCCTGCTCGTCAAACACCGGCTGTTCGCTGGCGATGAACAGGATGAAGTCCGGCTCTGTCCGCGTGACGGCGGAGTGGATGGATATGGCGAGGACGACGGCGGCAAAGGCCCCGGCGAGAATGTGGATTTTGTAGTGGTACCAAAGGACGTTGACTGTCCAATGCTTCCATTTTTGAATCCCGGGCTTCATCCCTGCTCCACCGGCTTCATCGTGGGGAAAAGCAGCACGTCCCGTATCGACGGGCTGTCGGTCAGCAGCATGACCAGCCGGTCTATGCCAAGCCCGACGCCGCCGGTGGGCGGCATCCCGTATTCGAGGGAGAGGAGGAAATCCTCGTCGGCAATCTGCGCTTCCTCGTCCCCTCCGGCGCGGAGGGCGGCCTGCCGCGCAAACCGTTCCCTCTGGTCGATGGGGTCGTTGAGTTCTGCAAAACCGTTGGCCACCTCGCGCCCGAAGATAAACAGCTCAAAGCGGTCGGTAAAGCGCGGGTCGTCGGGGCAGCGCTTGGCAAGCGGCGACACCTCCACCGGATGGCGGGTGATGAAGGTCGGCTCCGTCAGCGTTTTTTCCACACAGCGGTCAAAGCAGTCAAACAGCACCTCGCCCCAAGCGGCGTTCGGCTTGCTTTCCACGCCGGCGGCGCGGGCTTTTTCCCTCGCCGCGGCGTCGCCTTCAATGGCGTGGAAGTCCAGCCCCGTCTTTTCCCGCACGGCGTCGATCATGTCGAGCTTGCGCCACGGGCCGCCGAGGGACACCGTCTGCCCGCAAAAGGACAGCGTTTCCGCCGAAACGCCTGCAACGCGCACGGCGTCAAGAATCATCTCCTCGGTCAGGTTCATCATCTCTTCGCAGCCGGCATATGCCTGATAGTATTCAATCGACGTAAATTCAGGGTTGTGCGTCAAGTCCATCCCCTCGTTGCGGAAGATGCGCCCGATTTCGTACACCCGCTCAAAGCCTCCCACAATCAGCTTTTTCAGCGGCAGCTCGGTGGCGATGCGCAGATACATATCAAGGCCGAGCGCGTTGTGCCTCGTGAGGAAGGGGCGGGCGTTGCCGCCAGCGGAGGAGGTGTTGAGGATGGGCGTCTCAACCTCCATGTAGCCTTGCTTTTCCAAGAAAGAGCGGATGCCCGAAACGACCCGGCTGCGGACGCTGAACACCCTCTTCGAGTCCTCGCTCATCATAATGTCGAGGTACCTCTGGCGGTATCTCGTTTCGTCGTCGGTCAGGCCGTGGAATTTTTCGGGCAGGGGGCGCAGGCTTTTGCTTAACAGCTCGATTTTGTGCGCGTGGACGGAAATCTCGCCGCGCCGGGTGCGGAAAACGGTGCCCTCCGCGCCGACGATGTCGCCGATGTCCCACTTCTTGAACGCCTCGAAGGCGTCCTCGCCCAGCTCGTCCACCTTGAGGTATAGCTGAATCCGCCCCGACCCGTCCAGCAGGTCGCAGAAAAAGGCCTTGCCCATATCGCGCTTGCTCATCTGCCGACCGCAGACGCGCGCCGTCTGCCCCTCAAGGGCGTCGAAGTTTTCTTTAATCTCCGCCGCCAGATGGGTGCGCTTGTATTTTGTGACAAGGTAGGGGTCGCGCCCGGCGGCACGGAGCGCCGCGAGCTTGTCCCTCCTGATTTGTAAGAGTTCGCTCAGGCTGTGTGGCTGTTCCATCTCTGTTCTCCTATGTGCGCGGGGGATAGGGACGCCTTGTCTGGCGTCCCTACGCCAAAATTTCGATGATACGGTACCGCAGTTTGCCCGCGGGGACGTCGAGCGTCAGCTCCGCGCCGGCGGCTTTCCCGGTCAGCGCGAGGCCGAACGGGGACTCGTCGGAGACGCGGTATTCCATCGGGTTGGCCTCTTGGCTCCCGACGATGGTGTACGTCTCCCGCTCGCCGCTGTCGAGGTCTTCCACCACCACCCGGCAGCCGAGGCAGACCGTTTCGGTGGAAACCTGCCCGACCTGAATGATGACGGCGCCCGCCAGAATGTTTTCGATTTCCGCGACGCGGGAGAAAACTTTGCCCTGCTCGTTCTTCGCCTCGTCATACTCGCTGTTTTCGGACAGGTCGCCGAACTTGCGGGCCTCCTTAATCTGGTCGGCCACTTCCGCCTCGCGCTGCGTTTTGAGGAAATGAAGCTCCTTTTCCAGCTCGGAGTAGCGCTCTTGGGTGATTTTGTATTGTTTTTGCAAGGTCATCCTTCCTTTCGCCGCCTGCCGCGCCCCCCGCGAACCGCCGGAGCGCCTTCAGCGTCAAACAGTAGTGAAAGTATAGCGATAATGCCCGGCTTTGTCAAGGAAAAAATTGAAAAGTTTCCCCGCCGCGTGTCAAACCGCGTATACCGACGTCTTTCAGGGTTATCTGTCCCTCGGCCCAAAGGGCGGCCAGCAAGGCTCCGTCGTCACATCCGGCGGGCCGGTTTTTCCAAAGCCGGCGCGGCGGCTCCAGCAGCGCTCCGTCGGCAACCCTTCCGCCCGTCTCGGCGCAGACGCCGCCGGTCAGGTCGAGGACAAGGGTTCCGTCTGGAGGGGGGAGGGCCGGGGGGCGCGCGGCGGGCCGCTCGAACAGGATGCGGATATCCAAAATCCCGGCTTCCGGCCGGGCCGGTCGTCCCACCACGGAGATGCCGCAGCGGCGGCGCAGCAGATAGCAAACCGCGCCCGTATCCCCGCCCGCCTCGATGTGCAGTGACCGCACCAGCGCCGACAAGCGCTGCGCGGCGTTCAGCAGCTCCTGCGTGGAGCGTCTTCCCGCCAGAGAGACCCTCACGTTTTTCCAAGGGACGCCGCTTTCCTCCACGGCATAGCAGCACAGCTCCGGCGCCAGCCCCCGCAGCAGCGGCGCGGGGCCGCAGACGGCGAACCCGTAACGCCCCGGCAGCTCGGGGAAGGGAAACCCTTTGGGCAGCACCACCTCGGCGGAGCCCATCTTAAACGCCTTGAGCAGGCCGCGGCCCGCTTGGACACGGACGGCTTTGTCGCGCGCGCGGAGGGGCAGGTCGAGGGCGACGCTGATATAGCGCGGCGTGTCGCGCACGGTTACGCGGTGGCCGCTCCGCCCGCGCCGGGACGGGAGGAGATTTGTTTCTAAAACGGTAAACATAGGGGATGTATATGCCGGCCCCCGCGCCTTTAGACTATCGCCCGCTCAGCGCTTGCAGGGCGCGGCCGAGCTGGCGGTCGAGGACGGGATCCATCGAGCCGATGTGGCGGCGCTCCTCGGCGGCTAAAACAAGCTCGATGTCCGGCGTCACGCCGGTGTCGGCAAGGCTTCTTCCTTTGGAAGTGACATATTCGCTGGTGGAGAGATAGAGCGAGGAGTTGTCGGGGAGACGGAGATGCTCCTGCGCGTAGCCCTTGCCGCCCGTCTGCTCCCCGACAAGGACGGCCCATTCGTATTCCTGTAGGCAAACGGCGAAGAACTCCGCCGCGCTGACGCTGTTGTCGTCAATCAGCACCGCCATCGGAAGGTTGACGCTGTCGGGGCCGGAGGAGTGGGTGACGACGCGCCCGTCCCAATACCGCAGGGTAATCAGCTCGCCCTCCGGCAACAGGTAATCCAGCATATTGACCAGCACGTCCAGCTTGCCGCCGCCGTTGCTGCGGACGTCCAAAACCAGACCCTGCACGCCTTCCCGAAGCAGTTCGCCCACCTTGTCGATGAATTCGGTGTCCACATGGTCGTTGAAGCCGGTGACCCTGACGACCCCGATTTTGCCGCCCGCCTGCTCGATCGTCGCCGATACGACCCGGTCGATGACAATCTCGCGGCGCATCACGTCGATGATGAAGCTGCCGGTTCCCTCTCCCGGCCGCTCGACCGTGAGGGAGACAAGGGTGTATTCCTCGCCGCGCACCAGACCCACGGCGGCGTCATAGCCGACGTCGGCCACGGCGACGTCGTCCACATGGGTGATGATGTCGCCCGCCAGCAGGCCCGCTTCCTCCGCCGGGGATTTATCCATAATCTCCACCAGCCGGATGCCGCCGCCGCCGTCCTCGGCGTACACGCCGATGCCGGAGTATTGGTTTCTCTGCTGGTCAAGGAAATCGCGGTACGCCTCCGGGGTGTAGTAGTAAGACCACGTGTCGCCGGTCGCCCGAACCATTCCGCCTATGGCGCCCTGCATCAGCGCCAAGCTGTCCGTCCCGCCGATGTATCGGTTTTCGATGTTTTCAAGCGCCGCGTAAAACGGCCCCCATTCCTGCCGGTGGCGGGAGAAGGTGTCTACCCGCTGGTTGAAGTCCCGCTGCACCATAGAGTAGGTGATGATGTACGTCACCAGCCCCACCAGCGCCATCAGCACGACGACCGTTATGATGTTTACACGTTTTTTCATTCCGCAATCCCTTCCGTAAAAGCTCCGTGTTCCGTCCCCCGCCCAAGGCGGGGAAGGAGCCTATTTACACCGTTATCGTCCTCTCAGCAGCGGGTCGGGGTCGACAGGCGACCCGTTTCGCCGGATTTCAAAGTGCAGGTGGTTGCCGGTGGAAAGGCCGGTGGTGCCTACATAGCCGATGGTCTGGCCGCGCGTCACCCTGTCCCCGACCTTCGCGTTGGCAAAGCCGTGCATATGGGCGTACAGCGACTGCTGCCCGCCGCCGTGATCCACGACGATGTAGTTTCCGTACCCGGAGCCGTAGGCCCTGACGATGATTTGCCCCGCGTTGGCGGCGACCACCGGCGTGCCCCTCGGCGCGGGGATGTCGATGCCGTCATGCTGCCGTCTTACCTTGTAAATCGGATGTACGCGTATTCCGAAACCGCTGCTGATGGTGACATATCCCGGAACCGGCCAGTGGTACTCCCCGCCGACAAAGGGGTTGTTGCGGCGGCGGGCCTCCTCCTGAATCCGCGCCCATGTCTTCTCCATCTCGTCGATTTCCTTCTGGGCCTTCGAGATTCTGGCTTCCTCGTCCTGAAGCTCCTTCTGCGCCTTTGCCATGTCGATGATATACTCCGCCATCATGGCGTCCATTTCAGCCGACAGCTCGGCCAGCTCGGTCTGCGTCTCGGCCAGCTCCCGCCGGTGTTCGTTTTGCTCCCGCCGGTCTTCGTCCATCCGCTCAATGGCTTCCTCAATTTCCACGCGGGCGGCAATCAGGTCGTCCGCCAGTTTCTGGTCGCGGGACATGATTTCCCGCACGGCGTCCCAGCTCGCCAGAAAGTCCGTCAGGCTTTCCGCGCCCAGCAGGATGCCCAGATAGGAAATGTCGCCCAGCCGTTCCATCGCTTTCACCCGTTCGATAAACAGCTCGGTCAGCTCGGCTTCCCGCACCCGGGCTTCGTCCAGTTGCCGCTGCTGCTCGGCAATGGCGGCGTTGATGTCGGCAATCAGGCCCATCGTCAGCTCGATGTCCTGCTCAATCATCATAATCCCTTCGTCATACAGCGCCTTGCGCTGGACGACTTCATCCCGGACGCCCCTCAGCGAGCTGATTTGCCGCTGGGTCTGCTGCCGGCTTTCCCTCAGCGCCGCCAGCTCGGTCTTGCGATCGTTGATTTCCTTCTGCGTAACGGCCCGCGCCGCGGGGAGCAGCTCCGTCAAGCCCATGATGATGAACGGCAGTATCAGCAGCGCCGCCAAAATCACGGCGACAATCATGGCCAGACGTTTGTGTTTCATAGGGTTTCCTCCTACGCTCTTAAATATTTGCGGATGGTCAGCACCGAGCCGAACACGCCGACCAAAAAGCCGGTCAGGACAAAGGCGGCGAAAACGGGCAGCCACAGCTCGGAGAACGAGATGGGCGCGATGATTTCAAGCGGCTCCAGCAGCGAGCTGCTGAACCGGCTGTAGATGAACGACAGCGCCAGATAGGCCAAAAGCCCAGCCATAGAGCCTAAAATAAAGCCCTCCACCACAAACGGGTTGCGGATGAAGCCCTTGGTGGCGCCCACGACGCGCATGACGGCAATCTCCTCGCGCCGCTCAAAGGTCGCCAGCTTGATGGTGTTCTGCATGATGAACAGGGAGACAATCAGCAGCGCCGCAATCATCGCCACGGACACCATCCGCACGACCTGCCGGATGGAGAGAAGGGTTTCAAGGAGGCCGCGGTCAAACTCCACCTCCGCAGCCCCCGGCAGGGCTTTGAGCAGATTGACCGTCTCGTCCGCGAACTGCACGTCAACGAGGTAAATCCGGTAGCGGTGCTGGAAGATGTCCGGCGACAGCCCGACCATCAGAAGGGGATCCGTCCTCTCCGCGAACGCCTCGAACACTTCTTCTCTCGACGTAAAGTCCGCGCGCATTACATTGTCTATTTCGTTGATGCGGCTGCCCATACTGCGCGCCATTGAGTCGGAAAGATTTTCGTCAACCGTGAGGTTGATGTCGCTGCGCTGTTCCAGCTCCGTCACCAGCTCCTGCACGTTGACGGCCACCAGCGTAAAGCTGCCCATGATGAGCAGGCAGGCGGTGATGACGCCCACGGCGGCAAAGGAGGAAAAAGCATGGAGGAAAATCCCCCGGATGCCTTCGGTGAAGTAGTATCTAACGACGTGTCTGTTCATTTGTGTAGTACCCGCCTTGCTTGTCGCTCACAATCCGTCCCGCGTCGATGGCGATGACGCGCTTGGCAAATCGGTCGACCAGCGTTTTTTCGTGGGTGACGGCCAGCACCGTCGTCCCCAGCGCGTTGATGCGTTCCAGCAGCGTCATAATCTCCAAGGAACGCGCCGGGTCGAGGTTCCCGGTGGGTTCGTCGGCGATGATGACCATAGGGTTGTTGATCAGCGCCCGCGCGATGGCCACGCGCTGCTGCTCGCCGCCCGAAAGCTCGTGGGGTCTCCGCCGCGCCTTGTGCGACAGCCCGACGAGGTCGAGGACATAGGGAACCCGCGTTTTGACGTCCTTCGGGGAGGAGCCGACGGCGCGCATGGCAAACGCGACGTTTTCAAAGACATTCTTTTTCTCAATCAGCCTGAAATCCTGAAAGATGACGCCGAGCGTCCGGCGCAGCATCGGCACGGCGCCCGGCTTGATGGTGTTGATGTTGTATCCGTTGACCATCACCTTGCCCTCGCTGGGGCGAATCTCGCTGGTCAGCAGCTTGATGATGGTGGATTTCCCCGAGCCGGACGGCCCTACCAAAAAGACAAACTCCCCGTCGTCGATACGCAGGTTTACACCCTTGAGAGCCTTGGAGCCGTTGTCATACGCTTTATATACGTCTACCAGCCGTACGATGCGGACGCACCTCCCATTACAGTTGACGCGCGGTCAGCTTTCCTGCCCGGCGGCGCTCTCCAAATAGCGGTATACCATCAGCGCAATCTTGAACACCACCGCGTGGTCGAACTCCCGCAGGTCGAGGCCGGTCAGCTTTTTAATCTTCTCCAGCCGGTAGACCAGCGTGTTGCGGTGGACAAAGAGCTTGCGCGACGCTTCGCTTATGTTCAAGGAGTTGTCGAAGAAGCTGAGGATGGTATCCAGCGTCTCGCGGTCGAGGGCGCTGATGCCGTTTTTGGGCAGAATTTCCGCTAAAAACATCTCGCACATGGTGGTGGGGAGCTGGTAAATCAGCCGCCCCAAGCCGAGCTTTTCGTAGGCGACCACCGTTTTGGCGATGTCGAACACCTTTCCCACCTCAAGGGCCGCCTGCGCCTCCTTGCAGGCGATGGCAAGATCCTTGAGCTGCCGGCAAACGGAGCCGATGCCGATGACGGTGGGCACCATCAGCTCGCTGCGGAGGGTGTTTTCCACGGCGACGGCCATCTTCTCCAGCTCCTCGGTGGAAGCGTCGTCCTCCACCTCCCTCACCAGCGCCGTTTCCTTTTCCCCGAGCGAAATGACAAAGTCCCGGTGGCGGTCGGGAAAGAGGTTTTTGAGGACGTCCACAACGGCTTTGTCGGCGTCGCCCGTCTGCCGTATCAGCAGCACCACCCGGGGCGCGGGGCCGTCAAGGCCCAGCTCGCGGCTCTTGCTGTAGATGTCGCCGGGCAGGACGTTGTCGAGGATGATGTGTTTGATAAACGTCGCCCTGTCATGCTTTTCGTCGTAGTAGTCCTTGGCGCTGTTCAGCCCGGCGGCCACCAGCACGCAAAGGCTTGCGGAAAGCTCGTCCCCGCCTTCCGCGAAGGCGGCGAACTCCGCTCTGGCCGATGTGCAGCGCAGCGCCTTGTAGGCGTACCCCTGCGAGACAAACGACCCCTGCTCCTCCATCTCCGCCGCCGCGTCTTCCCTGCGGGAGCCGAGCTGCGAAACATCGGTGCAGGCGATGACGGCGCCGGTTTCGTCAATCACGCCCAGCATCCGGGGCGTGGATTCCTTCATTTCCGTAATCGCCGCTTGAAATATCTTGTTAGACAAACCGATTCCCCCTTGTGATTCATACTACTATACACCTATTTGCCTTATATTGCAAGACATTGTTTACATAATTCATCAAACCGTAACAAAAGGGTTACAGGTTTTCTATATGTGGCCGCCACCGCCGCCACCGCCACAAGATGTAGGCGCGCTACAAAATGCTACAAAATGCTTGACAAGGTTTCAAAAACAGGGTATACTGTTATCAAAGAAAGGGGTTGTAAATCATGGCGCAAGTCAACATCCGCATAGACGACACCTTAAAACGGCAAGGCGAGGAGCTTTTTCACGCGCTGGGGCTAACCTTTTCGGCGGCGGTCAGCGTCTTCATCAGCAAAGCCGTCAGCGAGCGGGGCCTGCCCTTCCCGGTCACGCTCAACGACCCGTTTTACAGCGAAAGCAACATGAAAGCGCTGCGGGAATCCATCGCGGAGTTTGATGACCCGACGATTCCGAAAATCGTGAAAACAATGGAAGAGCTTGAGGCAATGGCAAATGAATAGACAGATTGTGTTTAAGCCCAAAGGCTGGAGCGATTACCTGCACTGGCAAAGCCAAGACCGGAAAACGCTCAGGCGGGTCAACAGCCTTGTCAACGACATCGCCCGCAACGGCTATGACGGAATCGGAAAGCCCGAACCCCTTTCGGGCGACCTGTCCGGCTGGTGGTCGCGGCGGATTGACGACAAAAACCGCATCGTATACCGCCTGCGCGGCGACGATGTTGTTGAAATCGCCCAATGCCGAGGTCATTACGGCGACGCGTAGCAGAAGCCGACAAAACGCCCCCGTTTGGGGGGCGTTTTTTGCGGGGATGCGGCGGGCGACCCTACGGGAGGTCGTCGGGTTCGATGTTGTTGAAGGTGATGATGCTTTGCTGGCGGTCGAAGGGCATTCGGGGGTTGAAATTGGTTCCGTCGCCGTTCATAATCCCGTTCGAGCCGACGAAGTTTATCCCCGGATGCGCCCAGCCGGCCGCCACGCTCATGTCGCCGAAGCCCGCCGAAGCTGGGTTGGCCGTATTCGCACCGATAACCTTCACCGTATTCATAATCATCGTCGCCGCCTGCTCTCGGGTGAAGTCGCCGTTCGGGTTGAACAGGCCGCCGCCCGCGCCAGACGTAATCCCCAGACGGTAAGCCGCGAGGATGTTCGGGTCGCTGGTGTCGCTGAACGTATCGCCCATCCTGTCCGGGTCGCCGCGCGCCGCGACAATCGCGTTAAGGTCGGTTTCGCCCAGCACAACCTTCACCCATTCTACCGCCATCCGGCAAAACTCCGCGCGGGTGATGGTCTTTTTATAGTCGCCCTGTATGTCCGTCGGCACAAAGCCCTTCGCCAGCGCTTTGGTGATGCCGTCTTTCGCCCATGTGTCGGCGCTGTCTAGGGGGTCGGCGGGGGGCGGGGG
>Ga0099364_10000186_pt1 | contig 105812 bp, 83 predicted proteins | sample TergutTh196P3_FD_73070 | JGI IMG/M metagenome (GOLD analysis project Ga0099364, IMG submission 73070) | Microcerotermes parvus P3 segment gut microbial communities from Pointe-Noire, Republic of the Congo - Th196 P3 | ecosystem: Host-associated > Arthropoda: Insects > Digestive system > Gut ...
GCTCGCATTCAACATGAGCGGCGGGTTGCAACCCAAGCTGGTCATAACAATAGCGGACGGCGCGCCCATCCCGACGGCGCCGACGCCGATCACGCCGCAAATGCCTGTCAACCCATTCGTCGATGTCCTGGGGACCGACTGGTTCATCGACGATGTAATATATGTCTACGACAAGGGCTTGATGATGGGCACAAACACCGAACCCATGCGGTTCAGCCCGCAAATGACGACGACCCGCGCCATGATCGTGACCATTTTGTACCGCATGGAGGGTGAACCGGGCGCAACCGGTTTTGGCAACCCGTTTAGCGATGTAGCGGCGGGGCAATGGTACACAGATGCCGTATTATGGGCGGCGGCCAACGGCATCGTATCAGGCTATGGCGACGGTATATTCGGTACGGACGACGAAATCACAAGAGAGGACTTAGTGGTCATCCTCGACCGCTACGCCTTCTATGCAAGACTGACATTGCCCGCAATACGCGAATACATAGGCTTCGCTGACGATGCGGAAATCGCCAGCTACGCTAAGGGCGCAGTGGAAAAATTCTACAAAGCCGGCATCGTCAACGGCATGCCGCACAACCTATTTGACCCATTAGGCGACGCCAAAAGGGCCGAAGTGGCCGCCATGCTGCACAGATTCCTGGAAGCGGCGGAACGATAAGCTTCGCAGGCAAATAGCATAATCGATACCATAGAGAACGCGCCCGGCAAGGCACACCAATCCCTGCCGGGCGCGTTTTCGAAAAACGTTGAATACAACAAAGCCTGATATGAATTATGTGAGTACTGATATTACTCAGCGAGTGAATACCAGTTATACGCTTTTATGGGTTGTTTATGAGTTGGCTTTCGTGTTTTTTGAAAAAATCTACGCGCTGCTCTAAAAATGTAAATTTTATATTTTCCGGTTCCGGCGCCAGTTCATGCAGTGTCTTGAATATATTGTCCCAGGAAAAAAACGTCTTATTGTTGCAGCCCGGCAGCAGATAGTCCGCTATCATCTCCGCGCCGTTCGGCGCCAGTGGGTGCACGAGCACAGCGGCTACCCGCAGCATATGCAGCGTATCGGACAGGATTTGGCTACGCAAAACGGCGCCGTCCGTCCCGCCGCCGGTATCGCCATCCGCATTGGCGGATTTGTCCACGGTGGCGGCTTTGTCCGCAGCGGAGTTTCTATCCGCAGCGGAGTCTTTGTCCGCTTTGTCGGCTTCTTTTATGCCCCTGTCCCAGTCTTTGTTGATGCGCCGGATATACGCGTCGAGCAGGTTCATCACCTGGTGGAACTCGCAGCGCGAAATCAGCGCCTCGTAGTCCAGCGCGGCCTCGGCGGCGGCGTCGCGCGCCCCCTGCGACGGCTGGGCGGCAGGGTGCGCGCCGCCATAGTGCTTCTGCGACGTGTAGAAGCATGAGCGGGCTATCCTGTTGAGCACGTTCGTCAAAAGATTGCCGTCCTTGAGCACCGGGTCCGCGTCCTTTTCGTTTGCGCCCGGGTTTAAGGGCTTGGGCGCGAAGCTTACGCTGCGCAGACCCAAGCCGAGGGCTAGGAAGTGCGCACGGAGCTGGTCGGCTGTGTAGTGCGCCAACAGCTCGTCGGCCATCGGCGGCTTGACGGCGCCGGAAGAGCTGGCTTTTTTATTTAAAAACAATATATGGTTGGATACGATAAGGTCTGTCAGCGACAGATCGCCGTCCCCCGGGGAGGCCGAAGGCTCGCTGCCCTGCATGCCGAGGAATATGGCTGTCTGCGCTGGGCCGTAAAAATAGATATTGTCCTGGCCGATGAACTGGTAGACCTTCGCGCGGGGGCTGGCCCACCATTTTTTCCATTCGCCCTCCGGCGCTCCGTTTTCACTCAAATATGTGTCCGTGAACGAGATCGGCGCCCAGAGCGATTCCGGCCACACCCATATGGTCAGCCCCTCCAGCCCGTCGAGCGGGGGGGCGGGGACGCCCCAGTCGAGATTGCCCGTAAGCCGGAACGGCACGATGGTCTTCCCCGTGCGGTACCGGATTCCGTTGGCGGAAAGGCGGCCGCAGGCGGCCTCGCGGTCGCCAAGCTGCGTGAAGACAAGCTTGACGCTCGATGATTTGCCGTCGTCCTCCAATTTGTATTCAGGCAGCCCTTCCAGCCCCTCCAGCTCCGCCAAAAAGTCGCGCATCAAGTATATGATGGGCGGTTCCAAAAACTCGTTAATGCCCTTGGCTACAAACGGCCTGGTGGTCGCCCGCCCGCCAAACTCGTCGGCCCATTTTTGCAAAAGTGGGCGCAACTCCTCCATTTTTACATACCAATTTACTGACTCGCGCAGCTCGGGGGTCTTGCCGGATAGCGAGCTTATTGGCGCGATTAGGTCCTGCGGCATGTATTGGTGGCCGAGATCGCACTCGTCGGCGTATCCCTTTTCGGACCTGCAGCCCTCGACGGGGCACCGCCCGATAACCTGCCGCCCGTTCAGGAAAACGCCCCGCTCCGTGTCGTAAAACTGCGCGCTTGACATCTTTGCCAAATGCCCGTTTGCATGCAGCCCGCGCAGAAAAAGATCGGACATGTCTTTATGGCGCCTGGCTGCCGGCTCGACGCTGGAGCCGCCAAAAAAGTCTAACGATATTTTATAGTCGGCAAGCGTTTTTTTGTGCGCTTCGTAGTTGCTTTGCGCTAGCTGCTCTATCGTGCCGCCGTACTCGCCCGACTCCACGCGCTTCCTGTAGTCCTCCGCCAGCGGGGAGCCGTAGCAGTCGGTGCCGGACACAAAAATGACGTTTTCGCTTCCGATGCGGTCGCGCAGGAAACGCGCGAGCATGTCCGCGTGGACATAGTAGCCGCCGATATGGGCAAAGTGCAGGGGCTTGTTGCCGTACGGCATCCCGCCCGTGACGACCGCCCGCTCCGGGAACGCCGGGCGCGCCGCCTTTTTTTTGTTTAATGAACCGTTATCATTATCCATATGATACAATGCCTCAATTCATATACCTTGTGGTACACGGACGAACACTGTTCGTCCCTACATGCGCCTGTGAACCTGCGGAGCGGTCGCAAACCATCCGTTTGGGACGGCTCGGCTTTCTTCCGGTCCTCTATCAACCTTATTATATGCAAATCACAAAAGGCCTATGGCCGCTTCCAGCCTCCTTACGCTCTCATCGCGCCCCAGGATTTCAAGGATCTCGACGGCGCCGCCCGGCGTCACCGGCAGCCCGGACAGGGCGACGCGCAGCGGCCATAGGAGCTGGCCGCTTTTCATTCCGTTCTCCGACGCGTGCGCGTTCAGGGCGGCGTGGATGGTATCGCCGTCCCAGTGCGCCAGCCCCCGCAGGAGCGGCAGAGCGGCGGACAGTGCGGTTTTTGCCGTCGCAGCGTCGGTCTTCATTTTTTTATGCGTGTAGAGATCGGCGGAGAAAGCGGGCATCGCTTCCAAAAAACCGATCATGTCGGGTATTTCGCTCAAAACCTCTGTGCGCCTGGACAGCGTCTGCGCTATCTTCATAGTGTCCAGGCGGGGGTCCTTGATGGCCTTTTTTATATATGGCAGCGCGAGCGCATGGAACTCCTCCGGGGATTTGCGGCGGATGTATTCCGCGTTGAAATACCGGAGCTTAGCCATGTCCATATTTGAAGGCGATTTGCTGATGCCCCCGATGGAAAAAACGCGCGTCAGCTCGTCGAGCGTGTAGAACTCGCGGTTGTCGGGCGGGGACCAGCCCAGCATGGCGATGAAATTGATCACTGCTTCGGGCAGGTAGCCCATGTCCAGCAGGTCGACGAACGAGGGGTCGCCCTCCCGCTTGGACAGCTTGCGGCCGCCCTCCTTCACTATCTGCGGGAGGTGGACATATACCGGGACGTCCCACCCGAAGGACTCGTACAGCAGATTGTATTTGGGCGTGGACGACAAATATTCCGAGCCGCGAATGACATGCGTTATCGCCATTTGGTGATCGTCCACGACATTGGCGAAGTTGTATGTGGGCAGGCCGTCCGACTTCAATAGTATTTGGTCTTCTAGCTCGCTGTTGTCGAACTCGATTTCGCCATATACGGCGTCCACAAACACCGTTTTTCCCGACGCGGGCATTTTTTGGCGTATGACGAACTCGTCGCCCCGCTCCAGCCTGCCCCGGACGTCGTCCGGCTGCAGGGACAGGCAGTGCCGGTCGTACATGTTCGTCTTGCCGGCCGCCTCGTTTTCGGCCCTCAGCGCGGCGAGCCGCTCCTTTGTGCAGAAACAATAATACGCGGCGCCCCGGTCAATCAGCTCCTTCGCATGGTCCATATAGCCGTCCTTGCGCTCGCTTTGGATATATGGGCCGTACGGGCCGCCGACGTCAGGCCCCTCGTCGTGCCGGAGGCCGGCCATGCGGAGCGATTCGTAGACCAGCTCGATCGCGCCTTCGACCAGCCGGTTTTGGTCGGTGTCTTCGATGCGCAGGATAAAACTCCCGTTTTGGGATTTCGCTATCAGGTACTCATAGAGCGCGGTCCGGAGGTTGCCTACATGCATGGAACCGGTCGGGCTGGGCGCGTACCGTGTGCGGATTGCCGCCATGGCTGTACTCCTTCATCATGATTAATCATGATTAATTGATAATAATTATTTGAAATTAATGGTAAATAGCATTATGTTTGCTATGGGCAATTATTATGGATAATTAATATTGCATTATACAGCTATATGCGGTATCTTACAAGAAAAATCAATTCGAGGTGCGCATGGATAACGCGGGCAACGGTATTTTAATGCACAAGGTGACGGTTAGCCGGGGTGTGGTCGACAGTGGTGGCGGAATCGCCGGCGGTAGGGAGCTAACGCTAAGCGCCGAGCACGGCGAGAATCTGTACCATTTGCTGAGGCGATCGGGCGTCGGCCTGGTCGCGCCCTGCGGAGGGGGGAGGCGCTGCGGCAAATGTCTTGTGCGCGTCATCACGGACTTGTCCGATATGGCCCCGCCCTCGCCGGAGGAAAAAATGCTGTTGACGGACGCATCATTGGAAGGCGGACTCCGCCTCGCGTGCTTTATCGACGTCGTTTGTGATATGTCAATCGCACTGGCGCCCTCGTCCGCCGCGACCGCGAAAATTATGACGTCCGGCGTCGAGCTGGAGTTAGCGCCGTCGCCGTTCGTGAGAAAATATGCCATCGACGTTGAAGCGCAAACGTTGAGCTCGCAGGCCCCGGACGCGGAAAATATAGCGAAGGCCCTCTCCGGGGTATTGGCGGCTCAGCCCGCTTCTGCGCCTGCATCGCACCCCGCGCCCTCTGCGTCGCCTGCTCAGCCCACGTCGCTCGCGCAACCCGCACCATCTGCACCGCCCGTGCCGCCCGCGTCACCCGCGCCGTCTGCGCCCGAAACACCATTGTACAGCGGCACTGCCGCCATCGCCCCTGATATTTTTGCCGGCGCCGACATATTGAGAACCTTGCCGGACGCCGTCGCTCAGGGCGGTGGCCGCGTCACCTGCGTCCTGGCGGGCAGGCGGATCACGGGCGTCGAGCCGGGCGATACGAGCGGGCGCTGCTTTGGCGCCGCGTTTGATTTGGGCACCACGACGATTGCCGGCTACCTGTACGACATGGCGGACGGTAGGCTGGCCGCTGTGGCCTCTGCGTTGAATCCGCAGGCCGCGTACGGCGCCGACGTGATAACAAGGATCAACTATGCCTCGGCCGAATCGGGTGGGGCGGAGGAAATGAGGGAGTGCGCCCTGCGCGAAATCAACCTGATGCTTTCGCGGCTGGCAGGGCAGTGCGGCGCCGAGCCGGGCGATATCTATAGCGTATATGTAACCGGGAACACGACGATGCTCCATTTATTTATGGGGCTGCCTGCGGCGAAAATAGCCGTCGCCCCGTTCATCCCGGTCACGACGGGCATGTGCTTGATGTCCCGGCGGGAGTCGGGGCTTTTGATGAGCGAATCCGGCGTCGCCGTGTGCCTGCCGGGCGTTTCCGCGTATGTCGGCGCGGATACGCTGGCGGCCGTCCTGGCATGCGGCATGGATGCCTCCGACGATATGAACGTGCTCATCGACATCGGCACGAACGGCGAAATAGTCGTCGGCGGCAGGGGGGATCTGTACGCCTGCTCGACGGCAGCCGGGCCCGCCTTTGAAGGGGCGAGCATCAGTTGCGGGGTGGGCGGCGTGGAGGGAGCTGTCGACTCCGTGCAGTTTGGCGCTGACGGCGCCGTTACGCTCACCACTATCGGGGGCGCGCCCGCGATTGGCATATGCGGGTCGGGCCTGGTGGACGCGGTCGCGCAGATGCTCCGCCACAAAATCATCGACGAAACGGGCAGGCTGCTGGAAGCCGACGAGGCGGAGGACGAGGGGGCGCCGCGCGCCCTGTGCGACCGCCTGGTCACATTGGGCGACGGGGCGCGCGCGTTCATGCTGGCGCCCGCCGGGGACATGCAGATAGGCATTTACATCACGCAGCGCGACGTGCGTGAAATACAGAACGCGAAAGCCGCCATAGCGGCCGGCATACAGACGCTGCTCAAAAAGGCCGGGCTCGGCGCCGGGGACATTGGCCGCCTTTACCTGGCGGGCGGGTTCGGCAACTACATAAGGGTGCAGAGCGCCCTGGACATAGGCCTGATATTGCGCGACTTCGAAGGGCGGATAACCCCTGCGGGCAACGCCGCCGGCGCCGGGGCGTCCGCTGCGCTGCTGTCGACCGAAGCCGTTGGCCGCCTCACGGAGATGTCGCGCAAGGTAAAATATATCGAGTTGTCCGCCTCCCCCGATTTCACCAACGCATATATCGAATGCATGACCTTTGAATGAAAGCCGCCAAGAGCTAATCGAAAAAAAACGCAAATAAAAAACCAACGACCCTAAGGCCGTTGGCGTTTATTGCTTGTTTTTTTAGTAAGGCCCGGTACTGCCGGGCTGTAGCCTACGTGCGGCTGATGTGCTGCTGACGTTCAGTAGATGAGACTGACGTACAGTAGATGTGTGGCTGAAATGCGGCTGACGTCTTAGACGTTAATCATATCTTTCAGGCTTTTGCCCGCCTTAAAGACAGGGGCCTTGGACGCAGGAATCTGGATCTCCTGGCTGGTCTGCGGGTTGCGCCCCTTGCGAGCGGCTCTTTTGCGTACTTCGAAAGTGCCAAAGCCAACGAGAACTACCTTGTCGTCTGCCTTAAGCGCGTCTTCAATGGCCGAAAGCGTCGCGTTCAACGCGGTCTCGCTGCTTTTTTTGTTTAAACCGGATTTTTCGGATATGGCATAGATTAAATCAGTCTTATTCATCCTCAAAAAAACCTCCTAATATTGAAATACGCAAACATTTTATACTCAAAAGTGAGTAACGTCAAGCGTTTAAAGAAATCTTTTGTTTTAAATTGCCCTTTTTTATTGCGCTTTAGTGCGCCCGGATGTGCGATCGGAGGTGCGATCGGAGGTGCGCCCGGACGCGCCCGCCGACGCGATATTTGCCGCCTGCCATCGAGGGCCTGCGGCGCAGATTGTTATTTTAGGTCTGGTATGATGCGAACCAATGCTATATAATGTAATAATAATGCTAAAAGGAAAGCTATTAAGGAAAAAAGACTTATATGAAGCCTGATATTATATGCGACCCTTTTACAAATGATCTTTTGCCGCCATAGCGCCGGAGAAAAATACTTATGATTAATTACAAGGTTAGGGTTTACAGGGCTTTCGTTATTGTGCTTGCTGCCGTCGTCGTCGCAGCATTTGTCATATTCCAACTGACCCAGTTAATCACAAACGGTATAGCGCACTTGTCGGGCGCCACATCAAAAGCAAATTCGGAAATCGCCTCGACCGAGGCTGGTGTCGCCGCGCCCGTAACGGCGCACACAGCTCAAAGCACAATCGGCGCGCAGGGCGCCACCACGACGCAAGGCACCGGCAATTCTCCTGGCGGTTGGCTGGGCGGCGGCGCAGACGGCGCGTTTGCGGGCTATCTGGGGCTGGCCGACGCGGCTGCAGGGTCCATAGTGGACGCCGACAGGTTTTTCGAGGTCAAAATGGCACGGAGCGGGGCGAACGCCGCCGTCCCGAATGGCATTTATTCGAAAGAGGGCTTGTCGCTGATGGCTGCCGCCGGGGCGGGCGCCGGGTATGAAAATATTCTCGAGGACGTCCAGAGCGCGTATGGAACGGATGGCTCGAACGGTCCGAGCGGCTCGAACGGCTCGAGTGGCGCCGGCGACGCGGTAGACGCCGGTGACGCGGGCGCTGCAGTAGACGCGGGAGACGCGGGCGCTGCGGGCGACGGCAGCCTTTCGCTGCCCCAGCAGTTGGCCGCGCGCGCCGCGCTGTACCCGAACAGCCCGCTTTCAGCCGTAAACACCGCCGCCACCATCGACGCCCCCTTCAACCATCTCCAACTCTCGTCATACGCGTCGCCGCTGGCAGGCGCCATGCTGTACGCAAACATGCTGCTCGAGGACAACAGGGACGCTATCGATTCTCTGGTGGCGCACGCGGATCGCCCCAGAAGGCCCATTTACCTGACCATTGACGACGGGCCCTCGTCCTTGACAGGGCAGTTTCTCGATATTTTAAGGGAAAAGGGCGTACGCGCGACCTTTTTCGTGGTCGGGGCCAACGCCAGGCGCCACCCCGACGTCATACGCGAGATGTACGAGGGCGGGCACTGCATAGCCAACCACAGCTATACACACGACTACAACAGGCTTTACCAGTCGTCCTCCTCCCTGCGTTCGGAGCTGACGCGGTGCGACAACGTAATCAACGACATTTTGGGCTTCCAGTACACGTCCGGGATTTTTCGCTTCCCGGGCGGCAGCTCATATAAAACGGCTACCCAGTACAAAAGCGCGGTGAGGAACATGGGCTACAGGTATTATGACTGGAACTGCCTGAACGGCGACGCGCAGATAAGGGACAAATCGGCGGACAGCCTGTACAACTATATGCTGTCCACATACAAGGACCAATATGAAGTCATACTGCTGATGCACGACTCCGACACCAAGCAGACGACCGTCGACATGCTCGGGAGGGCCATAGACTTTTTCATAGAGAACGATTATGAGTTCTTCACGCTTGACGAAAAATAGCATCGGCGTATAATGATAAATGGCATATAAATAAAAATGGCATAAAATGTTAATAATAACAGCAGGTTGCCATCTGGGAGGTTAATGATGACTAAAGTATCAAAGGATATGATCATATCGGACGTGCTGCATCTTGACATCGGCACGGCGCCGATCTTTTTGGCGAACGGTATGCATTGCATTGGCTGCCCGTCGGCCAGCGGCGAGTCGATAGAAGACGCCTGCATGGTGCACGGCATGGACCCCGACAAGCTCATCGGCGAGCTGAACAGCTATTTTGAAAACAGCGCCACATCTGTTTAGCCCATAATGGAAGACGACGGCTCAAGCCGTAAACCAGATGCAGAGGCCGAATCAAAGACGGGTACAGGGGGCGGTACCCGTGATCGGCAAATCGACATTGAAGTAACGACCAAAGCAGGCAAACGGCGGCTCATATTCGATCTGACATGGCCGGCCCTGGCTGAGAACCTACTCGCATCCCTAGTATCCATCGTCGATATGATCATGGTTTCGTCACTGGGCGCGTACGCCATTAGCGCTGTCGGCCTCGTGACGCAGCCGCGCTTTGTGCTGCTCTCGGCCTTTATGGCCCTCAGCATCGGCTCGACGGCCATGGTGGCGCGCTTCAAGGGCGCTCGCGAGCAGGAAAACGCCTGCATCGTGCTCAACCAGTCGCTCATCATGACATTTGGCATGACCGTCTTGCTGTGTACCCTGATGTTCGTTGCGGGCGAGCCGCTTGTGCGCCTCCTGGCCGGATCGAACATATCGGAGCAGACCGTGCAGGCGTCCTTTGAGTACCTGCGCATCATGATCATCGGCTTCCCCACGCTCGCGTTCACATTTTGCATAAACTCCATCCTCAGGGGCGTCGGCAACACCCGCGCCTCCTTCTATACAAACGCGACGGCAAACGTCGTAAACGTTTTCTTAAATTACTGCCTGATAGGCGGCAACTTTGGCTTTCCGGCTATGGGCGTTGCCGGGGCCTCGCTCGCGACGGTCATAGGCCAGACTGCGGCGCTGTGCGTGGCGGTGTATACCGTGGGGCGGGGCAGGGAGTATGTCTCATTTAGTATCCGGCTCCTCCGGCGGGTCGATTTTGGCATGATCAAAAGGATACTGCGCATCGGGCTCCCGGCCTTTGGCGAGCAGGTGATCATGCGAGTGGGGATGATGTTCTTTACGACCATCGTGACGTCGCTGGGCGACAGCTCGTATGCGTCGCACATGATAGCCATGAACATCCAAATGCTGTCGTTTACGACCGGGATGGCCTTCGGCACCGCCTGTACGACCCTCGTCGGCCAGTGCCTCGGCAGGGTCCGGGTGGACCTGGCGAAACTGTACGTCAAGATGACGCAAAACATCGGGTTTGTAGTATCGTGCTTCGTCGCTCTGGCAATGTTTTTAGGCGCCGAATGGATCACGTCCATGTACTCCGACGACGCGGAGATCATCCGGCTCGCTGCGCTGATGCTCCGCATCATCGCCATCGTGAACCCCATATCCAACGCGCGCTTCATCTATATCAGCTCGCTGCGCGGCGCGGGCGACTCGCGTTTTGCCGCCGTCATAACATTTGTCGGCGTCATATTGATAAGGCCGTTGATCAGCATCGCGCTCACTTCGCCAATGCTGCCGTTCCAGATTGGGCTCATGGGCATTTGGATCGGCCTGAGCTCTGACAGCGTCATCTGCTTCGTCATGAGCCGGATGCGCTACGCCCGAGGCAAATGGGTAAACATCAAAGTTTAAGTACCGCCAAGTATGCATGCAAGTATGCTTACAAGTATGCATGCATCATTCTAGCGATATGACGACATGGCTTATGTTGCGCACCGGTATCTTGCCGGCGCCTTTTCTACTTAATGTATCGCCTTAATATATCGCCTCAAATACGCGATGGCCTGCCCCGCTGCGGACTTTGCGTCGGGGAGGGGCAGGGCCTCCACGGACACCCAGCCGTCGTAGCCTATTTCTTGCAGGGCGCCGGCCAGCGAAGCGAAATCCAGATGCCCCCAGCCCGGGGCGCGCCTGTTCGAGTCCGCCGCGTGGACATACCCGACCAGGTCCCTGTGCTCGCGCAGGCTCCCTTCAATTGAAGCGTCCTCAATGTTCATGTGAAAAAAGTCCGGCATGAGCCGGACATTGCCAATGCCGGCATGGCGCAGCATGTCGATCAGCGCCGCCCCGTCCGCCACGCTGTTTATGAAATTCGTCTCATAGCGGTTGACCGGCTCAAGCACCAGCCCCACGCCCCTGCGCTCTGCATGCGAGGCGACCGCCCCCATGCTCTCGGTAAAGCGCCCGGCAGCGTCGTCATACGAGTCGCCGTCCTCTACGTAGCCCCTCGCGCGCCCGATGTTGACCAGGCAGCCAAAGGCGGACGCCAGATTGACGATGCTCAGAAACTCCCGGACAGCCTTCTTGCGGACGGCCTCGTCGCGCGCGCTCAGCCACAGCTTCCTGTCCGCGAACAACTGCCCCGTGGACACGGCAGAAAGGGCCATTCCGTGCTTCCGCAGGAGGCCGTCGATATATTCCGGCGCAAACTCGCTCCCGTCGCGAACCGCCAGTTCGACGCCATCATACCCCAGTTCCGCCGCTGTGCCGATCCCTTGCCCGACGCCCCGGAAAACGGTAAACGCCGACGGCAGCGCACCCTCGGACGCGACGACGACAGCTATTTTCATCTATTCCTCATCCTCCCTTGCTATGTGGCACAGGCCGCAGTCGCCTTCATTTAGCATCTCGTCCTCCGCGCCCCGGATCAAATCAAGGGAAATGTTGTGGCGGCCGCCCTCGAACTCGCTGGACAGCCAGTTGTCGACGATGTCGTACGCTTCGTACTCGCCCGTGACCCTGCCGCCGAGACACAATATATTCGAGTCGTTGTGCATCCGGGTGGCCTTGGCCATGAACCCGCTGGTGCACAGCGCCGCGCGGATGCCCTTGAACTTATTGGCGATTATGCTCACGCCGATGCCCGTAGAGCATATGATGATGCCGCCCGCGCCGGGATTGTCCAAAACATTGCGGGCCACGCGCGCGGCGTAGTACGGGTACCTAACCGTCTCGGCGGTGTCGCTGCCGAGGTTCTCCACCTCATAGCCCTTTTCGGCGAGATGCTTCAAAAGCGCATTTTTGAGCACCAAACCGCCGTGATCATTAGCAATATACAAACGAGTAAACATAATAGACCCCTCCATGTCCAAAGCCCAACCACACATATCCCATGTCTAACCACCCGCATACAACACAACGTACCAAACCAAACTATAGAGAACAAACCAAACTATAACAAAACAATCCAAACTAAACAATAGCAAACAAAGCTATACCAACCAAAATAAAGACACTTGGTATTCAACACATATCCTATATCAAACCCAATAATTTAACAATATATTATATGTAAAGTGTTGACTTTTGTTTTTTTGGTATATACAATACAATAAATCACAACAAAAACGGTGGAATTTACATATGATTAGTACTCAAAGACGAAACAAAATTAAGCAGCTTATTCTTACTCAAGGCAGTGTAAATACAGGGGAGTTAGCGGAATTGTTTAATGTAACCGGCGAGACGATACGGCGCGATCTCAATTTATTGGAGAGCGAAGGATATATCAAAAAAAATTATGGGGGAGCCGTCGCTGTCGAAGAATTACATAAATTGTTCAACAGCATACCGCCCGTGCAACAGCGCAAATTCAGCAATTCGGGCGACAAAGCGCGCATAGCCATGGCTGCCGCGCAAATGATTAAAGAGGATATGTGCGTTTATTTTGATGCGGGCTCCACAACCAGTTCGTTGCTACGTTTCATTGAGTGCGAAAAACTCAATGTCGTGACGAACAGCGTAGATATAGCTGCGGACTGCGCCGCTAAGGATAATTGGAATGTAGTTGTGGTCGGGGGGCAGTTGATAAAAAAATCTATGTGCTTGATAGGTTCGGAAGCTGAATCCCACATTTGCATGCTGAACATTGACATTGCATTCATAGGGAGCAGCGGGGTGTCCCATCATAGGAGTTTTACAAGTTCCAGCGAGCAAGAAGCGAAATTAAAAAGAACAGCGATCTCCAGGGCTTGCCGTTCTGTCGTTATGGCGGATAAATCAAAATTTACCAGATCATATTTATATACATTCGCAGTATTTAATGACATAGATTGCTTCATTACTTCCGAAGGCGGCGTGGACGACGCTTTTCGCTTAAAGGCGAAAGAGGCCGGTATGGAACTGATCATAGTGTGATCTCCATTATTTAGCATCATATATGATGTTGAATATAAAAAGGATGATAGTCATAAGGAGGGTATGTTATGCAGTATAAGAGGGTTTGTGCATTTATTTTAGCCGTAGTAATGTCGCTCTCACTGGCAGCTTGCGGGGGCGGCGGCGGGGCGGCGACGACTCAGGCGGCTACTACCGCTGCAGCCGCTACGGCGGCCGCTACGACTGCCGCCGCTACGGAAGCTGCAACAACATTAGCGGAGCCGGTTGAAATCATCACGTGGGGGATCAACCCGGTACAAGTTGGCAGCGGCAATGAAGGTATGATCAACGCTTTCAATGAGGCGCACCCACACATTAAACTCATACCGCAATCAACACCGGGAACAGACACCGCCAGCTACGCTACACAGGACATATCAAAATTGTTGGCCGCCATTGCCGCCGGGACGCCGCCGGACGTGACTTGGCTGGATCGCTTCACCGTATCGCAATTCGCTTCAAGGGACGCGCTTACGCCAATAACAGAATATGTAAACAATAGCGATCTCGATTTGGCCGATTTCCGCGAATACGCTGTTTGGGAGATCACATTCGACAACCAGATTTGGGCGCTGCCGTGGGCGACCGATGTGCGCATCATGTACTGGAACAAGGACATATTTGAGGAAGAGGGGTTTGATCCCGAAGTGCCGCCACAGACTTGGGAGGAGCTCATCGACTTTGGCCTGAGAATGACAAAATACGATGATGCCGGCAATATAACCCGGATTGGCTATACCCCTCGTTATGCCAGCAGTTGGCTCTATTTGTACGGTTTCCAGACTGAATCGCAATGGCTCAGCGAAGATGGCAAAACTGCGCTGATCAATGCTGCGGAGCCGCTTAAAGCGTTGGAATTCATGGTTAGGGCTATGGACAATATTGGTGGCGCCGAAACGGTCATGGCGCTGTCAGGTTCATTTTTATCCGGGGCCGACCACCCTTTCCTAAACGATCAACTGGCTATGTTTATCACGGACACTAGCATGAACACAAACATCGTGCGATATAAACCGGAGATGAATTTTGGCACCGCGCCCGTGCCCGTCCCGGAAGATGGAGCATCGCCGAAGTCATATGGCGGAGGATGGTCATATTGCATACCCAAAGGCGCCGCAAACCCCGAATTGAGCTTTGAGGTGATGAAATGGCTGATAACCGAGGGCATTATTGTACAGCAGGCCGGGGTCGCGGCTTTTAGCAAGGAGGAGTATGGCATCGATGTCCATTTGCCGCCTTTTTCCGCCTATCTGCCCACGCTGGACAGATTAAAGGAAATATACATTGATCCAATTACGATCCCCAATGTCATACAAGCGTTAAAGACAACGGAAGACGCGATGGGTTACTCTACATGCCGCCCTGTCAGCCCGGTTGGCGAAATTATTTTTACTGAAATGAATAGGGCGACAGAGAGGGCGCTTTATCATGAACTAACGCCGCAAGAAGCGCTCGACGAAGCCAATGTCATTATCCAGACAGAGCTTGACAAGTTCTGGGACTCTATTAGCTAATGGTAATAACATAAGGATAACAGGTGCGTCCCGGGCCGCTGTTCAGTTCAGGCGGGCTAAGGTTTCAGGCCGTCATATAGCAGCGGCCCGGGTATCTTCGCCCTCTAGGGTAAGGAGGTGAAACTATAATGAGGATGAAAAACAAAGAGGCGCTTGCCGGTTATATGTTCGCATTGCCTTGGATACTCGGTTTTTTATTTTTTACCCTAATACCGATAACGCAGTCCATAATATATAGCTTTATGGACTATAACATTCTACAGCCCCCAAAATGGGTAGGCTTTGACAATTACCGCAATATGGTAAACGACAGGATATTTTGGAAGGCGCTTTCCAATACCCTGTACTACGTGGCGTTCAGCGTCCCGCTTACGATGCTTGTTGGCCTTGTCATCGCCATGCTGCTAAATAATGATATATCCGGCATAGCCGTGTATAGGACCCTATACTATATGCCGTCGATTGTTCCCGTTGTGGCGTCCACTATTTTATGGCTGTGGATATTCAATCCCAATTTCGGCATATTGACCACCATTGTCAGGATGTTTGGGGTGAAATCGCCCGCTTGGCTTGCCGATCCCCAATGGTCGAAGCGATCATTGGTGATCATGGCGCTCTGGAGCGCGGGTAGGGGGATGATCATCTATGTGGCCGGACTAAAAAACATCTCCCGCGTATACTATGAAGCTGCGGAAATTGATGGCGCGAGCCGTTTGAAAAGGCTCGTTTGGATCACAATCCCATTGCTTACGCCGACACTGTTCTTTCAATTGGTAATGGGCATAATAGACTCTTTCCAAGTCTTTACGCAGGCGTTTATCATGACGGCGGGCGGGCCAAACGACTCCACCCTTTTCTATGTATTATATTTATATAATAACGCTTTCAGCTTTTGGAAAATGGGGTATGCCTCGTCCTTGGCTTGGGTACTGCTTATCATCATTATGGTTATAACTTCAATCAATTTTATTGTTTCCAAATATTGGGTGCAATATGATCAGAGCTAAATAATTTACTGTTGGAGAAGGTGAATGGAATGACTAAATTGGGAAAACGCAGGAGATTGTTTTCTAAAATCACCAGGCATGTCTTTTTATTGGGCGGCGCTTTGGTATTCATGTTCCCTCTCTATTGGTTGATATCAACATCGTTGAAGCATGAGAAGCAGATATTTGTGCTCCCCCCGCAACTGATACCCAACCCTGTAATCATCGACAACTATACCCGCATGTGGAGGCACTTTCCATTTTTGAAATTCCTGTCGAATACCGGGTTTGTTACAGCAATGGGGGTCGTGGGGGTGCTGGTGTCGGCGCCGATGGTAGCATACGCGTTCGCCAGGTTGAGGTGGCCCGGGCGCAATTTATGGTTCATGGTTATGATGGCGACAATGATGATACCTTCGCAGGTGACGATGATACCGCTGTACATTATTTTTAAAGAGATCAATTGGATTGACACGTTCCTTCCTCTTTGGGTCCCGGCATGGTTTGGCGGCGGCGCGTTCAGTATATTTTTGGTCAGGCAGTTCTTAATGACTACCCCCAAGGAAATGGAGGAAAGCGCTTTTATAGACGGGGCGAACTATTTGCAAATATATATTCGGATCATGCTGCCCCTGGTATATCCTCCGCTGACGACCATAGCCATATTCCGGTTCATGAACTCCTGGAACGATTTTATGGGCCCGCTTATCTATATCAATAACCAAAACAAATATACCCTGTCGCTTGGACTCAGGCTCTTTCAGCAGCAAACAGGCACTGCTGAATACGGCATGATGATGGCTGCCACTGTGTTAATGGTGCTGCCGGTTATATTATTTTTCTTTCTGGGGCAAAAGCAGTTTATTGAGGGCGTGGTGTTGACCGGCATGAAAAACTGAGGAAGGAGAGTATATGGATAGCAAAACGGATGATCATATACTGTATTTAACAAAACTATCAAGATATTTTCGCAGGCAAGTCATTAAAATGGTTTATAAGGCCCAAAGCGGCCACATTGGCGGTTCTCTTTCTTGCGCCGAAATACTTACAGTCCTGTATTTTAGCGAAATGCGGGTAGACCCTGCCAACAGCCATTGGGAAGACAGGGATCGTTTTGTGGCTTCTAAAGGCCACTGCGCCCCAATGCTGTACGCCGTTTTGGCTAAAAGGGGTTTCTTCCCGGAAGAAGAACTGCTTACGCTGAGGACTTTGGGAAGCAGGCTTCAAGGGCATCCAAATATGTCGACTATCAAAGGCGTCGACATTTCGACAGGTTCGCTGGGCATGGGGCTCTCGGTAGGGCTCGGCATGGCGATATCGGCCCGTTTGCTTGGCAAGGGTTTTTATACTTACGTGCTTATGGGCGATGGCGAGCTTCAGGAAGGGCAAGTATGGGAGTCGGCCATGTCCGCTTCCAAGTTCTGCGTAGACAATTGCATAGCCATAGTTGATCATAATAAGGTCCAACTCGACGGCAAGGTCGACGATATAATGCCCCTGGGGGATTTGGCGCTTAAATGGCGCTCTTTCGGATGGAACGTCATCGAAGCTGACGGGCACGATGTACAGGACATGTTAAAAGCAATCAACCATGCCAAATCCGTTAAAAAAACACCTTCCGTCATTATTGCGGACACAGTCAAGGGCAAAGGCGTTTCGTTCATGGAAAATAATCATAAATGGCACGGCGCTGTAATAGGTAAGGACGATTATGAATCGGCTATGCGCGAGTTAGGCGGTGAAGCGGATGATTGACAATTTAACCCAGAGGGAAGTGTATGGGCATGCGCTGGCGCGGATGGGCGCAGACAACAAAAAGATAGTCGTATTGGACGCAGACATCAGTAGCGCCTCGCAAACAGCCATTTTTGCCCGCGAGTACCCCGATCGATTTTTCAATGTTGGTATTGCAGAATGCAACATGATGGCGATGGCTGCGGGCTTTGCGACATGCGGCCTCGTCCCTGTGGTCAATACGTTCGCTTTTCTGGTGACGCTCAGGGCGGGCGACGCTTTAAGAAGCTTCACCGCGCACGACAGGCTGAATGTTAAAATATTCGGAACAAACGCAGGCTTGTCAAATTCTCTTGACGGCTCCAGCCATCAGTCGGTGCAAGCGTTCGCCATTCTGCGTAGCATGCCGAATTTAACTATCATCGCGCCGTCCGATCCCAATGAAACGGCGGCGGCGGCTGCGGCGGCTATTAATTTCGATGGGCCTGTATATGTGAGCATAGCGAGAAATGTGATTCCATATCTATATCCGGATAGCTATCGATTTAAGATAGGCAGGGCATACGAAGTCCGGGGCGGATCGGATATAAGCATCATTGCATGCGGTTATATGGTCGCCAAGGCTTTGGAAGCGGCAGAAGCGCTGTCCGGCCAGGGCATATCAGCAAGGGTGATAAACATGCATACCATAAAACCCATTGACGTAGAAATGGTTATTCGCGCGGCGGAAGAAACCGGTGCGATTGTCACTATTGAAGAATCAAGCATATATGGCGGCCTTGGCGGCGCAGTCGCGGAAATCGTGGCCGCCAATAAACCTGTGCCGGTCGGTATCGTCGGTATTAAAGACACATTTGCAGAGTCAGGCGATTATGAGGGACTGCTCGCAAAATATGGGCTGGGCGTTGATAGTATCGTCAGTAACGTAAATAAAATTTTGGAAATGAAAAAATGTTAATGAAGAAAGGGTGGGCGTTATGAATAAAATTCGTATGGGCGTGGTTGGGACAGGTAATATTTCAAGAATGCACATCAATGGGATATTGGGAAGCCCTGACGCGGAGCTAAAGGCGATATGCGACAATGACGGCGCCGTGCTAAAAACAAAAGGCGACTTGTATGGAATACCCGACGCGCTGCGCTTCACGGACTACGAGGCACTGCTAAAATGCCCGGAGGTGGACGCTATTTCCATTTGCACGCCCAACTGCATGCACTATCCGGTTGCCGTGGCAGCGGTCCAAAACGGAAAGCCTTTTCTTATTGAAAAGCCGGTCACGATGACATACGAGCAAGCCGTTGCGCTAAAGGACATGGCGGCAAAAGCGAATGTCGCGCATATGGTTGACTTTTCGTTTCGTTTTAAGGCGGCTGCCAGGCATGCCAAATGGATGATAGAGCAGGGGTATCTGGGCGATATACGCCACGTTTATGCCGAATACCTGCAGTGCATGAATGTATCCGACACCTCCGCTTTTACATGGAAGCACAGCAGGGAGCTGGCGGGCACGGGCGTCCTGAACAACCTCGGCTCGCACGTCGTCGACCTGATTCGTTTCATGGTCGGCGATTTTAACAAAGTGTGCGGCCACGCGGGCGTATGCGTTCCAAGCCGACCGGGCGGCGCTTCAGGCGGGCGCGGCGTTGTGGACGCATACGATTTCAGCCATACCCTGGGGGAACTGGATTGCGGCGCATCCGTGACGCTGACGCTGACAAAGATGGCATATGGGCGAAAGAACTACCAGAAAATTGAAGTGTATGGGAGCAAGGGCGCCCTGGTGTATTGCATAGACAGGGACGAATCCATTGAAGCCTGCGTCGGCGACGTGTACGAGAGGGGCGGCGACTTTCACAGGATTACACTGCCAGCACAAAACTTCCCGGGAATGATGCAGTCATTTTTAAATATTGTACTCGGGAAGGGCGCCGGGCTTGCGCCCGTGATGGATGACGGCTGTATCAACCAACGGGTGCTAGACGCCATCGATCGTTCGATAACGCAAAATAAATGGGTCAGCATTGAAAAATCGTAAAATAGTACAAGCGCCGATTATTTAAAATATCTATAAACGGGGGGAGAGACAATGATCAAGATAGGTTACAAACCTGTAGGCATGAGGATTTCGATAACAGAAAAAGTTGCTTTTGCAAAAGAGCTGGGCCTTGATGCGATTGAGATAAATTCCACGGATTTCAAAAACGCGAATGATGAGTCGGAATGGGCGGAGGCCTCGCAGAAATACGGGATACTGTTAAAAAGCTACGCTGTGGGCGTTGATTTATGCAACCCCGTGTATGAAGAAACAGAGACCGCCACCGTGATAGATGCGGCTAAGCGCATTAAGCCTATGGGCATGGACATGATGCTCACCCGCTCCATGTGGCCGTACAACGGGGTCCCACAAAAAGACACATGGGCGTATACCATCAAAAAAACCAGGGAGTTCGCGGCCATATGCGCCGACTACGGCATCAAGCTCGCGCTTGAAGTCGACCATGGGTGTTTTATCCATACCCTGGAACGCGCGCAAGTGTTGATGCACTATGTCGACCACGACAACTTATATTTGAATTATGATCCCGCCAACATGTATATCGGCGGCGCCGATCCGCTTTACGCCATATCCATAATAAAGGACAAAATCGCCGGTGGGCACATAAAGGACGCTATATACCGCTCCGAGTACAAAGGCGAAACCGGGGTGGGCTACGGAGAAGTCGACTATGTAGCGATTTTCAGGGAGCTTAACAAATACAACGTGGACGTCGTCATGCACTATGAGCACTTCAAGCTAAAGGACGAGGTAAGGTCTGCGCATAAACATATCGTATCCGTTATGAAAAAACTATAAATAGCTGAGGTCTTTACGGGAGGGCGTGCATGAGAAATATCAGAGTCGGTTTTGTCACATTGTCAAGAGTGACATTTAGCTTGGATTTTGCCAAAAGCATATATGAACGTTCCTTAAAAATACTTTCTGCCATGGGCGTTGAAATAGTAGCGTACGATAAGCTGGCCCTAGAGGTTGAAGATGCCAGGGCAGCCGCTAAAAAATTCCATGATCATGACATAGATTTGCTCATCATACAAAACGGCACTTTTGCGGCGGCGGACTTGACGATCGAGCTTTCGGTTTTGACGTCCGTGCCGATTATCCTGTGGGCCATACCCGAGCCTGCGGTGAACGGCGCCAGGCTTTTGGCCAACTCGTTCTGCGGCGCGAATTTAAACGCTTCGTCATTGGCAAAGTTCCAGAGGCCTTTCAAATTTTTCCGGGCGCTGCCGGAAGACGATGCGTTTGTGGCCGAAATGTCCGCATATTTTCGGATGTTTAAGGCTTATGTCAATTTGAAGAGCGCGAAAATCGGATGGGTGGGGATGAGATGCCCGGGCTATTATCATTCGTCGACAGACGAGTCAAGGCTGCGCCGCGTCGTCGGGCCATCAATCCATCATGTCGACCTGCTGGAGGTCGATCAAGAGATAAAAGCGATCACCGATAACCAAGCGATTGAAATGTACGAGAACAGCACCAAAGGCAGGAAATTGGATATTTCAAAAGAAAAGCTGGCGGCGTATGGCAAACTCGGGCTTTCAATGATGAATATCAAAAAAAGGTATGACATCGACGCTTTTGCCGTTAAATGCTGGCCGGAATTCCCCACTACGCTTTGCCAGGCGCCATGCGCCGCTATCTCATGGATGAACGACATGGGGGTCCCCACTAGCTGCGAGGGCGATGTCGAAGGCGCCGTAAATATGCTGCTGCAGACATATTTGACTGGCAGGCAGTCATTTTTCGCGGATTTAATAGACTATGACGAAGAAAAAAACACCTGCGTCTATTGGCATTGTGGATCGGCGCCGTCGTTTTTGGCTTCGCCGGGCGCCGCTGTATCCATGCACGAGGATTTTAAAGGCGTGGGCATTACCGTAGAGTTTCCGCTAATGCCCGGAAAAATCACGCTTAGCCGCATTGCGACAATCCGCGATGAGTACAGGCTGTTGCTGGATTCCGGCGAGGCTATAGAAACGGAAATGCTGGCAAGGGGCAACCCGTTGAAGGCAAAGATGTCCAGGGACGTAAAAGAGCTGGTAGAGACAATAATTTATCAGGGCTTCCCGCACCACTACGTTGTTTCATATGGCGATGTGACGTATGAGATGAAGGAGCTGGCCAAACTGTTGAACATGCAAGTATTGTAATTGATCTATTGTAATTGTGCTATTGTAATTAACTCAATACCATTTTGTTTTATTTGGATTTCGCGGGGCGGGCGGCCGGGGTGGTCAGCCTGCCCTGTTGCGATCGAAACCTTTGTATCTTGTGCCTTGGAAGGTCAGGTTGCCGGTGTCGCCCTCGGCCAGCATGCCGTATTCCTTGCCCGGCACTTTTAGCTCCATGCGGTCACCGCTCTCTACCTCGAATGTGGCGAAGTATGTGGAGGACGACGAAAAATGGTGGGAAGATGCGTCTCCGCCATGGTGGTGGTGGCTGCTGCCGACCGCCGTGCGCTTTGCGACAACCTTTGCGACCACCGTCAGGACGGGGGAGCTGTTGTTCGCGCCCCACTCCATGCCGCCTCTTATTATATTGGCGGCGACAAGGCCAAAGACCAGTGCGAACCCCACAACGAAGATTACGGTAATAATCGGAAACATTAAAGCATTACCTCCGCAAGGCGTGTCTCATATCTAAGGCGTGTCTCGTATCTATGGAAACGCCGGGCTGTCCGCGTATCCGTAATGGGCGGTGATCACATAGCGGAAGCCGCCAAGCCCGGCCAGCCTATCTATATCGGCCTTTTGCTGTTCGTCGGATTTGTTGTATATTGAGATGAACATCCCGACCTTGCCGTCTTTTATGCTCAGGTTGTCGCCCGCGAAAAGGTACAGCCCGTCGAGCAAATAGCATACGGAGTCGTCCGCGTGGCCCGGCGTCCCAATGACCTCGACAGTGCGCCCGTTTATTTCGAGGGAATCGCCGTCCGATACGGTATGGACGCCCGCGCCCCCCTTTGCGCCGTAGACGGTGGCGGCGCCAAACAGCCCCAGGCCCGCCGTATGGTCGCCGTGGGTGTGCGTCATGAGCACCTGGGCGACGTCCTCGCCCGATATGCCCAGTTGGGACAGGCCCTGCTCCACCGCGCCGCTGTTCCCGCCGGCGTCCACGGCTATATACGAGCCGCCGCAGTCTATCAGGAACATACTGACAAAACCGGTGTTAATCGCATAGATGCCCGGCAAAAACTCGCCCGTTTGCACGGCGTTCATCTGGCTCTGCTCGCTGCGTATTTTGATGAGCACGCCCCCGGCTGCGGCGATCAGCGCGCCGAAGACGATCGACGAAATTATTAGCGTCCTGCGCTTTGGCTTTTTAATTTTCATTGGCCGCATCCTTTTAGGCGTTTTCGGCATATTGTTTGCATCGCCAATTATATCATATTGGGCGATTGCGAGTTCGGGCGATTGCGAGTTTAGGCGACTGCGAGTTTGGGCGACTGCGAGTTTGGGTGACTGCGAGTTCTGATTTATCGGACATGGCGATGCAAATTGTGTATAATTAGTTTATCAATACTTCTAATCAATAATATTAAAAGGATGGTGCATTATATGTCGAGCTTGGCGAACAAAAATTACGGTTCCGGCGTTTCGTTAGAAACCATACGGGGCTTCGCGGAGTCGTTTGCAGCGGACCCAGTGAAGCAACTGGTCATGAACGCGGTGGTGAAAAATGGGCTGCCCAACACCGCAGAGAACTATATGAGCGGCGTTAATATGCAGCACACATTCTCGATACAGATAGAGACCGGCAAGGTCACGAACCAAAAGTCCAGCGGCCGGTGCTGGCTGTTTGCGGGGCTCAACACGCTGCGCCTGGAGATCATGCGCAAATGCAACCTGAAGCATTTCGAGCTGTCGCAGAACTTCCCCATGTTTTGGGACAAATTTGAGAAGGCGAACTATTTCTTGGACAGCATCATAGAGACCGCCGACGAGCCGGTGGGCAGCCGCGTGCTCGATCACCTGCTGGCCGCGCCCATGCAGGACGGGGGCCAATGGGACATGTTTGCAGCGCTGGTCGAAAAATACGGCGCCGCCCCGCAGAGCCAGATGCCGGAGACGTTCCACAGCAGCAGCACCGGCGTCATGAACAAATACCTGACGCTCAAGCTGCGCGAATTCGCCGTTGTGCTGCGAAACGCGTACGCAGGTGGACAGACGCGCGAACAGTTGGCGGAGCAAAAGACAGACATGCTCAGGACCATTTACCAGATGCTGTGCATTTGCCTGGGCAACCCGCCGACTGCGTTCGATTTCGAATACCGGGACAAGGACAAGAAGTTCCATAGGGAGAGCGGCCTGACGCCGCTGACTTTCGCCGAAAAATACATAGGCAGCTCGCTGGACGACTATGTGAGCCTCATTAACGCCCCGACCGCCGACAAGGAGTACTACAAGACGTTTACGGTGCAGTACCTGGGCAATGTCAAGGGCGGCAGGGAGGTAAAATACCTGAACCTGCCCAGCGACGAGCTGAAGGCGCTGGCCATTGCGCAGTTGTCGGACGATCAGCCGGTGTGGTTTGGCTGCGACGTGGGCCAATGGCTGTCCCGGGAGAACGGCGCCATGGATTTGGACAGCTTCAACTACGAGGGCGTGCTGTTTACGAAGTTCCCGCTTACGAAAGCGGAGCGCCTTGACTACCGCGAGTCCATGCTCACGCATGCCATGGTGTTTCTGGGCGTGAACCTGGTGGACGGCAAGCCCAACCGCTGGAAGGTGGAAAACAGTTGGGGCGACAAGGCGGGCAAGGAGGGCTGGTTCATCATGTCCGACGCTTGGTTCGACGAGTTCAACTACCAAATAGTCGTACACAAAAAATATCTGAACGAAAAACAACTCGCCGCGCTGGGGCTGGCGCCCATCGTGCTAAAGCCGTGGGACCCGATGGGGTCGCTGGCGCTGATGCATTGACGATGCCGGCAAATGAGGCGGCTTCGGTAAAGGGATGGGCGCCAATGGGGCAACGAGTTAACGATGTAACAATAGGCAATTGTAAATGCCGGTTTTTACGGGCGAACACTGTTCGCCCCTACAATATTTTGTATATATGCAAAAATGGCTGACCACATGTAGGGACGCACATTGTGCGTCCGCGACTTTTGCAATCGCCTAAACGATACAACAAGGTAACGAGGTAATAAATATGCTGGAGACACTGCTGCTGGTCGACGGGAACAGTATCGTCAACAGGGCGTTTTACGCGTTTGCCGGGCAGGCGCGGCTGGTGACGAAGAGCGGCTTCCCGACGAACGCCATTTTCGGGTTCCTAAATATATTCTATAAATATTTCGACGACATAGGCCCGACCCACGTGTGCGTCGCTTTCGACATGCGCGGCCCCACGTTCCGGCACTTAGAATATGACCAGTACAAGGCGGGGCGCAAGGGCATGCCCGACGAGCTTGCCATGCAGATGCCCGTACTCAAAGAAGTCATCGGAGCGCTCGGGCTGCGCATGGCGGAATGCGAGGGCTTCGAAGCGGACGACATACTCGGAACGCTGTCGGCGCTGGCCGAGCAGGCGGGCATGCAGTGCGTCATTGTGACGGGCGACCGGGACTCGCTGCAGTTGGTGTCGCCGGCGACGCGCGTGCTGCTGCCGGTCACGCGCGCCGGGCAGACGCGCACCGAGGAGTACGACGAGGCGGCGCTGCTGGAAAAATACGGGGTAACGCCGGGACTGTTCATCGATCTCAAAGGCCTGATGGGGGACTCGTCTGACAACATACCTGGCGTCCCGGGAATCGGTGAAAAAACCGCGATGGAGCTGGTGGGCAAGCACGGGGGGATCGACAGCATATACGCGAACCTCGACGCGGTGGAGCGAAAAACCGTGCGCGCGAAGCTGGAGGCGGGCAGGGACCTGGCTGTTATGAGCCGCAGGCTGGCGACGATCGCCAGGGACGCCCCTTGCGGCCTGGGGGTGCCGGATCTGGCCCTCATGGCGCCCAACCGGGCAAACCTTTACAAACTGTTCACAGAATTGCAATTCCAGTCATATATATTAAAGATGGGCCTGACTCAGGCTGACGCGCTGGACGACAATGTGCCGGAGGGCGGCGGTGAAGACGGCGAGGGCTGTGAGGGCAACGAGGGCAGCGGCGGTGGAACGGATTCGGAAGCGGCGCCGGGGGCGCAACGCGATGTGGTCGTAATTATCGACGGCGAAACGGCTTTCTATGATATGATTGAAGCGCTGTGCGAAGCTGGGAAAAGCGCCGGAAGCGAAAGCGGCGAGGGCGCCGTAATCGAAATAGCCGAGGGCAGCAGGGATGGCGAGAACAGCAAGTGCACCGAGGGCATTAATAGCGGCGAGGGCGCCGACAAAGGCGTCGGGGGCTTTGTGTTCTACCCGATCTTTGAAAAAGTAGGCAAATTCGATCAAATATTGTTCGGCGCCGCATGCGCCCACGCGGGCGGCGCGTACTACTTTGAGACGGAAGACGGGCTGGCGCTGCGCAACGCGAGCGGCGGCGATGGCGGCGTGGGCAACGTAAGCAGTAGCGAGGGTAACGCAGGCGACGGCGAGAGCTGTGAGGGCAACGCAAACGGCGGCGCAGGCGGACCATCGCCGGGCGCGATGTATTATGTGCCGCTTAAGGATGTTTTCGACGGCTTCGGGCGGCTATTTTCCGACCCCGGCGTCCGCGTCTATGGCCATGACATAAAGCAGATCAACCATTGGCTCCTCTCCAACGGTAAAGACTGCCCCGTATTCGCTTTTGACACGATGCTGGGCGCCTATGTCGCGGACGCCGCCTCGGGCGCGTACAGCCTTTCAGACATCTATCGGGCGCGGACGGGCGGCGAGATGGAGACAGTTGACGAGATGCGCGGCAGGGGCAAGTCGCGCAAAGCGCTGACCGAGTACGGCCCCGGGGAAATGGCCAAGGCCGCCTCGGACTGCGCCAGGGCGGCGCTGGCCCTCGTTCCCGGGCTGATGGCCGAAATAGCGGAAAACGGGCAGGAGGACCTGTATTACTCCATCGAGCTGCCGCTCTCGGAAGCGCTGGCCGCGATGGAGGTTATGGGCTTCCGGGTGGACGTGGGCGGCCTGCGCGAGTTTTCTTCGGAGCTCGACAACTACATCGGGGAGTTGACTGTGCAGATATACGATCTCGCCGGTGAAGAGTTCAATATAAATTCGACAAAGCAGTTGGGTGTGATCCTGTACGAAAAGCTTGGCCTGCGCCCCATCAAAAAAACGAAAACGGGCTATTCCACAGACGCCGACGCGCTGGCAGCCCTATCCGGCAAGCACCCCCTGGTGGACAAAATATCGGAGTACCGCCAGCATGTCAAGCTGAGGTCCACGTATACGGACGGGCTGATAGAGCTTATCAACCCCGCCGACGGCAGAATCCACACCACGATGAACCAGGCCGTTACGGCGACGGGCAGGATCAGCAGCACGGAGCCCAATCTGCAGAATATACCCGTGCGCCTCGCCCTGGGCCGCGAAATCAGGAGGCTGTTTGTCCCGGAAAGCGAGGGGACGCTGCTGCTTGGCGCGGACTACTCGCAGATCGAGCTGCGCGTGCTGGCGCACCTGTCCGAGGACGCGGCGCTGGCGGAGGCGTTCAGGGACGGCGCGGACATACACAGATCGACTGCATCCAGGGTCTTCGGCGTGCCGGAGTCCCAGGTCACAGAGGAAATGAGGACGCGCGCCAAGGCCGTCAACTTCGGCATAGTGTATGGAATAGGGGACTTTTCATTGGCGCGCGACATAGGGGTGACGCGCAAAGAGGCCCGCGAATACATCGACGGCTACCTGGAAAAACATGAGGGGGTGAGGCGCTTCATGAAGGATTCCGTCGAGCAGGGCAAGCTGACCGGTTATACCCACACGCTGCTGCACAGGCGGCGCAGCCTCCCGGAGCTAAAAGCGTCGAACTTCAATACGCGGGCGTTCGGCGAGCGCGTGGCGATGAACACCCCGGTGCAGGGCAGCGCGGCAGACATCATTAAAATCGCGATGGTGCGCGTATACAAGGAGCTCAAATCGCGCGGCCTGAAGTCGAGGCTTATCTTGCAAGTGCACGACGAACTCATAATAGAGGCATATGAGGACGAACTGGCCGCCGCAGCCTCCATTTTGCGCGACTCAATGGAGCAGGCCCTGTCGCTGTCGGTGCCTCTGGTGGCGGATGTGTACTACGGGCGCAACTGGAAGGACATAAAATCAGTAAAGATATGACTGAGCAAACAGCGGAGCAAACAGAGGAGCAAACGACGGAGCAAACGACGGAAAAACTGCAGAGCAGGTAACGGAACAAGAAGAGGAGCGAACGGCTCAACATATGTCGGAGCAAACGACGGGTAAAGCAACGGGGCGCTGCTTTGTTATAGGGCTGACGGGCAGTTCCGGGAGCGGGAAGAGCGCCGCCGCGAAAATCCTGTCCGCGCTGGGCGCCGAAATAATCGACACGGACGCTATCGCCCGCGACGTCGTCAAACGGCGCGATACGCTCGACGAGCTTATTGGCGCGCTCGGGGGCTGGGTAGTCGACGGACAGGGCAGGTTCGACCGCGCGCGCGTTTCGGAACGGGCGTTTGCGGACAGCGCGGTCCTTGCCCGATTGACCGAGATTACGCACAAGTTTATCATTGACGATATTCGCAGCCGCATAGATGCGCTGAACGCGGCGAACGCGGCGAGCGCGGCCGGGCGCGTCATAGTTATAGACGCGCCGCTCCCCGTAGAGCGGGGCTTTTTGGACACGTCGGACGTCGTCTGGGTCGTCAGCGCGACGCGCGAGCGCAGGCTGCGGCGCGTGATGGAGCGGGACGGCATCAGCGCCGGCGCGGCAGAGGCGCGCTTTGCGTCACAGATGGCCGACGAGGACTACGAGAGGCTTGCCGATGTCGTCATCAGGAACAACGGCGACATTGGCGGGCTGGAAGCGGAAATAAGGCGGCAATACGCATTGCTGGAACATGCAATAAGCCAAGTGAGCGGTTAAAGGAGCAAAGGTGGTGCGAAAGTTATGAAGCTGGGCATAATCGGGCTGCCGAACGTCGGCAAGAGCACTTTGTTTAACGCCTTGACCAGGGCCGGCGCGGAGGCGTCGAACTACCCGTTTACCACCATCGAGCCGAACATAGGGATCGTGCCCGTCCCCGACGAGCGGCTGTCGGGCCTTGCCGACATGTACAAGCCGCCCAAGGTCACAAACGCGACGGTGGAGTTTGTTGACATCGCGGGGCTGGTAAAGGGCGCGAGCAGGGGCGAGGGGCTGGGCAACAAATTTTTGTCGGAGATCCGGCAGGTCGACGCGATCGTGCATGTCGTGCGCTGCTTTGAGGACGACAATGTGGCGCATGTCGACGGGAGCGTGCAGCCCGCGCGCGATATGGAGACCATCGGGCTTGAGCTGATTTTTTCGGACATGGAGACGGTGGAGAGAAGGATAGACAGGACGCGCAAGCTGTTAAAGGGCGATAAAAAGCTTGAAGTCGATCTGGCGTTCTACGACAGGGTCTACAAGGGGCTGGAGGGCGGGGCGCCGGCGCGCAGGTTGGAGATGAACAGCGTGGAGCAAAAGCTCTGCGACGAGCTTTTTTTGCTGACGTCGAAGCCGGTCCTATATGTGGCGAACCTCTCCGAAGCGGACATGGCGGACCCGGGCCTAAACGCGCATTACGCGGCGCTGTGCGAATTTGCTGCGAGCGAGGGGGCGGGTGTGCTGCCCCTGTGCGCGAAGATCGAAGCGGAGATATCGGAATTTGACGACGAGGACAAATCGCTGTTCCTGGAGGAAATGGGGCTCTCGCAAACGGGCTTGGATCGGTTGATATCGGAAAGCTACGCGCTGTTGGGCCTCATCAGCTTCTTTTCCGTCAACAAGAACGAGGTGCGGGCGACGACGGTCGTTCAAGGCTCGCGGGCGCCGCAGGCTGCGGGCAAAATACACACGGACTTCGAGCGGGGCTTCATCAGGGCGGAGGTGGTCGCGTACGACGATCTGATGCGGGCGGGTACATACGCGGCCGCGCGCGAAAAGGCGTACGTGCGCTCCGAGGGTAAGGAGTACGTGATACGCGACGGCGACGTCGTGCTTGTGCGCTTCAACGTGTAATAGGGACGACCGTCCCCAGTCGCCTGTGTGTATAATGGCAACGTGTAGCATAATTAGGCGATTGAAAAAGTCGCGGACGCACAATGTGCGTCCCTACATATGGGCAGCTGGGCAGCCAATTTTGCATATATAAAAAATGTTGTTGGGGTGAACAATGTTCGCCCGTAAAATGCAGGATTTTTAAAATCGACTAGCAGCGTAATAAGAAGGAGTATTTTAGTATATGGCTGTTGAACATAAGACAAAAATATTCGTGGTCGACGACGATATGAACATCTGCGAGCTGATACGGCTCTATCTCGAAAAAGAGGGCTACGACGTCATGACCTCGTATCGCGGCGACAGGGCAGTTGAAGAATTTGCCGCCTACGCGCCGAGCCTCGTCGTGCTCGACATCATGCTGCCCGGCTTCGACGGCTGGCAGGTGTGCCGCGAGATAAGGAAGCGATCCGGCATCCCCATCATCATGCTCACGGCCAAGGGCGAGACATTCGACAAAGTGCTGGGGCTCGAGCTGGGCGCGGACGACTATATGGTCAAGCCCTTTGAGGCGAAGGAGCTGGTCGCGAGGATAAAGGCCGTGCTGCGCAGGTACAGCCACAAGGATGCCGGGAGCAACGAGATCGTCTACCCCAACCTCGTCATAAACAAGACGAACTATACCGTGAGGCTCTACGAAGAGGAAATTCAGCTCCCCCCGAAGGAGCTGGAGCTGCTGTATTTTTTGGCGTCGAACCCCAACAGGGTTTATACGCGCGAGCAACTGCTCGAAAATGTCTGGGAGATCAACTTTTACGGCGACTCGAGGACGGTGGACGTACACATCAAGCGCCTGCGTGAAAAAATCGACATACCCGACCAGGTGTGGCAGTTGAAGACCGTTTGGGGCGTAGGATATAAATTCGAGGCGAAATAATCATACATATGTTTAAGACTCTGTTTGGCAAGCAAATCGCTGTGCTCATTTCGGTTATTGTGGTCGCGTTCGCGATTGAGACGTCCATGTTCTTTTTTTTTATAGGCGACTTGGTCACAAATGACAAGCAGACGGAGCTTTCCTATGTTGCGGACCAGATTGACACCCTGATGAACTACTATGTCGCCAGCGGGCAGAGCAGGATTGCCGCGGTGCAGCTCGAAATGGCCATCGATCGGACCGCCCAGTTGTACGACTCCATTATATTGATGATATATGCGGACGGGAGGCTGATAATGCCCGCTTCGTCGCGCTCGCTCCGCGACGTGCTGCAGGACGTGCTGACGCATTTCGACATGGAGGGCGGCGTATATAAGATACGCGAGGAAAGGCAGTATGCCAGGGCCTTTTCGCTGGCAGACGGCGAGCTGGCGATGAACACGGGCGATTTTTTCGGGCTGTTCAAGGACACGGGCTACCCGTGGCTGAACATTCAAAAGAAATACACGCTCGAAATTTCAGAGGGCCAGTCCATCAATTACGCCGTGTCCCTCCACGCGCCCATGCCATACGTGCAGCAGGCGCGCTATTCCATGCTGAGGATGGTCCTTCAGGCGGGGCTGGTCGCAACGCTCATTTCCATCATCATCGGCTTTTTCTTTTCGAGGCGCTTTACGCGCCCCTTGCGCACGATCAACGAGGCCGCGCGCGCGATTGCCAACGGGGACTTCTCCGAGCGCATCAATATCCAGTCGCGCGACGAGATAGGGGCGCTCGCCAGGACGTTCAACTATATGGCGGGCGAGCTGGAAAACATCGAGACGACGCGCAGGGACTTCATTGCCAATGTGTCGCACGAGCTGCGCACGCCGATTACGTCAATCAAGGGGTTCGTGGAGGGCATAATAGACGGGACCATACCCCAGGACAGGCAGGCGCGCTACCTCGCGATAGTCAAGGACGAAACCGAGCGGCTCAACAGGCTCGTGAACAACCTTTTGGACATGGCGCGCATCGAGTCCGGCGAGTTCCGGTTGAATTTCGTGCGCTTTGACGCGGTGGAAATGGTCCGGCGCTGCATCATAGGCCTAGCGAACCAGATCGACGCGAAGCGGCTCTCGATCGCGGCCAATTTCGACAGGGAGCAAATGTACGCGGAGGGCGATGTGGACAGCGTGGAGCGGGTGGTGTACAACCTTTTGCACAATGCGATAAAATTTTCATACGCGGACGGGGAGATCCGCGTGAGGATACGCGAGGATCGGGAGACCCTGTACGTGTCGATTTCTGACGACGGGATCGGTATAGAGGAATACGAACTAACTAAGATTTGGGAGCGCTTCTACAAGACCGACAAATCCAGGGGCCAGGACAGGACGGGCACGGGGCTGGGGCTGTCGATCATACGCAGCATCATCCACGAGCACAAGCAGAAGATCAATGTGTACAGCCGGCTGGGCGAGGGGACCACATTCGAATTTACGCTGGCGAACGCGGAGCACATGTCCTCCCTTGTTCCGACAAAATTGCCATAGGGCTGTCGTGCTACCCCTGTCATTGCCGCTGGCATTATATCCTCAGCCCCGCCATTGCGGACTTGATCCGCAATCTTGCTACGTTAGTAGGCAGTTTGACGAAATTGCGGGTCAAAGCGCGTTGCGAAGCCCGCAATGACAGGTATTTTATGTTACAATAATATAAGGCGCCGTAGATGCCCGCCGACCGGCGGTGGCGATGCGCGGGCGGCTGCGCCGAATATTGACGAGTGGGGCTTAGGTTTTATGTCGCGAAAAATAAGGCGGTTTATCGGCAGTAGGTTGTTTTCGTGTTTGTTGGCTATTGTTGTCGCCCTGTCAATCGGCAGTCCGTTTGCCAGCGCGCGGGTAGCGTATGCAGCGGCGGATGGCGAGCCGGATCGGGCCGTGGAAATATCGTTTTCAGACCTCCCACGATGGGACTGGGCGTACGCCGACATCATGGCCCTCGCAAATGTGGGCCTGATAGACGGCTACGATGACGGTACGTTCAAGCACGAACAGCCGATAACGCGGGGCGAGTTCGCGATTTTGCTCAACGCGACGTTATTAAAAGCGACAGAAGCTAACGAATTGACGGAAGCGTCGGAAGCCCCGGATGCGAGCGCAGCTGCAGCCGCAACTGCGGATGGCGCAACCACGGCCGGCGCAACCGCGGCCGGCGCAACCGCGGCCGGCGCAACCGCGGGCGGCGTCCCTCTATTTGCCGATCCATCCGTGCCATATGTTTTTTCCGACCTTTCCCCGGACGACGAGATATATCCCTATGCCGCGTCAGTGCGCAACTACCTGCGGGTACGGCGCGCCAGGGGGACGAGCGCCACGTACGAAGCAGGCGCGCCCCTGCTGCGCTCCGAGGCTGCGGAGGCGCTGGTCCGCATGTTGAACGTGGAAGACATCGACGTTGACGAGTCTATATTGGGCGCCTACGCGGACGCGGGCGAAATAACGAGCCCGGCGGTCAGGCGCAATGCCGCGCTGGCGGTCCACTACGGCATCTTTGTAGGCGGCGAGGACGGTGTGCTGTCGCCGGGCGGGTCCGTCAGCCGCGCGGAGGCGTGCGTCCTTTTGCGCCGTATGCTTCAGGCAGCGCCCTGGGGCGGCCTGATAGAGTTCCCGTCGACTCGCATGTATGTCCCGGACGCGGACTCCGGCTTCTACAACACGTTTTTCAACGACGCCGTGTTTGTCGGCGACTCCGTATCGCAGGGCCTTAGCATCTATGTGCTGAGCCAACGCTCGCGCGGGGATAGCCCCCTCGGCACGGCCAGGTTCGTCACTGCGGTGAGCTACAGCATACGCGCCGCTGCGTCGGACAACTATCAAAGCAACCGGATCAACCTGACGTGGCAGGGGCAGAGGATGTCCATCGAAGACTGCCTTTCGACGATGGGCGCGAAGGAACTTTATTTAATGCTTGGCGTGAACGACGGGGTGGGCTCGAACCCGACCTACTACCGGGACCTTTATGATAAGGCCTTAAAAAAGGTGGTCGCCCGCAACCCGGAAATCAAGATCCGCGTACAATCCTGCACGCCGGTCACGCTGACGCGTGAAACGCCCTCTTTGAGAAACAGCGAGCTGGACCGTTTCAACGCGATGCTAAAGGAAATATGCGAGTCCGAGGGCTATGACTATGTGGACATAGCGAGCCCGATGAAGCGACAGGACAATAGTTTTCGGCCGGAGCTGTCCAGCGACCGTTACGTGCATATGAACAATGACGGGAGCAGGGTATGGATCGGCGCCCTTTATGCATTCGCGAGGCAGAAGTACATTGACGGGGAATGGGACGGCGGCGGCGATCCGCAGCAGTATCCGGGCATATGGATCGACACTGACATATAAACTGATATATAAAAGGCACATATTTTTTTCGGCGGCGCTTGCTGTATGCGTCAATTATGTTTAAAATATATACACATGATTCGGATGGGACACAGGTGATATGGAAGAAAAAAATCCTATCGACGTATATGGCTCGCAGGACACGCAGTCCGATTCCCGCGATGCGGAATCGCCTGTTTTATATAGGCAGATAAGCTACGAAGAACTGGAAGAGTGCGTTTTTATCGTCAGGGACAGCATTTCGGAGTTTTATCTCGCTCCTCAGGGCGAGATTTCGTATGCCGCAGTCGAAGCCGCGCTACATGGCCAAGGCGATGTGGCTAATGCCCCGATGCCGGAATCCGGCGCTGGGCCGCAAAATGGCAACATTGTGCAGAACGACATGTCTTCTGCGGATGATCCGCTCCGAGTCTCGGCGCTTGCCGATGTCGCTGCGGAGGGCGATATGGCTTTCGGCAGCCAGGGGGCGGACGGCGGAGCGCTGCGCCACTGGCCGGACGGAGCGATGGGCGATTTGCCCGAGCAGCCCAACCAGGCCGAGCTGTCCCATAAGCCCGATCCGGGGGAGCTGGTTGCCCAAAATGGGCAAGTCGGCCAGCCGGGCCAACCGAGCCAGCCCAGCCAACCAGGCGCATTAGAACAGCCCATTCAACCAAGTCGGTCTGTGCGGCCATTGCCACCCGTCATTCGCATCAGCGGCAGGGGGCCGCTGCAGCAGCATACGATACCGATTCACCAGATATATAGGGAAAGCGTTCAAAAGCGCAAAAAAAAGCGCCGGGCGACGACGGTCAAATATCTGGCCGCCAGCTTTTGCGGCGCGGTCTTTGGCGGCCTGCTCGTCATTCTGTGCATTGCCGTTATCCTGCCCTTCTTCGGGCGCCTTGTCTTTGCCCCGGAGCCCGGCAGCGTCCATGAAGTCATCCATACAATTGAATACGCGAAAGCGGACACGCAGATAGAGGCCATATACGAGAAGGTGTCGCCCAGCGTCGTGGGCATTCGCGTTGCGCCGGACTACAGCGAATACGCATATGGGCAGCAGCGTGGCGCCGGGGGCGGTTCCGGGATCATCATACACTCCGACGGTTATATTTTGACCAACAACCATGTGATTGCGGCCGCGATCCCGCTATATGCCCCGTACCCGCGCGACGGTGGCGCGCAGGGCGAACAGGCGGAGTCTAAAATCGACGTGGTGATCCAGCGCGACCCCGGCGTCGTGTACTCCGCTCAACTCGTGGCGCGCGACGTCAAGACGGACGTAGCCGTCATCAAAATTGACGCAATTAACCTGCCGGTCGCGGAGCTGGGCGATTCCGACCTGATAAAGCCAGGCGAGCTGGTAGTCGCTATCGGCAGGCCGGGCAGCATGGACAATATATGCTCTGTCGCCGACGGCATTATAAGCGGGTTCAACCGGGGGGCGAGCGAGCAGTCCCAGAGGGAAACGGGCCTCATACAGACGAACGCCGCGATAAACACCGGCAACAGCGGGGGCGCGCTGGTCAACGCGCGGGGGCAGGTCATCGGCATAAACGTCATTTCCTCTGATACATACGGCTACGAGGGCATGAATTTCGCCATCCCGATAAACTCCGCGCGAAATGTCGCGGAGAACCTCATCGATTTCAGCTATGTCCGGGGCAGGGCGAAAACAGGCATAGGCTTCTCGGAGTCCTACAACGACAATTTCGAGTTTTACGAAAAGCAGTACCCAGGCATCCCCAAGGGGGTGTATGTCAGCTATGTGGAGCCGCTGAGCGGCGCGTTCACCGCAGGGATGCGCGTCGGCGACATCATTGTAAAAATGCATGGCACGGATATTACGCATTATATGGAAATGCTGGAAATAAAGGACTCGCTCGCACCCGGCGACATTATCGATGTGGAGGTGTTCCGCTCCGGCGAATACATCGCAATGTCGCTCGAGGTTTCCGAGGAGGCCGGCGATGACCCGGGCGCGTATTAATAAACCGCGCGCGTGTGTAAAACGGCGAGGGGTAAAATGACTGACAGCGGAGCGATTATAAATGACTGACAGCGGAGCGATTATAAATGCATGAAGATAAAATATCCTGAAGGAATCGTGAAAAGGCGCGTCAGGGCCGGTTTTCTGATTGAAGCCTTGGACGGACTTTACAGCGAGGCCGACTGCACGCTGGACTTTGTGGACCCGCTGCAGTTGCTCATATCCACGCAGCTCGCCGCGCAGTGCACCGACGAGCGGGTCAACCAGGTGACGCAAAAACTGTATAAGAAGTACCGCAGCGCCAGCGACTTCGCGGGCGCGGACATAGAGGAACTGGAAAACGACATTCGCCCCACGGGGTTCTTCCGCAACAAGGCGCGAAACATAATAGGCTGCTGCGCGATGATAATCACAGAATACGGCGGGGAAGTGCCGGACACCATGGAAGCGCTCCTAAAGCTCCCCGGCGTGGGCAGGAAAACGGCGAACCTGGTTCTTGGCGACGCGTTTGGCGTCCCCGGCATCGTGGTGGACACGCACGCCGGGCGGCTCGCGAGGCGCATGGGCCTGTCGGCGCATACGGACCCGGAAAAAGTGGAGTACGATTTAATGAAAACGCTGCCCAGGGAGAGCTGGACGCGTTTTTGCCATCAGCTTGTTTTGCACGGCAGGGCGGTCTGCTCCGCGCGCAAGGCCATGTGCAGCCTCTGCGCGCTGTCGCCGCACTGCCCGAAAATAAACGTAGATCCGAAATGACGAGATGATTGCCATGGATTATAAGCTAGATAACGGCAAAGGCCCGCACGAAAGCGCATACGGCGAGAATGCGGGCGCGTACTACGACGCAAGTTCATACGTTGAGAATGCGGGCGCATTCTATGACGTGGGCGCGTATTTCGGCGACGTAGTTTATGCGCAGGGGAGCGATAATGCGGCGTTTGCGATCGATGGAAGCGACGCTGTTTTTGCTATCGATGGCAGCGATGCGGTTTTTGCAATCGATGTCGGGACAGGAAGCATTATAGGCGTGGTCGGCGTTCAGGATAACGGGCGCTTCCGCGTCCTCGCCGTAGAGGTGCTCGAGCATGACAACCGCGTCATGTTCGACGGGCAGATACATGACATTGGCGAGGTGGCTAGGGCGGTTTCCACGGTTAGGGGCCGCCTTGAAAAGGCCGTGGGCATTCCGTTGGAAGCGGCGTATATCGCCGCCGCCGGGCGCGCGCTGAAAACGATTAAGACCGGGGTCAAAAGGCCCCTTTTGTCCGGGCAGGAAATCGACGGGCCTCTGCTGCAGAACATGGAGGCCGAGGCGCTGCACCGGGCGCTGGATTCCTCAGCCCTAAAAACCCTCTCCAACGAAAATGTGGCTGCGAACGCAGTTGAGCCTCCTCGTATATATTATGACTATATCGGCTATTCCGTGACGGGCAGGTATCTTGACGGCTACCCCATTTCAAACCTTTTGGGGCACCATGGGACTGAGGCCCAGGTGGAGCTGGTCGCCACTTTCTTGCCCCGGTCCGTAACGGAAAGTTTGTTCGCGGTGATGCGGCATGCGGACATCGTCGTCGCTGGGCTGATCCTTGAGCCGATAGCGGCGCTTGACGCCGTGGTTTCGAAAGAAATGCGCCGCTTGAACCTTGCGCTCGTCGACATCGGCGCAGGCACATCCGACATCGCCATAACAAAGGACGGCAACGTGTTTTCGTACACGATGGTGCCGTACGCGGGCGACAAGGTCACGGAACGCATCTGCGAAACGTTCCTGACAGACTTTAAGACGGGCGAGCGCATAAAGCGCGCCCTGTATGCAAATAGAGGGGAAATAAAGTTCACCGACGTGTTCGGCAGGGACAGGGGCGTATCTTACGACGAGGTTTATGGCGCCGCGCTGCCCGTCGTCCGGGAAATGGCGGCGAAAATCGCCGGCGCCGTTTTGCTGGAAAACAAGGCTCCGCCCTCCGCCCTGATCGTGGTCGGCGGCGGCTGCCGGCTGCCGGGCCTGGACATTGCGTTGGCCGAGGCGCTGAACCTGGACGGTAGCAGAGTGGCCATCCGGGACAGGGGCGCGATAGAGGGCCTTGATTGCAACTCCGACGTCCTGACGGGGCCGGAATCGGTGACGCCGTTCGGCATCGCCATCAACGGCGCGGCCAGGAGCGGCGCCCGCAGGGATCGCGCCACGGTCCGCCTGAACAAAAAAATAGTAAGGATGCCGGATGCCGGCGGGCATACGGTCTTAGACGTCCTGTCGGCTGCGGCGGAAAAGCCCTATAGGCCCATTGGGGAGCAGGGGGCTTCGATGTCTTTTCGTTTTAACGGCGAGCCGAGGACGGTGATCGGCGGGGCGGGACTGCCGGCGACAATCCTGTTGAACGGAGAGCCTGTCGGGCCGGAGGCGCCCGTCGGCTACGGCGACGAAATAAGCTTCAAGGATGCGGAAGACGGGCCTGACGCGAGGGTCTTTGTCAGCGACCTGGCGTCAAGGGTGGACGCCGGTACCGTTACTTGTGGGGGCGTCGAATACTATATCGCGCCGCGCGCGACGATAAACGGCGCCGAGTGCGCGTTGAGCGCCGAAGTCCATGAAGGCGACGACGTCTGGCTGGCGACGCGGACGACGCTCGGGATGTTTGCAGAAGAATATCTGGGGGGCGCGGACGGATCGGTGTTTTTTGTCAATGGCGAACCGGCGGGCGAAGACTTTTTGCTCTCGCACGGCGACGAAATCGCCGTCGACAAGGGGCTGGCCGCCGCCGAAGCCGCTGGGGGCGACGCTGCTGGCGAAATCGAAGCTGAAGCCGCCGATGACATGGGCGGCGCGGGCGCATATTCATACATAATCAACGGCGAGCAGGTGGAAATCCGCTCAATGGCGCCGGACATGCTGCTCGTAGACGCCCTCAACCACATCGTCCTGGAACGCGCCGACAGCCGGGGGAGGCTCATGCTGCAACTAAACGACGCCCCCGCAAAGTTGACGGACGCCGTGCACCCCGGCGACAAAATGTTTATAAACTGGGTCGTGGAGCCCTAACTGAAACAAAATATTAATACAACTTAAAAAATGGGTATACATAATATGACGCAGGGAGTTATGTGGCCCATTTTTTTTGCGTCTCCAAAATTACTATATTACGCTGCATACATACGCACGGATGCGGCGCGGCGGCTGTAATAACGACTCTAGCGGTACAATGGCACAGAGGGACCGACGTGGCGATACAAACAACCTGGGACAATGTGGACAACGACGGAGCGAGGCAGTGCGGCCTGCTGTCAGAGCTATATCGGCTGGCGGAGGCTAGCGAGACCGGCGATTTTTTGTTCGCTATCGACGCGTGCGGGCTTTCCAGCGAAGAAGCAGAGGCCGCCCGCCTGTTCAACAAAGCCTTCGAAAACTACAAGGAGTCCGTCGAATACGAAATCATGAAATACCGGCTCACCAGCGACGCCCTCGGTATCGGGCTGTGGGACATGGATATTGTACTGGGGGACCCCATAAACCCAGCCAATTCGATAACATGGTCGCCGGAGTTCCGAGGCATGCTGGGCTATGGCGACGTAGAAGAGTTCCCGAACGTCATGCACAGCTGGATCGACCGGCTCCACCCGCACGATCGGGAGAAGGCTTTCGACGCTTTCCTGGCCCATGTCGACGACTATTCCGGGGCGACGCCGTATAACGTCGAATATCGGCTGATGCTCAAAAACGGCACGTACCGGAACTTCCATGCCTATGGCACGACGCTGAGGAACGCGGCGGGCGTGCCGCTGAGGGTGGCCGGCGCCCTGATGGACATAACCGAAAAGAAGCAGATGATCGACCGCGAGCACAAGCTCGAGATGCAAAAAGAGGCTGCGCTCGCCGCCAACGAGGCCAAGAGCATGTTTCTGGCCAGCATGTCCCACGAGATACGCACGCCGATGAACGCGATACTGGGTATGTCGGACCTGCTGCTGCAGGAAAAACTTAACAAGCGCCAGTTCGGATATGTAAATGACATCAAAACAGCCGCCGCCGCACTGCTGGACATTATCAACGATATTTTGGACATATCGAAGATACAGGCGGGCAAGCTGAGCCTTGTCCCCGTGCACTACTACCTGGGCGCAATGCTGGACAATCTGGCCTCGGTGATGAAGCTGCTGGTGGACGACAAGGGCATAGCGTTCAAGCTGGACGTGCGGGGCGATATCCCCGTTTGCCTGTACGGCGACGACATACGCGTGCGGCAGGTGCTGCTGAACCTGCTGAGCAACGCTGTCAAGTTCACGGAAAGAGGTTATGTGCATCTATTGGTCGAGGCGACCGCCGACAGCGTACATTTTACCGTCACCGATTCCGGAATCGGCATAAGGGAACAGGACATACCCAAGCTGTATGTAGACTTCGAACAGTTCGACACGCACAAAAACCGCAGCAAGAAAGGCACGGGCCTCGGCCTGCCCATATCCAGGGCGCTGGTGGAAATCATGGGCGGTACCATCGAGGTGGAAAGCATTTACGGGCAAGGCTCGTCGTTCCACGTGGAAATCCCCCTGGTCGCCGGCGACGAGACGAAGGTGGCGTATTCGGACGACAACGCAGTCCCCATTTACGCGCCCGAAGCCAGGGTGCTGGTGGTGGACGACAACGCAATGAACCTGAACGTCGCAACGGGCCTTTTGCGGCTGTACAAAATCGCGGCGGAGACGGCGTCTTCAGGCGAACAGGCCATTGAGATGCTAAAGAATAAGCAATACGACATAATTTTTATGGACCATATGATGCCGGGGATGGACGGCGTTGAGACGTCCAGGGCAATACGGGGCATGGGCATCGGCGGGGCCATTATAGCGTTTACCGCAAACGCCACCACGGGGGCAAAAGAAATTTTACTGGATGCCGGGATGGACGACTATCTCACAAAGCCCATATCGAGGAAGGACCTGACGTCCATGCTCGACAAATGGCTGCCGCAGGCCAAAAAAATGGCGCCGTTCCGGGAAGCGGAAGTGGGCGCCGGCAGCAAAGACAGCCTGGATGCCGGCAGCATAGATAGCCTGGTTGCCGGAAGAATAGATAGCCTGGATACTGACAACGGAGGCGGCGACGGCGGCGACGTCGGCGGGGACGAGGTTTTTTGGGCTAAAATCGGGCTCATCGGCGAGATGTCCGTCTCAACCGGCCTGGACAGGGTCGATGGCCAAAAGGACGAGTTCAAAAAAATCCTGAGGCTCATGATCAATGAGATTGAAAAGAGCAGCGGCAACCTCGTGCGCTTTTTCGACGCTGGCGACATGAAAAATTTTTGCATCGAGGCCCATTGCATAAAAAGCTCGCTGGCCAACATTGGCGCCATTGATCTGGCCGGAAAGGCGCAAGAACTCGAGGATGCGTCCGCCAAAGGCGACATTGGCTCCTGCGCGCCCGCGCTGCAGCCGTTCCTTGGGGCAATCGGCAGGTTTGGCGAGGATTTGTGCGGCGCTTTCGCCGTTATTGGCCAATGCGACAGGCCTCCCGCCGCGCCGCCGGAACTTATGCCCGCGCTTTTGGGCCTGCTGTCCGCATTTGCCGACATGGACATCGGGCGCATTGAAAACGAGGCATCCAAGCTGGGCCAGATAAACATCGGCGGGCCCATTAAAGACGAAGTCGAGCAGTTGCTGGACATGGTTTCGGTGATGGACTACGACGAGGCAGCGGGGCGGATACATAAAATGGTGTACAAGGAGCGTATCAGTGGATAACAATGCGGAACTTTTTTTCATACCGTCCCTCCTAAAGCTGGAGGCGCTGGGCCTGGAGCGTTTTTCCGAAACGTCCGAGCTGTCTGCGGGGGCGTACTTTGAGCTGCTCAGGCGGTTCATGAAACTCGCGTTGCCCGCCGTCAGCGCGCTGCGACGGTTCATCAGCCGCAACGGCGACATTGACTCGTATAAAAGCTTGGACGATATAATCCCCGTCCTCAAAGAGATGGGGTGCGACGGCTACGTGTCGGCGTTCTATGCGGTCCTTGGCGCATATGAGACGGGTAACTGGCGGCTGGCGGCCCACCACGCCGACATGGCGATGGAGGGCTTCGACGCATTCTATTCAAAGATATCCTCGGCCAAAAGGACAGCCGTCGAGTCGGCGCCCGACGCGGGCCTGCCGCTGGGCGAATACATAAAGGCCGTCCAGGAGAGCGGCAAACAGCGGAAGATGGTGGTCCTGGCCGTGGACGACTCGCCCGTCATCTTAAAGTCAGTCTCATCGGTGCTGAGCGCCGAATACAAGGTGTACACCCTGCTCAAGCCCGAAATGCTCCCCAAGATAATGAAGCAGGTCACGCCGGAACTTTTTTTGCTCGACTACAAGATGCCTGACATAAGCGGGTTTGAGTTGATACCGGTGATCCGGGGGTTCAAGGAACACCGCGACACCCCGATCGTGTTCTTGACCTCCGAGGGGACGGTGGACAACGTGACGGCCGCATTGGCCCTGGGCGCGAGCGACTTTATCGTAAAGCCGTTCAACCCGGGCGCGCTGCGGGAAAAAATAGCCAAATGGATAGTCCGAAAAGAACAGGCGTAATGCCAGATCAAGGTTAACATAAAATGACTTGGGGGACGGGACATGAATGGGTCGGGTAATGCGCGAAAGATAGTAATGCTGGTAGACGACAACGAGGCGAACCTGGCGATCGGGAAAGACATGCTAAAGGACGTCTATAAAGTCTACCCCGTCCCTTCGGGCGAGATTATGTTCGATTTGCTTGAAGACGTGCGCCCCGACATAATCCTGCTCGACATCCTGATGCCTGGGATGGACGGCTACGAGGCGATCAAAAGGCTGAAAAAAAGCAGGCAGTGGGCGGACATCCCCGTCGTGCTGCTGACGGCGAAATCCGACGAGAGTAGCGAGTATGTCGGGCTCAGCCTCGGCGCCATGGACTATGTGTCGAAGCCGTTTTATGCGCCGCTGCTGCTAAAGCGCATCGAGAACCTTCTGATGGCGCAGGCGCAGAAGAACCAGCTCCGGGGCTACGGCGAGGGCCTGCCAGGCCAGGCGGAGGCGAATATATCGCAGATCAACAGCCTGCAGAACGCGGTCCTCAACACTATATCGGGGCTCGTGGAGTTCAAGGAGGACGAGACTGACGGGCATATAATTCGCACGCGGAAGTACCTGAAGATACTCGTCGACCAGATGCTTTTGGACGGGGTGTACATCGACGAGGTGGGCGCCTGGGACATGAACTTCGTGCTGTCCTCGTCGCAACTGCACGACGTGGGCAATATTGCCATCAGCGACGTTATTTTGAAGAAGCCCGGCGCGCTGACGCCGGAGGAGTTCGTCGTCATGATGTCGCATGTGGAAGAGGGCATTAAAGCCGTGCAGAAGATCGAGGAGAGCACCGGAGACGACGCCTTTATGCGCCATGTCCGCCTGATTGTCGGCAGCCACCATGAAAAATGGGACGGCTCCGGGTACCCCAATGGCTTGCGCGGGACGGAGATCCCGCTGGAGGGGAGGCTGATGGCCATCGCGGACGTCTATGACGCGCTTATCTCCAAAAGGCCCTATAAAAAGCCGCTGACTGCCGAAGAGGCGTCGGCCATCATCAAAGAGGGCAGCGCCAAGCACTTCGACCCGGCGCTGGTCGATGTCTTTTCAAAAGTCGAGGACAAGTTCGCGGACGTCGTTAAAAATTCCATGCACATATAGCATATAACGAATTTAACGCGTATAACGCGTGTGGCGCATACAGCACATTGCGCGTATATAGCGCGTGTAGCGCATATGGCGCGTGTAGCCGCACGTTTTTTAAAAAGTAACATTAACCAGCCGTGAAAGTGGGTAAAAATAATGTGAAATGCGCGCTCCATGCGGTTGTCGGCATTTTTTTGGCCCATATTACTAACTAACATTAGTTAAGAATATCGATCCGCCCCATGATGCGCCGCTGAGCGGCGCCAAACGGAGGCCTGCGGGCAACCGCGAAAAGCTGCATGAAGATGTATGAAATAACCGGCGATTCTGGCGGCGGCGGGGAGGACATCAACAGCGCAAAACAACCTGGGCGCCGCCGCGGCCAGGATCGGCGCCATTGATGCCATGATCCTCAAGCTGCATTAAAATAAATTTTAATTAATTGGTAGGAAAAACATATAGACGGGCGGCCAAAGGGAGCCCCTACACGTTCCTGACGACCTTGTTGGAGCGCAGGCAGCGCGTGCAGACGCTTATCGTCTTTGGCGTCCCGTCGACGATCGCCCTTACTTTCCTTATGTTGGCCTTCCATTTACGGCTGGTCCGCCGGATGGAGTGGCTAACATTGTTCCCGAACACGGTTGTTTTATCGCATATAAAGCATCGAGCCATACTAGTATCCCCTTTAACAATTCACAATCCAATCTATCCTATCACAGATCTATGCGGTTTGACAATATCATAAATAAACATATAATGTATATATATCTTTTTTTTGGTTATTGGCGGATTGGTTGCAAATACAAATGGGGGGGCGGATCGGCATTCTGCGCATTGTTTCGGGTAAATTTGGCGGCAGGTTGATCAGGGCGCCCGAAGGCGCCCCGACGCGGCCCACGTCGCAGGTGGCCCGCGAGGCCCTGTTCAGCATCCTCGCGCCCAGGGTCGCCGGCGCCGTGTTCATCGATATGTACGCGGGCTCGGGCGCGGTGGGGATCGAGGCTCTGAGCCGGGGCGCAGGCTGCGTGGTGTTTGCCGACAGCAGCCGCGAATGCGTCGACACGATCCGCGACAACTTAAAGCTCCTGGGCATTGGCGGCAGGGGCGCGCTGGTGCTGGAGGCGGATCTCGCGCGGGGCGCCCCTGCCGCAGCGGCGCTGCGGGGCGCGCTCAAGCGCCTCGGGGAGGTGGCGGCTGACATTATATTTGCGGACCCGCCATACGGGCTGGAAGGCATTTTGGATATGCCGCGCTTTATTTCCGAGTCTTATTTGTGCGCGGCGGACGGGACCATCATAATAGAGCACAGCAAGAAGACTATCATGCCGGCCAACTCCGGCATGTATGAGAAGGCCCGCGAAAGGCAGTACGGGGACTCGTGCCTGTCATTCTACGAAAGCGCCCCGGACGGCAGCCAGGTATAAACAATAGGAGGTCAAAGACATATCTGTGAATGATCTACAGGGCGGCGGGCCGGCGCCGAGGGCCGGCGAGAGCGTATACATATACCCGGGCAGCTTCGATCCGGTCACGTTCGGGCATTTGGACATCATCACGCGCGCCTCCCATATGTGCGGCCGCCTCATTATTGCTATTGGCCGGAACCGCGAAAAAAGGACGATGTTCGCCACGGAGGAGCGGATCGAGATGCTGCGCGACGTGGTCGCGTCCCAGGCCGGCAACGGCGGCGGTCTGCATAACGTGGAAGTCGCCGCATTTAGCGGCCTGTTGGCCGACTTCGCAAAAAAGCGCGGCGCGAGCGTCATCGTCAAGGGGCTGCGCGCGATGTCCGACTTCGAGTTCGAGTTCCAGATGGCACTGCTGAACAAATATCTGGACGAGCGCCTGGAGACCGTTTTTTTGATGACCAGCGTCCAGTACACGTACCTGAGTTCCAGCGCCGTTAAAGAGATAGCGCTGAACGGCGGGCGCCTCGGCGGCCTGGTGCCTGCCTGCGTGGTTGACAGGATAGAAGAAAAAGCGCTAAAAGCAAAGGAGTTGAGTGTCTAATAGCATGGATATTTACCAAATGATCGACGCGCTGGAGGAGCTGCTCGAAAACGGCGCGCCGGTTCCGCTCTCCAGCAAGCGGCTCGTGTCCGTCGGCGAGGCCGTCGAAATCATCCGCCAGATGCGCCTGAGCATACCCGAGGAGATCAAAGCCGCCGCGCGTTTGACTGAAGAGCGCGACAGCATCGTTAAAAAGGCCGAGGCCGAGTCCCAGCGCATGCTTAAGAACGCCGAGGCGAAATACACGGAAATGGTGGACAACCATGAAATCATCAGCGCCGCCTATAAACAGGCGAACGAAATCGTCGCCACGGCGCAGCAAAGCGCCCGGGAGCTGAAAATGGGCGCTTACGACTACATGAGCAAGCTGCTCGAGAAGATAGAGCGCGTGATTTACGAAACCGTGGAAACAATAAATTCCAACCGCCGGGAGATCGAAAACTTCCGCGACCAATAGCGCGGGCCGCGCCGCGTCCAGCGGCGCTAGGGTTCCGCATCCAGCGGCGCTAAGGTTCCGCTTCAAGCGGCGCTAATGTTCCGCATCCGGCGGCGCTAGGGTTCCGCCGCACCGGGTCCGTAAAGCGTCAGACGCGTTCGACCCATCCAAAAATGTCTTCGCGCTCGCCGAGCTGTATGCCTGTTATACTGTCATACAATTTTTGCGACAGCTCGCCAATCTTGCCGCCAGAGAGCTCCATCACCTCGTTTTCCACAGCCAGCACGCCTATGGGCGAAATGACTGCCGCCGTCCCCGTACCGAACGCCTCTTCGAGTGCGCCGGTTTTGTATGCGGAGACGACCTCGTCTATGGATATGGGGCGCTCTTCTATGTTGTACCCAAAATGCCTGAGCAGGCGGATAGTGGAGTCCCTGGTCACGCCCGGGAGCACGCTCCCGGTGAGCGACGGGGTGACGATGCTGCCCGCTATTTTAAAGAAGACGTTCATAGTGCCGACTTCTTCTATGAATTTTCGGTCGATCGCGTCGAGCCACAGCACCTGCGTATAGCCCATGTCCTTGGCCTTGCTCTGCGACTTTAAGCTGGCCGCGTAATTGGCGGCGGCCTTCGTGAAGCCGAGCCCGCCCCGCACTGCCCTGACATATTCCGTTTCCACGTTGATTTTAACGGGGGCGAGGCCCTCCGGGTAGTACGCGCCCACCGGCGACAGCACGATGATGAATAGATATGTGTCCGAGGGGCGCACGCCGATAAACGGATCGGTCGCTATGACAAACGGCCTTATATAAAGGGATGTGCCCGCGTCGGACGGGATCCAGCCCTGCTCGACCCTGAGCAGTTCCTTGAGCGCCTCCAGCGCGAAGTCCACGTCGAGCTCGGGCATGCACAGCCTCGCGTTGGAGCTGTTCTGCCGGTCGAAGTTCATCCTCGGGCGGAACAGCAGCGTCTCGCCGCCCTTGCCCCGGTAAGCCTTTAAGCCCTCGAACGCGGCCTGGCCGTAGTGGAACACCATTGCCGAGGGTTCAAGGGACAGGGGCTGGTAGGGGACGATACGCGGGTCGTGCCACCCGGTCCCCTCCGTGTAGTCCATCAGGAACATGTGATCCGTGAATATCCGGCCGAAGCCCAGCTCCGAACCCGGCGCCGGCTTAGCTTTCGGGGACTGTGTTTTTAAGATTTTGATATCATTTTTATCCATACTCGCCCTCCGCGTACAAACGTTTGGCAACCAGTGTACCACAAGCGGCAGCGGCGTGACAATAAATTTATGCAGGTTATAGCGCAGAGCGCAGCGATTGGGCGATTGGGCATTGATCCGGCCACATGCCGGGCTTGACGGCTCGCCCCGCTAGTGATATGGTCATTTGTGCAGCAAAACCCGTAGAAGACGGAGGGCCGCGACAATGTTATTTCGCAAGCTGGCCAGCCGCTACCTGCGCCCCGATCAGTACCTCGACAGCATCGAGGACATCGATTTGGCGAAACTGTGCGAAGAAGGGGCGAGGGGGCTGATCATCGACATAGACAACACGCTGCTCGCGCCCGGCACAAAGGCGCCGGACGGGCGCATGCTGGGATTCATAGACAGCGCGCGCGACGCGGGCCTCGATATCTGCCTGTTGTCCAATGCTTCGCGCCGCCGCGTTGCATGGGCGGCGTCCGGCACCGGCCTGTTCGCGATAGCGGGGGCGCGCAAGCCGTCGGGGCGCGGGTTCGAGAAGGCCATGCGCCTGATGGGGCTTGCACCGCCGCAGTTGCGCGTCATAGGGGATCAGTTGTTCACCGACGTACTGGGCGCGAGGCGCCTCGGCATTGGGGTCATTTGCGTGAGGCCCATCACCCGGCGCGAGGAGCCCACGGTGAGGCTAAAACGCATTGCGGAGTACTTTATTATGAGGGACCTGGCCAAGAGCCGGGCAAAGGGCCAAGTAAAAAACCGGGCCGAGGATCGGAATACAACATGATCCAAAAAACCCGGCAAAACTTTTTAGGCTGCTATGCGGACGCGCGTAGGCTGTAAATTCCCTTTTCAACCATACCGAATTGTGGTAGATTCTATAAGTGGCCCGATGCTTGTGCGCGGTAGTCGCTTACTACAAGGCTTTTGGTGCGAAAAATAGAGGAAAGGGCAGGACTGGGGCCGGGGCGCGGGGCTTTTTCGCGTCGGCGGCGCAGTTTGCGCGTGGCATTCACTATGTTCAGTTTGAAGAATCACATGGAAGAGGTTGTTTTCAATCGAATGAAATCGGTGCTCAACGGCTTGGACGTATGCAAATGCGAAAAATGCTCAATGGATATAGCGGCGATTGTGTTGAACGAGCTGCCGGCAAAATATGTCGTCACGGACAAGGGCGTCCTGTTTTCCAAGATAGACGCCCTGCAGCAGCAGTTCGACATCGGGGTCACGGCGGCCATCACCCGCGCGGCGCAGATTGTCAACAAAACCCCGCTGCACGACAAAACACAGGACGTGATGAAGGCATAGGCGCCCGGCGCGGCGCCGGTGAATGTGAGGGGGTCGGATTATGATTAGCGCTGGCGAATTTCGGAACGGCGTCACGTTTGAACTTGACGGGCAGGTGTTTCAAGTGATCGAGTTCCAGCACGTCAAACCGGGCAAGGGCGCGGCGTTTGTCCGGACGAAGCTGCGGAACATGATTACGGGGGCCACCGTCGAGCGGACGTTCAACCCTTCCGACAAAATGGACAACGCGCACGTCGAGCGCAAGGACATGCAGTATATGTACACCGACGGCAATCTATACTATTTCATGGACACCGAGACATACGATCAAATCCCCTTGAACGCCGAAACGGTCGGCGACGCTCTCAAGTTCGTCAAAGAGGAAATAATCGTAAAAGTCCTGTCGCATAATGACAATGTGTTCGGCATAGAGCCGCCTTTTTTCGTCGAGCTGCAGATAACGGAAACAGAGCCCGGCTTTCGCGGGGACACCGCCACCGGCGCCACCAAGCCGGCGGTCGTAGAGACGGGCGCGGTCATCAAGGTGCCGCTGTTCATTGAAGTGGGCGAGGTGGTCAGGATTGACACGCGGACGGGCGAATATATGGAGCGCGCATAGGTGGGGCATAAGTGGGGCATAGGTGGGTATGAAGCAGGCGGGGCAAGGCGACACAGGCACAGTTGAGACACTGCCGGGCGTGGACATCGAATTGGACGTCATAGCCCGCGTCGCGGCGAAGTCCGCCCTCGGCGCAAGCGGCGTGCTGTCGCTGGAAAACACGTTCGCGGACGGCATAGCGGCGGCCCTGGGCAAACACGGCCACGCTCGCGGCGTGCGCGTGGTTTCGGAGGGCGGCGGCTGCGTGTTCCACATCAGCGTGGTGACCAGGTACGGCGAAAACATACCGGAGATCGCCTGGAAGTTGCAAGAGCGCGTAAAGCACTCCGTCGAGGAGCTGGTTGGCGCCCGCGTCAAGAGGGTGAACGTGCTGATCGCCGGGATTCGCGACGAAGGCGCGAAGCGAAGGCCGAAGCGCGGCGCGGGGCAGCCCGTATGAGCCGCAGGAAGTCCAGGGAGTTCGCCATGCAACTGCTCTATCAGATGGAGCTGCGCGTCGGCGACGACAGGGGCGATCAACTGGAGCTCGCGTTTTTGGAGAGCGAAACGGAATATTCGCAAAACGACCGGGCCTATATAGAGGACGTCGTCAACGGCGTTTTTGCGAACCTCGGCGAGTTGGACGCCATTGTGGAAAACAACGCGAAGGGCTGGAAGCTGCCAAGGATTGCGAAGATCGACCTTTCTATATTAAGGCTGTGCATTTATGAGATCAGGCACCGCGACGACATCCCATTCATTATATCCATCAACGAAGCCGTAGAGCTGGCGAAGAAATTCGGGACGGAGGAATCCGGCGCGTTCATCAACGGCATATTGAGCAAAACTGTCCCGCCGCACGCCGCGGCGCAAGCAAATAACGATCGGGAGCAATAGATGCCGGACACATTCGAAACCGGATCCTTCGCGAAGGGCGCGTACGGGGGCAAGGTCCAAGGCCAGGCCCAAGGCCCGGGTCAAGGCCAGGGCCTTGGGCAAGATAGGGTTCTGGGAGCGTCGGGCGCGCGGCAGGCGCGCGGATACACCGTCAGCGAAATTAACAGGTACATAAACAACCTCATGAAGGCCAGCCCCGAGCTGCTCGATGTGAGCGTCAGCGGGGAGGTCTCGAACTTCAGGCCGCACTATTCCGGGCACCTCTATTTCACCCTCAAAGACAGCGCCTGCTCACTGCGCTGCGTCATGTTCCGGGGCGCCGCGTCCAGGCTCCGATTCAAGCTGGAAAACGGCCAGAACATCGTCGCGCGCGGCAGCATATCCGTTTTTGAGCGCGACGGCCAGTACCAGCTCTATTGCGAGGACATACGCACCGACGGTGTGGGCGATCTATACATTGCATATGAACAGTTGAAGCTAAAACTTTCTGAGGAAGGCCTGTTCGACCAGCAACGCAAAAAGGCGCTCCCGCTGCTCCCCGGCAGCGTGTGCGTTATTACGTCGCCCACCGGCGCCGTGATACGCGACATAGTCAACGTCACATCGCGCCGCTTCCCGAGGGCCGTGCTGAAGCTGCTGCCCGTACAGGTGCAGGGCGCCTTGGCCGCTCCGCAGATAGCACGGGCCATAGGGCTCGTAAACGAGCAGGGGCTGGCGGACGTCATCATTGTCGCGCGGGGCGGGGGCTCCATCGAGGATCTGTGGGCGTTCAACGAGGAAGCCGTCGCGCGCGCGATAGCGGGCTCCGCCGTCCCCGTCGTGTCGGCCGTAGGCCATGAGACGGACTTCACCATATGCGACTTTGTTTCGGATCTGCGCGCCCCGACGCCTTCCGCCGCAGCGGAGCTCGTCTTTCCCGAAGCGGCGGCGCTGTGGGGGCGGGTGGACCAGTGCGGGAAGCTGCTGCGCTACGCCCTGCAAAAAAAGAGCGAACAGGCGAAGCGCCGTCTGCTACGCTGCATGTCGAGCAGGGTATTTGCCAGGCCCACGTTCATGGTCGACGACGCGCGGATGCGCCTCAATGGCGCGGAGGAGAAGCTCATGGGCGCGGTGGGCGCGGTGGGCGCGCGCAACGCCGCGAAGGTGGCGCTGTTGTCGGCGAGGCTCGACGCGCTGAGCCCTCTCTCGACGCTCGCCAGGGGATATGCGGTGGCGACCGGCGTCCCAGGCGGCGAAACGATAAAAAGCATTGCGGACGTCGTTGTCGGGCAGCATATTGCCGTGCGGGTGCGGGACGGCGCATTGGAATGCAGGGTCGTCGGCATCGACGGCGGCGACGGCGCCGATAAAGAAATCGACGGCGTAGATAAAGACATCAACGGCGGCGGCGGCGCCAATAAAGACGTCGACGCTGATACCGATAAGGACATCGACGCGGATACCGACAAAGACGCCGGCATCATATAATGGCATAAACCATTTTAGCGGAAAGGGGCGCGCCTGGCGCAGTGCACCGGGCGAACGCATATGGCGACAGTTAAAAAGTCTAAGAAGCTCTCGTTTGAAGAAGCCGTCACGGAGTTGGAGGCCACAGTGGCCAAGCTCGAGCAGGACGATATATCGCTGGACGAGTCCATCAGCCTGTTCACGAGGGGCGTCGAACTGACCGGCCTGTGCAACGGGATCCTCAACGAAATTGAGGGGCGCATTGTAAAGCTCGTAGAGGGGGGCGAAAAGGAAGTCCGGGAGGAACCGCTGTGACGGCGGGCGCCGACGGCGCGAGGCTCAGCGGGCATTCATTTAACGGGCGGTACGAAGCGCTAAAGGGCGAGGTGGACGCATACCTTAGCGGTAACCTACCTTCTTTCGAAGCGGAGGGGCACAAGCTTCTGGGCGAGGCTATGCGCTACAGCGCACTGGCCGGCGGCAAGCGCATCAGGGGCGTGCTTGCGCTGGCGGTGCGCGATCTGCTGGCAGAGGATTGCTTGGCGGCGCGTGGCGCGATCATACACATTGCAGGGGCTATCGAGTACATACACGCATATTCGCTGATCCACGACGACATGCCCTGCATGGACGACGACGATTTCAGGCGCGGCAAGCCCTCGTGCCACAAGGTATACGGCGAGGGCATGGCTATGCTCGCGGGGGACGCGCTGTTGAACCTCGCATTTGAAATATTGCTGGACAAGGCATGCGAGCTGGCGCCACAGGCCCTGAGCGCGCGGTTTGTGTCCGCATCGGCGCTGATAGCCCGCGCCGCCGGCGCCTGTGGGATGGCGGGCGGCCAGGCCATCGATCTGGGCGCGACTTTTACCGACGAAGCGCGGCTCGACCACATGCACCGCCTCAAAACAGGGAGGCTGTTCGGCGCCGCCGTCCTGGCCCCTGCCGTCTGTATGGGCGCGGGCGAAGATGAATATAGCGCCCTACGCAGTTACAGCGAGGCCATCGGGCAAGCATTTCAGGTCAGGGACGATCTGTCCGATGCGGAGGGCGAGGAGGGCACGGACGATCGGCTGAACTATGCAGCCATGTTCGGCGCAGACAGGGCGCGGGAGAAGCTGGCGGCCGCCTGCGACGAGGCCGTCGGGAGCCTGGGGCGGTTCTCCGGGCGGGCGGATTTTTTGCGCCAGATCGCCCATTTCATCGCTGAAGGGCCATAACACACGGCAACGCTGTACGCATGGCAGTGCTGTACGCATGGCAACTCGGAGCGCACGGCAGCACGAAACGCAAGGCAGTGCAGAACGCAAGGCTGCGCGGAATGCATGGCAACGCGGAATGCGCGGCATTTAATATATAATTGGCAGCATGTTAATTTTATTGGGTGGATCAAAACCGCCCGCATCCCGTATAAATATGAACTTTATCACAACAATATTTCAAAACAAATATATCACGGTGCCGGCCCTGGCTTGGTTCATAGCACAGTCGGCCAAGCTTGTATACTCCCTTATTAAATTTAAGAAACTGGATTTTCGGCTTCTTTACGGAACCGGCGGCATGCCGAGCTCTCACACGGGCTATGTCGTCTCGCTGTGCACGGTGATAGGCAAATCCACCGGCGTGGACTCGGCGGCGTTCGGCCTGTCGTTTGCGTTCGCCCTGGTCGTGATGATCGACGCAGCGGGGGTGCGGCAGGCGGCAGGGAAGCATGCAAGGCTGCTAAACACGCTGATGTCCACGCATTTCCCCGGCGATGCGTTCAACGAGCGGCTCAAAGAACTGATTGGACACAAGCCGCTGGAGGTTCTCATCGGGGCGATTCTGGGCGTATTGACCGGGGCGCTGCTTGGCTGACGTAGCGCTGATTGGTTGATGCGGCTCCAATATGGTAAAATACCTATAGATAAAATGAATAAACTACTAGACACGATCCGCTTGCCGGACGATATAAAAGACATGCGGCCTGATGCGTTGCGCCTGCTGGCCGCCGAGATACGCGAGCTGCTTGTGGCGACGGTGCTGCAGACAGGGGGGCACCTGGCCTCGAACCTGGGGGTCGTGGAGCTGACGCTGGCCCTTTTCAAGGTGTTCGATTTCCCCCGCGATAAAATAGTTTGGGACGTTGGGCACCAGGCCTATGTCTACAAGATACTCAGCGGCCGGAAGGACCGGTTCGCGACGCTCAGGCAGGAGGGCGGGCTGTCCGGCTTCCCCAAAAGGGAGGAGGGGCCGTTCGACGCATTTAATACAGGGCACAGCAGCACGTCCATTTCTGCTGCGCTCGGCATAGCCCGCGCGCGCGATTTCTGCGGTGGGGCGTACAATGTGGTCGCCGTCACCGGTGACGGCGCGCTGACCGGAGGTTTGTGTTATGAGGCGATGAACGACGCTGGGCGCTCCGAAACCGAGCTGATCGTCATCCTGAACGACAACACCATGTCCATATCGCACAATGTCGGCAGCGTCTCAAGGCACCTCAACCGGATCCGCTCCCTCCCTCTGTATTTTTCGATAAGAGACGATATCAACTCCTCGCTCAACAGCGTGCCGGTCGTCGGCAAGCCCCTGGCTTCATTCATATCGAAAGTGAAAAGCCTGATCAAGTTCGCGATTATACCCGGCATGCTCTTTGAGGAACTGGGGTTTCGCTATATAGGGCCCGTGGACGGCCACAACATCGGCGAGCTGGTACGGATTTTGAGCGGCGTGTCCGGTATGCGCGGGCCCGTACTTGTGCATGTGCTGACGAAAAAGGGGATGGGCTACCCGCGCGCGGAGTCCGACCCGCAAAAGTACCACGGAGTGGCCCCGAATGGCGCGGGACGGGCGGCGGGGGGCGGCGAGGCTGTGGCTATCGGCGAGGGCTGCGATGCTGCAGTAGGCGTCGGCGCGGCGGCGGAGGACAGCTACGGCGCAGCTGCGGCGGGAGGCGGCGAGGGCTGTGAGGCTACTGTGGGCGGCGGCACGGCTTCGACAGCCGGTAAAGGCGCCACACCAAAGGGCGCGGCCAGCTTTTCACATGTGTTCGGCGAAGAGATGGTAAAGCACGCGTTGTCCGATCCCACGGTCGTCGCCATATCGGCCGCTATGACAGACGGGACGGGGCTTAGCGGCTTTGCCGAAAAATGCCCCAAGCAGTTTTATGACGTCGGCATTGCTGAGCAGCACGCGCTGACGCTCGCGGCGGGCATGGCGCTGAACGGCCTGAAGCCCGTAGCGGCGCTCTATTCCACATTCTTGCAACGGGCGTACGACCAAGCGCTTCATGACATATGCATGCAAAACGCCCATGTCGTCCTCGCCATCGACAGGGCCGGCGTCGTGGGCGAGGACGGCGAGACTCACCAAGGCATATACGACATCGCGTTTTTACGGCACATGCCCAATATCACAATCATGGCGCCTGCGCACGATCAAGAACTACGCGAGATGCTGCGCTTCGCCCTGTATGAAGCATCGGGGCCCGCAGCACTGCGCTACCCCAAGGGGATATGCACACAGGGCGCGATAATGTCTAAACTGAAACAGATCAGTAAATTAGGCAGTAGCGGCGGCAACAGTAGCGGCGACAATGGCGGCAACAGTAGCGGCGACGGCGACGACAGCAGCGGAAGCAGTGTCGGTGACAACAGCAGTGGAGACAGCGGCGGTGGCATTAATGACGGCGCTCTGGTTGCGGGCCGGGGGGAGCTGCTCCTACAGGGGGGCGACATAACCATCGTTTCCGTCGGGACCATGCTGAGCGCAGCGCTGGACGCGTCCATGCGGCTAGTGGAGCAGGGAGTCGGCGTGGAGCTCATCTCCGCGAGGTTCATAAAGCCATTTGATGCGGAACTTATAACCGCGTCCATAGCAAAGACCGGGAGGCTGCTGGTAGCGGAGGACGGCTGCGCCGCAGGCGGCTTTGGGGGCGCCATTGCGGAACGCCTTTCTGGCATCGCATGCCATGCGCGTTACTGCGGGCTGCCCGACGCGCCAATCCCCCAGGGCGGGCGAGATTCCATCATGCGAAAATACGGCCTGGACGGGGACGGCCTGTACTCGGCGGCGCAAATCCTGCTGGAGAAAAAATTGGAGGCGCAGCCACGCTAAGATAGTAGGTTCCCATGATTAAATTTATATTTACATGGTATACATGCTTGTGTTAGAATGAACTTCGTGTTTTGCTGTTGGTGACGGAGTATTTTGTCAGAAAGGGTGACATTTATGATAGATTATATCAAAATGGTCGAACAGGAGCAGTTGAGGACGGATTTGCCCAACATCGCCATCGGCGATTATGTTCGCGTGCATTTAAAAGTCAGAGAAGGTACGCGCGAGCGTATACAGGTATTTGAAGGCACCATCATCGCAAGGAAGTCCGGGGGCCTGAAAGAGACGATCACAGTGCGCCGCCTCTCATACGGGGTCGGCGTGGAGCGCGTGCTCCCGCTGCATTCGCCCAGGATCAGCCGGATAGAAATAGTGCGCAGGGGCAAGATACGCCGCGCGAAGCTGTACTATCTGCGCGACAGGGTGGGCAAGGCCGCCAGGGTCAAGGAGCGTCTAGAACTGCGAGATTCCAAAAAGTCGCTGGCCGCTGCGGCGGCGGCGGCGGAGGCCGCTGCGGCTGCCGCGCAAGCTGCGGCGGAAACGGAGGCCGCTGCGCAAGCGGTTGCGGCCGACGAGCTGGCTGCGGAAGAGGCGGCGTCGAATGTCGCCTCGGCGGAAGCGGATGTCGCGGCTGAGCTTGACGATATCATGACCGAAGTGGAAGCCGACGTCGCCGATGGTGAATCGGCTGCAGGCGAGGCGGAAGCGGATGAAGCTGCCGATGCGCAAGCGGATGCAGATACAGATACGGGAACGGCTGCGGCAGAGACAGCAGCGGCGCTGGACGACATCACAGAAGCCTAGGGAGCGCGGCGGTAGAAGCCTCGAAGATATAGTTTGCACAGGCATATTAACTGCATAGCACATAATTCAAGCGAAGGTCGGCTGCTGATCGGCGATGCGTTCACCGCTATCGTCGACTGTGGCATGGCCTTTTGTGCGGGCGGGACAATCGGCGCGGTAAAAGAAGCGCTCAACGGCAGGCCGCTGGACTATGTCCTATTGACCCATACGCATTACGATCATGTCGGCGCCCTGCCGTATTTCAGGGACGAATGGCCTTCCTTACGCCTGGTGACATGCGCCGTCGGTGCGGCTGCGCTGCAGAAAGAAACGCCGCGCAGGGTGATACGCGAGTTGGCCCATGCCGCCGCCGGATGGTTCGGCGTCGATGCAAGCTTTACATATTCGGACGACGCGTTCCGCGCCGATATCATCGTTAAAGAGGGCGATATCGTAGAGCTAGGGGGGATTTCCGCCCATGTGATGGAGACCCCGGGCCACACCAGGGACTCGCTGTGCTACAAAGTGCCGGAGCTGGACCTGCTCATGCTCAACGAAACGCCGGGCGTCCTGATGCCCGACGGCAGTATGTACCCATGCTATTTGACAGGCTTCGGCGACACGATGGAATCGATAAAAAAATGCCGCGCCTCCCGTTGCAAGGTGCTCTCGCTGCCGCACAGGGGCGTTGTGGGCGACGATGAAACGCTGGATTACTTTGATAAAGCTGAAGACGTAAACAATCGCTGCCACGATCTCATCCTGGGCATGCTTGGGAGAGGATGCGGCGAGGCCGAAATAATACAGGCCATATGCGAGAAGTATTTGAGCGGTGTGCTTTTGACGTTCCAGCCAAGGGAAGCGTTCGAAGCGAACGCGAGGGCGATATATACCTGTACCAAGCGCGAAATAACCAATGTCTGACATTCAATGGTTTCCCGGCCACATGGCCAAGACAGGCCGGGAGCTGATGGAAATGGCGAGCCTCGCGGACATAGTGCTGGAGGTGCTGGACGCAAGGATACCGAGGAGCAGCGCCAACCCGGATTTTGACAAAATATTCACCGGGCGCAGGCGACTGACTGTACTTAACAAATCGGACCTGGCTGACCCGGCGCGGTCCGAGCTCTGGGGGCGCTTCTTTGGCAGGTGCGGCCGGGACGCCGTGTTTACGAATGCCCAGAGGGGCGACGGCATACCGCAAATAAGGGCGATGCTGCGTAAAACCGGCGAGGGCAAGGCGCAAAAGCAGGCCGGCCGCGGCGTCGTGAGTCGGCCCGTGCGGGCAATTGTAGCCGGGATACCGAACTCGGGGAAATCGCTGCTGATCAACAGCCTGGCGTCAAAGGCGACGGCGAAAACGGGCGACAGGCCCGGTGTCACGCGGCGCAGGCAGTGGATCAGGGTCGGCGGCAACATAGAGCTGCTCGATACGCCCGGGGTGCTGTGGCCAAAGTTCATTGACGAACAGGCCGCCCTGCACCTGGCCTATACGGGGGCGATCAGGGACGAGGTGTATGACACGATCGAAGTGGCGGAAAAGCTGCTTTCGTCCCTGTGCGTCAGTTATATGCCATTGGTTGAAAAGCGGTACGGCGACATGGCGGATATATCCGGTAGCGAAGGTCATGGCCCTAGCCCAGGCCCAGGCCCAAGCCCAGACCCAGGCGAAGGCCCAGGCCCAAGCGAAGGCCCAGGCCCAAGCGAAGACCCAGGCTCGGGCCCGGGCCCGGGCAATTACCCATTGCTGGATAGGGTCGGCAGGAGACGCGGCTTTTTGATGAGGGGCGGGCATATCGACTATGAGCGCTCCGCAGCGATTGTTTTAGACGAGTTCCGTGCGGCGAAACTGGGCCGAATTACATTAGAATTACCGTAATCAATACATCTTTATTTTAATATTAATTCCGTAAAGTTAAATACCGATAAAATTATATGGGCGTTCTTTGCCGTGCGCCCAGAAATGGTTTTTATATGGACAGCGACGAAATTATGCGCCTGGACGCCATGATGGCGTATGAGCGGGCGGCTGCGGGACAGGGCTATCGGCTGGTTGCCGGCATCGACGAGGTTGGCAGGGGGCCGCTGGCGGGGCCTGTGGTATCGGCGGCGGTGATTTTGCCGGAGCGCTACTACCTTGAAGGGCTCAACGACTCAAAGAAGCTCACGGCCAGGGCCCGTGACAGGCTATGCCTGCGCATCGCACAGGACGCTGTCGCCTGGGGCGTGGGGCTCTGCGATTCACGGGAGATCGATGAGATTAATATCCTGAACGCGACCATTTTGAGCATGGAACGGGCAGTCGGCGCGATGGGAACGCAGCCCGATTTTCTGCTCATTGACGCGGTTTCGCTAAAAAACATGCGCATGCCGCAAAAAAGCATCATAAAGGGCGACGCGCTCAGCATATCCATTGCGGCAGCATCGGTCATTGCCAAAGTGACAAGGGACAGGATGATGGCGATCTACGACAGCCGCTACCCCGGCTATAACTTTGTCAAGCACAAGGGCTACGGGACCCGGGAGCACATGAATAAAATAAACGAGTTGGGCATGTGTCCCATACATCGCGCCACATTTTGCCACATTGTTTAAAGATACGATGCGTTATGACACTATAGATGAGAGATACTATGCGTTAAGAAACTATGGTTTGAAGATAATATGCGTTAAGACACTATAACACTATAGATTAAAGATAATTTTGTTAAGACACTTTCGGTCAGGTTTTCACATGAAAATAGACGCCCATATTCGCGAAAGTATAAGCAACTATCTGGACAGCCGCTCCCACAGCCAGGCGGCGGGCGCAGGCGCGGGCGCCGTTGCAAAAGAGGCGGGAGCTATAGCTGCCACTAATACTGGTGCTGCAGTTACAAGAAATACGGGTACAGTAACTGCTACAAATGCAGATGCAGAAGTTGCAACAAATGCAGTTGCAACCGCTGCAACAAATACAGTTGCAGCAACACCTTACGAAAATGGCGAGGCGCACAGCCCGGCCCGCGATGGATATGGCCTGGGCAGCCTGCCACTGGACGCATTTTCAACTAATTCTACAACGGCGGGCCAGCTACCATTGCATACGGCGCTCCCCGCTGACATACAACGCGCGGCCGAAGCGCTAATGGCATACCAAATGCCGGTCACGGCCGACAGCGTCGCAAAGCTCCTGTCAATCGCGGGAGGGGGCTTTATGGACATAAAAAGCGCAGCCCTGCTGGTTACCGGCGGGGTCGAGATAGCCGAAGGAGACGGTTCGCTGCTGTTCGATATATTGTCCGGGCGTTTTAGCTTAATGGATGAAATCAATACACTTGTAAGCCTATATGCGCAACTCGCAGACAGGGCTGGGGCGGGGGCCATCTACGATCTGATTTCGGTCAGGGCCGCCTTTGACGCGATTGTACAGCAAAGGGCGGCGGACGGCGGCCAACAGATAGATGTTTTTATGAACGAGCAGGGGCGGCAGGCTACGCCCGGCGCGCACGATATGGTAGGTACAAGCGCAAGCGCTGATACTGTCGTAGGCGCAGGAGCGGGCTCAGGTTTTATACTGGAAACTTTGCTGGATGGCAACAGGGATGCGGTCGTACAGGCAAGCGCAGCGGGCGGAGGGGCAGCGCCCGGGACGACAATGCATTCAAACGGCGGCGCGGGAGTAAATGGCGCAGTTGGAACAGGAGCAAGTATAAACATAAACGCAGAAACTGGCGCAAACACTGACGCATATGCGAGCAGAAGCGCTAGCATAGGCACAAATGCAAGCACAGGCGTTAGCATAGGTACAAACGCAAGCGTAGGCGCTAATATAGGCACAAACGCTAGCGCTGGCATAGGCGCGACCGCAAGCGTTAGTGCCAGCATCAGTGCGGACGCAAACGCAAGCGCAAACGCAAGCGCAAACGCAAGCGCGGGCGCAAGCGGCGCCGGGATAAGCGCGTTGGCGGAATCCATCCGCGAAAACGCACATGCATTACTGAACATGTATTTACCCGGCGAATCGGCCGCGCAGGGGATTGGCGAGGCGCCGGCGCCCCGGGTTGGCGAAGCGGCCATTTGGCAGAATGGCGATGCGTCAAAACCGCATATTAGCGATGCGTCAACGCTGCTTAATAATGATGCGGCTAAGCCGCAGATGGGCGACTCAGTTGCGCGACACATGAGCGTGCGCGGCCTGCTGTCCGACGGCATCGGGCGCGCTTCGGTGGGGATGCTTAGCGACCCGGCGTTCGCGGCGCGGCTCATCAAGGAGCAATACGGGCACATATTGCTCCAGCTCGGTCTCCTTCGCGCGGCCACGAGGCTGCGCCAGCAGCAATCGCCCGAAAGGGACGCCGTCATCCGGCAAATCGGCGCGCTCGAAGACGGTCTGCGGCTGATAGACAGCCTGAACAACAGGCATCAGTATGTTCAATTGCCTATGGCCTTTGCCGGGCAGGACGCGAACCTAGAGCTGTTCGTGATGAAGCGCGGCGGCGGCGGCAAAAAGATCAGCGCCGAAGACGCGACGCTGTTCATGTCCTTAAATACCGTCAACATAGGCAGGGTGGAGGCTCTTATCCACCTGGGTAAGCAAAAAAACGTCAGCATCAACCTACGGGCGGAAGACGAGCGCTCCCTGTCGCTTATGCGGGAAAAGCGCCCGGAGCTGCATGGCGCACTGGCAGACAAACATTACAAGCTTTCGAGGATCACATTTAGCATCATCGAAACCCGCGCTACCGCCGCAGACGCCGTGGAGCACGCCAACAAGCTGTTCCCAAACACGCAGAGCACCATTGACTGCCGCATATGAGCGGGTACCGGGTATATTGAAAGCGCACGAAAGCACATATGAACCCAAACGTGAAACCCATAAAGCATAAAGCCAAAAAAAACCGTGAGGCCGCTTCGCTCCGCTACGATCCGGAGCGCGACTACGCCCCGCAGGTGACTGCTGCGGGCAGGGGATATGTCGCCGAGACTATCATAAAAACTGCGCGCGAGGCGGGTGTGCCGGTGTACCGGGACGAGGCTCTGGCGGAGACGCTGAACAGGCTATCGGTGGGGGACATGATCCCAAGGGAGCTGTTTGAGGTCGTCGCCGAGGTACTCGCCTTTGTGATTGGCGTCGATCAACGGGGAGCGCCGGGCGGCTCCATCGGGCGCGGGGGATCGGATGGCTGACCGGCGGGCCGTTGGGCGTGCCGGGGAGGAAGCCGCGCGCAAATTCCTGGCCGACCAGGGGTATAGGATTCTCTTCAATAATTTCAGATATGGCAGGTATGGCGAAATCGATATTATCGCCATAAAATCGGGCGTCGTATGCTTTGTCGAGGTGAAGTCGCGGGCCAGCGCCGCATACGGCACGCCCGCCGAGGCGGTGAGCTACGCAAAACGCAGAAAAATAGTCGCCGTCGCCAACCATTTTATCAGGGTCAGCGGCTACGAAGGGCACATGCTGCGCTTTGACGTCGTAGAGGTGTATTTGAACAGAGACGGCGCGGATGGGGCGCCGCACACCGTCAAAGGGATTCGTCACATAGAAAACGCATTCGGCGTGTAAGTCGTAGGGCGCGATGTCCCCATCGCGCCGCTGCACAGCGTACAATTTTGCACTCACTATTTATTTCTGTTGCATTCCCACGCCATTTCAATTAAGATATTAAAAATCTTTTTTTGCCGAACGCATGTGCCGGGCGGCGGACAGGAGAACGTATGTATGTGCCCGAAATAGCTAAGTTGAACGGCGGCGCCGCGCATAAAACGCTCGCGGCCCTAAGGGCCGAATACGATCAATACCGCACGAGCGGCTTGGCACTCGACATACAGCGCGGCCGACCGTGCGCGGAGCAACTGGATTTGGCGGCGGAAATGCTGGACTGGGGGAACGCGCCATATATCTGCGAGGATGGGAACGACGCACGCAACTACGGCGGGGGCATAGAAGGCACGCCGGAGGCGCGCAAGCTTTTTGCTGACCTGTTCGGCGTCGGGCAAAAAAACGTCATCGCCTGGGGCAACTCCAGTTTGAACTTAATGTATGATCTGTTGGTCAAGGCCATGCTCTCGGGCGTGTGCGGCGCGGAAAAACCCTGGCTGGCCCAGGCGAGCGAGTCCGGCGAGAAACTAAAGTTTTTGTGCCCCGTCCCCGGGTACGACCGGCATTTTTTGATGACCGAGACATTTGGCTTCGAAATGATTAACATAGACATGGGCCCCGGCGGCCCCGACATGGACGCCGTTGAGCGGCTGACGGCCGCCGACCATATGATAAAGGGCATTTGGAACATACCAAAATACCAAAATCCGACGGGCATAACATATTCTGACGAAACGGTGCGCCGGTTTGCTGCGCTCAAGCCCAAAGCGAAGGACTTCCGTATTTTTTGGGACAACTCATATGCCGTACACGATCTGTACGACGAACCGGACGAACTGCTCAACCTGCTCGAGGAGGCCAAGAAGCGCGGGAACGAGGATATGGTTTACATGTTTGCTTCATCCTCCAAAATAACGTTCGCCGGGGGCGGCATTACGGCGCTGGCGGCCAGCGAAAAAAATATCACGCATATCGCAAAACAGTTGTCCGTCCAGACCATCTGCTCCGACAAGCTTAACCAGTTGCGGCATGTCCGCTATATAAAGGACATGGCGGGGCTGTCGCACATCATGAAAATACACGCGTCGCTGCTGAGGCCCAAGTTCGAGCTTGTGCTTGGCATCCTAAGCGAGGAGTTCCGAGGCGAGGAGTTCCAAGGTGAGGATTTCCAAGGTGAGGATTTCCGAGGCGGCGGGGGAGGCATGCCTGGGGACATATGCGCGTGGACATGCCCAAGGGGCGGGTATTTTATAAGCCTGGACGCGCCGGACGGATGCGCGAAGGAGACGCTCCGGATGGCAGCCGAGGCCGGTGTAAAATTCACCCCTGCGGGCGCCACGTTCCCGCGCGGCGTCGACCCTCGGGACAGGAACATCAGGATAGCGCCCACGGTCCCATCAGCGGCCGAGCTCGGCGTCGCCATAAAAGTGCTGGCGCTCTGTATTAAGATAGCGTATTTGAAAAGCAAGGTTCAATAAAAAACCGGATTATAACTGTAAATCTCCCGGCTTGATCCAATTCATTTTGCGCATGAACTCGCCGCCGGCCAGGCTGATGACGGCCGGTATGGCCACATGTAAGATAAGTATTGCCGGCAGTATGTCGCTTCCCATTACAGATATGGTCTCGAACTGCCCGACGAGCCCCGAGGTGCCCATGCCGGCGCCGACGCGCGTCGTCTCCATATGGAACAGCATCGTCGACAGCGCGCCGCATATGCCGCTCGCCACCGTCGGCGGTATCCATATAAGCGGGTTCTTTACGATATTTGGCACCTGCAGCATGGATGTGCCGACCCCCTGGGACAAAAGCCCGCCGAGCTTGTTTTCGCGAATGCTCATCACGGCGAAGCCGACCATTTGGGCGCAGCAGCCGGCCAGGGCCGCGCCCGCCGCTATGCCCCCGATATTTATGCTGATGCACAGGGCGGCGGACGAGATGGGCAGCGTCAGAATCATGCCGACGGCAATGCCCAGCAGGATGCCCATCGGCAGCGGCTGCAACTGCGTGAAGCTGTTGATGGCGGCGCCGACCTGATTGAGCGCGAAAGCTATATATGGCGATATAAAAACGCCTATGCAGCCGCCGCTCATTATGACGACGGCGGGAATAATCAAAAGATCGAATTTAGTCCGGCCTTCGACCAGCCTGCCGATTTCCAAGCCGACGATTACTGCTACGAATGCCCCGACCGGCTCCCCGACGGAGACGGATGGGGAGAGGGCGCCGGTGGCCGCGTCCACGGCCAATTTAATGGCCCCGGCGCCGAGCGCGCCGTTCACCATGGATGCGAGCACTGTAAACTGCTTGCAATTGCGCGCGTACGCAATCCCTGCGCCGATGCACGGCCCCATCAGGTATTGGGCGATTTGACCGATTGTTGTAATGACGCTAATATTGGTGATCATGCCGATCTGGCGTACAATGACCCCTACGATCAACGACGCGAACAGCCCCTTAGCCATCCCGTCCAGCACATTCGCAAAATAAGTCCTTATCGTCAAAATATCCTCCCGGTATTGAAAATAATTATATATTATATACATCGCCGCCTCCGGGAGGCGGCCCGCTACCTGTGCAACATGCGAATTATATCTTTTTTAATCTTGTAATACAAGACTCATTACTGTATAATTACGTTCATTAAATGTGTGGCTTATAATATATGGACAGACATATGGCTTTGGAATTTGGAAATTGATATACGGCTATGAACGTTGGGGGAAAACGGTTTGGATACCGGGACTACACAAAAGAAAAAAACGCGGGCAAAGGGCGTCTCGCGTCCGGGGGCCGCGCAAAATCGCGATGCATCGCGCCTGAAGGATGAAAAAACAGGCGGCAGCCCTGTGCGAAAAGCGCCTGCGGCGCGAAAAGCGCCGCAGTCGAAGCCTCAATCGAAGCCGCAGCAGCGGCAGCAGCGGCAGCAAGTGCAGAAGCTGCAAAAGCACCAGGAGCTGCAGCAGGCGCAGCAGCGGCAGCGGGCACAGCGTAAGCAAGACGCTCAGCAGCAGTCGCAGCGCATGCAAGATTCTCAGCAGCAGTCGCTGCATATGCAAGATTCTAAGCGGTCGCAGCAGATGCAAGATTCACAACAGCTCCGTAATGTGCGCAATTCGCCGCAGCAGCCGCATCGTCTTCAACGCACGGGCGCGAAGCAGTTCCGCATAGAGATTAAAGGGATCTTGTTGGTAGCCATTGGCGCCATACTGATGTTCGCTTTTTTTCGGGATAATTCCATCGGCGCCGCGGGCGCGGCAGTCAAGTCGTTCACATTTGGCCTTTTTGGCTGGCCTGCCTATTTTGTTCCTTCTGCGTTGATAATCGCAGGTTTTCTGATGATTCTCTCCAACCGCGCGGGTAAGATTTTTGGGTTGTCCACCCTATATGCGCTCATGCTATTTATCATCACGTCCGCGATGTTCCATACCTTTTACTATAATCCGGCGAATTATGTCAACCAGAACCCATTCGTGCTATTGCCGAGGTTCTACTTTGAGGCGCAGCGCCTGGACGGTTCGGGCGGCGGAGGGGGCTTCCTTGGCGCCCTGCTCGCCATGCCCTTTATCAGCGTTATAAAAACGATAGGCGCCCGTATACTGCTGACGGCGCTGCTTATCATCGACATACTACTGCTCACCAATGTTTCCGCCGCCGCGTTCCTGCGCGGGGTCGGCAAATCAGCCGGGCAGGGCGCGCTGGCTATCGGGAGCCGCTACAGCTTGCTAAAGCGCCGCCGGGGCGCCTTGTCGGGCAAAGGGCCAGCGGGCGCCAACGAAGGCGGCGCCGTCGACAGCGGCGCCGTTGCCGGGGCTGAAAGCGCCGATGGGGAAGTCGGCGCAGATAGTATCAGCGAAGCAAATAACATTGAACCTACCGAAGCAATAAACATTGAACCAACCGAAGCAAATATCATTGCAGCGGGCGATGCAAATAACGCTATGCCGGGCGATGCTAATAACGCTGCATTTACTGAATCAAATAACGCTGCGCCCACCGACGCGGCCGGTGCGTTGGCAAGTGGGAACAAGAAAATCGATCAAGACATTTTTGTACATACGATCGACGGCATAGATGAGGATATAGATGGACGGCTCGGAGGGGGCGTCAGCTCCGGGGTTATATCGTTTCCTGCCCGAGTCTCTAAAATTAAGTTTACAGGGTTTTACGAGTCGCCTCCCGGAGGGGGGGGTGACGAGAGAACGGATGCCGAAAGCGCCGATGGTGATAAAAGAACGCAGATCGGCGAATGGGCCGAAGATGCGCCCCAAGAAGATTCGACGGATAGCGACGGCGTCGTCCTATTCCCCGTCAGATCGTTACCCTCGCGCGCCACGCGAGCCTCGGGCGCCGGCGGCGCCGATTCTGCGAAGCGCATCAAAAAGCCGCCGATGCGCTGGTCCGTCGATCCGGTTGGCCGCGACACTGAAGACCACGCGAGAAGGTTTTTTAACAACACGGGGCTTGCGGGCGGGGAAGAAAGCCCGGACGCTATCAATGGCGCTGCGGGGAAAGAAAACGGCGATGCGGTGCGAAGCGGCAAAAACGCAGGCAAAAAGAAAGATAAGCGACGCGGCGCGAATGGAGCCGAGCCGGGCTATGACGGGATATATGGCGGTATAAGCCGCGAGAGCCAGAGCGGGCAAAGCGGCCAAAGTGGGCAAAGCGGCCGTAACGGACGCGGCGGCCGTAGCGGCCCCGACGGTAGGGACGGTCGCGAAATCCGCGAAGGACGCGAGAACCAAAGCGGCGCGATAGCAGCCGTGCGAGGGGATGGCGTAAGGGCCATTGGCGGCGCAGACGCGCCATACGGGCTGGATAGGGTTGCAACGGTTTCGCGTATAGATATGGCCGATACAAGGGAGAACATCGCAATTGGGCAGTCGGGGGGCGACGACACGGGGAGGCGCGGGAAGATCCACGCCGCTATCAGCGCGGCGGTGAGCCGCAATAATATGGGCGGCTGGGAAGCGCTGGACAGCGGCGAGGGCTTTGCGTTCAATGATGATACATCCGGTACCGGAGCCGTCGCCAGAGCCGAAACCGGAGCCGACGTCGGGGCTGACCGCTCGGGATGGAGCTCCATGAATAAAACGGCGACGGCGCAACTGCCAGGGAAAGCAAAGGTTGCTGCCAACCATACTGTAGGCCAGGCCTCAGGTCGGGCCGCAAGCGCAAGTGCAAGTGCAGGTGCGAGCGATAGCGCTCTTAAGAAAGCTGGAAAAATGGCGAAGCAAGCCGGCGCGCTTGCCGGCAAAAGGGGCGCGAAAGCCGCCAAGGAGGACGCGCCGTACCGCTTCCCCCCGCTCGCTTTTTTGGATGAGAACCCCGACAGGCGCAAAAACATGGCGCTGATAAAGGCGCATACGCAAGAAGTCGCCGTCCGCCTGGAAGAGACACTGCTCAGCTTCAAGGTCCGGGCCCGCGTGGTCAACGTGACCCGCGGCCCGTCTGTCACGCAGTACGAGGTCCAGCCGGACGTCGGGGTAAAAGTCAATGCCATCGTCAATCTGGCCGAAGATATTTCGTTAAAGCTCGGGGTGACGGGCATACGCATAGCGGCCGTCGCCGACCGCTCCGCCATCGGCATCGAGGTGCCGAACAAAGAGGTGTCTTCCGTTGTGCTGCGCGACATCGTCGCCTCCGACGCGTTTATGAACCACCCGTCCAAGCTGGCGTTCGCCGTCGGCGTAGACATAGCGGGGAACGCGGTGATGGCAGACATATCTAAAATGCCGCACCTCCTCATAGCGGGGGCGACGGGCTCCGGCAAGAGCGTCTGCGTCAACTGCCTCATTTTGAGCCTACTCTACAGGACCTCGCCGGACGACGTGAAGATGATAATGATTGACCCCAAAGTCGTCGAGCTGGGCGTCTACAATGGCATCCCCCACCTGATGATCCCAGTCGTGACCGATCCGCGCAAGGCCGCGGGCGCGCTGGCATGGGCTGTACAGGAAATGCTGGGCCGCTACCAGACGTTCTCGGAAAAAAAGGTCAAGGATCTCGCGGGCTACAACGCGTATGTGGCGAAGACAGGCGACGGCGAAAAACTGCCGCGCATCGTCATCATCATCGACGAGCTGGCAGATCTCATGATGGCGGCGCCCAAAGAGGTGCAGGACGCGATATGCAGGCTCGCGCAGATGGCGCGCGCGGCGGGCATGCACCTGGTCGTAGCCACCCAGCGCCCCACCGTCGACGTCATCACGGGGCTGATCAAGTCAAACATACCATCCAGGATCGCGTTCCGCGTGGCTGCGCAGACAGACTCCCGCGTCATCCTCGACACCAACGGCGCCGAAAAGCTTCAAGGCAAGGGCGACATGCTGTTTTACCCTGTGGGCGAGAAGAAGCCCCTGCGCGTGCAGGGCGCGTTTATTTCAGAGCCGGAGATGGAGCGCGTGATTGACTATATCAAGGTAGCCCGCGAAGCGGAATACGACGAGGAGATGGTCGACAAGATTACGGGCTCGGGCTCGGGCGCAGGCGACGACGGGCCCGGCGACAACGACGAGCTGCTGCCGGAGGTCATCGAGCATGTGGTCGAGGCGGGCCAGGCGTCCACGTCCATGATTCAGCGCAAGTTCAAGGTGGGCTACTCGCGGGCGGCCCGCATGATCGATCAAATGGAGGCGCGCGGCATAGTCGGCGGCTTTGACGGGAGCAAGCCCAGGCAGATATTGATTACCAAGCAGCAATTGTATGAAATGAAACTCAGATAAATAATATATAGTACGCCGAAACTCACTCTTGAACCCCTTGTGCAGTTATATAAAATAAAACTCAGTTAAAATAAACCTGTAAATATTATCGCTGGAGGCGCCGTCGCTTTTGGATTTGCTGTTTGTTTTTTTGCTGCTGGTCCTGTTCGCAGGCCTGGGCTACACATTGTACCGGCTGTACCATATGCGCACCGTCGCCACCCTGTCGCTCGCTGCGGGGCAGATGGCCGTTGCGGCCTTTTTGGTCTTTTCCTATGAAGGCGGCGTATACCACGAGCCGTTCGTCGTGTTCGCGTCGTTCATCATAGGCGTGTCCGCACCGCTGACATTTTTATATATGGACGTCGCCGCCCTCAGAAAGAAGATTAAGGACAGGTTCGGGCTGTCCCTGTCGCGCTTCTTGTATCACAACGATCACGACGAGTACTTAAAAGGCGTGGAGAGGGGCCAATACGTCGATCATATCATCAGGCCGCGGATGCCGAGCCTGCCCGTGGACGACGTTATGGGGGAGATACGCGTCGAGCGCGCGGACACGTCCAAAAACATACGAAAGCAGTTGGAGGCGGCGGCAAAAAAATACGACGAGGGCGATTTTGCCGGCGCCGGCGCGGCGTACCAGGTGATCGAAAAAGTGTTCAACCGCTCGCCGTCGCTGTACTTAAATATCGGGAACGTGGACTACGACAGGCACGACTTCGACGCCGCCGCGCAGAACTATAGGCGGGGCATTGAGTGCCTGGGCAACAAGGACTTCGAAAACGACGATATGGCCGAAAAAACGGGCATGTTAAATTACAATCTCGGCAATGCCTGCTTTGTCGCCAAAAAATACGCCAGGGCTATCGAGGCGTATAAAATCGCCGCCGACGCCTTACCGCAGAACGCCGACGCCCTATACAACCTTTCGTTTTGCCATGCGATGGACTACGCCGAAACAGGCGACGCGGAAAAGGCCGTCGAGGCGTTCGCGAAGCTGGTGGAGGACGTGCCGGAGAACCTGCACGCATGGTTCAACTATGGCAAGTGCCTGTTGAAAATGAAGAGCAACGATCAAGCCATCGAGTGCTTCAAGAAGGTCGTGAGCGAGGACGTCATGTTTTACGAAGGCTGGTACCGCCTCGCCATCGCCTACGACGAGAGCGGGATGGTCGCCGAAGCGGTCAGGGCCTACTACGCGTCCATACAGCTAAAGCCGGACTTCATCGACGCATACAACAATTTAGGCGTGCTGCTGTCGACGGTCGACAGGCACGGCGAGGCCCTCAGGGTGCTGAAGAGCGCGATAAGGATCAAGCCGGGGGACAACGAGCTGGTGTTCAATATTGGCATGACGCAGTACCAGTCGGGCAAGTACGAGGAGGCGCTTGGCGAGTTTTTGACATGCTCGAGGCTGCGTCCCGACGACGAAGCCGTGCTTTATATGATCGCCCTTATTTATATGCACATCGACAAGCCCCGCGAGTCCATGGCATATTTAGAAAAGGCCGTACAAAAAGACCCGTCGCTCCGCGAGCGGGCGTCCAACGAAAACATTTTTCAAAACTTTGCCGGGCGGGACGAATACAACAGGCTGTTCGCATGATATTGTGACTATTACATTTTGCTAATTCTAGGTGGCGGTGGCGCGGTTTGTTCCTTCCTGTCGCAAAATCGGATATGGACGCGCGCGGCTGGGACGCGCCGGACTTTTTGCTCATTTCGGGGGACGCATATGTCGACCACCCGAGTTTTGGGCATTCCGTGATATCGCGCGTGCTGGAAGCCGAGGGGTTCCGCGTGGCTGTCCTGGCGCAGCCGGGCTGGAGCGACCCGAAGTCATTCTTGGCGCTGGGGGCGCCAAAGCTGGGCGTGCTGGTGACTTCGGGCGTAGTGGACTCGATGGTGAACCACTACACCGCCGCTAAAAAACGGCGCAGCCAAGATGCCTACTCGCCGGGCGGCGCAGCGGGGCGCAGGCCGGATCGGGCGCTCATCACATATTGCAACAGGCTGCGGGCCGTGCTGCGCGAACAGCCCTTGATTATCGGCGGCGTCGAGGCGGGGCTGCGGGTGTTTGGCCACTATGACTACTGGGACGACTATGTCAGGCGCTCCGTACTGATAGACACGGGCGCCGATTTGTTGGTCTACGGGATGGGCGAAGCCGCGATAACGGAAATTGCGCACAGGCTTGCCGGGGGCGAGCCTGTGCGAAGCATCAAGGACGTGCGCGGGACCGCGTACGTCGATACGGAGGCAGGGCTCCGCGAAAGGCAGGAGGCTGCCGCGAGCGCTATTGCGAGCGCCGGCGCCTTTTTCAGGCCGGACGGCGGGAGGCTGCGCTTTATCGAGCTGCCGGACTACGCAAGCGTCGTCCGCTCAAAAAAGGCGTATGCCCAGGCCGTCGCGGCAGAACACGGCGAACAGGATCCGGTGCGGGGCAATGCGCTCTACCAAAGGCACGGCGCCCAGATAGTAGTGAAGAACCCGCCGTCGGCGCTGCTGGCGCAGGCGCAGCTCGACCGCATATATGAGCTACCGTATGAGCGGGCGTGGCACCCCATGTATGACGCGGTGGGCGGGGTGCCCGCGCTGGAGGAAGTAAAATTCAGCGTGGTGAGCCACAGGGGCTGCTTTGGCGGGTGCTCGTTCTGCGCCGTCAACCTCCACCAGGGGCGCATAGTGCAAAAGCGCAGCATACGCTCAATTATTGGTGAGGTGGAGCTGCTGGCCCGCAACAAGGATTTCAAGGGCTATATCCACGACGTCGGCGGCCCCAGCGCCAATATGCGAAACCCCGCCTGCGCTAAGCAGGCGCGCAGCGGGGCGTGCAAGGGCAGGCGCTGCATGCACCCCAGGCCATGCAAAAACCTGGTGGCGGACCACCGGGACTATCTGAACCTGCTCCGCGCCGTCAGGCGCGTGCCGGGCGTAAAAAAAGTTTTTGTGCGCTCCGGGGTCCGCTTTGACTATATCATGCTCGACAAAAACAGGGAGTTTCTGAGGGAACTCTGCGAGCACCATGTCAGCGGCCAGCTAAAAGTCGCCCCGGAGCACGTGTCAAAAAACGTGCTCTCGCTCATGGGCAAGCCGGGGATTGCCGTATACGACGCGTTCGGCGCGGAGTTCCTAAAGACGAACATGGCGCTCGGGAAGAAACAGTACCTGGTGCCGTACCTGATCTCCGGGCACCCGGGCAGCCTGCTAAAAGACGCCGTCGAACTGGCGGAGTACCTGTGTGCGAAGCGGATCAGCCCCGAGCAGGTGCAGGATTTTTATCCAACGCCGGGGACGCTTTCGACATGCATGTACTATACGGGCATGGACCCGCTGACCATGCAGCGCGTGCATGTCCCGTCGGGGGAGGAAAAAATAATGCAGCGGGCGCTCCTGCAGTTCCGCAAGCCCGAAAACCGCGACTATGTGCGCAAGGCCCTGCATTTGACGGGCAGGGCCGATCTGATAGGATATACGAAAGGCTGCCTGGCGCCCCCCGGTAGCCCAAGGCAGCCGCACGATAAACCGTACGGTAAGCCGCATAGTAAGCCGCACGGTAAGGCTGGCCCGGAAGCGGCCAAAACGAAACGGAGGTATAAAAGATGAGCTCTTGTCCGGAACCGGCGGTATGCGCTGCGCAGCCGCCGTTATTCAAGCCGGTGATTGGGATAACCATGGGCGATCCGGCAGGCATCGGCAGCGAAATAGCCGTGAAGGCGCTGTCCGGTAAAAATATATATGACAGATGCGTGCCCATAGTCATCGGCGATCGCGTGGCGCTGGCCGACGCGAACGCGTTTTGCTCGGCGGGGCTGCGGCTGCGCGAAATTACGGACGTCACCCAGGCGAAGGGCGAGCATGGCGTGCTGGACTATATCAACCTGGGCTTTTTGGCCCCCGGCAGCTTCGTCTATAAAAAAGTCCAAAAGCTCTGCGGCGAGGCCTCGTTCCAATATATCATCAGGGGCATCGAGCTCGCGCTGACGGGCAAGCTGCACGCCGTCGTGACCGGCCCCATAAACAAGGAGGCCATTTACGAGGCCGGCCATGATTACAGCGGGCATACGGAGATATTCGGCGACTACACGAACACGAGCGACTACGCGATGCTGCTGATGAGCAAGACGCTGCGTGTCATTCACGTCACCACCCACTGCTCCATGCGCGAGGCCTGCGACCGCATCACGGCGAAGCGCGTGCTGAGGGTCATAAAACTGGCGCGCGAGGGCATGGCGCTGCTCGGCATGGAGTCGCCGAGGATCGGCGTGGCGGGGCTCAACGCCCACAGCTCCGAGAACGGCCTGTTCGGCTATGAGGAGGAGCGGGAGATTGCCCCTGCGATTGAGGCGGCCAGGGGCGAGGGGATCGACGTCGAGGGGCCCGTGCCGCCCGACACCGTGTTCGTGAAGGCGCAGGCCGGACAGTACGACGTGGTGGTGGCGATGTACCACGATCAGGGGCATATCCCCGTAAAGCTCTCCGGGTTCACGCTGGACCTTGCGACCAACCGCTACTTGTCGGTCAGCGGCGTCAACTGCACAATCGGGCTGCCCATCATCCGCACGTCGGTCGACCACGGCACGGCCTTCGGCAAGGCCGGCGAGGGGCGGGCCAACGAGGAGAGCCTGGTGGACGCCATAGACGTGGCGCTGACAATGGCTGCGAACAGATTCACATCTTGACAATAATTGTGAAAAAGTATAGAATTTCGTTGCCGAGTTTTGTTGCCGGATTATGTCAGGCTGCGCCTTAGCCTGGCGTTCTTTATGATTTGGCATTATTTATGATATAATATAGCTATATGATATGGCTGTATGGCGTTGGGCATGCTTGATCATTGAAAACTTAATAAAGGAGGTGTGTAAGATAAACGTAGTCAGCATTATTATGGGTCTGGCTGTTGGAATTGTTCTCGCTGTAGTTTCTTCGTATTTTTCTTTCCAACGTGGAATTAACCATAGAAGGAAGATTGCGGAAGCGGAGATTGGGAGCGCGGAGCAGGAGTCGCTGCGTTTGGTGGCCGATGGGGTCAAACAGGCCGAAAACAAAAAGCGGGAAGCGCTTCTATTGGCAAAAGAGGAAATTCATAAGAGCAGGGTAGAACTGGAACGCGACATCAAGGACAGAAGGACCGAGATTCAAAGGTTAGAGCGGCGCGTCCTCCAAAAAGAGGAGAGCGTCGACCGCAAGGTGGAGAGCCTGGAGCAAAAAGACGAGGCCCTGAACACCAAAATAAAGGACGCGCAGGCCTCCTATGACCAGGCGAACGAAGTCCTGCGGCAGCAGTCGCAGGAGCTGGAGCGCATTTCGGGGCTGTCGCAGGACGACGCGAAGCAGTATCTGCTCAACAACGTCGAGTCCGAAGTCCAGCACGAAATGGCCGTATTGATCAAGGAGAACGAGGCCCGCGCCAGGGAAGAGTCCGAGCGCATGGCGAAGGAAATAATCGCCGGCTCCATTCAAAAATGCGCGGCGGACCACGTCGCCGAGATCACCGTGTCCGTCGTGGCGCTCCCGAACGACGAAATGAAGGGCAGGATCATCGGGCGCGAGGGGCGCAACATCCGGGCTCTGGAAACATTGACGGGCATTGAGTTCATCATCGACGACACGCCGGAGGCGGTCATACTCTCCGGTTTCGATCCCATCAGGCGCGAGGTCGCGCGGCTGGCCCTGGAAAAACTGATTATCGACGGGCGGATTCACCCCGCCCGCATCGAAGAGATGGTCGAGAAGGCGCGCAAGGAAATCGACAACAAGATCAGGCAGGTCGGCGACCAGGCGACTTTCGACACGGGCGTCCACGGCCTTCACCCCGAGCTGGTCAAGCTTTTGGGCAAGCTCCGCTTTCGGACGAGCTACGGACAGAACGTCCTGCTGCACTCCATCGAGGTGTGCAGGCTCGCGGGCCTCATGGCGGCGGAGCTGGGGCTGGACATACAGTTGGCGAAGCGCTGCGGGCTGATGCACGACATCGGCAAGGCGCTTGACCACGAAAACGAAGGCTCGCACATCGAGCTTGGCGCGGAGACTGCCAAGCGCTACAAAGAGCCCCCCGAGGTGATCAATTCCATCGTGTCCCACCACGGCGACGAGGAGCCGACGTCAATAATCGCCGTCCTCGTCCAGGCCGCGGACTCCATATCGGCAGCAAGGCCCGGCGCAAGGCGGGAGACGATTGAATCGTACATTAAGCGTATAGAGAAGCTCGAAGAGATCGCCAACTCGTTCAACGGCGTCGAAAAATCGTACGCCATCCAGGCCGGCAGGGAAGTCCGGATCATCGTGAACCCGGAAGACATATCCGACGACGGGATGGTTTTGAAGGCGCGAGAGATCGCCGCTAAAATCCAGGACGAGCTGGAGTTCCCGGGCCAGATAAAGGTTCACCTGATAAGGGAGACGCGCGTAACCGAATACGCAAAATAATGTATACAGCATACAATAAGCGTGAAACGATGGTGTTCACGCTTATTGTTTTAGGGGGCAAAGTATAGGTTAATTGACGATGTGCTTCGGCGCGATGAGGCAAAACGCCCCTTTCGACCTATATGGGGCGTCGCGCCCTACGGGCGCCCATGTGTTCGTAGGGCGCGATGAGGCAAAACGCCCCTTTCGACTTATGTGGGGCGCCACGCCCTACGGGCGCCTATGTGTTCGTAGGGCGCGATGTCTTCATCGCGCCGTTGTAGCGTAGCATAAAAGCTAAGTGAGGTGGCTGTTGAGAACGTTGTTTATAGGCGATATATTCGGCGATCTGGGGGTCAGGGCAGCGCAGGGGTATTTATCCGCCAACAAGGAGATGCATGAGATAGATTTGGTGATCGCGAACGCGGAGAACGCGGCGGCGCGGGGGACGGGCCTCAGCAAGTCCGCAGCGGCCGCGCTTTGCGGTGCGGGCGTGGACGTTATCACGCTGGGCAACCACACGTTTCGCAACACGGACATCTACGCGATGCTAAAAGAGCACGATCACATATTAAGGCCCGCCAACTACCCGGACGGCGCCCCGGGCAGGGGTTCCGTCGTTTACTATACAAGGCGCGGCGCCGTAGGGGTGATCAACGTCCTCGGCAGGCTGTACCTGGATGCGTGCGACTGCCCGTTTGCGGCTGCCGAGCGCGAGATTGCGAGGCTCCGCGACAAAACGAACATGATTGTCATCGATATGCACGCGGAGGCGACGTCGGAAAAAAGGGCGCTCGCCGGCTGCTTCGACGGCGGCTGCAGCCTGGTCGCCGGGACGCACACGCACGTGCAGACTGCGGATGAACAGATTTTGCCGGGCGGGACCGCCTTTATTACCGACGTGGGGATGACGGGGCCGGCGGACGGCGTAATAGGCATAAAGCACGACGCCGCCATCAGGCGATTTAGGACGCTGTTGCCGGAGCGCTTCATACCGGCCGAGGGCCGCATGCAATTCAACGCCGTAATAGTCGATATAGACGAAGAAACCGGAAAGGCCGTCGGCATCCGCAGGGTCAATACGCTGACGGACGGCGCCGCGCCGTGAGCGCCACGACCGGCGGCGCGAGGGCGCTTCTTCGCCTGGCATCCCTCGTGTTGGCGGCGGCGCTGGCCGTATCGGGCCTGACGGGATGTGCGGCGCTCGCCACGCTGCTGTCTGGGACTTCGGGTTCCGCCGCCCAGGACGCGGCCTACTCGAATGGGCTGGACCAGGGCCAGAGCGGGGGCGCCGATAGCGATGGGGCGAGCCTATTAAGTGGAGGGCGCGCGCTCGCCCAGACGCCGGTAGTAAACAGCGCCATATACAGCAACGACTACATAATAGATGAAGGCCCGATAAAAGGCGGGGGCATGCGCGTTTACGCGACGCACCCTGACACATTCAACCCCCTTCTCACGCAAAACATATATGCCGCAGCGATGTTTGGCCTGGTCTATGACAGCCTTGTAAGCATCGGGCCAGGGCTTACGGCTGAGCCCAGGCTGGCTGTGCGCTGGACGCCGTCAATCGACGGGCTTGTTTGGCATATAGTGTTGCGCGAGGGGGCGAAGTGGCACGACGGGCGCCCATTGAGGGCATATGACGCCGTCAATACGATTGAGCGGATACGTTCGTACGGCGAGTGGAGCCCGTATGCGGGCGCCATTGCGAACATCGCTTCGGCTGTGGCGGTGTCCGATCATGAAATCAGGCTCACATTGGAAAAAGAGAACGCGTTCGCGCCATACACATGGGTGTTCCCTATTATGCCTTCGCATGTCGCAATTGACGCGCTCGACGGGCAGAGCGGCAGCGCCAACCTGCGCGCGGCGCTGGTCGGATCGGGGGCCTACCGATTCCGTTACTACGAAAACAGGAGCAGGCTGGTGCTGACGGCTGCCGATACATGGTGGGGCGCCGGGGACGAGGCGGCGGGGCCGGTTCCTGGCATCGCGCCGACAGGGCGGGCGGAAGACGATCATCAAGATCAAGCGGAAAATGATCAGCCGGGGCGGGTGGAACCAGATCTGCAGGGGAAGGCAGACGTCAGGCCGCCCTATATAATTGACATTAGCTTCATGTTCTTTGATCCCGACGATATGGCGCTGACTAAATTCCGCTCCAAAGAGGTCGATCTGTTCTTTTCAGGGGCTTTCGACTACGACAGGTTCAAGCACAGCTCCGAGCTGCTGGTAAGGCAATACTCCGAGAGGGATTTCCTGTTTTTGGCTCTAAACAACGCGGGCGGCGCTACGGCGTCGCGGAACGTGCGGCGGGCGCTGCTGCGTATGCTGGACAGGCAGGGGCTGATCGACGAGGCGCTCGGCGGGAGGGGCGTCCCATCGGAGTTCCCTGTACAGCCGGAGAGTTCCCTCTACGGCGCCGGCATTGCAAGCACGCCATACGACCCGCAGGCCGCTCGCTCCATCCTGGAGGGCGAGGGCTTCCGCCTGGATGAGGGCGTCTACTACGGGGACGCGGGGAATGGTTGGAACAAGCTGAGCCTGACCTTGCTGGTCAACGAGCAGGATGCCGAACGCTGCGCCCTAGCCGACAGCCTGTCGGACATGTACGCGGGGCACGGCGTCGAAATAGTCGTGTCGCGGGAACCGGCGGACGCCGTCATGCAGAAGGTCCTTGCCGGCGGGTACGAAATGGCGCTGCTAAATTACAGAACGCATCTTTTTCCGGACATGACCGAGTTGTACTCCACCCCTTGGAAGGAGCCCGGTTCCGGGGGCGGGGCGGTCGCTAACGTGGCGCGCTTTCAGGACGACGAGGCCGACAGGCTCTCGCACGAACTGTTCAGCTTATACGATGAGGACGACCGGCAAACGGCGTTCGCGCAGCTCGCGGCGATCATCCAGGACGAGGCCCCTTACATCGGCATATGCTTCCGCGCCTCCGTCCTCGTGTACGGCGAAGGCCTGCGCGGCGACATATATCCGAGCGACAGGGGCCCCCTAAGTTTTATGGAAAGATGGTATATCGCCGACTACAGATGATTTATTAACTTTTATGGGGGCAGCCGCCTTCGGTCGCTTTTGACATACAGGCGAAAGGTTCAGGATTAACGACGTATGCTCATAATTTCGTTCGCATTGATGGCTTTTGTCATTGCCGTGGATCAAGTCACAAAGCACGCCGTGCTCTCCGTTATTGGTATAGGGGGCCGGCCTGTCATTGTTGTGGATCGTTTTTTTTATATCGTATGCCACAGGAACAGCGGCGCCGCTTGGGGCATATTGAAAGACGGGCGCGTTTTCTTTTTGATCATCACCCCATTGATGCTGGCGGCTATGTTGGTATTTTTGATCCGCAACAAAAGCGTCCTGCTGCGGCTCGCGCTCTCGTTCGTCATTGGCGGCGCCGCGGGCAATTTCATCGACAGGCTTATTGTGGGCAGCGTCGTCGATTTTCTTGACTTCTACATTTTCGGGTACAATTTCCCTACATTCAACGCCGCCGATTCCAGCATAGTGCTGGGCGCTGCGCTGATGATTGTCTTCACTTTCAGGATGGAGAAGAAGAAAGCCGCCGCCGTAAGCTCTGTTGATGTGCCCGTTGATGGCTCAGACGATGAATCCGATGTTGAAAACATTGTTGCATCCGATGATATGCCCGAAGACATATCTGTTGATGTATCTGCTGACGGGTCTGATGATGTATCTGATGAAGGAACCGGCGATGGAACTGATATATGAAGGCGAAGGGGAGAGGCTTGACATATGGCTGGCGCGCGCGCTGGACGGCTATTCGCGCACTAATATACAAAAAATTATAGCGCGCGGAGATGTCCTTGTCAACGGCGCCCCCGCCGCCAAAAAGCACATGACGAAGGCCGGCGACAGAGTGCAGATCGAGGCGCCGTTGGACGCGCCGCCGGACACGCCGTCGGATCTAGCCGGGCAGGACATCAGCCTTAACATAATTTATGAGGACAGCCATATAATAATCGTGGACAAACCCAGTGGGATGGTCGTGCACCCGGGCAACGGCAACCGCAGCGGCACTCTGGCCAACGCCCTGGCGCACCACTGCGCGGGCAACCTGTCCGACGTAAACGGCGCCCAGAGGCCCGGCATCGTCCATAGGCTGGACAAAGACACTTCGGGGCTGATCGTGGCGGCAAAGACGAATGAGGCCCATTTCAAGCTGGCAAACGCGTTCAAGGAGCGCCGCGTGCGTAAGATATACAACGCCATTGTCTGTGGGCATGTGGAGCATGACCGGGGGCGCATTGATATGCCGATCGGCAGGCATGCGACGGACCGCAAGCGCATGGCGGTCGTCGCGGACAGGGGCCGGCACGCGGTCACGTTGTTCAAAGTCGTAGAGCGGCTGCCCTGCGCATTGACGTGGCTCGAGCTGAACCTCCTCACGGGCAGGACACACCAGATACGCGTGCATCTCGCTCACATCGGACACCCCGTTGTAGGCGACCCTGTGTATGGAACCGCCCGCGATCCCGTACACGGAGCTGCCAGCGACCCTATAGGACAACAGTTGCCCGCAGGGCAGCAGTTGCCCAAAGGGCAGCAATTGCCCGTAGGGCAATTTTTGCACTCGACCATCCTTGAATTCGACCACCCCATCAGCGGCGAGCGCATCCGCGCCACAAGCCCGCTGCCCGGCTACTTCCCGATAAACACAAACAAATATTGAGCCAGGTAGTTTTAAAGCGAGCAGGCATTTATTTGAAAATACGAACGATATACAGAAAGTCGTGATGATAATATGCGAATTTTTAAATGGTTTACTTTAGGAATAATAGTTGCCATTGTTGCCGGAATCTTTGTGATGTGTGTTCCCAATGAAGATGGCGACTATATATGGAACCCGTTTGATTATGCCAAAATAACGGAAGTTGATTATAAAGCGGTAGTTGTTGACGAACCCGGCAGCGACGGGAAAATTGTTGTCACGGAACGATTGACTTTTGATATTCACGCCTTCTCAAAAGACAATCTCTTTTGGGAATTGTGGAGAGACCTTAGCGAAGACTACATTGACGGGGTAAAGGTTGAGTATAAAGTCATATCTGTAAAACAAATTTTCGATGACGGCAGAGAACCCGTAGTGTTTACGGAATCCCCGAAACTGTATTGGGATGATAGTGATTTTACAAGTACTGCGAGAGGGTATGGACCGGGCAAGTGGTTTCATAGCGGAGGGCCATATAGCGAGAGCAGAAGGCAGTACGAATGCGTTTTCTTTTATGTAGATGGCTTATATCGCGAGGAAGTTGCTTTTGAAATTGTATATGAAATGTATAATGCCGCGCTGCGTTGGGCAGATTCGTCGGAATTGTATATTTCGCTTTTTTCCGAAAAGGATGTCAACCATCTAAAATCATTTAAAGGACAAATACTATTTCCAAATGAAAAAATGCCGCGAACAGGTAATTATTATGCCAATACATACGGGACAAACTCCCACACATTTCCTTTTGTGGAGTCCGCTACTGTAAATCCGGGTTATCATACTTTTTCATTCAAATTGAACGAACCGCAATTAAAGTTTAGGCGATACAATGAATATATTGAATTTGCATTAGTTTCATTCGGAGATGATAAACATATATTCACTCAGTATTCATCTAGTAACAATTATTATGATGACGATATGTTGGATGAGCTTCGTAAAGAACAGGCGGATTATGAGGCGCTTCCGGGTAGGTTCAAAGCAATCAAAATTATTACATTATTATTGTTCTTTGCAGGTGCGTTTTTAACAGTAATTCTTGTTTTTGCTTTTAATGAAAGAACAAAGAAAAAGCATGTTTTTTATCAGCCATCAATGCAAATGGATTATTTTCGAGATATTCCAAGCGAACTTGATCCGAACTTTGCGTCTGAACTAACCTTTTGCAAGCATAAATCAAGACAGGACATTCAAGATGGATATGCTGCTGTAATGCTTAGTTTAACTTGCAAAGGCTATATTGAATTAAATAAAGTCAATAACAACCGAGATTGGGATTCCGGTAATGTAGATATTATTGTTAAGTATAAACCCATGCAATCACAACCGGATGTAGATGCTGATGGTTTGGCGCAAAATTATCCGCTAGAATATGCGCCAAATTATGGGCAAATCAAGCCGCTTACGCTATCGGAGGAACAATATTTCAACTTGATTCTCAGGCACTCTGATGGATTGAAAATACCATTAAATCTATTCCAAATAAAGATTTCAGAGGATTATGAACACACAAATTTATTTGTAAAAATCATTAAGAACGCAATCACAAACATAGGCGTTTCGCAGGGATATTACCAAAAAGTTGAATACAAAAAGCCAAAAGAGCAAGCAAAGGGATGGGTTCGGACGCTAGGAACATTTGGCGCCTTGCTTTTAACGGCAGGAAATTTAATATCGTATCAGACCCGCCTGGATTTAGCATTTGGCGCATTTACTGTTTTAGGCATTGGATTTGTTGCCAGCGGAATCTTACTTGATAAACTATTTAAAAAATATGTTTTGCTAACCCAATTTGGCGAGGACGAGTATGCTAAGTGGAGAGGTTTATATAATTTTTTAAATAGCGAAACCCTTATGAACGAAAGAACCGTCGTTGAACTGCCTATATGGGAAAATTATTTAATATATGCAACGGCATTCGGCATTTCGGAAAAAGTTATCAAAGCCCTTGAAATCCGGTGTCCAAACGCAGATGAAAGCCCTGTCCTCAGGGGAAATTCTTATTACCGATCAAGAGGTTTCCGTACTTTTGGCCATTCTTTTAGGTCCGCGACACGTACGGCATCATATACTGCGCGAAGCGGCGGTCATGGTGGATATGGCGGCGGCGGACGAGGCGGCGGCGGCGGTGGCGGCGGCCACTGATATTCTACTGCACGAAAAAATCCTTGGCCCTTAAATTTGAGAAATCAATTTTAAGGGCTTTCTTCAAGGAGCCTTTTTCAAAGGTTTTATAGATTGTCTTTGAAATATATTTTTCTGCTATTTTTAAAACATATTTATAGTCAACTATTTCATCCGGAAAGTAAATGCCGCGTCTTTCTTTATTTTTTATCATCCAGCAAACCGCAGCCAGCGCCGACATTGCCACAGGTGTAATAGTAGGGGTTTGCCAATAAGAGCTTTTCGGGTACCTATATAAAAACGACGGCTCTACGCGGTTTCCAACCCACACAGGTTTAAATTTTTCGCCCATAAGCAACACGCCCACATATTCTGTGCCCGATGCAATCTTTTCTTGATAGACAATTTCAGCGAGCTTTGGATAAATATAACCCCTAATAATAGTCTGGCCGTTCACATTATCGCAGTCTAACGGCTTTGCGGGGTTTGGTTTTGGATATTCATTTACTTTTGCTTTTCGTAAGTATTCAGTCGCCAAATGGCATGGCGAATACACAAACATGACTGACGGGCGGTAAATAAGTTTTCCGTCGCGCTTAACTTCCAAGCTCTTCGCTATTGTAACCGTTTCATCGTGTGGGACTAAAAATCCTTCAAAAACACCATTGGGATAGTATGTGCGGCATTTCTTTTCTGCCGATAGTTTCTTAAATTCTATAAAACCGTGCAGAAAATCAACATATTTGCATTCGTCTTCAAAATCAATATTTTCATGATTTCCAATAATTATCGTTGCTTCGGAAAGCATTTCAAAGAAAAAAGAATCAATACACCATGTATTAAATAATGTGCCAGTATTGCCATTATTATTAATTAATTGTAAATCTATATCGTTGACATGAATCATCTTAATGCCTAACATGTAAGCTGCTTCGTTGAATTTATTTTGATTAATAAGGGCTTTAAGCTGTTTTTCTTTTTTTAATTGAGTATCGACAATGTATTCAATGCCCGCCTTTACGAAATGCGAGACTAGGCCTGGATTATTGCCATGTTGCAAAACAACAGGATGCTTATTGGTTGAGTAGTTGTCATGATGTTTTTTTATTATATTATTCAGAATTTTATTTTGTTCAAAAATATTAAGCCAAAATTCAGGCCAGTCGGCATCCCCAGTATTTAAGTACATAATGTTGTTTTCAGCGCACCAATCGCAAATGTCTTTTGTACCTACTGTATCGGCAAAGTCTAAAAGCAAATCCCCGCTTTTTAAATATTTGCCAAATACCGTACGAAAGTTATCTTTGCTTACCTCGCAGGCGATAAAATTTGCCACCATGCCGCCGAGATTTATGTATGCTATAAATTCCGCTTTGTATTTTGTTATGACAAAATATGCGTTTTCATCAAAGCTGATTTCTTTTGAAACCTTTTCATAAAAGCTTTTGCCTACAGCTCCAAATCCAAACTGAACAATCCTGCCGTCAAATTTTATCATAACGCATAAGCCCCCTTTCCGCTTTTTTACAAATTATTTGTCCTTGCGGGAAGGCTTCTTAATGGTCACCTTTTTTGGTTCTTGGTATCCATCCGTAAAAGCAATCGTAATTCCTTTATTTTGATGCTTATATAAAACTTTTAGCAAATCTTTCTGTATCTTTTCACCCTTGACAATGATTTGTTCAATTCCGTTATCCAAAAAGTAGCCCGCTGACGGCATATCTTGATGATATACATCCCAACTATTGTCAAAGACCGATACATCCATTTTAAATCTGCTCATTCGATTGCTATCCAATAAAAACGCCGGCGGGGCATTATTGGCTAATGAAAATTTTTCTAGCTCCAACGCCCCCCATATCAAAGCGCTTTCGATAGAGTGATTATCAACAAGCGCCATTGCGCCTTGCTGTCCGCATGTGCCATTGTAAAGAGGTATAGGCCGATAGCCCAGCGCCGCAAGAGCAATTCCTTCTTTTACGCTGTCATATCCAGGAAGGTCGAGGACTATTGCAGTGTCATTTTTTATATTGTTTATGTAGTTAATTATTGGTATAGTAAAGTTCATAGCCCTATTTATTTTATAGCTATCATTAATGCCGACAAACGGAACAGGCCGCGCCCAATCTACCCATTTAACCCCAGCCGGAGACCATATTTTAAATACCTCTCTGCCTGTCATTTTCTATTCCTTTTCTATTACTTTCGATTAGAACCGGTATGTCTGCTGCATAAGAGTCTATGCGTGGAGTTTTACTTATCCTCGCGTAATATCCAGCAGCCTTGCCCTCAACGCTATATGAACCAAGGCATACATGAAAACTTTCCCCCTCCGGGCTTATTAACGGTCTGCTAATAAATTTTTTTTGCGCTATATATTTTTTTGTATGCTTTTTTACATCCCTCATTATTGTCTCATATTCATCATCGCTACAGGCTTCTCTTATGGAAATATTTTCACCAACGCGCCCGCAGGCAGGCTTGAATATAAATCCTTCTTTATTTTTTGCATCCTTGACTTCCAGTGTCTCCGAAAGCAATTTGCGCCAAGTGTTTACTTTTAACCCATGTTTCTCAAGCGCGTCCCATACGAGCGGAAACCGTTTTGTCTGTGCAAATATAGCTATGGGATGATTGCATGAAGGCGTTACTGTATCGAAATAGCCCTGCCAACGCTTAGGCTTAATGTCAATAAGCCATTCAAGAGGGGTAAACCTGAATATTGCGTCAATTTTGCCTGTGTTGCCACCAAGAAGACAAAAGGCTTCCTTGTTTTCAAACCGCAAGTGATCCGCTGCTGCATATATAATATTGAATCCTATGCGCTTTAGCCTGTCGCCTAAAAACTGCATTGCCTGCCTGTCGTCGCTATACGACGTGCAGTGAACAAATATAATTTTGCCACTCTGTTTAACTTTTTGAGTAATAGCATTAACTAAAATATCAGCAAAATTTATACACCGGTAATTTTCATCTTTTAACAACTTGGCGGCTATTTCGGGCATTAATGAAGCCTCTGCAAAACCGCCTGGAACATCACTGTTTACCTCGCTTATCGCCCAATTGCCTTCTATGGTTGGGTGAAAGTCATACCGCATGAGGCGAATATGCCTGTCGGCTTGATAATTCTTCATTTTTTTAAGCTCTTTGTTGATTTTTCCTGGCAACGCCAAAGGCTTGGCAAGGTCTAAATTATTATTTAACATTTCTTCAGCTTGTATGGTTTCTTTATCAAGCGATTCCGTGAGTCTTTCCAGTTCTTTGTGCTCTTCTTCTGTGATGACCAAAATATGCCTGGCGATGGTGCTGCTGTCTAAAAATTGCGGGTCCCATTTATAGCCATCGAAAATAACATCAAGCCTATAATTATCATATTTACTGTCTGGTATAGATATTAATCTCATGACAATTTCCTTTGGTGACAATTATATCGCAATTTAGATTGTTTGACATCGGCATAGATTATTGTTATTATGTTTTCGAGAGAGGGATGATATTATGCCATATATAATAGTCGGCGCCATAGTTGTTTTGATTTTTTTGTATTTTTTGACGACTTACAATGGTCTAGTTACTTTGAGAAACAAGGTGAGAAATCAAAAAAGCCAAATTGATGTTGAATTGAAAAGAAGATTTGATTTAATTCCCAATTTGGTTGAAACGGTTAAAGGTTATGCCAACCATGAAAAAACTGCTTTGGAAGATGTTATAAAAGCGAGAAATAGCTATGTAACGGCAGGCAACAACACGGCTCAAGCATTAGAAGCGGACAATGTTTTAACAGGCGCCCTTGCCAGGTTGTTTGCATTGTCAGAAAGCTACCCTGAATTAAAATCAAATACCAATTTTATGAACTTGCAAAATGAACTGGCAAATATTGAGCAAAAAATAGCCTATTCCCGGCAATTTTATAATGACTCGGTTTATAAGCTAAATAATAAAGCTGAAATGTTTCCTTCAAATTTAGTCGCGGGAGTGTTTGGATTTGATAAAGAAACCTTCTTTGAGGCTACAGATACCGAAAAAGAAAATGTAAAAGTAAGTTTCAATTAAAAACAACATCACCCAATCGGCAGCAAGCCAGGCCTTTTATTTTTTATTCAATGCAATATCTACGCCAACTCTATCAAATCGTTCATCACCGTTTCCGCTTGTTTGAAAAATTCATCAATTTTCACCATTTCTGGCAAATATGTACTTTTTATTTTTTCAAGAACTATTGTAAATTTGTCATTTTCATATACATGCATAAGTTCGTTGCGTGATATGAGAGCCTGCATTAAAACATCGCCGTCTGTATTAATTTTTTCGAGCAATCCCGATACTGCTGCCGCTTTAAGCGTGTTTTTGGGCGAAATCAGGCCTATTTCTACTTCCTCGTGTTCCAAAAAATCTTTCAAAAGCTTCCATAAAAGCTCAAATGAAAGTTCAAAACTCTTTGCAAGCCCAACTCGTTCGAGCTCCGTAAACTCCAGCGGTTCTCTGCCGGCTAGATTTTCAATCAAAATTCTTAATATATTCGAAAAATTAATATGGCGTTGTTTCCACCTAATATCATTCAATTACGCGCCCTCCATTACATACCCGAGTATATCATATGCCGTGTTTGCATCCAAGGATTTATTCGTGAATTTTCACATACATTTTTAAATTATCAATGACGCGCAGGGCAGGGCATCTGAATTATAAAATCGGCCATATGAAAAAATCAAACCGCCGAATGGCTAAGCAGCACCCGGCGGTTTGATTATACAGCAATTTTGCGATGCGTTCTTTGGATTACGCTTTTTTAGATTGCACTATTTGGCAAGCATTAAATATGTATCGTTTGATATGTTTGCGACAAATATTTACTGCCTGACCAAGCGGATTGCCATGTATTCGCGGGCGGGCAGCGGAATGGTAAAGGCGCCGCTGTGGATGCCGGCGTCCTCGATGGTCATGTTCCACGTGTCGATGACTTCCACCCTGTACGAGGCGCCGCTGTCGAACCTGAACCTTTTAAGGCTTGGGCGCCCGAGCCCCATGTAATAAAGATAATAACTGCCCGCATCGAAGATGCCTTCCGGGACTGCGGCCCCGCCGCCGCCAAAGAACGGGCGCTCATAGCGCAGGCCGGCGCCCGGCGCCTGCTCCAGTATGTCCCGGAGGAATGCGATCCGCGCCGGGCTCTCGCCGTGCAGCTCGCCCCCGTGGCTCCACCATAGCACGTCGTCGGGGCGGACAAACGTTTCGCCGTGCCCCGGGTACCCGCCCTTGCAAGCGGACTCCCAGAACCTGCGCACCAACTCTTGCCCACTGATGTTGCCCCAGCCGTGCTCGATATCCCCCTCGTAGCATATTTCGTCCAGTACCACGGGCTTTCTGTAGCGCTCCCGCCAGTCCCCGGTCATCTCGACGGTCAGGTATATGTCCTGCCGCTGGACGCTGCAGTGGGTGACCCACGGGCGCGAATGGTCATAAAAGTGCCTGCAGTTGTGAATGGAGCGCAAATGGTTATATGGGTCCTGGCGGCATATGATGGCCGCGTACCTTTCCCAATCCGCCGTCGTCTTGGCCCGCATCAAATCGTACTCGTTCGCCAGCGACCACCATACATTGCGGAAAGCGGAGAAGCGGTTGACGACGTAGTTCCAGTACAGATCGTCCTCATCCGGGGACATCTTAGAGAAGCCCCAGCAGTCGTAGGGGTGCATGACGATGATGTCGGCTTCGACGCCTATCTCCATCAGGTCGGCGATGCGCTTTTCAATCAGGCGGAAGTGCTCGGGGTTGAAGCGCGAAAAGTCCCAATCGTTGCCTTCGTACTGCGCTTGGTAGGAAAAATTGTCCGCCGTCAGCCCGGAGCGGTCGCACGGGGTCCCCTCGTATGGGTATGTGATGGGCTCGTGGAAGTTGTGGACATAGTGCTTGGGGAATACGCAAAAGCGGATTTTGTTAAAGGGGCCGTTTTTCAGGGATTCCAGGGTTTTTTCCTGCAGTTCCTGGCTCTGGTGCGTCCAGACATAACATGTGGTACCCAGCGACACGTGCGGTGTGCCGTCCTCATATGCGAAATGGTACGTGTTTGCCACCCTGACGGGCCCGTGGTTGCCGGGCGTGGGCGCGGCGACCGTGAACGCGCCCTCCGCCGCCCCCTCCATGCAACTGCCAAAGACGCGGTAGCTGTACTCGCCCTCAAACGACGGCATGCACCTCACCCTGTATACGCCGCCCCCGTCATAGAATCCCTCTGCCTCCACCGTTTCGTTCTTATGCTTGAACACCCCCCGGACATTGTAGTCCGTGAACGGGTTGCCGTCCGTCTTCCCGGCGACGGCCACCTCAAATACGCCCCAGCGCTCCAAAACGGCGCTGCTACCAGTACCGGCCAAAGCGCCGGCGCTAATCAAATGGTTCATACCCTGCCTCCTCATCGCCCGCCATATGTCAGCTTCAGTTTCGCAAACAAGTCCTCTAAAATAAACCGGAATATTTTACAGGCTGGCCAGCGCGTCGAACCATCCGGCGCGCTTTTGCTGCCGCGCCGCTTGCTCCATCGCCGGGACGTAGCGCACGCGCGTGACGCTTTGTGTGACGGACGCCGGGTATATGCCCAATGCGATCCCGGCAGCCGCAGCGGCGCCAAACGCGGACAGGTCCGCCATGGAGGCCGCTGCCACCGGAATATTTAGGATATCGCTTTGGAACTGCATTAGGAATCCGTCGTTCGCTGCGCCGCCGTCCGCCCTCAGCTCCTGCATGGTAAGCCCGGACTCGCCTGACATGGCGTCCACGACGTCGGCAATCTGGTATGCGATGCTCTCCTCTGCGGCGCGGACTATCTCCGCCTTGCCGGTCGTCCTGGTCATGCCCCGGATAAGCGCCTTTGCGTCCGGCTTCCAGTGGGGCGCACCCAGGCCGGTGAAAGCCGGTACTATGTAGGTGCTGTCCATGGGGTTGGCGGCGCCGGCGACGGCGCCTGCTTCGCGGTCTGACGCAAGCAGCCCCAGGCTGTCCACGAGCCACTTGATGACCGCGCACGAGTAGTTGATGTTCCCCTCCAGCACATATGTAGCAAGCCCCCCCATGCGCCACGCCAACGACGCCGCGAGGCCTTTGCTGCTCGGGACTTTTTTGGGCCCGACGTTCATCATCACCGACGAGCCGGTGCCGTATGTGGCCTTGGCCATGCCCACCCTGTCGCATCCCTGCCCGAACAGCGCCGCGTGGGAATCGCCAAGCGCTGCATGGATGGGTATGGGGCTGTCAAAAAATCCTTCGAAATCCGTCTCCCCGAAACAACCGTCGCTGTCCCGTATCTCGGGCAGCATCGACGGCTTTATATTGAACAAGGAGCATATGTCCTCGTCCCACCGCAACGCCCCGATGTCCATCAACTGAGTCCTGGATGCGTTCGAATAGTCCGTATAAAAACATTTCCCGCCGGTCAACTTGTATATGAGCCAACTGTCCACCGTGCCGGCGCAGAGATCGCGATGCTGCAACTGGCCCGCCTCCCCCAGTACCCACGCGATTTTGGCGGCGGAAAAATACGGTGAAAGGGGGAGCCCGGTCTTCGCTAAAATGGCGCTGCCGCTCCCCGCCAGCCGGTCGCATATGGCCTGGCCCCTGTTGCACTGCCAGACGACCGCGTCCATGACCGGTACGCCGGACATGCGCGCCCACACGAGCGCGGTCTCCCTCTGGTTCGATATGCCGACGCAGGCAATGGAAGACTTTGGCACGCCGGACTTTTCCACGACGCCCCTTACGGCGCCGACTGTGTTCGCGTAAATCTCCATCGGGTCGTGCGAGACCCAGCCCCGCTTGTCGACAATCTGCCTGTGCGGCAGGCTGTGCCTGTACGCTGGCGCGCCCTCATTGTCAAAAAGGATGGCCTTGGTACCGGCGGTGCTTTGATCGATGGCAAGCACGTATGTCATGGCTACTCGCCCCTCAGATAGGCTTTTATTTCGCCTTCGTTCTCGTCGTACAGGTCCGGGCCTATGCCCAGGTATTTGCAAGCCTCATATAGGACCGGGACGACGTCCGCGTGGATGCCGACACAGTGGTGTATGTAGGGCCCCTCGACAATCTTGGCCTCCAGGCGCTTCCAGTTTTCCACCTCGATCCAAAGATACGTTCCTTTCGTATAGGGGCCGTCGACGCCTTTCGCGGCGCCCATGAGCAAGCTGTATTCGCCGTTGTCCCCGTCGAAACGGGCCAGTGTGATGTCGCCATGCTTCGACTGGGCCGACACGGCGCCGGGGTGATCGAACGCCAGGGGGTAGCCGAGCACTGGCTTTTCCCTGGATATCGAAAGGGGCCACGGCCCGCAGTGCTGCAGCAATTCGCCGTTTTCGTTGTCGGGGTGGCGCACGGTCCAATCAGCGAAAAAAATGGGGGCATCGCCCATGCCTGCGGCTTGGACGAGGAGGGCGGTAACCGCGCCGTGTATGTCTGTCTCGCACACCACGGGTAGGCCTTCGTCGGTGAGGAGCGCGTTGGCGCAGCAGGGCATAATGCCTATCTCGTCCTGCAGGGCGTTCCAGCACTGCAGCGCGACGGCCGAGCAGCCGTACCGCGCGGCCAGCGACTCCATAGCCACTTTTAGGGCGGCGACGGTCGCAACCTGCTCCGGCTTAATTCTGACGTCCATGTGCTCGTTAATATAGCGGACGGTTTGGGCCGTCCGGCTGCCCTTATCTTCCTTTGCGGCCCTGATGGCCTGCGTTAGCTCCGTCATGGGCACGGGGGCCAGTTGGATATTGAAGCGCTCCAGCAGCTCGCCCTCGTTGCACATGGTAGTAAGAAAGTCGTAGGGGCGCGGCGCGATCTGTAAAATCCTCGCACCCCGGAACGCCTTTACGACACTGCACACGCGGAGGAAAGTATCGATGCCCCTCTCGAACTCCGGGTCGCTGAGCCTGCAGTTTGTCATATAGGTGAAAGGGGCGCGGAAGCGGCGGAGGACCTTGCCTGTGGCGAACAGGCCGCACTGGCTGTCGCGCAGGCGGACGCCCTCCTCGTCGGGCCGCTCGTCCCTCGGCCCCCACAAAAGGACGGGCACGCCAAGCTCCTTTGCCAAGCGGGCCACCGCATACTCTGTCCCAAAATTGCAATGGGGGACAAAAAGCCCGTCGACCCCACAGGCCCTGAACTTGGCGGCGGCTTTTGCGACGCCGTCGTCGTCGTAGAGGAGGCCTTCGCCGTTTATGTCGTCGATGTCGATAAACTGCACATTGAGCTCGCGCAGCCGCTCTGCCGTCAGCCCTCGGTATTTTACGGCATCGGGCGCGCTGAATATGCTCCGCCTGGTGGGCGCGTACCCCAGTACTATTTTACTTTTTTTCATTTGTCTTAGGCTCCATCATAAAATCTTCATTTTAAAGTTTTACGCACATCATGGTAATTATCTTAATATCCGTTTGTGATAATTGAGTTTTTCCGACACAAAATCATTGCCTTTCATATAGTAACACCCCTTCTTTGCGTATATGCGATTGAAAGGTTGTGCCCTCAGAAGCATTGTTGAAATCGAATACACGGTTCACTAAAACATCCAGCGAAACGTTCCTGTCTGCTAAACCTTTCTGGATTGTATACGCAGTTTTGAACGCATCAAGGCTGTCATCTATGATAACTAATAAATCAATATCGCTTCCATCATCGGGTACGCCATATGCATGTGAACCAAAGAGGTATACCCGTGAAACGCCCTCAATGTCGGAAATATATGAAATATAGCGATCGAGCTCCGTTTTGGAATCAATATCCATAATGTCACCTCCGACAATGCAAAAATTTTGGCACAAGCGAAAATTGCGACTGTATTATAAAGCCTCATGGCAAAGCCCAAAAAGCCATTATGGATTATTTATAAATCATACAGCCTGCTCCACGCGGGATATAATTTCGTTTTGGACGTCGGCGGAGAGCGTGGTGAAGTAGGCGCTGTAGCCGGCCACGCGCACCACGAGGTTCGCGTGCTCGGCGGGGCTTTGCTGTGCCGCCCGCAGGGACTCGGCGTCGACGGCGTTTATCTGCAGCTCCTGGCCGCCCAGGTGCATGAACGTTTCCACCAGCTTCGAAACTTTGCTGAGGCCGCCCCGGCCGCGCAGGGAGGACTGCGAAAACTTGATGTTGCACGTGTTGCCGGCGGCCCAGTGCTCCACGTTGTTGAGCCGCGCAACGGACTTTAGCAGAGCGGTGGGCCCATGCCGGTCGGCGCCTTGGCACGCCCCGACCCCGTCCACGAGCGGGGCGCCGGAGAACCTGCCGTCGGGCGACGCGCCCGTCTTGTAGCCGGAGTGGACATGGCCGTTGACAGGCCAGATGCCGCATGTATAGTGCCCGCCGCGCGCGTCGGGGTGCGAGCTTGTGAAGTCAGCGTGGACTGCGTACACGCGGTTCGCCAGCTCGTCTGCCTCCGCGACATCGTTGCCAAAGCGGCAGCTTTGGTTCAGAAACGCCTGGCGCATATGTTCATGGCCCTCGTAGTTCGCCCTGAGCGCGGCCAGCGCCTCGCCCATGGTGAAGCGTTTTTGCTCGAACACGAGTTTCTTAAGGGCCAGCAGCCCGTCCACGGCATTGGTCGCGCCCATTATGGCCACCCCCGACAGGCTGTAGCGCGTCCCGCCGTCGACCATATCGCGGCGGTTCTGGATGCAGTCGTCGAGCAGGGAGGAGCAGAATGGGCAGTGCCCCAGCGCTTTTTGCGCGTCGCCGGCGATCTGCGCGGAGGCCACATTCACCCCGGAGAGCCAGCGCGACTGTTTGGCGTATGCGTCAAACAGCTCCTCGAACGTGGCGAACGCCGAGGCGTCGCCCGTGCGCGGCCCAAGCGCCTCGCCCGTCGTCAGCGAGCGCCCGTCGAACAGCGCCAGCTCCAGCGCCTTTGCGACGTTGACATGCCCACCGGCCGTCAGCCCCTGCATCTTCCCGCACACCGCCGCTTCGACGCAGCCCACGATGCCAAAGTCCTGCGCGTCCTCGCGCGAGACGCCGTTATGTAGAAGCGCCTTGATTATAATATTTTCGTTGAATAGCGCCGGCATGCCCAGCCCCGAGCCGATAACGCGCATCACATGGTCCCAAAAGCCGCCCTCGGCCCCCTCGTGCCAGCGCACGGACAGCGCGGGTTGGTTGAAGCCCGTCATGAGCGTCGCGTCGAGGCAGAGATGCGACAGTTCGTTCGAAATGTCGCGCCCGTCGGCGTCGCTGCCGCCCAGCGTAAGGTTTTGGAACGTTGTCATCTTGACGGTGGAGTCGATGTTCTCCATAAACTTCACCCACAGGTTCAGGAGCAGCTCGAAGAGCCCGTCCGCGCTGGCGCCGCCGTCTATGTCGTTTTTGTAATATGGATATATGTACTGGTCGAACCGCCCCGTGGAGATGGACCACCCCTTTTGCTCTATGTGCAGGGCGATGTGCGTGAACCAAAACGACTGCAGCGCCTCGTGGAAATTCCTTGCCGGATGCTCCGGCACGCGCCTGCACACCTCCGCGATGCGCGAAAGCTCGGCCTGCCGGGCGCTGCCCGCGCTCTCCTCGGCGGCGAGGCTTTCCGCGAGCGCGGCGTAGCGGTTCGCCCAGGCGACGACGCCTTCGCAGGAGATGGCTGCGGCGCGGCAAAAATCGGCGCCGGCGGCGTCGCCCTCCCCGGCGGCGCGCCCAGCCTCCCGCCGCGCGTCCTCAATTATGGCACTAAGCCCGCGCCTAATGGCCTTTTCGTAGTCGACAATCATATGCCCGAAACCGGTGTCCGTGCCGGTGACATAGCAGGCGGCAAGCTCCCGGTCGGCCAGCCTCACATAGTCGGGGTGCAGCCTGCGGCTCATTTCGCCGAGCGTCCTGCCCGGCCAGTATTCGGCCACCTCGGGCGGCCATCCGCCCGCGCCCCCGCTCCCGCCCCCGCCCAGCGAAAGGGAATATTCGGGGTACGCCGTCCTGTGCCCGAGCCGGGAGCTGCGCGATCCCACAAGCAGCTCGTCGTCCCTTATATAAATTGGCACATCGCGCAGTATGTCGCGCAGGGCCATGGCGCGGCGCACAACGGAAGGTTCGCCCTCGCTCTGTTTGTATGAGCGCGTAATGGCCGTCGCGCGCTCAAAGCAAGTGCCGCTCTCGGCGGCGAACAATCCGTCGCGTAGCCTCGTTATCCTTTCGGGCAATGCATTCATTGTAGTCCCCCTCATTGTCAACTTAAAATTTTATAACATATCATAATAGTATCATATGTGCTAATATTAGTATTATTAAAAGGCGCGCTAACCGCTACGGCCTTATCATCTGGCAAATAGACGCTCGGCGGAGCAGAGGTAGGTGAACGAAATAGCGAATTCGCTGGTCGCCGGCATATATATCCCGTTTGCCATCATGACCTTTATAATTATTATAGAAATTTCCTTGCGCAACATCAAGCACAGAGGCAGCAATATTTTTATCGTTTTGTGCGTCCTGGTCTTCTGCTGGTATGCATTGGACGTGGTCAAGGCATTGACGCAAAGCGAACTGCTGGCCAAGCTTTTTTGGAACCTGATCCTGATCTTCGTCGGGTTCATCCCGCCTGTGCTGCTGTTGTTCGTCCTGGATTTTTACCGGTTAAACCTGAAAAGCTTCGCCAGGTGGACGCCCCTACTATTTGCGGTCCCGTCCGTCACCACGCTGCTGGCGCTCACTTACCAGCGCCACGCGCTGATCTACGCGCGGCTCGACATCGTCTCCCTCTCGCCCACGCATGAAATCACGCGCGTCTGGGGCCCTTGGTTTTGGGCGCACACCATCCACAGCTACATCGTCTCGATGATAATCATCAGCATCATACTGGTCCGGCATTTTAACATGCCCCGGTTCTACCGCATGCCGTCGACCCTGATGGCGACGGGGATAAGCATCACATTGCTGGGCAACGTGATCACGCTGATGGAGCTCATCCCCGCGTCCCTCGACCCCACATTGATCGGCACGAGCCTCGCGCTCATCTTCTTCAATTTCGCATTTATAAACAACGACAGGAGCAAGTTCGTACGTTTTTCCCACGGCAAAGTTTTTGACTACCTCGATTCATACATATTTGTCTTCGACGAAAGCAACCATGTCGCGCACGCGAACAGCCAGGCGCTCGAATGGCTGTCGTCTGTCGGGATCGCCCTGGAGTCTTTTGAAAACGATGGGATTACGGAGTCCCTTGTCCGCTGCGGCGCGACCAGAAGGGAGCTCGAACATGATAAGGGGGTCGATTTCTATTTTCCGGCGGAGCCCTTTTCTGTCGTGCTCAACATGCATGTCCAGCAGATGACGGACACAAATGGGGACTACCTGGGCTCTGTCGTCATATTCAGCGATGTCACGCAGAACAGGTACCTGATTAACCGCCTGGAGGAAAGGGTCGGGGTCGACTCGTTGACGGGCATCCCCAACCGTATAGCCTACGAGGGGGCCAAGAACCGCCTAAACTGCGCCGAGAACCTTCCCCTCAGCGTGATCGTGTGCGACGTCAATGGGCTAAAGTCCGTCAATGACAGCTTTGGGCACCAGTATGGGGATTTGCTTTTGCAGATCGCAGCGGAAACCTTGGAGGCTGCTTGCCCCGGCCGCGGGTTCATCGGCAGGATCGGCGGCGACGAGTTCGTTTTTTTGCTGCCCCGCACGGACGAGGCGACCGCATTGGACTGCATGGAAAGCATCAGGGCCATGATAGCGAACCGGGACAATCTGCCCTTCAGTTTGTCCTTGGCCTTGGGCGCCGCCACAAAGCATACCGTTGACGAGGACATCTCCATTGTGATCGATCTTGCTGACAGCATGATGTACGAAAACAAGAGGAGCCTAAAAGCGCATGAATAATGCCGGGCGAGGCGTCGGTAATGCCGGGCAAAGCGTCGGCAACACAGTTGACGTTTGGCGCGCTGGGGCGAAATATCGGCCGTTTGCCTTGTTAAGCGCGAATGCGGGTGATATAGTTATTATTGGCGGGGTATAAGGGATATTAGGGGTATATATGGATAGCGGGCTAACGGGCGGGATGCGCGGGCGCAGCCGACGAGGACCGTATGCCCGCCGGGAGGGTTTTAGTGGACACATCGCTATCGGAAGCGGGGAATGCCCTGACTGACGAAATGCTGCGCAAGTGCATGCAGAACCGCGAGCTATCATGGCTGCAGTTCAACGAGCGCGTCCTCGAAGAGGCCGACAAACCGGAAAACCCGCTGTTTGAGCGCTTCTTTTTTTTATCGATTTTCACGTCCAACCTGGACGAATTTTATATGATCCGCGTCGGCGGGCTGTGCGACCACGAGCTCAACAAAACGGGCGTGACGGACAACAAAACGGGCATGGGCGCGTCGGAGCAACTGGCTTTGATCTACGAAGCCACCGTGCGGCTCTATGCCAAAAGGGACGCGGTGTGCAAGAAGCTTGAAGCGGAGCTGGCAGAAGAGGGGATTGGGCGGCTAGCTGTACAGGGCGCGGCGGCGTCAATTACCAAAAAGCACCAGCGCCTCCTGGACGCGTATTTCGACAGTCAGATACAGCCGCTGCTGGCGCCGCAGATTATCGATCAGAGCCATCCGTTCCCGCATTTGGAAAACAACCGCCAGATCATCGCCCTGTACTTGGAGGCGAAAGGCGGCAAGGCCGTTTTTGGCATTATCCCTGTCCCAAACGGGGCGGAGAGGATGTTTTTTTTGTCAGAAGACCTCTATATTTTATTAGAGGATATCATCCTGCTTTATTGCGAGAAGGTATTCAAGCGCTACAAGGTCGTCGAAAAAGCCGTCATATGCGTGACGCGCAACGCCGATATAGTCGCAGACGAGGAGCGCTTCGACGAGGACGAGGACTTCATCGAGCATATGAGCAAGATTCTTAAAAAACGCAGGAGGCTCTCGCCCGTGCGCCTCGAGGCCCGCGACGGCAACTGCCCCAAAATCGTTTCATACCTGCAAAAAAAGCTCTCCCTCGCGCCCGCGCAAACGTTTTATTGCACGTCTCCGCTGGTCATGTCGCACTTAATGACGTTCCGCGATAAAATGGCGCCGTACATCCGGCCCAAGGCGGCGCCGCTCCTCCAAAAAAAAGAACACGTCTACCCGCCGTTCGAGCCGGCTGCGGCCCAATACGCCGTGCTGAACGGCGAGATGATGCGGAGGGTGCGCTTTGGGGACGTGCTTCTGTATCACCCGTACGACAGCATCCAGCCATTTTTTTCGCTCATCAGGGAGGCGGCCGAGGACCGGCATGTCATATCCATCCAGATTACATTGTACCGGATTGCCGAGCAGTCCAAACTGGTCGAGCACCTGATTTTGGCCGCCGAAAACGGCAAGGAAGTGTACGTGTTCATAGAGCTGCGCGCGCGCATGGACGAGGAGAACAACATCGTCTGGGCAAAGAGGATGGAAGAGGCGGGCTGCCATGTGTTCTTCGGGCCGCAGGGCTTTAAGTTGCACGCCAAGATTTGCCTCATTACGCGTCACGAGGGGCAAAAGAACGAATATATCACGCACATCGGCACGGGCAACTATAACGAAAAGACCGCGCGGCTGTACACCGACGTTTCCATTATTACGGCCAACGAGCAGGTGGGCAGGGACGCCGCGCATTTTTTCAACAATATGAAAATCGGCGCCCACGACGACGGCGGCGCGTACGAGCTGTTTTGGGTCGCGCCCGACGGCTTCAAAACAGAGCTCATCCGGCATATCGAAAGGGAGTCCGCATACGCCGACCGGGGGCGCATCACAATAAAATGCAACTCGCTGACCGACCGGGACGTTATAATCGCGCTGGTCAAGGCCTCGATGGCGGGGACGAAGATCGACCTCATCGTCCGGGGCATATGCTGCCTGACCGCTCGGATGCCAGGCCTTACGGACAATATCCGCGTCAGGAGCATCGTGGGCCGCTTCCTGGAGCACGCGAGGGTGTACCGCTTCGGCTCGGGCGAAGACTGCTCGATATACATAGGCTCGGGCGACATGATGACGCGCAACACCGAGCGCCGGGTGGAGCTGTTCACGCCGGTCCTCGACCAGGGCGCGCGGAAAAGGGTTTCGGCGATGTTGGACGTCATGCTAGCCGATAATGTGAAAGCGAGGGAGATGGACGGCGATGGGCGGTATGCGCATGTGAAGGCCGGCGTGGCGACAGAGCAGGAGGTCGTGGCGGTAGATCAGGAGGTCGCGGCGGCAGAGCAGGAGGTCGCGGTTGCCCAGGCGCGCGATACAGAGCAGGAAGGTGACGCGGCGGGGCAGGAGGGCGACGTGGCGGTGCGTGATGACGATGCGGCGCCGGAGCTATGGGCAGCCGGGGCGGTTGCCGCCAGACTGTGGTCGGCCGGAGCCGCTACGGCGACAGCGGAGGCTGCGCTTATATGCGACGCCCCGCAAACAGGTTATGTCCCGCCTGTGTCCGCAATGCTCGACAGCCAGCAGTACTTCATAACGGAGGCGTCGGAGAACTCTGTCATAGAAAACAACAAGACATATACAAAACGCTATAGCGCAGACAGCTTTATCCGCCGCTTACTGTCGCTGTTCCGCGTCAACCGGAAAGCTTGATCGGCCGGCATGGCGCCGCTGAAGCCGCATATGCCTAATAAGGCAGCTATTGCGATTGTGCTTTTGTTTTTGCTTATGCCCGCGCTTGTCGTTGTGCTGGTGGGCTGCGGCAACGACGCGCCGGACAGTCTATGGGCGGGGGCGAACGAAAGTCCTATTTCAACTGTTTACGAAATTGCCATTGACGACATAGCAGAGGTTTATTATAGAAACTCGAAATATTTAGATAGCCGGCCATTTTTCCAGTCACGCGATGAACGCGTGTATATGATCAATATGCTCCGGAAGCTGGAACTGCTTGAAGATGCCAACGATTTTGACGAAGATGGAGCGATCAATTATGTTTATTATGAGATACAGTTAAAAGGCGCGGACCCGGTGGCTTTACATTTTTACGACGGTGTCGTGGACACTGGCAAAGGGCGTTATTATTACAAATCAGCCGACTCGGCCGTGGCGCCGGACAATATAAGGGGCATATCCATAAGTCCGCCGCTATATTACGGCGGCAACGGTGGCGACTATGACGATCCGGACGATATAAAAAGCCTACGCACCTTTTTGGAGGCATCCGGGGAAGGCGCCGCTCCTGCCAAATATATAAGCGAAATATCGGACTATATGAGCGTCAGAGTCGAGTACTTCGGCGAGGGGATGGATAATATAATTTCCCTATATATTGCAGAGGAGGGCGGGACTTACTACTTATATAGATATTTTATAAACACATGTTTTTATTTATGGGAAATCAGCCCGGAAAGTTATGAGCATCTGGCATTTGCCAGCAAGCGGCAGTTTGGCAGACTATTGCACTTCACAATCACGTCCGGGGGCAAAACGATTTGCCCGCAGGGGTATTTTATTAGCGCCACTGACGGCAAATCGGGGGCGCACGCCGACGGCTTCCCCTCGCTGGACAGGGCGGCGGGCATGCTGGAAAGCGTAGTATATGGGCAGGACTTTTCCATATGGGCAAAGGACGAAAGGGCGACGGTTGAACTTTTTTTACCGGATACTTATACGCCCATTACAATAGAGGGCCTGGGTGATCTTCAACCCGGCGAATACGTGGTCGCTTGCTATCTCACTATAATGTCTGAATACGAAGAAGGCGATGTCAGCGAGGGCTACAAGACAGACGTCTATTGGTTCAAATTATTAGTGGCAGAGAGCGGGTAGGGAGGCTTGCTCGCCTACTATTGAAACGGAGGCTTTTCTTGGCATGGGGGCTGCGGACAATATCAATGAAATGGCGGAACATCGGCGCGGTGCTGACCGCGACACCGGGTGCGATGCCGGAAGCGATGCAGGAGGCGGCGCCGATTTCGAGGGCGATGGCAGCGCATGCATAGGTGCGTCCGATTTCGCGTCTGACGTTTACGGCTTGGTCAGGGCGATTCCGGCGGGCAAAGTCCTGACATACGGGGCCATTGCGACGCTGCTCGGGCAGCCGGGCCTCGCGCGCCGGGTGGGGAAGCTTATGTCGTCCTCGCCCGGCGACGTATGCGCCCACAGGGTCGTGAACGCGGCGGGCCGCACGGCGCCCGGGTGGGCGGAGCAGCGCGAACTGCTGGAGCGCGAGGGCGTCGCTTTTTTAGAAAACGGTCGGGTGGACATGAAGCGCCATATATTTATCATAAAATAATCACACGGGGTTTATTAATAATGGGGTTTATTAATAATGGGGATTATAAATGGCGGAGGTTATAATTAATATGGATACCATTATTCTTGGCAATACGGGCCTGCGCACGACGATTGCAGGACTCGGGTGCGGCGGCTTCTCGAGGATCGGCATTCAAAAATACGGCGTCGACCACGCCGCCGGCATCGTGAGGACGGCGTACGACGAGGGCGTGAACTTTTTTGACACCGCCGCAGCGTACGGGACCGAGGGCGCGGTGGGGCAGGGGCTCGCCGGGCTGCCCAGGGACAGCTACATCCTGTCGACGAAATACCCGTACCGGAGGAGTGGCGACTGGCGCGCAAACGGCGCCGCCGACCTAATGGAGTCGCTGGAGAACAGCCTACGCGAACTGCGGACGGATCATGTTGATATATACCACCTGCACGGCGTGACGCCCGAGGACTACGCCGATGCGCGCGACATATTGCTCCCCGCGATGCAAAAGGCGAGGGAACAGGGGAAACTGCGCTTCCTGGGCATAACGGAGCTGTTCGGCACCGACACGAGCCACGAGGCGTTCAAGATATCCGTTCCGGAAAATCTGTTCGACGTCATCATGGTCGGCTACAACATGTTGAACCCGTCGGCAGCGAAAGAAATACTCCCCAAGGCCGCAGAGCTTGGCATAGGCGTCCTGTGCATGTTCGCCGTACGCTCCGCGCTGTCGAACCCGGATCAGCTCGTGACCGACATCGGGCGGATAATCGCCAAAGGGCAGGCGGGCGAGGGGCTCGCGGCCACAAAGGGCGCCCTGGACTTTCTGGTTTCCGGCGACGCGCCGCCAGCCGCGTCTATTATGGAAGCGGCCTACCGGTTCTGCCGCCACACGCCGCCCATCCATGTGGTGCTGACTGGGACCGGCGACGCGGGCCACCTGCGCGAGAACCTGCGCTCCATCGCGTCCGGGCCGCTGCCCCGGCCCATACTGGACCGCCTGGAAGCGCTGTTCGGTCGCGTGGACTGCATCAGCGGCCAGTAGTGTTAAAAATCAATGTTAAAAGTATTTTGAAAAGGTGCTCGCAATATTTTTCCCCGTCCGAGCTGATGGGCGATGATACGATTTCCAAAAGTCGCAGCTTCACTTCAAGGCTGTTCTCTAAATGATATTTTACATGCCCGCTGCTGCAGCCGCAGTATGTGAGCGAAACGGCGGCGGGTTTCGATAATGAATGTTAAATGCTCGGAATCGTCGGCATTGATACTCAAGATAGCAGCATATAAAGCGCCATCGCAGTTTCGTCCCTTTTTGCGTTGCGGATGGGGTTGATGTTTCCGTAGGCGTCAACATTGATCATCCCATATTGCAGCGCGAATACTACGAAGTCCCTGGCCCAAAATGAAGCTTCGCCTAAGTCCGGGGCTCCTACACTTGCATTTTGTGGGGGCGCGGCGTCTGCAGCACCACTTTCCGGGAACGCTGCGCCGAGGGCGCGCACTATCATTGTTACCATTTCTTCACGCGTGACATTATTGTTTGCATATATGTAAATATTATTATAATGTAGCGAGCCTTTAACGATCCCCGCTTCCACCAGAGCCGCCACGAAGGGCCTGGCCCAGTCGGGTACTTCGGCCCAGTCCGCAAACGCCGATCCTTCGTAGTCATCGATCAACTCAAGCTCCAGCGAGACGCAAATAAGCTTCATCAGTTCTGCCCTGGTTATGTCGTTGTCCGGCCTGAACTCCAGCTTACCGCCACCCGCCGGGTAGCCGCTGACAATGCCCCGCGCCGCAAGAAAACCGATGTACCCCGCCGCCCAGTGGCTACCATCTATGTCGTCCATTATTGGGGCTGCTGGGGCGAGCGGGGGAGAGCTTGGATCTAAAATTACAGCGGTTGTCCGCGCAGACCTGGGCGTGGGCGTGGCTGCTGGCATGAGCGTGGCCGCTGGTGTAGGCGTGGGCGCCAATGTTGGAGCGGTGGACGGCATAGGCGGGGTTGTGAAGATCGGCGCGGTTAAACCGCCTGCATTGGCGCTTCCGGTTACACCGCCTGCAGGGGGCGGTGGCGGCGCAGTCGGCACAGTCGGCGCAGTCGACGCAGGCGATATGGCCAGCATGTTCGTCCGTGCCGTCAGCCCGCTCGCCCCGTGGGCGACCGTGATCCGCGTCCCGTTGTGCGCCGCGCCGAGAACGGCGCCGTGCGTGGCGTCAGTCGTTAGGTCATTTTCAGCGAAGCCGGAAAAAGCCACGTCCTTTGTTGTGGAGTCGGAATACCTAATTGCAACGACGAGCGCCGACAGGTCAAGCGCCCCGCCCTCCGCATAGATCAACATTGGCTGAGTTTTGATCGAAATACCGACAACGGTCACTTGGGCTGTGTCAACCGTCAATGGGCTGGTATTTGCGGTGCGGCCACTTTCGGCATGGGTTATTGAAACCCGGGCGCCGTTATGCGCTTCTTCGAGAACTGTGCCATGATCGATGCTGGTAATATAACCATGCTCCCAAAAACTTTGAAACCCCACATCTATAAAAGATAAGTCAGAATAACCAATTGTTATGACAAGGGACGTCAAATCCAGCGTGTCTCCGACAATATAGTTCAGCAACGGCTGGGTTTTTATCGATAGCCCCTCAAATGTAGGCGGGGCAGTGATCACTGTTAGCGGGTTCATTAATGTCGCCTGCCTACTTGACTCATGTGTGATTGCAATAAACATTCCATTATGGGGCGTAATAGACAAAATAGTCCCGTCGGCTGGCTCAGCCGAAAGCCCATGTACGACAAAGCCTGCATACACTACGTTTTCAGTCGTGTCGTCGTTATATATCAGCTTGGCCTCCAGCCCGGCAAGGTCGAGCGCTTCCCCTTCGGTGTAGCTCAGGGCATGGGGCTGGGACAGTATGATTACATCGGCGACCGTCTTTTCCGCAGTCGGGCCGAATGTATACTCGACATATGCTGTATCGGCGCCAATGCTGGCGACGCCCGCGCTGTGGCCATTTACTGTCGCGGCCAATGCGTCGGAAAATGCATAACCATTGTCGGCTGAGAGCTTTATGGCAACGGTATATATGGTGCTCCCAAGGAACTTTGTACCTGGCAGTGCGGGCGCCCAAACAGCTTCGCTAACAGTATAGCCTGCGCCGAACGATTGAACTGTGGCCGCCGGAATGCTCCCGGTCAGCGGGGGCTCGATTGAAATCATCGCAGATTCAATAGGCAATGGCATTACGGCAAGGCTATGGGTTCTTGTGGATTTTCCGCTTAACGCATGCATAATTTTTATTGTACTATTATTATGCTGCTCTATAGACATGACTGTTCCATCAGACAGGCCGCTTGCCAGGCCATATGCGCCGAAATCCATGTGCGGCACGATATCGCTTGAGCCGTCGCTATATAAAACCCGTATGACAAGTCCGTTTAAATCCAGCGGCTCGCCCACATAATATGACAGCTTGGCTGGCTGCACGAAAACGGATATGTTCGCGACATCCAACCCCCATCGGGCATGGAGGACTGCATCCGCATTGCTGGCTATATTAGTTAGCACTGTAACAGGCTCACTGAAACCGGGGTCCATGTACCAGCCCATAAAAATGTGTCCGTCTCGAAAGGGCCCGTGCTGCGAGAGTCCGCCATGGTAATTTTTAAGGAAACCTAGGATATTTGCTCCTACGGGGATTTTTATCGGGTCTATCTCAGTTATTAGATCATGGGTGTTCAGCGTTACCGCTCCGCCATTGAGGTCGAAGCTGAGGTTTGCCGCGTTAACATATGTTGCGCTGGGGTTGACTAAGGCGAAAGGGAGGCGCACGGGACAACTGCCGCCTGATATGTTGACGAAGCCCTCGTAAAAAGCCGTAATGCCACCTGGGACGCTGCCGGAAACAGATATGGTCGCATAAAACTTTTCCTGCCGGCCCGGGGCGACTGTGATGCTCCTTTGGCTGAATGTGATACCCGCTGCGTTTCCGGGGTTGTTTATAAATGAATGGTCGATATTATATGTAATAGTGGCATTGCTCCTGTTGCTTATTGTTGCACAAAACATTTTCGCGTTGCCGGGCAGCAGCGATTGTAACGATCCATAATTAAAAGAAGGTATCTCTTTTTGCTCCCATGGGGCGTTTATGTTAGTGGTCATGGGGACTTCTTGTGAAACGGTGACGATAGTATCGTTCAAAATAGCGTCGAGCGGTTGCACAAAACCTGCCCCTTCTGAGAACACGCTAATATACTGCCCGCTGTTGCCCATGTCGACGCCCGTGATATGCCTGCCGTTGTTCATCAGCCTTGCCTTTATTTCGTGCGGCGGTGCGGATGGGAACGCCTGGACCAGCAGCGCCGCTATGCCAGCCGCAAGGGGCCCCGCTTGGGAGGTGCCGGAAAATGACCCATATAGGTCATTGTTGGCATTGCCCGGGCTGTTCATGTCCCAAGTGGTGTAGCCACGGTACCCATTTGTCACTATGTCGGGCTTGATATGATATGTTTGCGGGACAGGGCCGCGCCCCGAATAGCTGGTTATGTCATCCATATCCAGGGGATAACCTTCCGAGCCATATGTACCGGCGGCGACATTGATCGACAAAGGGCTAAGGGGGCTCATAACAGATTGCCAGACTATATTGTTTTCAATTTTCCCCTGGAACAAACTGTCGCTCCAATGCTGTGCGTCCACTTGGTTGTTTGGCCTGGCCTGGTTGTGGACTGCGGCGACCACGACATGACCGGCCTCCACTGCGATTGAAACCGCAGCGGCTTCGGGACTATACGGTGTATTTGGGTACCAGCCCCAGGTGTAGATGACGTCCGCGCCGATGTCCCTCGTTGCGTGTTGCAAAGCCGTAAGGGAGCTGAGTCCGGGCCCGCCGCTTGAAACCCTTTGCAATGACCAGAGTTTGACTTCGGGCGCCATAGAGATTATCGCGCCGGCTGTCTGCGTACCATGGTTTATAGCTGTTCCAGGTTCATCGTAAAACTGCCAGCCGGGAATCCTGCCGCCCACCAGATAACGGGCGAACTCCGGGTGCCCTTCATATATGCCGCCGTCGATGGAAACCACAGTTACGCCGTTGCCCGTTATCCCCAAATCATTGTGGATGTAGTCAATGTTGAGCAGCATCCTGGTGTTTCGCATCATGCCATCATTGTGAAAGAAGCCCGAGCTAGGCGGTTTTTCGTGCAAAAAGGCTGCGTTAAGCGGGTTAACAATATTATCTGGTATATCTATGTTTGTCGGCGTGTCCGGCACACCCAGTACGTCCAGCATGTCCGGGTTGTCCGGGATGTCCGGGATGTCTGGGATTATATGCGGGGTAACGGAAAAGACTTCCGGCAAACTGGCGACTTGCGGGACCATCCCGGACGGCAGGCGCATTATGGTGCCATTGATTAACCAATGCAGCTCGCTGAGGATTTCAAAAGACTGATCCCGGGAGGGCGGCGCTGCTAATCCGTCAAGCTGCTGCCGGAACACTTCATGGGCAACAAGCGCCTGATCCTCGAATGAGGCGCCTTGGTCCGCGCGAGGTGTATATTGACCCCTCTCACCAGACAGACGCAGGGCCTCGGCTGACGGCGTTTTGAATTGCACTATAATTTCGACTTCATCTATAAA